>JAABUR0100009883.1_pt1 | contig 10627 bp, 14 predicted proteins | sample 5560091 | NCBI WGS metagenome assembly JAABUR01 (sample SAMN10711879, study PRJNA513375) | rock metagenome | isolation source: Antarctica rocks | place: Antarctica: Victoria Land, University Valley sud
TCTTAACTGGTGACAAGCTGGGGCGCGAAGGTCGGGGCCGTCTTCACGATCTGTCCCCCCTTACCCGCGAAGAGGTTGAGCAGGTAGAGTTCGAGCGCGGCCGACAGCTGGTTTTTGCCCATCTGGCACGCCATCATCACGGAGATAATGTGTCTGCAAACGTACTTTCTACAGGTGCGCCTAGTCGCACGGTCGTGGTCAGAATGGGCAGGTACCCGTCGATTGTGACGCTCTCCCGGTTGGTCGTGACGCGCGTGCAGAGCGCCCGTACGACGTGCTGACGCTCCTGGAAAGTCAAGCTATCAATACCGCGCCCTACCCATGCACAGGCAGCCTCAACCTCAGCTACGGGCAGCATCTTATCCAGGGCAGCAGCGCGCCGTGCCTGTCGCTCCACGATCAGGCGCTCGCACTCTTGCCGCTGTGCATCCAGCGCCGCGCACTTGGTTGCGTAGTGCTCTTTACTCAGCCCCCCATCAAGGTAAAGATCGAGCAGGGCGTCTTGCCGGGTACCGTGCCGCGCGGCGTCCTTCTGTAGTTGGGCTAGCTGTGCGTCCAGGTCGCGCGCTTCCGTGGTGCCGCTATCGGCCAGCGCCCGCGCCTGATCGAGTACGCGCGCCGGGTCCAGCAAGATACCTCGTAGCGCCGTCCACACGGCATCCTCGACGGGCTGCAACGCGACGCCGTGCCGCTTGCGCTGCCCCGTCGAAGCGTGATAGTTGCACTGGTAGCGCCGGCCCTCGTGCCCGATCATGGCGTACCCACACGTCGCCCCATCCTCACCCACGGCCCCACAGCGCAGCAGGCCGCGCAGCAGGTAATCGGCCTTAGAATTGCGCGTCGCATAGACCCGGTTGCTCTCTAATTGCGCTTCGGCTTGCTCTTGCAGGTGGGCGCTGACTATCGCCGGGCACGCGCCGTACAGGATGGCGTCAGGAGCGGTCTGCTTGCGCTGCTTGCGCGTGCCGTCCAGAGTCTTGACCGTCGCCTGCCTGCCCCACGCGGGCTCACCCCGGTAGATCGGGTTATGCACGATGCGCTGAATAGTCGAGCCTGACCAATTCCGCGCGCCGCGCTGTGTCGGGATGCCATCGGCGGTCAGGGCCATCGACACGGCCGTGGCGCTCATGCCGCCAGCAAGACCCTCGAAGATGCGCCGGACGATAGGGGCCAGGTCCGGCACAACCTCGAAGTGTCCCGGCTCCCCACGGCCCTTGCCGGCGACGTAGCGGTAGCCGTAGGCGTCGCGTGCTCGCCATGCATGGCCGGCCTTGATTTTGTTGACTTGCCCCGCGCCCGTCCGCGCCACGATGGTATCACGCTCAAACTCAGCGATGCTGCCCAGCACGTTGCGGATCAGCCGTCCAACAGACGTGCTCGTGTCGATGCTTTCCTCGATCACCACCACCGTCGCGCCGGCCGCTTCAATGCTGTCGAAGATTTCAAGCAGCAATTTGAGGTTGCGGGCCAGGCGGTCCATTTTGGTACAGATCACCACGTCTACTTTGCCGGCGTCCACGTCGCGCAGCAGGCGATCGAGCGCCGGCCTATGGCGTAGCGTGCCGCTCACACCATCATCAACATAGGGCGTGTCTACGACCGTCCAGCCTTTAGCGTCAGCCTGTGCCTGCCCCTTGCGCCCCTGATCGTGCAGGCTGTAGCCGTTCTCTGCCTGGTCGTCTGTGCTGACGCGCGCGTAGACAGCGGCGCGCCTGGTTGTGGCTACCATCGTGTTTACTCCTCTCCGTCCGCTTTGCCTGGTCGCCTTGGCTTGCGTAAATGCTCGCGTCGGTATCGCTCCACGTCGGCGCGCGACACGACGTACGAGCGCGCGTGCAGCGCAAAGGCCGGAAGCGCCCCGCGCTGAATGGCGTACCGTACCACCCGTGGGACAATCCTCAGTTCCTTCGCTGCCTGCGTGACTGATATGTACCCGTCCATCCGTTCCTCCATCCCCAATCCGCAACCGTCAACCGACACCATAACTGTATCCTATGTCGGATACTCATGTCAAAGTAGCCTATTCGGCACTGGTTAGCGTAGCGTGACACGAACCCCCCGTGGTCATGCCCCACGGGGGTTGACGCTGACGCTCCTAGCTTGCCGCTGGCCTAAGCACGCTATACCAATGGTATGGTGTCCTTGCCGGCAGCGGTCGGTAGGCGTAGGACCTGCCAGGGTCGATATGGTGCCCTGCCTTGCCTCAGTGACTTAGACGTAGCCCACAGGTGGGTGACGTAGCCCACGGGTGGGCAGCCATAGGGGACGGTTGGCAACGGTGGAGACAGCGGCGCGCGTGGTTAATAGGCAACGGTTAGGGCGTCGTGGCTGTATGGCACACTAGCGCCTCGGTGCGCTGGTGTGCGCCCTGCCGCCACGTCAGCGGGTTGGCCTCTTGCCCTCAAAATCACAAAGGTCCGCCCTCACATACCGCTACTGGCTAAGCCATTAGAACAGACGTTCTTGTGTGGGGCTCCTAGCCTACGGAATCATCCGTAGGCTAGCAGCAGCAGCGCGCCCATTGAGCGCGGCCCGTCAGCTTGCCCCGCTAGCGTGGCCTACCACACGCCGGGGCCGCTGCCCCACAAGCCGGGCCGATCACTTGGGTGCTTCGACAGGCCCCGGCGTTGGGCTGACCGCCGAAGGTTGCGCCGCTCCCCGTGCAGGCCGGCAATGGGAAGATCAAGGCGGTAGGAGGGCTCCTGACTAGGCCAGTTACAGCCACCCCCACCGGGGCGATGGGCAAAGGGCGCGTAGGGGCAGTGGCAAAGCAGGGGAGCCCCTGTCGCCTTGCCCCCATGGGAGTAGCACGTGTCGCTGCCCCACACGGCGTAGGCAACGCACGGCTTGCCTAGACGTGTCGTGGCCGTGCATTGCCGGGCCTGCTGCGCTTCGACGGAGTAGGGCATGTCAGCCCCCCTTCGACCGCACGGCTAGGGCATCGGCGGCACTCTGGATCAAGCTGAACAGCGTTTGCCGTTGCACGCCCAGGGCATCCGCTACCATGTCGGCGTCATCTTCGGGCACAGGGGGCGCGGGCAGGAGCGCGAGCAGGTACATGCTGGCTTGTCGTGGAAATGGTCTAGGGTCGCCCGGCTTGATCGACATAAGCTCATCGCCGTGGGGCAGCGCCAACCGCGTCGCAAGATCGTCTAGGGTCAGCTTGTCGCGCGTCATCAACGCGGCCAGCCCGTGGCCCATGAAGCCGGAGCGGCCCATCACGGCCGCTCCGACCGCGCTTAACTGCCACCACCGGCCCGGCATTTGGTGCCAGTGCGCGCGGCCAGATTCACGGTCAGCGCGGCACGCGTTGTAGCGGGCCGGGCCAGTGGCAAAGCGGCCGTCACGGTCAGGCGTGGGCTCAACCAGCAACAGCCCGCCGCACACGTGGCACATCCCGACCAGCGTCGGCGCTGGTGGGAGGTCCGGGCTATGCACGCTCATCAGCCCCGCTATCCGGTGGCCCTTGTCGGCGGCAAGCCGCAAAGCCATCCGCGTGTTGTGCTCGGCCGTGAACCGCGCGGCGTCGATCACGGAGTCATCCGGCACGGTGCGACTGGTCAGCCCCATGCGGGTCTTCAACGCGCCTTCGTCAAAGCGCACCATTTCATCGTCGGCTACATTTTGGTTGCGATCTTTCATCGGTCATTCTCCCCATTCAATAGTGATGCTAATTTGTCGTTGTATTCAGCGGTTAGGTTGTCTAGGCCGGCATCCGTCATGAGCCCGATGCAGCGTTGAATCTCGCGCACCAGCCCAACGGCTAGCGCCTCATCGTGTGTGTGCCTGTCGGCGGCAAGCTCGCGGGGGTCGCGCGGCCGTGAGCGGGCTTCGTCGAGGTCACGCCGTACGGTCGCACGGGCCGTTGGGTCGCGCATGGTGAGCCTTAGGGTCAGCAGCATGCGGCCCATGGCGTCGCGCACAGCCGGCCGTGCCGCCTGGTCGTGCAGGTCGGCGCGCTGCAATTGGGGCGCGTGGAGCGCGCCTTGGAGGTCCGATCTACGGTCATAGTAAGTAGTCATACTAATTTTCCTCTCTTTGGGTAAAAGTGACGTGAGTGACGCGAAAATCCGATTTGCGGGTTTGCAGCTATAAATTCGTTTCACGAGGCTACAAACCCGCAAATACGAATCTCACGTCACTCACGTCACTCACGTGAATAAACCACCGGCTGCGGACTCTGGCACACATAAACCGCGCCATAATCGGGTGCTAGCCGTCCTATCTTGGGTAAATCCCAATGCTTCCAGGCGTTCGCCCAGTTGTTTTTTTGTCACCGCGTGCTCTCCCGCGTCCGAGCACCATTTCTTGTAATTGCCGTGTATGTCAGCGGCGGACGCACTCATGTTGGGGCCTTTTGTGCAGCACTCATCAATCCAACGCTGAACCGTGTCACTGTCGGCGCGGTACCCACCTGTGGCCTTCTCGATTGCTTGCGGCCTATTTAACCCCTCCTTTTGCCACTGTAGGCAGCCTTGTATTGCCCATGCTAGAATGCCGGACGATTCAGCCCTAAGAACATCGCCTAAAGTCCGATCTTCCCGGCCATAAAATGACACGTTAAATGGCACCAATTGAATACGGCTCCAAATCCCGGTATCGGTACCCCTAATTTCCGGCTTGTGATTCGCGGCCAGAAATATATGATGCGTTGGCTCAAACTCCCAGAAATCTTCACGCATTCTGCGCGCTTTAATCTTGTCACCCCCAGTTAAATGTTTTACGAGTGATTCCGCTAACTGTCTACCATCTTCTACTTCGACTGTTGCAACGAATCTCGCACCAAATAGGTCCGCTATTTCAGTGGGGTGTGCGTCGAAGTGTTTGGAGAGCAACAAGGACGGCGCTGCTTCTTTGGCATAGTCGCCCATGATGTACAGCAGAATATTTAAGAGGGTACTTTTACCATTGCGCCCCTCCCCATAGAGGAAGAAAAGAGCGTGATCCCGCACGTCGCCGGTCAAAGCTGAACCAACGGCCCTTTGCACGAAACTAATCGTGTCAGTGTCGCCGCTGAAAACCTCATTAAGGAACGCCACAAAGCGCGGACAGTGCGCGTAGGGGTCGTAGGCCACAGGGGTGAGCTTTGTAATCAGATCGGCGCGGTTGTGTTGCTGTAATTGCCCTGTCCGCAAATTGACGGTGCCATTTTGGCAATTAAATAGGTACCGATTTTGGTCGAAGTGATCGGGGGTAATTACGACTTCCCTTTCCGAGCTTGCCATGTCGATCATGGCCTTAACGCGCGCCGAACTTTGGGACCTAATAGCGTGTTTCGCCATCGTTTCGTTGTTGTCCGCGCTGGCCGCTTCGACGTAGATATTTTTTGCCGTCAGTTTTGCGCGTCTTTCAATCTCCTTACTGTTGTCGTGCTGCCAGTGCTGGCCGTCCCAAATGTACCAGCGCCGTTGTGGCACACAATAGAGCAAATCCTCACCATGGTGCTTTACGAGGCGCTGACCGTTGCCAACGTCGGTTAATGTGTAGGCGTCAACAGGTGCCCATTCGATGGCCTTGCGGATGGTGTCCGCTCCATACGTTGAATCAGCACGCGCACTGTCCCATTTATCGCGCATCAAACCCGACTGTCTGAATTGCCAGTCTATGCGGTCGGCGTCGCTGCCAGCCCAGTACGCCAAAATGTTGCACAATGCCTGATCGGCTTCACTGGCACTCTTATATCCCGACGCGTCGCCGTTCCACAATGCTGAAAACTTCGCGCCGTTTTTGGCTGATTTAGCACGTTCAACAAGCGCGTCATTATCAAGGTGAGCGGCACGGCCCGTTTTCATGACAGTGTTGGCGGTAGTGACAGGATCACCACCTGTGGTCTGCGGAGGGTCAAACGTGCGACTATATACGGTGTCTAATGCGTCTTGTCGGTCATTGAGTGTAGTTGGAGCGCCGGCCAGCCTGTCGCCCGTCAGGGTAAAATAGTGCCTTGCGCGGTACATTTCTACACGTCCGCGCTTGCCACCGTCGCGGGGCAGCGTTCCTCTGACCCACACATGTAGCCCCGTACCGGACGGTGAGACTTCGGTGTACGAATCGAGGGCAAGCACAATCTCTTGCGCCCACGGCTCTATGTCACCCGTCAGCGCGTCGCGGCAGTGGTCGAGATCAATCCCTACGATGCCATCACGTAACACTAAGACGCGCCCTACCGCGTCAAGGTCTAGCGCCTTGGCTTCGCCGTACGTGCCCCACGTCTGCGGGTCGCTGACGCTAGCTGAGGAGCCCGTGTGGGGGGAAATGGGGACTTTCGCAACGCGCCCGTTCTGAGGCTCGAATCGAGCGCCGACGAACTGCTCGCCACTCGTCAGGTCGTGGGGTAGGTTATCACTTAATGCCACCATGCCATATTCCCACAGTGCTACACTTGAAGTAAGAGCCGCTGCAAGCTCGTTCAAGGTCCTGGTTGCCGTGGGGGTTGGCTGCCAGGGCCTTTTGCTTTTCACTCATCGTTCACGCCCCCACCGGCTCACGCTGCGGCGTGGACCCTGCCAACGCGTTGCCCGCCTGGGCATCGAGCCATGTTTCAAGCGCGCGGCGGGGAATCCTAATGGACCCGCCCACGCGCGTCGATGGGATCACGCCAGCTTTCAGTAGCTGATAGATGCGCGCCTGCTTTAATCCGACGATGCTTTCTAATTCGCGGGGCCTAAGTAATTCCGACTGCATCTGATCCTCCCTAACTAGGCCGTGCGGCGAGCATTCGTGCACACCCTATTATAGCATTTTATGATGCAATTTCACAACATACCAACGGTATTCTTTGCTATAAGTCGTTTACAAATGTCAATTGCAGTATCTTTTAGCATTTTGTCTTTTAATGACAATATCGAATAGGAAGGCGCTAGAGTAGCAAGGGTGTGTGTCACTCTAGCCCAACCTAGCCCAACGTGCGGGGGTGAAGATGCTGTATTTTGGGCGTCCAACGCGTCCAACATCCGTCCAACCGTTGGACGAAATGGGTACGAGACACAACTAGAAATTGTTAGACGCTGTTGTACATTATTGGAGGTGTTGACGCCTACTAGCAGGCCACGGGTGGGGGGTATTGGTCGAAATTGTAAAGGGCTAGGCGTGGTTGTAGCCTTCCCTTTTTCTTCCCAAGCAGGCATTCTGCCATTTTTTGTGCCTTCAACCTACGATTTTCACCCTCAAACACACCTACATCTGTTTTCCTGCTCCCTGCTCACGCCTGTCGTTATAGGCCATTTTCGCCCTGTTTGTTATGCTTTTGTGATGTTTTGGTGATGCGCTGTGATGGCTTAGGAATGGGGGCACAGGGACGCGCCAACAAGGGTACTAACGTCTCAAAAGGGTAGTGCTCTTTCCTCCCCTTGTTTGTAGACTTTAAGCATGAATGAGGGGTGAGATATAGGCATGAATAACACAGATGCCCGAACTAGTAGCAAAGCACCAAGCCCTGCTGTAGTTCTGGCAACTCTCTTTGCTGCCGTAGGGCTCCTGTATCCGTTCGGGTTAGCTGTTGTACAACGGCTGCTGCTCCTAACCTATCATCTAGACAACGCCGCTGCATGGCAAGCAACGTCCCTGGTTGCAAAATCGGTTGCTGTTCAGTGGGGTGTCAAAATTCTTTTTGCCGGGAACACTATTGTTATCGCACTGGCCTACGGTGCAATACTCCTGTTGGCGTGGTTGTTCAAATTGACAGATGTTTGGGCCTCAAAGCCTCAAAGTGATACAGATGTTTGGACCTCAAAGCCTCAAAGTGATATGGCTCCTATTGTGCGTTGGATAACAAAGTCCAACTTGTCGCCGGAGAAGAAGCTTCGGGCCGCAAATGCAGCAAACAAGATCAAGACTTCTCGATGGATGGCAATAGGGGAGAGGATTGGTGATGGTATATTTTCGCTAATGCTCTATCCCTTAGTGCTCGTTATTGCTCTCATCGTAAAGCCGTCCGGTGCGGATGTCTATGGTTTAGCTTTTCTTCTGGCACCCGCGCTTGCCTGTGCAGGTCTATATGCAGTCATTCGAGATACTAATAACTCACAGGGCTTGCGTTCACGCCTTTCTAGTTGGACTGTCTGGGGCTTGATGCTGTTCTACGCAGCGGCTCTTGTCTCTGATTACGCGTCTTTGTCGGGTAAAGACGCAAACATTTTCCCACAGGTCACCTACCGGATTCATGGACAGAGGCAGCAATCCGCTTGGCTTCTCAATCATGCCGATGGGTATTGGTATGTGGTTATCCCGGAACAAACAGCTAAACGGAAGAGGAAACAGATTGTTATTCAGCGTAGCCAGGTGCTACCCATTCGCGACGCGACACTAGATTATTTCGCTATTGTGTCAACGATAAACACGAGCGGGTCGTGATAGTCGCTACACCCATGAGGCACAGAGGCAGAGGGTAAGCATGTGGGTAATATTGGTAAACGAGGCTACGCCTTACAGCTTAAGCGGCGATGCTGCTAAGGCTCATCACGATAGAATCTTAGAGGGACATTGATAATGGCGAACGTGACACCCGTGAATTGGGAAAACGTCACATCACTACCTGGACGCGGCTACGTGTGTGGGCATTGCGGCAAGACTATTGGACAGGATAGAGGCTACTACGCGGACTATGGCGTACATCCTAATTTACTTCATATATATCTGTTCCTTCTGCCACAGGCCCACTTTCTTCGACAATCAAGAGCAGGTCCCAGGGGTTGCTTTCGGCAATGAAGTAGCGTCATTGCCCGATGACGTTGCATGGCTGTACAAAGAAGCACGTAGCTGCATGAGCGTATCGGCGTACACTGCCGCTGCGAGCGTGGCGACGTGGCGCATCAGAGCGTCGGCGTCGATCTCTGCGGGCCCGCCATCGTCTTGCCACTCGACAACCTCGCCCGATGGGTGGACACTGCCCGGCATAAGCGTTTGTCCACCTGTGCCGCGCAATTCGACCAACATCGAGCGGTCGTCGCCATCAAGTAGGGCCGGGTCCCGGTATTGCTTCGTGTGGGGTATCGCACCCGTGGCGCAATAGAGCCAGTGCGAGCGTGGGGAGCCCTCGCGCCCGAACGTGGCGGCGGTAGGGGGCAGGAAGCGGTCAGCCAGAGCGCGCACTTCCCGCGCATCCAGATCAACATCGAGCCGGCCGCCGGACGGCTCACCCATGCGCGCGCCGATGTTCATGGGGCGGCCATTAAAATAGTCCGGCAAGGTGTCCGGCGTCAGGTCGAGGTTGTGCCAGTCCCTCAAAATGGGGCTTTTTTTCCGGTGGGGGATGGGCACCACCGCGTACCCGCGCCGCCGCAAGTCGCGGGCCTGATCGAGCGAGTTCATGGCGCACCGCCCGCCCGGTCAGCAGCCCGCGCACGCAACTTGTCAACAAACCGAGGGAGCCACGCGGACATAGCGCGGTCGCGGGCCGCTGCTGCGAAGATCACGCGGTACGCGCGCGTTAGGCTATCATCACCGTAGGGGCCGGCCGTGGTGGGTGCGCCGGTAAGCTGGCCCGCCACGGTCCTAATTTCGTCCTGCATCGTCCCTGCCCCCCGCGATTGCCTCAATGGCCGCGATTGGTACACGCCAGGTGCGGCCAACTTTTGTGGCAGGCACCTTCCCCGCCCGTATTAAGTACAATAATGTGTACTGCGACATATCCAACATCCTCGCGGCTGTTTCGACTTTGACCGCTACTACGTCCCTTGTTATGTCCGGTGTCATGTCTTCCATCTCCTTTATCGCTAGTGGTGCGCAGTTGCGCATTGGTATCCTAGCAGAGCCCCCGAGATAAATCTACCGTTAAAGGAATAAATATGCTATTTTCAGCACTGATACGGGCCTAAATAGCAAAAGTGTTATTGACAATTGTAAAGTGGGGTAAGCATCGACAGAAACACGTAGGCCCGGCTACCGTGTGGTAGCCGGGCCTACATGTAGCTCTTTCTTGTGGTTGGTCTACACCGTTACACCGCGTCGTGGCGGTCGCACGATAGGCGTGGTGCAGCTAAATGAGATAGGGCTATTGCCAACACATGATCGAGATAACGTCGCCGCGCCCGGCCCGCACGCTCTCGACGACGGCCCGCGCGGCCTCGACCTGATACGGGCGCAGCGGCCGTGTCCCCGCGACCGCGGTGAAACGCTCCACATCGGACAGCAGGGACCGCACCCCCGCGCGCCACTCGGTTGTCCCGCGCACGTCGCCTCCTTCGTTAAACGATTAGCCGTTGGCCCCACGTGGCAGCATTCTTGCTATCCGTTAGCGCCGACTTATCCGGGCGCCCACGGATCTCACCTCATGCCGGCCGGCGAGGGGTGGTCGTCCCCGCGCCGCGGGTTGCGCGCCGCCGCGACGGTGGAGGCGCCCCGCTATGGAGGGACAAGAAACAGAAGTCGCCGCCGCGAACAACGCGGCGCGGGCATGAGCCGGCCGCCGGCGCCCCGGGGCTCCCCCGCTTTTAGGGGTAGGTTTTTCACGAAGGAGGGAGATTCGGAGGGCACAGCCCTCCGTGATACCCATCGTGCGGAGGGGTGGGGGGGGGCGCGGCGCCCCCCCCCCCCCCAAAAAAAAAAAAAAAAAATAAAAAGTAAAAAAAAAAAAAAAAAAAAAAAAAAAAAAAAAAAAAAAAAAAAAAAAAAAAAAAAAAAAAAAAAAAAA
>JAABUR0100009886.1_pt1 | contig 10626 bp, 9 predicted proteins | sample 5560091 | NCBI WGS metagenome assembly JAABUR01 (sample SAMN10711879, study PRJNA513375) | rock metagenome | isolation source: Antarctica rocks | place: Antarctica: Victoria Land, University Valley sud
CGCAACTCCACCGTTGGCAAGCCACAGACTGGCGACTGGGGCTCGCGGTGTTTCTCCGCGATGACGCACCCACCGGAGTGGTCACGCTCCGCGCGCGCGACTTCTCGATCCTGCGAGAGGTCACCACAGCGTCCTGGCTCGGACTCGAGCACCAGGGCCACGGCATCGGCACCGAAGCCCGGACCGGTCTACTCGCTCTCGCCTTCGACCACCTCGGCGCGAGCGACGCGACCACCGAGGTGTTCCCCGACAACCACGCCTCGCAGGGCGTCTCCCGCAAGCTCGGCTACCGACCTGACGGCATCTCGCGCGATGCACGCGGAACTGAGGCCCTTGTCTCGGAGCGCCTCCGCCTCACCGCCACCCAGTGGGCCTCCGGGGAACATGTGCCCGTCAATGTGGACGGGATCAGCGAAGCGCGAAGCATGTTCCTCGGCTAACTGCGAAGTTGCAGTCCGTCAGTTCGCGAACCCCAGCCTTGATAGCGCTCAGTGACAGGCTACGCACGAACTCCTACGAGCCGGTGTGGGTACGGATCGAGACGGCCGCATCGTTGTGGCTGCGACCTCCTGGCGCGAGAGCAGCGTTGCGGCGGTTGTGACGACTGTGGAGTTTGGTGAGGGAAGAGGTCGCGGTGACTGAGTTCGATCCGGTGGCGGTAGCCGCGGCTGCCGAAGCCGAGCTGCGTACCGCCGGGACGCCCGAGCGCGCAGTTCACGAGAAGGCGTACCTCAAGAGCGCCCTCGAGCATGCCGGAGCCCCGGTGCCCGCCATCCGCCGCGTCGCCAAGCGCATCCGGCGCGAGCATCGTGACCTGGGCGCGGCGGCTGCTTTCATGATTGCCACTGAGCTGTGGACGCGGCCGTTGCACGAGCGCCGGATGCTGGCGGTCTTCGTGCTCGAGCTGTACGCCGACACCATGACACCCGCAGACCTCAGCCGGCTCGAGCCGCTGCTGCGTGACTCACGCGCGTGGGCGCTCGTGGACGGGCGCGCCGGCGGTGTCGCCGCGACGATCCTGCTTCGCACCCGACCGACGCGGCGGTCGACGAGACGTTGCGGCGATGGGGGCGCGACGACGACTTCTGGGTGCGACGCTCTGCACTGCTCGCCCACCTCAAGTCCCTCGGCAGCAATGGACGCTTCGAAGGCTGGGAACGCTTCTGTGACCTGGCCGACGCGATGCTCGACGAGCGGGAGTTCTTCATTCGCAGGGCGATCGGCTGGGTGCTTCGTGAGGCCGGCAAACACCGGCCGGAGGCTGTCGTCGCCTTCTTAACACCCCGAGTCCCACGGGTCTCTGGCGTGACGATCCGCGAGGCGGTGCGCTACCTCGATCTCGTCGACCGGGACACGCTCATGTCGGCGTACCGCAACCGCTGAAGCGCGGTCAGGCGGCGTCGGGCCCCAACAGGTCGTCGACGGCGACGACACGGATGGACTCATCTGTGGCCAGGTACAGCGGACGCAGCGGCACGCCGCTCGCGGACGCAGCGCTTGCGAGCCCTCGCGCCCAGGCGCGGTCGGTGGTCCTCAGGTCGCTGCGACCCGGCCTCGACAAGAGCATGGCAACGCTGCTGCCTTCGTTGCCGTCCAGTGCGGCGTTCTTCAAGATCCACATCAGGTTCGTCAGCAGCTCCCGATCCGGGAACTTCGGAAGGTCGTCGATCTGCGAGATGACCGGTGCGACCACGTCGTCGGCCGAGATGAAGCACACCCACAGCATCGGCCGGGAGAAACCGAGGGGACCCATCAGTGCCCGCCAGTAGTCGAAGAGCTCTTGCTGCGTCCGCACCGGCGGCTGCTCCCCGGGAGGGAGCAGCTCGGAAATGTCGTCGTCCATGCCGTCCACCATGCCTGTCAGCGCGACCCGATGGGCCGTTATCCACAAGGGAATTTGTGGCGCGGTGCGCTAGGAGCGAGCGGCCTCGGCAAGGTCGACGTAAAGCGCCCGATGATCGGACAGCGGCAGCTCGACCGCCCCTCCCGAGCCGCTGCAGATGCCGCGCGCCAGGATGTGGTCGATCTGGCGATCGGGCGTACCGGCCGGAAAGGTCGGCTGCGTGGCCAGCGGCTGCATGCCCGTCACGCGGCGCGCCAGCGCAGGCTGCATGTTGAGGTCGCCCATCACGATCACCGGCCCGGCGTACGCCGACGCGGCGCGCACCACCCGCCGTAGCTGCACGACGTTCCAGCCGTGCAGGAACGACAGATGCGTGGCCGCCACCAGCACATCACCGAGGGGCGTCGAAACCGTTGCCATGACAGCGACCCGGGCCTCGTCGTGCACTACATCCGGCCGCAGCCGGTCGTGCCAGAGCGGCACCGGCACGCGCAGTGGTGGCAGTCGCAGGACCTGCCAACCACGAACGGGATAGCGCGACAGCAGCGCGATGCCGTACGCCGCCGTGCCGGGCTGTTCGTCGCCGGTGGCTGCCTGCCTCGTCACGCCCGGCGTGCCGGACAGCGCCGCCACGAAGCGGTGCTCGGTCACACCCATCGCGTCGGCCGCCACGCTGGTCAGGTCGGCGCCGAGGGACCGGGGCTGGTCGCGGTCGACCTCCTGCAGCGCGAGCACGTCGGCGTCCAGCGTGCGGATCGCAGCGGCAAAGCGCTCGACGTCGACGCGGCCGTCAGAAAGTGCACGTCCATGCAGGATGTTGAAGGTCGCAACGCGCACCCGCCCAGTCTGCCGCGGCCGGCGCCTGCCGAGACCTGTGCGACCCGCGACATGGCCCGACGATCTTGTCCAACCGAGGAAGGACCGAGGGGCCGTGCGTGTTCGCTGCTCGACCGTGCCAGCGAGGTGGAGGTGCTCTCGATCCGGATGCCGGTGCTGTCGGCCACCGACGTGCTGTGGCCAAAGCTCGCTCGATCCCTACAGCGGCGGTTGGCAGCGATGCCGTGCATAGAGAAGGGCCTACATCAGCGACTGGACTAGCGTGGGAAGCATGCTGATCGTCGAAGACCTGCTCCTCCTGTTGACCGACGACGAGTCGGGCGCAGCGGCCGCGGACTCCACCAAGCTGTCGTACGCACTGGCCGGAGCTGTGCTGCTCGAGCTGTCGCTGGCGGGACGCGTCGACGTCGCAGGGCAGGGTGAGGCCCAGAAGTTGGGTCGCATCGTGATCCGCGACAGCTCCCCGACCGGCGATAGCGTCCTCGACGAGGGGCTCGCGAGGTTGTCGAGACGGGAAGGCAAGAAGCCCCGTGACGTGATCCGGCACCTCACGAGCGGCCTACGCGCCGAGGTCTACGGCCGGCTCGTCGCGCGGGGAATCGTGCGGCGCGACGAGGGGAAGGTTCTTGGTCTCTTCCCACGCAAACGCTGGCCCACAGTCGACGCGACCCACGAGCAGGCGACCCGCCGCGACATCGTCAACGCCGCCCTGCAGCCGGGCACCGAGGTGGCGCCACGCATCGGCGCGCTGGTGTCCTTGCTGGCAGCGGTGGACAAGCTGACCGTCGTGGTGATCCCGGAGGAGTCCGGCCTGACGAAGAAGGAGATCCGCCGGAGGGGCAAGGAGATCTCCGCGGAGTCCTGGGCTCCGCTGGCGGTGAAGCAAGCCGTCGAGGCTGCCCAGGCGGCGGTGACGGCCGCGGTGGTGGCCAGCACCTCTGCCGGCGTCGTCTCCTCCTCCTGAGCGAGCGGAGCACCGCTATGAGCGCAGACGCCTGGTGGGAGTTCGAGCAGCGGCTGAGCCGGTTCCTCAGTGCCATGCACGCCGGCGAGACCATGATCTTGTCCGACCAGAGCGACGACTCGCGGTACGTGCAGTTCGTGTCCTTCGGCGCGGACGGCATGCATGCGGAGGTCTCCCCAAGTGCGGGTGACGATGCGATGCAGCGCCTCGGGTGGGCGCCGCCTCCGTTGAGCCGTCGAGGCAAGCCCACACCAGCGGGTCAGCTGTGGCCGGCCGGACCTGCCCGCAACAGGTCGAGCACTGTGTCAACCTTGGTGTCGAGTCCGTCGACCCGGGCGTCGAGCGACGCGACTCGTCCCGCGAGCGCATCGACCTTGCCGTCGAGTCCGTCGACCTTGACTGCCAGCTCTCCGAGCCGGTTGGTATGGCGCTCCTGGGTGCCTTGGATGGCCGAGAGCATCGTGTAGATCGACTGCACGTCGTTGTCGAGCTGGCGGACCTTGCGTTCGATCTCGACCGGTCCCATCGTCATGACCGCAACCTTACGTCTGGGGGATCCTTGCACGCGAGGCGTCCCGGAGATCTGTGGACAGCCACCCTCGCTTGGCCGCGTCCCACCCGTCGGCGAGACTGGCGGCATGACCTATATCCCCGCCGAGAACCGGTACGAGTCCATGACCTACCGCCGCACCGGCAGCAGCGGCCTGAAGCTGCCCGCGCTGTCGCTCGGCCTGTGGCAGAACTTCGGTGACGACCGGCCACTCGAGACGCAGCGCGCCGTCATTCACCGCGCCTTCGACCTCGGCGTGACGCATTTCGACCTCGCCAACAACTACGGGCCGCCGTACGGCGCCGCCGAGACGAACTTCGGCCGGATCTTCGCCGAGGACCTCCAGCCGTACCGCAACGAGCTACTCATCTCCACCAAGGCCGGCTGGGACATGTGGCCGGGGCCGTACGGCGACCTCGGCTCACGCAAGTACCTACTGTCGAGCCTCGACGACTCCCTGCGCCGGATGCGCCTCGACCACGTCGACATCTTCTACAGCCACCGCTTCGACCCCGACACCGCGCTCGAAGAGACGATGGGGGCTCTCGACAGCGCCGTCCGCCAGGGCAAGGCGACGTTCGTCGGCATCTCCTCGTACTCCGACCAACGCACCCGCGAGGCCGCTGCCATCCTGCGCGACCTCGGCACGCCGCTGCTGATCCACCAGCCGTCGTACTCGATGCTCAACCGCTGGATCGAGCCCGACCTGCTCGACGCGCTCCAGGAGGTCGGCGCCGGCTGCATCGGGTTCACCGCGCTCGCTCAGGGGCTGCTGACGAGCAAATACCTCGACGGCATCCCAGAGGGGTCGCGCGCCGCCTCCGACGGCAGCCTCGACAAGAGCATGCTCAACGACGAGACGCTCGCCCGGGTGCGCGGGCTCAATGACATCGCCGCCGGGCGCGGCCAGACGCTCGCGCAGATGGCGCTCGCCTGGGCGCTGCGCGACGAGCGGATGACCTCGCTCGTGGTCGGCGCCAGCAGCGTCAGGCAGCTCGAAGAGAATGTCAAGGCGCTCGACAACCTCGACTTCACCGACGACGAGCTCGCCCGCATCGACGAGTACGCCGTCGACTCCGGCATCGACCTCTGGGCGAGCTCCAGCCAGAGCTGACCGAACGGGCAGGTCCTCGGCCCAGCCGGACGCCGTCAACTGCGGGAAACTGCAGCGCGACACGCCGGTCGGAGCATGCACTTTCCCGCAATCGCGGGGCGGGGGGGACCGAAGGCGTGCAACGGGAAGGCGAACCTCTCGTCACGCCGGTCAGGTCACCGTGCGGCGGTCGTCGGGCAGGCGACGCGTCAGCCCGGACTTGTCGAGGTGGCTCAGCAGCGGCAGGACGACGCGGCGTGTCGTCTCGAGCCGCTGACGTGCCTCGCTGGTCGTGAACGGCTGCGGCAGCGTGGCCAGCAGCTCCACCGCGTCCCTGTCGGCGCCGGGCAGTAGCACGACGACGTCGGAGAGCTTCAGCAGCCTGCCCGCCCTGGCGGCCGCGGCCAGCAGCCGGCGGTCGAGCCCGAGCTCGGTCAACGTGTCGGCCTCCGGCGCCCTGAACGGGTACGCCGACAACAGGTCCTCCAGCCGCTGCAAGGCTGCGTCGTACTCCGCCGGCATTTGCGCACCTCCGCGCCTGACCCGGCCGCCGTCTTGCACCAGCGGCGGTTCGACCAGCCGCGCCACCAACTCGACGTCGGGAAGGCCGAGTCGTCGAGCGGCGTCGGCCAGCGAGACGCCGCCCTGCAAAGGATTCGCGGCGGCGTGCTCGTCGACGAGCCCGCCCAACCGGGTGCGCGCGGCTGCCAAGAACCCCGGGTCGAGGATCCAGTCCGAGCCCAGCTCGCGCCGGGCCGCGGTCAGCTCGTTGGCAGGCACTCCCAGCCGGCGCAACCGGTCGACGCGGACGACACGTCGGCGCGACAGCTCGACCGAGAGTGAAGGCTCCTCCGGAGCATCCGCCAGCATCTCGGCCCGGCGCTGAGCATCGCCGCGACGTGTCAGTCTCGGTGGCGCCGGGTCGAGAACCCGGAAGCCCCACACCTGTCGGCGCCCAGGGTCGCGCAGCACTGCTCGGTCGCCGACGTGCCACGGCAGCTCGTCGTCGAGGGTCAGTCGCGCCAGCAGGGCGTCGCCCGCGGTGCCCAGCGGACGGACCCGGCACGGCACCGCCGCCGACCCGACGTGCAACATCGGCTCGGTCGGCAGGTCGGACCCACCAGCGATGCGCACATCGACCACGCGCGACGGCTCCCACACGCCGGGCGTCACCAGCGCCGAGCCACGACGAAGGCTCGACGGCGCGGCCGAGCCGAGCCGCAGCGACACCCGGGCCACGCCGCTGACCGACTCGACGTCGCGGGTCAGCGTCTGCAGGCCGCGGACTGTCACCCGCCCGTCGCCGCACCCGAGAGTCTCGCCCCGCGTTACCGTCCCGGCGGGCAGCGTGCCGGTCACGATCGTCCCGGCACCTGGCTTGGTGAAGACCCGGTCGACCCAGATCCGTACGTCGGACGAAGGGTCCGGTGCCGGCGTCGACGTGAGCACGTCGTCAAGCGCTGCGGCCAGCGCGTCCAGCCCTTCGCCGGTGGTCCCGGAGACCGCGACCGACGGGATGCCCGCAAGCGAGGTGGTCGACAACGCCGCGCGCGCCGACGCGAGCGCAGCCGATGCGTCGGCCAGGTCGGAGCGGGTCACCGCCAGCACCCCGCGGGTAACCCCGAGCGCGTCCAGCACGCCCAGGTGCTCCCCGGCCTGCGGCATCCACGGGTCGTCCGCGGCCACCACGAACAGCACCACGGGCACCGGCCCGACACCGGCCAGCATCGTTGACACGAACCGTTCGTGCCCCGGTACGTCGACGAATGCCACGTCGCCCGACCGCGGCAGTCGCGTCCAGCAGTAGCCGAGCTCGATGGACAGGCCGCGGCGCCGCTCCTCCTCGAGCCGGTCGGGTTGCTGACCGGTGAGCGCCGCGATCAGCGTCGACTTGCCGTGGTCGACATGACCGGCGGTGGCGACGACGTGCACCGTCAGCTGACCTCGTCGAGTGTCTTGGCGGTACGTCGCACCGCGTCCGCCAGGGCGGCGTCGTCGGACGGCTCCACGGCGATCAGGTCGAGCAGCAGCCGGTCTCGGCGTACCCGCCCCACCACCGAAGGCTCGCCGAGCCGCAGCGGTGCCGCGAACGTCTCCGGCAGGCTGACCGCGGCGCTGGGCAACTCGACACCGGGCGCACCGCCCCCGCCGACGGCCGCAACAGTGTCGACGACCTCCGCCTCGACTATGCCGCTGAGCGCCTCCACCAGCGCGGTCGCACGAGCCCGCAGCGCCGCTGTGTCGGCCTCCAGCGCCCGTACCACCGGAGTCGGCGGGCCGGTCAGCGTCGCCTCCAGCGCCGCGAGCGTCAGCTTGTCGACGCGGTACGCCCTCGCCAGCGGATGCCGCCGCAGCCGCTCCACCAGCGGTGCTGCGCCGAGCATGAGCCCGCACTGCGGCCCGCCCAGCAGCTTGTCGCCCGACGCGGTCACGAGTGCCGCCCCGGCGCGCAGGGCGCTGGCCGCGTCGGGCTCGTCCGGCAGCCGGGGATGACGTCGGAGCAGGCCGGAGCCGATGTCGACCACGACCGGCACCGGAAGCGACGCGAGCTCACTGGCCGGCACGCTCGCGGTGAAGCCGGTGACGACGAAGTTCGAGGGGTGCACCTTCAGCACGAAGCCGGTGTCGTCGCCGATCGCGGCGGCATAGTCGGCCAGGCTGGCCCGGTTGGTCGTCCCGACCTCGCGCAGCCGAGCGCCGGTCGCCTCCAGCAGCTCGGGGATGCGGAAGCCGTCACCGATCTCCACCATCTCGCCGCGCGCCACCACGATCTGCTTGCCACCGGCGAGCACAGCCGCGGCCAGCGCCAGCGCCGCCGCGCCGTTGTTGACCACGTGCACAGCCTCGGCCTCAGGAACCGCGGCGCCGAGGGCGTCGAGGGTCGCGCGGCCACGCTGTCCCCGGCGTCCCGTCTCGAGATCGAGCTCGACGTTCGTCGTGCCGGCAGCCACCTGCAGCGCGGAGCGGGCGGCGTCCGAGAGCGGCGCGCGGCCAAGGTTCGTGTGCACGACGACGCCGGTGGCGTTGACGACCTGGCGCAGGCTCGTCGCGTACGCCGGCGACAGCCGCAGCGCCTGGTCGAGGACTTGGCCCGGCTCGATGCGACCTTCGCGGCAGAGGGCTTGCGCCCGCCGGACCACCTCGACGACGGCCGTCCGGCCCAGCCGGCGACACGCGTCGTCGAGCCGGGGGTCTGCCAGCAGGGCGTCCGTCGACGCGATCGCGCGCCGTGGGTCGTCCATGTCGCCTTCTTGTCGCGGTTCGACGGTTGCAGTGAGGTGCTGGGCGGAAGCTGGCGGAGGCGGACGGGAATCGAACCCGCCTGACCGAGATGCTCGGCCACATCGGTGTTGAAGACCGTGCCCGTCACCAGACGAGGAACGCCTCCACGAACCACCCTAGCGCCGCGTCCCCACTATCGATTCGTCCGGTGGAGCCACGCTGAGATACTCCGCGCTGGGTCGGACGAATCGGAGGAGCGGGCGTCGAGGTGTGGATCGGCGTCATCGGGTTTACGGTGGGACTTCCAGCGATCGCGGACCGGCAGGAAGGGAGACCATGGCGAGGCCCACGTTGTTGTCCTGGCCGGTGCTGCGCCAGGTGCTCGGCACCGACCGGCTAGGTCGCGGCAAGGCCGCCGAGTCCGGTCGCAGCGCCCACCTGCGCCCGCATACCGAAGACGCCGACCGCGTCGTCGACTCGATCTGCCCGTACTGCGCGGTCGGCTGCGGGCAGAAGGTGTACGTCAAGGACGAGCAGGTCATCCAGATCGAGGGCGACCCGGCCAGCCCCATCTCGCGCGGCCGACTGTGTCCCAAGGGCAGCGCGTGCAAGCAGCTCGTCACCTCGCCGGGGCGGGTGACGAACGTTCGGTACCGGCGTCCCGGCGGCAGTGACTGGGAGGACCTCGACCTCGACACGGCGATGGACATGATCGCCGACCGGGTGATCGCGTCGCGCAAGGAGTACTGGGAGTGGGAGACCGAGGACGGCAAGCCGCTGCGGCGTACCCTCGGCATCTCGAGCCTCGGAGGAGCCACCCTCGACAACGAGGAGAACTACCTCATGAAGAAGCTCTACACCGCCATGGGCGCGATCCAGATCGAGAACCAGGCGCGCATATGACACTCGTCGACTGTCCCCGGTCTGGGGGCAAGCTTCGGTCGCGGGGGCGCCACGACGTTCCAGCAGGACCTCGCCAACGCTGACTGCATCCTCATCCAGGGCTCCAACATGGCCGAGAACCACCCGGTCGGCTTCCAGTGGGTGATGGAGGCCAAGGCCAAGGGCGCCACGGTCATCCACGTCGACCCGCGGTTCACCCGTACGTCGGCGGTCGCCGACATCCACGCCACCTTGCGCGCCGGCACCGACATCGCGTTCCTCGGAGCACTCGTCAACCACGTGCTCGTCAACGAGGCCGACTTCCGGGAGTACGTCGTCGCCTACACCAACGCCGCCGCCATCATCGGCGACGACTACGAGGACACCGACGACGCAGCGGATCCGACCGGCCTGTTCTCCGGGTACGACGAGGAGAAGCGCACCTACGACCCGACCACCTGGCAGTACGAAAGAGCCCGGCGGCAGGCAGCCGGAGGGCGCAGTGACCCCGAAGGAGAAGGCGCCGAGAGCTCGGGCCAGGCCGAGACTGCCCACGAGGCGAGCCGCGCCGAGGCCGCCGGCTCCGGCGGGCCCACCGTCGGCGCCAAGGCCGACCGCGACGAGACGCTGCAGCACCCACGGTGCGTCTACCAGATCATCAAGCGGCACTTCGCCCGCTACACCCCCGAGATGGTCGAGCAGGTCTGCGGCGTCCCCCGCGAGCAGTTCACCCGGATCGCGGAGGAGCTGGTCCGCAACAGCGGCCGCGAGCGCACCACCGCGCTCTGCTACGCCGTCGGCTGGACGCAGCACAGCACCGGCGTACAGATCATCCGCACCGCGGCGATCCTGCAGCTGCTGCTCGGCAACATCGGCCGGCCCGGTGGCGGCATCCTGGCGCTGCGGGGTCACGCCAGCATCCAGGGCTCCACCGACATCCCCACGCTCTACAACATCCTGCCGGGCTACCTGCCGATGCCGCACTGCGACCAGCACCAGAGCCTGGAGCAGTACCTCGCGCTCGATGAGGGCGCCACCGGCTTCTGGGGCAACATCCGCGCCTACACCGTCAGCCTGCTCAAGGAGTACTTCGGCGACGCGGCGACCGCCGACAACGACTTCTGCTTCGACTACCTGCCCCGCATCACCGGCGACCACGGCACCTACCGGATCGTTCGCGACCAGATCGAGCGGGGCGGCGGTGGCTACTTCCTGGTGGGGGAGAACCCGGCGGT
>JAABUR0100009888.1_pt1 | contig 10624 bp, 6 predicted proteins | sample 5560091 | NCBI WGS metagenome assembly JAABUR01 (sample SAMN10711879, study PRJNA513375) | rock metagenome | isolation source: Antarctica rocks | place: Antarctica: Victoria Land, University Valley sud
TGGTGCGTTGTTTGCGCTTCCGTTCTAGAGATGTGGGGGAGGAGGAGGTGGTGCTGTCGGGTTTGGAGAGGAGTTCGCGGCAGAATTGGGAGATGATGTCGACGGCGTTGGGAGTTTTGAGGGGAGCGGGTTGGGGGATGTTGAGGGAGGTGGAGGAGGGGGGGAGGGGGTGGGAGAGGCGGTAGACGGTTATGGGGATGGAGTTTTTGGGGGGCGGTTTGGTGCGGGGTTTGGATGGGGGGTGGTGTTTTGGCTTTGAAATTTGGGTGAGGTTGGGCGCGGTAGTGGGTGGTGGTGCTGTTGGCATGGTGGCTTTCCTGGGTCTGCCTGGCTTTTGGCTCTGGGTTTGAGGCTCGTCCTGGGGTTCTTCGTCGACAGTCGGCAAGGGTTTTCTGGGCGCCCTCGGCCGGCCCTTCTTGCGAGTAGGTAGATCGGTAGATTCAATTGGATCAGTGCTTCTGTTCTCTTCGATATTATCCTGCTCTACCCTTTTCGGTTCCGACAGTGGCTTCCTGCGCCTTCCCTTTACTTGGGCTGGCATAGTAGCAGCCTTCGCCTTGGAAATGGACGTTTGGGTATCAAACGAGTCTTGAACTTGGATAGTGCTTGCACCTGTTGACTTCTTTCGAGGCTTTTGCACTTGACCAATAGATTTCCTTTTCTTTCTCTTCTTGGGTCTCGTAGGTTGCTCTTCTACTGCTGCAATCGGATTCTCTTCCTCAACTACGCTGCCCACAGGCTCCTCAAAGCTCGGTGCATGCTGAGCACTAGTTTCAAGTCCCGCAACTTCTGTCGGCTCCTGGATATCAGGTCCTGTCGACTCTGGAACCTCAGTCTGAGAGTCTAGCTCTCTTACTAGCTGTTTGCCTGGTGATGTTACGATTTCGCCCTGCGCAAGTGGTTGCAGGTCTTCGGCTGACGCTGTTACTTCAACGTGCCCCTGAATTGGATCTTGTTGCCTCCCTGTGGATGCCAGCTTAATGCGCTTTCTTGTCGAATTTTGCCCAATAGACTTGCGTTTCTTCCTCCTTTTCTGCGGCGCTTCTGTAGGCGCTCTTTCGAGCGGACTACCCTCTGGCTGCGCCAAAGCATTTGTAGGGTTTGGAATTGCTTTAGGCCGGCCCCTGGAGGGTTTGGTCGATTTCGGAGGATCCTGTGATTTCTCGATTGCATCTCCGCCTGTTTTTCGCTTCTTCGTTACGGTTCCTTCGCCGTCACTCTGAGTTGGATACGAGTTCGGCACCACATTCACATCCCCCCCTTCCAAGGCATCTTTTTTCGACGGTCTTCCCCTCTTCTTCCCAGTTGTCGTGATAGGAGTCTTTCGCGAGGACGGGCGTGGCTTCAGCTGTTCAGGTGCCGGGGTTCGCCGCGATGACCGCTGTGGGAGCAGATCCGGTTGCGGTGTTTTTCGAGACCTTCCAGATCTCTTAGGCTTCAGCGGAGGATTTACTCCTGGTAACACAATGTTGAACTCAAGGTCCTTGATTTCCCGGGTTCTAGATCAATGTTAAACCAATCCTCGTGTCATATATCAGTGGTACTTACCCTGCGCCCCGCTGGCGCATCAGTCGTCGTTCTTCTCGACCTAATGCATGTTAGACTTGAGAAGTGAGAAGAGTAAGCAAGAGCGACGTACTAGCCATTGCAAAAAGAATCGAGAGCTAACACATTGACCGAGAACGAACAGTTGACGCGTTGTGAGCACGGAGGAGCAGCAGCGGGGTTACATAAGCGAGCGGAGCGGGCAACGAAGCTTGCAGACGATTTCCCTCCCAAATATCCATTCGTACCTCCGTACACTTGCTCTTCACACAAGAACAACACTGCTAGTATATCCGTGGCCCTCCTTTCAGCTGAACATTAACGCCAATGGGCTGGATCTGGGGCAAAGACAAAGATGACAACACCAACAACAACCCCCTCCGCGACCTCGACCCAAGTCTACGGGACTTCCTCGAAAAAGAATCTCCCGTGAAATATACTACATCCCCACCGCAACCTCCTCCCCCGTCAGAATTGCTTCCCCCTCCCCAAGAAGTCTCAACCCCCTCCTCTACCTCCGAATCCACAACGCCCGCCGTTCCTCGCCAATCCCTCTACCCCGATGGCCGCTACGCTCACCTCTGGAAAAACTACCGTCCCCTCTCCGACATTGAAAACGCCACCAAAACCGACCAAGAAAAACTCCTAGATGTCTTAGAAGGCTACAAGAGGAGAAAAGCGGAGATTGCGCGGGCGGCGCTGGAGAATTGCGCTTTCGAGCAGGATGCTGTCAACGAATGCTTCACAAGCGGCGGCTGGGGAAAGAGAATGACAATGTGCCGAGCAGAAAACAAGAAGTTCGAAAGATGTTATCTAATGCAATTCCGATTCCTCAAAGCCCTCGGCTACCTCTCCACCTACGACCGCCCCCCCGCCGTCGACGAAGAAATCCAAATGCACGCCGACACCCTATTCCACCGCATGCTCTCCCAAGAAAAAGCCATCGAGGCAGCCCGCGCAGCAGATCTCCCCATCCCCACTTTCCCGCCCATAATCTCTCCCGTCGCCTCTACCGCCCCCAACCCAAACACCCACCTCCCCGCCTTGGACGGCCGCGACAGGCTCAAGCCAGAGGCTAGAGCGGTGCTGAATGAGAGGTTGAAGAAGATGACGCCGGAAGAAAGGGCGCTGGAAGAGCACGCGGTGGCGGTTGAGGCGCAGGCGACGGAGGTGCTCGGGAGGCAGATTGGGGAGATCTATGAGGATCAGGAGAAGCATCGGAAGGAGAGGAGGGAGAAGGGGACGGCGACGATTGGAGATACGATTGCGGGGTTCTTTGGGTTTTGATCATGTCGGTTCTTCATAGGTGAGGTAAGGGTTTCTGTGATGCATGGTACGAGCGTTGGACTTGGTGAAATGCGGTTTCCAAGATTCTAGGTGATTATATTGAGCAACCTCTGAGGCATGAAAACATATGTAAAAGCTTTGTGCAACGGAGCCCTGGCGCTTAGAGGCCGGAAGTATGGTATTCAGAAGAGCTCGACCGAGCAAAGTCCGATGCTTTAGGGCCCAAAATGATGAACTCCATCCAAAAGCAAACGCCATGGCAATGCTACATGTCAGAAGGTATTAACAATTACGGCCAACCTTGTTGTGCTGACTGGTTTTGTTGTCCAGGCCGCGGAAAGACTGGTATTGTGGGCATCTCCTCCAGACCTCCCATCGAGCCCTGATTCGCCTGCCAGCCTTGGCCGGTTTGCTGACTTACGAATTGGCTTTGTCGGAAGGGGTTGGTGCTGCCTGTGAGATTGGGAACTAGTGGTGAGGATATTGGAGTTTGCTGTTGAGGTGCCAAGGCATTACGGGCAAATGGGTTGGTGCCCGTTCGCATAGGTTGCAGGGGTTGGGCGGCTTGTAATTGTTGCTGTTGAGGCGGCGGAGAGTTAAATGGTGTGCTCTGAGGTGGTTGTGAAGTGAATGGTGAGCCCTGGTTCGGCGGTTGTGAAATGAATGTTGAGCCTTGAAGCTCAGATATAGGCTGAGTAGATAAGTTGCGTGCGAATGGATTGGAGGACTGGCCGTTGGGTATAGAGGGTATCGAAGGCGAATTTGTGAATACAGTACTTGATCCTTTATCTTGAGGCATCGTCGATTTCCTAAATGGGTTCGTTGGCTGAGACTGCAGTCCTGGACTGAATGGCGACTGCTGTTGAGGTTGCTGGATTATACCAAACGGCTGCTGGGTGTGGGGCTGTTGGCCATTGCTAAATGGCAGTTGTTGTTGAGGGTGCTGCCCCGTGCTAAATGCCTGCTGTTGCTGGAGCTGCTGCCCTGTACTAAAAGACTGCTGCGGTTGAACGAATCCATTGCCATCAATCTGTGGCGTAATTGAAATTTGCTGTTGAGAATAGGGTTGTTGAGCGTAATCGCTAATGCCAGATACGCTCACGTTCGGTTGTACAGGCTGCTGTGTCTGCGTTTGGCCGAAAGGATTCCCATTTGAAAATAAGCTGACATTCTGTTGCTGTACTTGCCCGTTTTGGGCGAAAATGCTGGGTTGTTGTACTTGTGGTGCTTGTTGAGGGTATTGGGATACTGGGAAACTCGAGGTTTTCCCAGTCATCGATTGGGGGTTTTGCTCAATCGACTCGAAGAAATCAATAAGATCTGGCGCCGGCGCTTTAGGCGCTTGTTTGACTGGGGCCGCCGCTGGAGTTTTTGGTTCTGGAAAACTTTGGCTAGGCATACTTTTGTTGAGCTCAAATTTTGCGAATTCCTCAGAGGGACCTGTGGCTCCATTTCGTACAGCTTTCTTACTATCCCTCTTAGCGTCTTGCTGTGCTAGGTATTGCCGTCGGTTGATCTCGAAGTCTGGATCATTGAGGTATTCTTCCAGCGAAGCTGTCAAGCTTGTAGGAGCGTGCTTGAGCTTCGGTATGTCTAAACGGGTAGCATGTTCGTACTGCCTTGCTGTGCTGAGGTATTCGACAACCTGGTTTGTTTGTTTGCTAAACATTTTGTAAATTGACAACGCCCGCTCAGCGTCATATTTTGACATCTCGAAGTAGTGTTCTGCAAAGACGAATCAGCTATTTGCCACGATTAGTACAAGCAACAATTCGCACCTAGAACATTTATTGTGCCCTCGTTCATGTTATGAAACAAGGTTAGTAGGTCCATAGTCAGTAGGCGGAATGCGGTCAGGGTAATCTCGTTTTCGGGCTCGTTGTTGAGAAGCTAAAGCAAAATAAGCAGCTGGATCAGTTAAACACGACGAACCATTCATGCAGTTATTACCTACATCACATTTAAGTAAGGCCGCTATCTGACTTTGCACCGTTTCTGTCTCCCTTAATAGACCTTTGTCCACTATCTGCCTCTTCAGCCTACCATGGCCTTCTCTTACCCAATCAATCCTCGTATCGCGGTATGCCTTTGCTCTTCCGAGCAAATATGCGTAGTAATGCCTTATGTTGCTGCCTTGGACCTGTACTATCGATCCACGATGCGTCAGTAAGACGCCAAACAAACTCCCTAAGGCATGATAGGGACCGTTTCGATACCCGGTGCGTTTCCTCCATCCTATTGCCAATCCCATCACATCTGCGATAGCCTTGGCATAGACTCACCATCAGAGAAGTTGCTTATTGCCAGTTTTGACGGCGAATCCGCCAAAAACTTGAGCGTCACATTCGGCTCTCCTTCTCGTATCATGAGATGCACTATGATGAGCGACTTAAAGACTATAGTCCACGTTGAATCGCGCAGCCTGTTTTGCAAAGCTCGAAATATCTCCGCAACCCCAGCTTCCCCAGCATGCGTTGCGACTAGGATATGCTCGACGTATTTTGATTTGGGCGCAGCAAGCTGTTACCACAATATCAGTGGTTATCGTTTCAAAAGAAGCCCAAGCGTCCATACCTTTATCTTCGTCCCACCCTTGACGGACTTCTCAAAAGCACCTGTCATGGCTGCGGTTGAAGTTGGAAATTACTGCTCAGTTGTGTTTGCGCCTGCCTCTCACAGGGCGCAATTCCGGGATTCTTTAAGCTCTGATAGAACGGTAATTGTATTCAGTCATTCATGCCTGCCACTGAAACCGTCCAGTAAAACGCCATTGCGGATGTTGTACCAAAATCACCGTAAAGATATTTGCGCCTGCCAGGGAAGCACCAGAAGCTCGGACTGTGACACTGCAGAATATTCCGGAGCAACTACTTAAGCCAAGCTGTCATATGAGCCCACGACAGTAATGCCCTAGGGATGAGGCAGTAACAATACTTCGTTATTCAATAGCTTCGGCAGGCGATAAAGCGGAATAGGCTTGCTAGGGAAAGTCTTGGGAAAACATTCATCATCGTCGTATACAAAAACATAGGTACGCGTAGTACGGTATTTAAGGTAATTTTGGTGGGGTTCGACTCTTGTTACTCGATACCCACGATACCTTCCTTGATAATGAAAAAAGCGCGATAGTTTCCATTGACCTTTCATTCTCTATATTTCTACTATCATCACTTATGTTTTTAACTTAGTATGCAGCCTCTTGAATATATGCAGCTTTTTGAGCCATTACTGCGGACGGCTTCAAAAGTTCGGGGCATTATCGAGAATATTCAGGACGACGATATAATCCATATAATCCGCTTCTCATAACACTTATGTTGGGGAAGGGAGGACGGATAGAACAAGAAAAACCCTCAAATCGAGCTCGCACAATCCTCTAATCATGTACTGAGCTTCTCAAACAGCATGCGGTGCGAAAAGCTCGTCGGCCATTTCCGCGATGCCCTTTGGCTTCCGACCAAGCAGTTTTTCCAATAATGGATCGACCACACCCGTTTCACCATCCTCCATTGCCCTGAAATACGAGGCCCAATTGGTCATGGACGGATACTGTTCTGGGGCCACGCTCTGATGTGCCTGGTGATAAGCAATCGCTTCCTCGGCCGGCAAGATGCGAACATTGACTTTGCGTCCAGTGTGCTCCCTAAGCAGTGTGGCGATGTCGTGGATACTGTCCGCGCGAGGTCCAGTGAGACAGATGGATTGATTCTGATACTGCTCCTACACAGCTGTCTGAGCATATTGGTATGGTTGCGGGCTAACACCTATGTTCTTTTAAAACAAAGCAAACGGGTTTCTCACTGCCTTCGCCACAACAGCCGCTGTCCCTTCCGACAGCTCCTGACGCCCCGTCCAAGCCATCGGTCCATCCCCAGCGACAACCATATCAATCGGGTTCATGGTATCGTCCACCTGGATCAATCCGGCAAAATGGTTCCAAATCTCGGCGTAAATCCCCTCCCTCACAATCGTCCATGTCATCCCGGAAGCTTTCAAATACGCAACGGACTGGATATGCGGCTGCATCACCTCGGCTTTGCTCTTCTCGCCCGTCTCCCCGCCAAACATCAATGACGTATATATCACGTGTTTCATACCAACTTTTTTCGCGGCGTCGATGGCCGCTTTGTGGAGTTCCACTCGCTCCATGCCAATGGATGGGAAAGTGACGAGGAATAAGATGTCGGCGCCCTTGTACGAAGACTCAAGGGTTGAGGGCTTCTTCATGTCGCCGTGGCGGATGGGAATGCCAGCTTCTTTGGCGGAAGATGGTACGGTGGCGGGGTTGGAGGCGGAGATGATGAGTTGGGAGGGGGGAATGAGATTCTTGGAGAGGATATACTTGAGGACGCCGCCGCCGAGTTGGCCTGAGGTGCCGGTTAGGACGAGCATTGTTGTTCAGGTAAGTTACTGGGCTCGGCGAGTTGTTATTCGCGACAAGTTTCGGAACGAGTGTTCAATTCGAGCAGATGTTGTTCACTGAAATGCTCAACCGATAAACGCAGAATATGATCACTAAGCAGCCCCGCATACAATAGTTGATGATATTTCGAAACAATAATTGCCTAAAGACGCGAAGGTACACTAATCATCTGACAGGCGTCTTGCTGTACGACACAGCAATGGAAACACCGATTCATTGCCTACAAGATCACTGTTAATAAACATGTGCGTCTCCGAGGCATCCGAACGCTCTTGGAATGTTATCATACGTATGTAACTTTGCCTTCATCTACAAAGTGTGTATACCATTGAGGTGTGTAAGCGAAGCGCATCATATAAGAAGGCTCTTTAAAGGCGTAATTGTTGTCACCAGCTATTGAAGAGAGAGCCCTAGATTGCAAACACCAACAGAACGATGCGCTGTACTTCCTCTAAGCTTCTGATGCGCGCCATCAATCAAGGCTCTCCGATTGATCGCTCCACTTCTTGAGGTCGTGATTTTCACAGCCTTGGACAAGGGTTTAATCAAAAGATGGAGTTCGGCAGGCAAGTGGCAGGCAAGCTGTGTTGATCGATTTGCCAGACGCCTTGTAGGATGATGAAAGCTTTGGGGACTGTCTATCAACAGTCGTTATGCCCTGACGGCTCTAATTTGATTCTTGTCCGCGTACAACATTGATAAACTCTTCGGTCTTTTGTGTAAGAGAAACACTGATCGAGGCGATACTTGAATCTGTTTACGCGAAAGTGTCATGAACTTCTTATCGATCACAGTATATGATGGATATAAAATCACAGTCTTTACAAGCGGATCATCTCAAATATCATAGGCTCATGTCTCTGTCGCGCGAGGTCGACCTCTAGCTAAAAGCCTGGCCTTCTCCATTTTCTGATCTACCAAGCGCAACTTTTCCGACCATTGTGCCGGATTCAATCATCCTGTGCGCCTCCTTGATGCCTTCAGCAGTCAACCTCAAGCGCCGCGTGAGGTGACACTTGATCTTGCCAGCATCAATATATTCTGCCAGCTCTTCGAGCATCTCATGATGAGCTTCTGACTGGTCACCATGATATGGCTTGCTTCCCAACCAACACCAAGCAAAGGTCAGCGACTTTGACAGGAACTGAGTTCCATAGAAATTGACATCAGCTTGGACAATCGAACAGACTTTTCCTAGCGGGGCCACTATGTCCGCGCACACGTCCAAGTACTGAGCAGTTGAATGGGTGATATATATGTATCTGTCCAGTATCTTAGCAATGTCATCGAACCAGGTTTCTTCCCGACTTACTTGATCGGCACATCAAGTTGCAAGTCTTGGACCTGCTGCTTCAAATTTTCTCGGTGATTGATGACATGCGTGGCGCCCATGTTCTTGCTGAAATCTACAGTCTCTGGTCTGGAGGCTGTCGTGATGACGACAGGCAGATCAAGCACCCATCTGGCAATTTGCGACGCCATGGCTCCAACTCCTCCAGCTCCATTGATGATCAGCAGACCGACGTTCTCTCCTTTCTTGATTTCGAGCCTTTCGATCAACGACTCGTATGCCGTACCATACGTCAGAGGCATTGCGGCTGCCTCGACAAAGTCCAAACTTTTTGGCTTAAGCGCGACGTCGCGCTCGTCCACAAGCTGATATTCAGAGTACGTGCCTTGGCGCGTTGTCCGGCTAACATAGAAGACCTCATCCCCGGGCTTAGACAGACATTGCGGACCGACTTCGAGCACTGTCCCTGCGCCATCGTATCCAATAATGTGGAAAGGTGTTGGCACGAACTTGTAGTAATCCGGAGCATCATCATATGTGCCATTCCTGATTTTGGTGTCAATCGGGTTGACTGAGCAAGCTTCGACCCTAACAAGAAGGTCTCGCCCTTGGGGGCTTCCTGGCTTTGGCACTTGCCGCGATTCGAGGTTCCCTATGGGACCATACTTCTCAACGCCGATAGCTCTCATGGTTGCCGTGATAGCAACTAGTTATTGTGAAAAGAAACTTCGCAAAGGTGTTGTTGGACTATGGCTGTAAATCCTGACCTGGGATTCCGAGCGAAAAGACTTCTTGTATCATCAAGACTTCTCGAAACACATGACTTCTCTCGCCACGCCTGTGGATCACACCTCGGCCAGCATCAATCCCCTTGGAGCTTTCTTCTCTACGACATTACTAATCAAGATCTACGCAGGACTGCTGGCGACGTGGTACTAGCGAACCGAGGCGAGTGGATACAAATAGCTCGGTCAATGCATGTTTACTCATATTCGGTCCGAGGACTCCCAGCTCTTCTACACTCGCTGTACCATGTCAATAGGTCATGACCCATATCAGCATCTCGCACTCGTTCACGCCTTTTCCGCTTACAGCCGTGATCAACAGCCTACCTATCCAGCGTCGATAACTTCATCATTCAAGGTTGGGAGTTTGCAAATTTTACAACACGAAAGCAAAGATCCACTCCCAATTTCTTGATAACATTTTCGATAGTCCAAGCCCGGGACTAAAAGAGATCCTTTTTCAGCCCTTCAGCACATTCGCCGCACCCCACAAACTTCCCGGATTCAACCTCGCTGGATACGCCTTCAGCATGCTATAATACAACTCGTCGACCGACCCCGTTTCCTGCACCGTCAACTCTAGATCCGCAAAGTACCTCCTAGTCTCCTCAATCACCCTCGGCCCATCGTCATCTTTCGTCGGATCCTTGTGTCCACTTACGACCCACCTTGGCTTCAACGCTTCAATAATACCCAACGCCTTCATCCAGTCATTACGTAACGCCTTCGTCTTACTCTCCCCAAGGTAAGGATGCACGTTGTTGTATGTCGAGTCGCCCGTAACAGCCAACCCGATACTCGGCACCCACAGCGTGGTAGTATGATCAGTATCGGTATGCCCCGTCCTTACCACCATTAGCTTCTCGCCCTCGAGCTCAATCTCATCCCCATATAGCGCTTCAGGCACGATCAGCTCCTCCGACACCTCGGCCCGAAAGAGCCTGTTGAAGAACGCCGTGCTCGGATCACGCTCCCGCTCCACTTCCTTCTCCATCGCCGCCACAGCCTCCTCGCTCGCTACGGCCTTGGCGTCCGGGAATACCGCGAGCAAGACGCTCAGCCCGAAATAGTGGTCGCCATGTGGGTGCGTTATGTAGATGTACTTGAGCGCCTTGCCCGTCGAGGCGACCTGCTCGGCCACTCGACGTGCGGCCTCGGTCGTCAGCGGGACATCGACAAGGATGGCGTCGTGGTCGCCGTAGATGAGTGTGTAGCTCGTGGGCACAGTTTCCAATTCCTCGAGACCTGGCGGTGTGGTGCGCGTCAGACTGGCTCGGCTGCTACTGTAGACTA
>JAABUR0100009895.1_pt1 | contig 10621 bp, 10 predicted proteins | sample 5560091 | NCBI WGS metagenome assembly JAABUR01 (sample SAMN10711879, study PRJNA513375) | rock metagenome | isolation source: Antarctica rocks | place: Antarctica: Victoria Land, University Valley sud
TTTTGCGATAAGTTTTGCACCACCTCTCAAGGTCCGTACCAAATCGTATCGGCAGCCTCGCAACGCTTTGATCCGTTGCGGGAAAATTCCTTATGACAGTAGGCCGTACCGCTCAGACGCATGGCCCGGTGTCTGCGGCGAGCTCGGCACCAACCCGGTCAGCGCGGCATGGCCGCTGCCGGATCCGGCGAAGTTCACGGGCCGGGCGGTCGAACGGCAGGTGTTCCTGAATGAGCTGTATGGTGCACTGCTGCGGCGTATCAGCGTGTTTACCAGCCTGCCGGTCGTTTCGCTGGACCGCATGACACTCACAAGGCAACTCAACAGCATCGGCAGTGCCGTGCCGCAAGCGGCGGAGTAGGCCCCATGCGCATTGGGATCAATGGCCTCGGCCGGATCGGACGGCTCTCGCTGCGGGCTGCGTTCGGTGGGGTAGATCGGCCCGATGACGACCCCCGCCGGGCCAACAGGTTGGACGTGGTGCATGCGAATGAGCTGAAGGGCGGCACCGGAACGGCGGCGCACCTGCTCGAATTCGACTCGCTGCACGGCCGGTGGCGAACGTCGATCGCGGCCGAGGGCGAGAGCGCCATTCTGGTCGACAACCGGCGCGTTGGCTTCACCAGCGAGGCCGATCCTGCGTCGGTGCGATGGGGCGACCTGGGCTGCGATGTCGTGCTGGAGTGCACCGGCCGGTTCCGCAACGCAGACCAGTTGCGAGGATACTTCCAGCGTGGCGTCAAGGCCGTGATCGTCGCAGCGCCGGTGAAAGACGGCGCATTCAACGTCGTCGTTGGCGTGAACGACAACCAAGTCGAGCCAAGAACGCAGCCGTTGTTGACGGCCGCGTCGTGCACCACGAACTGCCTCGCGCCCTTGGTGAAGGTTGTGCATGAGGCTATCGGCATCCGCCACGGCCAGATCACTACTCTGCACAATCCCACGAACACCAACGTCGTCGTTGATACGCCGCACGCTGACCTGCGACGTGCCCGCAGTTCACTGCTGTCCCTTGCGCCCACCACGACGGGCAGCGCCACTGCCATCGGGCTGATCTACCCGGAACTCCAAGGACGCCTCGATGGCCACGCCGTGCGCGTGCCGGTGCTCAATGCGTCGCTGACCGACGCGGTGTTCGAGTTGGCGCGGCCGACGGACGCAGGCGAGGTGAACGCGTTGTTCCGCGCAGCGGCAGCCGGACCGCTCGCGGGCATCCTGGGTTACGAGGAACGGCCTTTGGTGTCGGTGGACTATGCGTCCGACACGCGCAGCGCCGTGCTCGACGCGGGGTCCACCCTGGTCACGGACGGCACCGCCCTCAAGCTATATGCCTGGTATGATAACGAGATGGGCTACGCGTGCCGCATGGTCGACCTCGCCGTCATCGTCGGGGAGCGCCTTCATTGAACGGTGCGCGGGACTACGCCGTCGTCACAGCCGCCTATTGGGGGTTTACTCTGACCGACGGGGCGCTGCGCACCCTGGTGCTGCTGCATTTCTACCAGTTGGGCTACTCGCCCTTCACGCTGGCACTGCTGTTCCTGCTCTACGAGTTCGCCGGCATCGTCGCCAACCTCGGTGGCGGCTGGCTTGCGGCGCGCTTCGGCATCACCCGCATGTTGGCAGTTGGCCTGGCAACGCAGATCGTTGGGTTGCTGATGTTGTCCGCCCTCGACCCTGGCTGGAGCGAAGGCCTGTCCGTCGCATGGGTGGTGCTCGCACAGGGCATTTCCGGGGTGGCCAAGGACCTGACGAAGACATCGTCGAAGTCGGCCATCAAACTCACCGCAGCAGCCGGGTCCGGCACGCTGTTCCGCTGGGTCGCTTGGTTCACCGGGTCGAAGAACGCCATGAAGGGCGTGGGTTTCTTCCTTGGCGGCGCGCTGCTCGGGTCGGTCGGGTTTCGCTCGGCCCTTTGGGTGATGGCTGGCGGTCTCGCCCTCGTGCTCGCTTGCGTCATGCTTGCCTTGCCACCGCTGCTCGGCAAAGCGAAGGCATCGCGCTCGGCAAGGGAGTTCCTGGCGAAATCGCGCGGCGTCAACCTGCTTGCGGCCGCCCGGATTACCCTGTTCGGCGCGCGCGATGTTTGGTTTGTCGTCGCCCTCCCGGTGTTCCTGTATGGCAGCGGCTGGACGTTTGCCGAAGTCGGCGGGTTCCTTGCAATCTGGACCATTGGCTACGGCTTGGTGCAGGCCGGGGCTCCTGCCCTGGTGCAGCACAGCGCCGATGGCCTGTCGCGTGAGGTGCCGGCAGCACGCACCTGGGCGCTCGGGCTCGCGGCGGTGCCAGCTGCGCTCGGCCTCGTGCTGACGCTCGCAGCCCCGGCCCGGCCGGACCTGGTTGTGACGGCGGGTCTTGGCATGTTCGGCGTTGCCTTCGCCGTCAACTCTTCGCTGCATTCCTACCTGATCCTGGCATACGCCGGGTCGGAAAAGGCGGCGGAGGACGTCGGCTTCTACTACGCCGCCAACGCAGCCGGACGGCTACTCGGCATCCTGCTGTCCGGTCTGCTCTACCAGGCAGGCGGCCTCGTCACCTGCCTGTTTGGGGCTGCGGCGCTGCTCGCGGTTTGCTGGGCGACATCCCTGGCGCTGCCGATTGCACGTGTCGATCCGGTGGCGGCCTGACCCAAATCAAGGAGGCACTCTTGAATGGCTGTGACACCCTTGCCGACGCCCGACGCCGGATGTTCCTCACCTGCACCGCCGCAGCGGCGGTCGGGGGAGCGGTCGTGACGGCAACGCCGCCCGGGGCGGTGGCTCCCACGCTCGCCCGCGTGACCTACCCCAACCTGCGTCTGGGCACCCTGGCAGAGCTGCGGGTGAATGAGCCCAAGGTGGTGGCCTACCCTGACGAGGACAGCCCGGGCGTGCTGGTCAAGCTCGGCACGGCGGTGGAGGGCGGTGTCGGGCCGGAGGGCGACGTCGTCGCCTTTTCCACCCAGTGCCCGCACAAGGGCTTTCCGCTGTTCTACCGCGCGGACGACCGCACCCTGAGCTGCCCCGGCCACTACAGCCGCTACGACTGCGAGCGGGGTGGCCTGCTGGTGTGGGGACACGCCACGCAGAACCTGCCGCAGTTCAAGCTGCGCGTCACGGGCGACGGCGACATCCTGGCCGAGGGTGTGGACGAATTGATCTACGGCCGCACCAGCAACGTCCTAGCCTGAACGGGGATACGACAATGGCCTACAAGCGCCAGATCGACCGGCTGCCGATCCCGCCCCGGGACGCCCGGGTCACCAATGCCGTGTGCCACTTCTGCATCGTCGGCTGCGGCTACAAAGCATACACCTGGGACGTGAACCGCCAGGGCGGCCCCGCCCCGGCCGACAACGTGTTCGGACAGGACCTGCGTCGGCAGCAGGCTGCGGAAAGCGCGGCCTGGTATGCGCCGTCGATGTACAACGTGGTGCGCCAGGACGGGCGCGACGTGCACATCGTGCTCAAGCCGGACCACGACTGCGTGGTGAACGCGGGCCTAGGCTCCATCCGCGGCGCCCGCATGGCGGAGATGCTGCCCTCAACCGTCACGGGCACCTCCCGCGCTCGGCTGACCGGGCCCAGCGTGTGGCGCTACGGTGCGCTTAGCCCGACCGGCTGGGACGACGCGCTCGGCTTGGTCGCCGAGGTGACGCGCCGGGTGGTGGAGGAGCAAGGCGAGGACGGCCTGATCGTTTCAGCCTACGACCACGGCGGCGCCGGTGGCGGCTACGAGAACGTGTGGGCGACCGGCAAGCTCTACTTCGCCAGCATGAAGGTGCGCAACATCCGCATCCACAACCGTCCGGCCTACAACAGCGAGGTGCATGGCACCCGCGACATGGGCGTGCGCGAGCTGAACAACTGCTACGAGGATGCCGAGCTGGCAGACACCCTGTTCATCGTGGGCGCCAACAGCCTGGAAGCGCAGACCAACTACTTCCTGAACCATTGGGTGCCCAACCTGCGCGGCGCCAGCCTGGAGAAGAAGCGCGCGCAGCTGCCCGGTGAGCCGCACGCGCCCGGGCGGTTGATCATGGTCGACCCGCACCGCACCGTGACCGTCGACGCCAGCGAGGCCGAGGCAGGCGCGGACAACGTGCTGCACCTGCAGATCAACAGCGGCACCGATCTTGTGCTGTTCAACGCGCTGCTGACGGAGATCGCCGACCGGGGCTGGGTGGACCGCGCGTTCATTGATGCATCCACAACTGGCTTCGAAGCCGCGCTGGAAGCGAACCGCACCTCCGTCGAGGACGCCGCCGCCATCACCGGCTTGTCGCCCGCAAGCATCCGCACTGCCGCGTCGTGGATCGCCGAGCCCAAGGACGGCCACCGGCGGCGGACCATGCTGGCCTACGAAAAGGGCTTGATCTGGGGCAACGACAACTACCGCACCAACCAGGCGCTGGTGAACCTCGGCCTCGTCACCGGCAACATCGGCCGCCGCGGCGGCGGCTGCGTACGCCTGGGCGGCCATTTGGAAGGCTACGTGCGCCCCTCTGACGCCCACATCGGACGGCCCGCGCCCAATGTCGACCAACTGCTGATCAGCGGGCAGGGCGGCGTGCATCACGTGTGGGGCTGCGACGCGTTCAAGACCACGCTGGACGCGGCCGAGTACAAGCGCGTCTACAAGCGCCGCACCGACCTGGTGAAGCAGGCCATGGACGCCGTGCCGTCCGGCGACCGTCCTGCCCTGGTCGAGGCGATCATGGAGGCGATCCGCCAGGGCGGGCTGTTCAGTGTGAACGTGGACATCGTGCCGTCGGCGATCGGCACTTGCGCCCACGTCGTGCTGTCCGCCGCGACCTCGGGCGAGATGAACCTGACCTCGATGAACGGTGAGCGCCGCCTGCGGCTGACCGAGCGCTACATGGACCCGCCTGGCCATGCGCTGCCCGACTGCCTCATCGTGGCACGCCTCGCGCAAGCCCTGGAAGCGTCCTGGCGCGCAACGGGCAGACCCGAGGTGGCCGATCGCTTCCGTGGCTACGATTGGTGCTCGGAGGAGGACGCGTTCATGGACGGCTACCATGCCCACGAGGAGGGCGGCGAGTTCGTCACCTATGATCGACTGCGCGCCATGGGCACCAACGGCGTGCAGACGCCCGCGTGCGGCTACGAGCACGACAAGATCGTCGGCACGCAGCGCCTGTATGAGGACGGGGTGTTCGACCGGCCGGATGGACGTGCGGAGTTCGGGATCACGCAGTGGCGGGGCTTGCAGGCTGCGGGCAAGCAGGAGGAGAAGGAGCGGTTCCGCTTCCTGATCAACAATGGCCGCACCAACCACATCTGGCAGTCCGCGTTCCTTGACCAGCACAATGCCCTCGTGGCCGACCGTTTCCCGTTCCCGCCGCTGCTGATGCACCAGGCCGACGTCGACGAACTCGGGCTCCAAGCGGGCGACCTGGTCGAGGTGTGGAACGACAACGGCGCGACCCAGGCCGTGGTATGGCCGGAGCAGCAAACCCGCCGGGGCGAGACCTTCCTGGTGTATGCGCACCCGGCCGGGCCCGCGGGCAACGTGGTGAGCAAGGCGACCAACGAGCTGGTCATCCCGAACTTCAAGCAGACCTGGGCCGACATCCGTAAGCTCGCCGATGCGCCGGAGGCGGTGCGCCACCTTAGCTTCAAAGTGCAGGGCTTCAGGATGCAGGGTGAGGGCCGCTCAAGCGCTCCGAACCCCGGCGCCGCTCGGGACGCTGCTCGCTCTGCTTCGAACCATTGAGCGTTTCCTGCCAAACACAGGGGAGTTCATGCCCATGCTGACCCGCCGCACCCTGATCGGCACCACCACCGCCGCCGCCGCCCTCTCAATGGAAAGGGTAAGAACCGTGCACGCGGCAACGCCGCGGGACGTCGCGATCATGGCCAAGCAGATCGACGACATCACCTCGCTCGATCCGCACGAGAGCTTCGAGCCGTCCGGCAACGAGATCGTCTGGAACTGCTACCAGGTGCTCGTGACGCCCGACCGCACCGACCCGGCCGTGCTGCGCGGCGATCTGGCCGAGACCTGGCAAGCCGCCGAGGACGGGTTGACCTATACGTTCCGTCTCCGGCCCGATGCACGCTTCGCTTCCGGCAGCCCGGTTACCGCCGAGGACGCGGCCTTTTCCCTGCAGCGCGCGGTCATGCTGGACAAGGCGCCGGCCTCGATCATCAGCCAGTTCGGCTTCACAAGGGACAACGTCGCCGAGCGCATCCGTGCCGAGGACGACCGCACCCTCGTCCTGCGCCTGGCAGAGCGCAAGGCGCCCAGCTTCCTGCTGTACTGCCTGTCGGCGGCGGTCGGCGGCATCGTGGAAAAGAAGGCCGTGCTGGCCCATCAGCAAGGCAACGATCTCGGCAACGCCTGGCTGAAAACCAACAGTGCCGGCTCCGGACCTTGGGTGGTGCGCAGCTGGCGGCCGGGCGAGAGCGTGACGCTGGACGCCAACCCGACTGCGGGCAGCGCGATCCGGCGGTTGCTGATCCGCCACGTGGCCGATCCCTCGGCGCAGCTGCTCCTGCTGCGCGGCGGCGATGCCGACATCGCCCGCAACTTGACCGCCGATCAACTCCACTCGCTTAACGGCACCCCGGGCTACACGACCTCCGCGCAGGGCCGGGCGATGCTGATGTATGTGGCGATGAACCAGCAGCACCCTGAGCTGGCCCGGCCCAGCGTGCGCCAGGCGATCAAGTGGGCGCTGGACTACGAGGCGATCCAGCGCAGCATCGTGCCCACCACCTATCGCGTGCACCAGGCCTTCCTGCCGCAGGGTTTCCCGGCGGCGCTGGACGGGACGCCGTTCCACAAGGATCCAGCCCGGGCCAAGGCGCTGCTGGCCGAAGCGGGCCTTGCGGGCGGGTTCGAGGTGACGATGGACCACCAATCAGCGGCGCCGCACAGCGACATCGCGCAGGCCGTGCAGGCCGACCTCGGCCAGGTCGGCATCCGGGTGCGGCTGCTCGCGGCCGAGGGCCGGCAGGTGATCACCAAAACCCGGGCGCGGCAGCACGAGCTGGCGTTGCTCACCTGGGGCTCGGACTACTTCGATCCCGAGGCGAACGCCGGCACGTTCTGCGTCAACACCGACAACAGCCCGGAGGCGCGTGACCGCACGCTGGCCTGGCGCTCCGCGTGGCAGGACCAGGCGCTGACGGAACAGGGCTTGGCGAACGTGACCGAGCGGGATGCGGAGCGGCGCTTCGCGCTCTATGGGCAGATGCAGCGCGAGCACATGGAGCGCAGCCCGTTCGCCATCATGCTGCAGCAAACCGACACGGCGGTGCTGCGGCCCGGCGTGTCAGGTTTCGAGATCGCGCCGGCAGGACGGCCAATCCGTTACGCAGGTATCCAGAAGGCTTGACGAGGGGGACAACGTTCGACCGGCGCTCGCCTGTAAAGCTTGCACGCGACGGCACGACCAGAGGCGCCGCCGGGTCGGATGTCAGCCCGCAACAGGGCAGGGCGTCACGACAAGCGGCGGCCGGTCCAGCGATCCCGCCCTGCCCAGAATGGGCAGGCAGGGCAGGTCGGCCCGTTGTAGTCGACGCCCTCTTCGTGCGGACAGCCGATGATCCAGTCTGCCATCGTGACCGACAGGGCACCTGCGGCCTCGATGAACGCCAGCACCTCGGCGGCAACTTGCACGTCGCCTCGGATTTCGGCGCCATTCGACAGCCAGCGCCGCAACTCGGACGTTTCCGCGCCCTCGGCGGGCACGATGCCGACGGCGATCTTGGTGGCGTTGACGTCATCGGGGCCATACAGGGCCACCGTCGCCATCAGGTAGCCCCGAAAGCCTCGCTTGGCCTTTTTGGCCAGTCTCTTGGGTCCCCGCTCCAGCATGCGCCTGATCCGCCGCCGTGTTGATCCGTTTTGTCGGCAGACATGGTATCACGACAGCCACCGGTTGCTATCGCAAGATACGACGGGCTGCTCCATTGGCAACGAACGTGACTGGGTGCCGGCATGCCCCGGAACGGGCCGACGACAGCCAAACTTCGTGTCGAGCCGATTGTGATCGAAAGCCCTAGTTCGGCGCCTGTTGCATGTGTCCGCGGCCAAGCCCGACCGGAATGCCTGCTATAGGGGCCAGCGAGAGTTGGCACCTTCTGCACGGGCAGCGACCAGCAGCTTGGCCATGCCCTGGTTCGGGCCGTCCTGTGCGGCTGTCCGCTCGATCGCGGCCCAGTCGAACTGCACCGTGTCCGTGGCGCGGTTCCAATGGGCGGCGGGCTTTGTTGGGGATGGCGCATCCAGGCCTGGCAAGGGTTGCTGCAGGCCGTCGCTCGAACTGCCAGAATCCGCGTCGACTTGGGCGGGGCGTGCGCTTTCAGCAGTCTCAGGTGGGGGTGCCAGTCCAGCATCCCGCGTGTCATCCTCGACCGGGTCCGCTATTGCCTCAGCCTTGGGCTGACGAAAGGTCCAGCCCCGCCCTGGCTTGGTCTGCTCCTGGTGCAGCAGAGCGGCGGCGGCCGGTGCCGATGGCGTCTGCTTGCGGTTCGGACCCCGGCGGCGAGGAGCATCGACCGGAGCTGCATCATCGGTGTCCGCCTCGACGTCGCTTGTGGCCGCATTGTCGTTGAGCATCACCGAAGGCACTGCGGGCACCGGCGGGGTGGCCTTCGGCTTGCGGCCCTGGCGTGTCGAGGCGGGCACCGCGTTCATCGCAGCGAGTTCTTCCACGGGCGTGGCCGTGGCGGCTTTGGGATTGGGCTGGGTTTTCGGCTTGCGAGCCATGGATGACCTTTCTGGTTCAGGGATGGCCTGATACGTCATTCATACTGGCAAGAAAACAAGCGATGTGCGCGCCACAGCCCAGCACGACGCGTCGCCGCTTGATGCGCACCTCGGCCGGTTGCTGCGCAGTCCTGCTACCCCGGTCCGAGCGCCAACTGGGCTGGGCCAGACCGGGCCTCCGCCTTCAGGTTCGACAGGACGTCGACCCGGACGATGCGGCGTTGGGCAAGGGCCTGGTCGGATCGCGCTTTGAATTCGCGGGTTCCTGGAATACGGCACGCATCCGGCGGCAAAGTTCGGCGTTGCGCTGGCATGAGCGACGCTGAGGCCTACCAGTTCGTCGATGACGGCCGATTTCCGAACTCGGCCTTGCCGGTGCTCGTCTACCGCCGTGCGCTGCCGCCCGACCCGGCCGCGATGGAGCGGGTGTTCGCGGCCCATGACTGGTCGAATAGCTGGCGCAACGGGATCTTCGGCTTTCACCATTTCCACAGCACGGCCCACGAGGTGCTCGGCATCGCAGCCGGCGAAGTGCAGGTCGCGTTCGGCGGTTCATTGGGCCAAGAAGTGACAGTGCGGGCCGGGGACGTTGTCGTCATTCCGGCCGGGGTCACGCATCGTAACCTGGGCCAGGGCGCGGATCTTCTGGTGGTCGGTGCCTACCCCGGCGGTTCTGACTACGACCTCTGCCGCGGTGACCCGGCCGAGCACGCAGCGGCCGTGCGCGCCATCGCCGCCGTGCCCCTGCCGAAGAATGACCCCGTGCTGGGCCGCGACGGATGCCTGCGCCGGCGCTGGCGTATGGCGGTCGAGCCTGTCGCCAAGTCGCCAAACGGCTGCTGATGTTCGAACCCCTGCGCCACACCGTTCTCGTTCGCCGCGCCCGCGAACTCGCAATGTGGCGTTAGAGGATCGTCCTCATCGCCATCGCCATCGCCACCGTCAGCACGGCCCGCAGCAGGCGCTCGGGGACGTGGACCCTGGTGATGCTGCCGATCACGATGCCGGGCACGGAGCCGACCAGCAGCAGCGAGCCGAGCATGGGCCAGTTGACTGAGCCCACCGTCTAATGCCCGGCGCCGGCCAGCAATGTGAGCGGCACGGCATGCGCGATGTCGGACCCGACGATCCCGTGATCGGCATCCGGGGATAAAGCAGCAGCAGCCCGACACCGAGGCCAAGGGCGGCAGGCTGCCGGCCGCGGGCAGCCCGACACCGAGGCCAAGTGCGGCATTGGGAAGTGCGATCAGCTTGGGGGGGCTCCATCGGGTCACGGCAACGAGCCCTCAGCACGAGCGGCTAGACGGAGATGGAGCCATGCCTCGACGGACAAGCGATGCGGTGTCCAGGTCAGCGCAGGGCAGGGCGCGGGCATCTTTCGGACCCCCGTTGGCCGGTAATCCCGCCTATGGCTTCTCCGGGCCCGGGTCGATGCCGAGCTCCTGGCGCACGTGGGCGAAGGTCTTGGGATCGGCAAAGCGCGTGTTGGCTATCATCGTCCGCAGCATGGCCAGCCCTGCTTCCGTGAAGAACAGGCGCGGCGGCCAGGGTGTCGGTTCAAGCCGCATCAGCCCGCGCTCGAGCAGCCCTTGGGCTTTGACCGGCACCTTGGGCTGGCCGGCGTGCGGGCCGCCGCGCCACGTCCTGAGCTGGAAGCCGTCGGCGACGCTCGGCAGGGTGGAGAAGAACCGGTCGAGCTCACGGCGTATGTAGTCCCGCTCGCCGGTTGTGAAGGCGTCGGCAGCGGCGGTGGTCGGGTCGGATCTGGTCATGGCTGCTCCATAGCACCTCGGGCTTCTGCATCCGAGCCGCAGGGCAGATCACGGCCGTCGTCGTTGGCTGATTCAGGTGACGGGAGATTGGAACAACCAAGCGGCCCCGCAGCCTTGCTCAATGCTGATCC
>JAABUR0100009897.1_pt1 | contig 10621 bp, 10 predicted proteins | sample 5560091 | NCBI WGS metagenome assembly JAABUR01 (sample SAMN10711879, study PRJNA513375) | rock metagenome | isolation source: Antarctica rocks | place: Antarctica: Victoria Land, University Valley sud
CCTTCAGGTCCACACGCATGCACCCCAAGCGCGCGCCCGTATACACCGCCTCAGGGGTAGCGCCTGGAGCGCGCCGCACAGGGCTCTGCTCCACAGCACTGGTGCAGCTCGCAGGACAATGCGTGCGCGGCAGGTCCAGGGACGGACAGGGAGGCTGGCGGGTGCCGTGCGACGCCCGGCCAGGCCCTGCCAGCAGCCGGCGCGACAGCCTGCGGAGCTCGCACCTGCGGCCGACGCAGTGAGCTGGATGGGCGTCCCGGCCGCCAGCGGCGGGAACGCGGTGGCGACCACATCCCGCTCCGCGGCCTTGCGCTTGCGGCCCTGGCGCTCACACAGCGGGTCGCCAGCAGGCGGGGGTGCGGGGACCTCTGAAGCGCGCTGTCGCGCGCGAGCACGTGTGCCTCACCGGAGCAGGGAGTCTCCTGCCGAGCCCCATGCAGCGGCCCCATTGCACTGACCGGGTGGCGGCCAAGTGTTCAATGCGTGGCCAATCCTGACGGGCGCTCAGCGCGGCTGAGCGAGCGCCCTAGCATGCCGAGTCATTACCGGGATGGTCACCCGATGCGCACTCCCCCCCGAGCGCACTCCTCGGACTTTGTCGAACACGTGCTGCCGGGCGCGCGACGTCGGCCGCTCAGCGTGGGCCGGCCGGCGCGCACCGCGCCCTCGGCAGGCTCGCCGCGCGCCGCGGCGGCGGGGTTGCTCGGCGGCGGCGCGCGCGCGCCCTGGGCGCGCCAGAGGTAGACCTGCTCGTAGTCCCACAGCAGGTTCTGGTACGCCTTGCGCAGCTGGTAGCTCACGCTCGTGATGGTGTCCGGGAAGCTGAAGCTCTCGCCGGCCTCCTGCGCGCCGTGCATGCGCGCCCTGAACCTGTCCCCGCACTCGCAGCCTGACACCAGACCTGACGAGCTTGATGGAGCTTGATGGACTGGACAAGGCGGCGTCTCGTGCGACCCGGCGCAGAGCGAGCGCGCGTCAAAGCACGAAACCTGGGAGCTTGGGCCGGAGCTGGGCGGCAGGCAGGGCAGCGAGCGCGCCGCGGGCAAGCGGCGGAGGGGGGCTGCGCCGGCCGGGGCGGCGCACCCGCCACTTCTTCTCCGCGGTCACGCGCAGGCAGCCGCCCAGCGCGCTGACGTTGCGGTAGAGCTGGTGCAGGTCCAGCTCGCGGCCCGCCATGCGCGGCACCTGCCGCAGCAAGCTTTTTCTTGTTACATGCGGAATGTGCCGCAGCATCCAGCGCCTGTGGCCTGCCTCTGCACGGCTGCTGGGGCGACGCCAGCACTGGCAGCGTCTGCACACCTCCGTCCACAGGTGCGCGGCTGCCGCTCGCTCACCTTGTCAAGGCTGCCGCCGAGCGCCTGCAGCACTTCGCGCAGCGTGGCAGTGAAGAGCTCTGCGTCGGCGAGCACGTCCGCTTGCGCGGCGCGCGCTGGGGGGTAGGTCACGCCCGCCGCTGGCTGCGCGATGATTGTCCCGACCTCCAGCGCCGCAGACGCGAGCGCAGCCGCTGCGCCAGCCCTGTCTGCCCCGTTCGCATCTGCTTCCGCGCCTGCACCCATGTGTGAGCCATATGAGTGCCCCCAAGTGAGCGCTATGCAGTGCAAAAAAAGATGCCTCGGCAGCCAGTTGTGCGAGCTGTACTGCAGCCAGTGTCTGGTGAAATCAAATGCAACCATGCAGATGCGAAAGAGTTACTGCAAACCGCTCTTTTAGCAAATAGCGGAGCGGGAGCTCTACCTGGTGCTGTGTGTGAGCCAGGTACAGGCCCACGCGCGTCCATCGTCTGCACAAGGGCCCTGCAAACTGAGGTGCCCGCGCCACAAGCGTCTCGAGCACGGCCTGTAATCCAGCAGGTGCAAGCAATCAAGGCTTCCCGTCTGCGGGAGCTGAGTGTGGGTGTGCTCACTAGCCGTTGAGGAGGTCTTTATGGGGTGCTCTGCCCGTAAGTCGAGGGGCCCGTAAAATCGAGTTGGTGCAGGTAGCGATGGGACAAAAGGTGGGGGCGCTGCACACCGCGCAATGCAGCGCCTTGTCGGTCGTGTGGCGCGCCTGGGCTGTGGGAGCGCTCTGGTACCTCGCATTGTCCAGACGGAGGCGCTGAGCTACAGCCCCTGCAGCTTAGCTGGCCTCCATGCAGCCGACCTGCTCGCCAGGCGAGAGACGCACTGCAGGGCCAGCACCAGCTGTGCGAGTGGGGGTGGAGATGCGCAACCTGCGCCCTTCTGGCGTTCACCTCCTGCCGCCGCCAGGCTTCCCGTGCCGGGCTCATGCGTGGAAGGGAAGCAGAGCCTCACGGCGGGGCGGCGCGGGCTTGCATTGGCTGCAAGCGGGGAGGCGGGCGACAGGGAAGGGCGCTCCGAGGGGCTGGGCATTGCCAGCCAGCTCGTGTGCCGGCAGAGCCACGCCAGCAGCAGCAAGGTCGAGCAGGAACGTCTGCAGGCCGCCGTGACGTTCCAGGTGCCGCACGCGTGCAGTCACCCGCCGCCCAGCAAAGCTCGCACTTAACAGCGCACGCACGCGTCGTCCAGGGCCTGCTGTGCAGCTCTGTGCTCTTGCAGCGGCTGCAGCGGCCCGCAAGCCTGACGCGTGTACAGAGCAGCAGGTCGCACACGCTGCCCGCCAGCGGCCTGCTTGCGGCGCTCGCAGGTGGTCCAGTTCCGGCCAGACGGGGGCGTGGAGGAGAGGCAGGAGACAGCAGAGTCGCTGGGCCTGGAGCCCCGCGACCTCTCCCTGTTCCAGCCGCGGCCGGCGGGCCTCGACTCGCCGCAGCGCGCCACGCTGACCCCGCGCGGCCACCTGATCCTCTTCCGCACAGAGGCGGCGGCCGCCGTGATCTTTGCTGAGCGCGCCTGCCTGTTCCCCTGCCGGTGCGGTCGCACCCCGCCAGCCGCTGCAAGCCCCCTGCCGTGGTCGACGAACTGGGGCGGCACTGTGTCATCCGGTATGCGGCAGCGCCTGTCGCTCTCTCTCCAGGAGGCGGCTGTCAAGGACAACTCATCAAAGAGCAGGGCGGGAAAGTCAGAAAAGCGCAGGGGACCTACGGCGCGCTGGGGCAGGCCTCTGGACAGTGCAGCACAGGCTTGCTCTCGCGAGCCCGGGGGGCCTCGAGTGCAGGGGCAGCCGGGTGCGCGACAGAGCGCGCGCGTGCGCGGCCGCAGGAAGCACCGGGACTCTGTCGCGGTCGCGCAGCTGGTGCTGGACCATGTGGTGGGCGGCGGCGGATCGCTGCCCTTTGAGCTGTGCGTGCTCGAGGGCCTGCTGGAGGTACGCGCTGCGGCAAAGCGCAGCAGTGAAGCACCTGGCCAGCATCCGCTCCACTTTGTCAGCAGGTTCTGCGCAGTGCCAGCAGGATCTTTGTCCCAGCCTCGCCGTAGGACGGGAAACACAGCTAGTTCGGTTTGCATCAGCCGGAGCGGCTGCTGCAGCGATCATAGCAAAGTCTGCGTGGAACACACCGCCACGCTCGTGCTGGAGAGCACGTCGCTGGTCTTCAAGAACGGGCTTGAAAATTAGGCAAAGGTGGCTTGAGAAGGGCGCGCGACGCAGGGCACCGTGCACCACTTCCAGGGGCGGCATCGGCGGCTGGCGCTGCTGGCGGAGGGCATGGAGGAGGACATGCACCGCACGCTCAAGACCAACGGCGGCGACCTGCAGCGCCTGCTGCCCATCCAGCGCGCGCTGACCGAGATCGCGCACGACGTGAAGGAGACGCGCGAGGCGGTCGAGGGCGCCGTCGACTCGGACGCCGCGCTCAACGCGGCGCGCCAGCCCCCCGCGCGGCCGCCCCAACCTGCGAGCTCGCGCTTGAACCAGGGAGCGGTCACGCAGGGGTCACGTGAGAAGAGGTGTGTGAGGGTTGCGCGTTAACAGCGTGCGAGGCTGTTTACATGGCCGCGATGGCGCGATGCTCGGCAGAACGCTGCAGCGCCGTCCCCGACTGTGGCCTCTTGTAAGTCCTTGTGTCCTGCAGGGTGTGGCAGTCGCATCATTGGGAGGTGAGCAGGCAGGCGGCACAGATCCGTGTCATAATTGGTTCTGTAAGCCGGCAGCACAGGATAGGCTTGCATGCTTGGTCCTGCTGGTCGGCAGCACAGTACAGGACAGGCGTTTTCTGCGATTCGCCTTGCTCATCCCGGGTAGGGCGAGAACATTATACACCCATGTACCCGGGGCCCGTGCGAGGGCAGCGCCGGCGCGCAGGTGTGCCTCAGCGAGTCGGCCGCGCAGCCGCAGTGGGTGGGCGGGCGCGCGACGCTGCTGCGGCGCTCGCCGCACATGCGCCTGGCGGCCGCGCTGCTGGAGAGCTACGAGCGGCAGATCCAGTCGGTGGAGGGCGCGCTGCGCGTGCGCCCCGCCCGCGCGCGCTCCCGCGCTCGGCGGCGCGCTTTGTGGCTTTGGCGCCTGCCCTGCTGTGCAGCGCCTGTGCTGCGGGGCTCCGGCGCCGCCCGCCGCTGCCCGCACGCCTCAAGCGCCCAGCGGCGCCGCATGCCATGCGCCTGGCGCCGGCCTTGCTCAACGCATCTGTGACACCTCGCTGGGCTGTGACGTGCTATGCGCGCCGGCGTCGCCAGCGGCTGCGCCACAGGCGAGGCGCGAGCGGCAGGTCCGAGATGCCCTGTGCGAGCTCCTGTCCCGCAGCGGGCGCGCGGCGGCGGGCGGCGCGCGGGCGTGGCGCGCGCCTGACCGACCGAAAAGGCGCGCCGCGGCAGGAGATGAGCGAGAACCTGGAGGTCGTGCGCGAGGTGTGGGGCATGCACCTGGCCGCACAGCGCAACCGTATCATCCGCATCAACCTGGCCGTCACCGTTGGCGCGTTCGCGCTGACCGCCTGCATCGTCCCGGCGTCCTTTTTCGGCATGAACCTGCCGCACGGCTTGGAGGCGCGCGCCTGCGAGCTCCGCGCCCCTTTTCGTTTTCCGTGGGCGGCGGCGGCCTGTGGTGCGCGCGCAGCACCACCAGGCGCTGCGGCAGTGCATGGGGGCTCTGACGCAGAGCGTTGTGCCGCAGCAGTGTCAATAGCCGCTCGTATACACGTCATGCGCTCGGGCGCTTGTGTGCTGGCTCAAGGTACGCGCTGCGCACCCTCGCATGCCTCCGCTCCGGCGAGGCACGGACATGTGGAAGGGCAGGGTGATGTACCCTACCCTATCCATACACCCTACGGCCGCCGCGCAGGACGCCACGCCCAGCATCTTCTGGAACATCGTCACCGCCTCGGGCGCGACGTCCGCCGCGCTGTTCGCGAGCGTGTACGTCTACTGGCGGCTCAAGCCTTTCAGCGCGCACAAGAAGCGCGTGTCGGACATGAAGGCGCTGCGCGACCTGGTTCTGTACAACGCCGACGATCTGGAGGACGTGCTTGCAGCGCTGAGCGAGCGCGCGACCTGTGCGATACCCTCTGACCTAACCCTACACCCCCTGGGCTCGCCAGCCCGCGCTGCTCTGGGCGCTACGACCCCTGACGGCGCCCCAGGCGGCACCAGGGTGCAGGCCGGCCGCGCCGCCGACGGCTCAGCGGGTGGCTTGCGGCGCTGAGCAAGCGCGCGGCCTGCGTGCCCTGGCGGCGCTTGACGCAGACCACCGAGCATGCCGCACTTCTGATGTGCCGAGGGGGTGCGGCGGTGGCGGTGTTCTGGGGTACGGTGTACAGGGTAACAGTAGAGGCAGCATGAGTTCCAGGTCTGGACAGAGTGCAGGCATTGCTGCGCGCTGATGGCGGTCAGCGCTGCAGGCGCTGCCAAGGCGGACAGCGAGGCGCGCGTCAGCCGGAGCGAGTTTGAGCGGCTGGTGCGCGACACGCTTCATCACCGCGAGGTGCGCACCGTGGCGCCCGACATGGTCACCTGCCAAGCCCATTTGCAGTGCATGACGGGCTTGTCATGCACTCAGACATTGAGCGGCTGGTGTGTGTCGTATTGCGGCACTGCGACATGCGCGTTGCCGCCAGCGACTGCATGAAACAGCTGCCAAGCCTTTCAGTGTCTGCACGGCATGACACAGTGTTGTGATTTGTGCAAGGACTGTAGTAAAAGGCCTCCAAGGGCATGCACTCTGCGTGGGCGTGAACAGACCTTCTGAGCCATGTACCGCAATCAGGGCCTTGCAGATGGGCCATCTCGAGCTGCTGCATATAGCGTTGCGATCCACACCTCCACTGGGGAGGCGGAAACGTGCTTGGGGGTGTGAGCACAGGCATGTGGCGTGCGAGCGCGCAGGTGCAGCCGGACGAGATCGACCTCCTGTACCGCGTGCTGGACGTCAACCAGACCGGCTTCCTGGAGGCGGACGAGCTGCGGCGCTTCCAGTCGCGCCTGCGCGGCGGCCGCGGCGACGCGCACATGAACGATGCCAGCCTGTCCCTGACGCGCATCTAGGCGCCTCGCGCGGATCGGCCGGGCGCGGCGTCTTTTGTTGGCGCTGTGTTTTTTGTTGACGCTGTGTGTAGGAGCCGGATTCGGCGCCCATATGTTAAACAGCCTGCTCCTGTGCACTTTGCCCTTGCCCCTGTTTTGGCGAGTACGGGGCGCATGCTGGCCATTCTGTGTTGTCACTTCACAGAAGTGACATGACTACACAGTCGTCATGTACAGGAGGAGCTTGGTGCTGCAGTAGCAGAACATAGCAGAACAGACCCATGAACATCCTTGCTGGATCTGGTAGGAGGGCCTGTAGCTGCGAGAGGGACAACATGAGTGGGCGCCATGCCCCTCCGTACTGCCTGCCTGCACATCCGCCAGTGCTTTCCAGTCCTAGCTAAGTCATGGCACATATCAGAATACATACCTAAACCAACCCAAGCCTATGAAAGTTCCTAGAGTTCCTTCAACACACAGAAAGATGTCTTCACAGGGACGTTTTCATTCACATGACAATACGACAAGCAAGCAGCCTGTAGGCGGGGTCCAACAACCCCCAACAGGCAACAACACACAGGCGGACACCAGGTCCTACAAGACATCATTTGTACAAGCGGCAGCGGCTCACAGCAGCGGGTTGCTGGCGCTCAGCTTGTTGCGGCGCAACAGCGGGTTGCTGTCTGGGGCGCGCACGCCGTTGCCGTCGTTGAACGCGCGGTACATAGCGCGCGCCAGCGCGCGCCCCGCCGCCTCGTCGGCCTCCGCCTGCAGCACCTGCGCCCGCGGCAGCAGGCGTCACCCCGACGCTCGGGCCCGAGAACCCGCGACACACCGGGCCTCCTCGGGCAAGCCGCCCGCACGCCCAGCCGCTCGCCGAGCTGCAAGGGTCATGACGCGCTGCAGGACTGCTCGCGCTTCCTGTCGAGGGCCGCCCGACCATGTTAGTGCAGGCAGCTGCCCGACCTTGGCACGCCCGCGCAGCAAGGCAACAGACAGCCCCGTGCGCAGCTCGGGCGAAAGCCCGCATCAGGCAGCACCTGCCGCACGCGCGCCATTTTCACCGGCTGTGCCTCCTCCACGGCGACCGCGCTCCACGCGCGCTTGGGCGCGCGGCGCGGCCTGCCCGGCGCGCTCGCCGCGCCTCCAGCGGCCCCAGCGCCGCCGGCCGCGGCCGCGCGGGCGGCGCGCTGGCCCCCGCCGTCCGCCGCCGGGCCCTCTGGCGGCCTGGCTGGACCGCCGGCGGCGCCTTCGGAGCTGGACGCAGGCGCCTGGCTGGGCGCGCCGATGCCGCGGCGGCCCCGGTTGTGCCATGCGGGGAGCGGCGACGCAATGCCCTGCTCCGCCGCTCCCAGGCCGCGGCCTTCGCGCCAGCCGGCCAGCTGCAGCAGCTGCGCGCGCGCGGGCACGCGTGGCGTCAGCGCGCGCTGCCCGCCCGCCGGCGGTCTCCAGGCAGGGAGGTGCAGCAGCGCGCGCTTGCCGCTCTTGCGCGAACAAGCACATGGGGGGCGGCCTGCCATAGGCGAGGAGGCACCTGGTAGCCTACGCTGTTCGCCGGGATGTGCACAGAGCCGCGCCTGGACGACTCGCCAGGCGCGGTGCCGGGCGCGTCCGGCCCGCCAGGGCCGGGCGGCGGCGCCGGTCTGTACTCCTGCAGCGTCTGCGCCCTGCAGCGAACGAGTGGGACGCGTTACACAGGGCGTGGCAAGCGAGACAGCACGAGCTCTGCCATGCGGCACGCAGGACAGCCCCTCGCGCACCCGCCGGCCGGCCCTGCATCCTCTCCTGCCGCGCAGGCTGCCTGCCCTGTGTTGCCCGCATGGGCGGCGGGGCTGGCGGCTAGCGCAGGCCCGCCTGCAGCAGCGCTGCATTGCTCGTCAGCGAGGCGCGCAGGCTCTGGCCCCGCGGCGCTTGCACGCTCGGCGTCGTCGGCGCTGGCGGCAGCGCTCTCCCTCGCAAGTGCGCGGCTCCGCGCGCTTGCGGGCTGGCCTCCGCGGTCCGCCTGCCAGCCACTGCGTGACACGCCGGCCAGGAGGTCCTCGTAGAAAGCCGCAAACCAGCCCCGCTCTGTCATGCGTGCAGGGTCGCGAGCAGCGGAGAGACCTTGGAGCCCAGGAGCATACGGCAAGCAGCCGCTCTCAGCTTTGTATCATTAACGGAGCTCCTTCCTCACTTATCATTTGCTCCCGCGTTATCATTCGCTCCCGCGCAGCTCAGCCAAAAAAGAAAGGGAAAGAAAGCAAGGGTATCGCTTTGCAAGGGTAACTCAAACAGCGATCGATCAGCTAGGCCAGAGCCTGCATGTGCGACCAAGTGAGCAGCTGCCGGCACTGGAAGAGAACAGTGTGCTAGCCAAGAGCAAGGCTGCCCAGAGTCGCTGCCTCCGAGTTTGGATTTCCTGGTCTGAGGCAACCCAGGCACAGGCACGCCCTCTTGATGCCCTGCGGCTCGCCAGCCCGATGACTTGGCTCGGGCACCCGCCGTTTCTCCGAGCACCTGTTTTTGTCCGAGGCCGGAAGTCACGTCTGAAAGAGAAACCACAGCGGCAATAGCGTCAAACACGCAAGCCGCGCCCGCCCAGGCCGCTGCGTGTGCCTGGCTATCACCCACCACAGCTCGAGGCGGCCCAGTCGCGAGCCAGGCACAGGGGGCCAGCGGGTGTGTTCGTGGCTAGTTCGGGAGTGATGCAGTGGTGGCTTCTGCGAGCAAAGCGGGCAGGTTGCTGGCGCGGGGGCGAGGCCTGGTAGCCCAGGTCGCAGCCCGCGGGCGCGGCGCAGGGGCGTGCTGGACCAGGGCGCCGGAGTACGCCCGCGCCCGAGCGGCGCCGCTCCCAGCGCACCCGACCCCGCCAACGCGCCGCCTGGCACCGGCCGGGCGGTGCAAGGCCGTCAGCCTGGAGGCGCTGCCGCCGGCGCTGCACGCCGTCGACGCCGCGCCGCTGCCGGCGTACGCGCACAAGCGCGCCGCCCCCGAGGGCGGCAGCGGCAGCCCGCCCGGCTGCAGCCCGGACGCGGCCGGCGCCGAGCGGGGCAAGGGCCAGCTGCACATTCAGGCGGTCGCCGCTGAGCAGGGCCTGCCGCGGCGCGCCCCGGCGATGGACTGCGCGGGCGTCGGCGTCGCCGGGCTGGGCGCGCTGAACATGGCGGCGATGCGGAGCATGCCGGCCGGGCCCGGCTTCCCGCTGGGCGGCCAGGCGCCGCGCGACGTGAACGGCTGGGGGTACGCCAACCTGTGGGCGGCCGGCGGCGGCGCGCCGCTGCTGGGCGGGATGCCCGGCATGGCCGGCGTGCACCCGCACGGCCTGCCGGGCGGCGGCCTGGGCGGGCCGCCGGCGCTGCCGGACGGCCACCCGTACGGCCTGCTGCCGCTGCTGGACGGGATGGGCGGGATGGCGCTCTCGCTGCCGCCGCCGCCGCCGCCGCCGCCGCAGCAGCAGGCGCAGGCGGTGCCCGGCATGCGCGGGCACTACATCACGTCCAGCCCGGACAGCAAGCGGCCGCAGGCGACCGAGATCAACCACAACAAGGCCATCACCAAGCGCCTGGCGAGCGCGGTGCACTACCAGCAGGTGGGGCCCAGCCCGGGGCCGCGCGCCCGGGCGTGTGGCGCGGAGTCGTGCTCTGTGCCGTGCTTGGGGTGCCGGACGGGCCGCTGCCACAGCGCCCGCGGTGCATGAGTACGGCTGGGAGGCGCATTGGTAATATTGCGATGCAGGAAGCTACAGCGCTAAGACCGCAGCGCACAGCGCCCGCCCTGCGCGCGGCTCCGGCCGCTGGGCGTCGCGGGCGGGGGGTGCGCGGCTCTGCCCGACGCCGGCACTTCCGCCGCGCTGCGCCCCCTGCCCGCGCTGGGCCGGGGGGACTATTTCAGCTCCATGCTTCACCTAAAAGCTCTATCTATCTGAAAGCTCCATGCCCCCGGGCGGACTGTCTAAATGCATGGAGCGCCGCGCGCCTAGGTGCTGGACGTGGTGGGCGAGAGCGTGGCGCTGTTCGACGAGGTCAACGTGGCGACCGCGCTGCACCGCCTGGCCAAGCTGCAGCCGCCCGGCACGAGCGGCCCGCAGAGTCCGATCGTGTACGCGGACCAATTCCAGGCGCTGGTGGAGGCCGTGCAGCGCCTGCTGGACCGCTTCGAGGCGCAGGCCATCTCCAACACGCTGTGGGGTGCGCGCGGTCCGCCTTTATGGGACTTTCCTGCGCCCGCCCGCCTGCATGGGTTCGTCCCCCTTTTTCACCTTCACGCCCGGCCCTCTCCTGTCGTGTCGC
>JAABUR0100009898.1_pt1 | contig 10620 bp, 16 predicted proteins | sample 5560091 | NCBI WGS metagenome assembly JAABUR01 (sample SAMN10711879, study PRJNA513375) | rock metagenome | isolation source: Antarctica rocks | place: Antarctica: Victoria Land, University Valley sud
ACCGGGGTGCAAGGCGCCTAGCACGACTGCCGACAAGCGCCACCGCCACGGCAAGCACCAGCAGGATCGTGGCCCCCAGAAGAGCTCGACCAACCGGCCAACCGACACCGGTCGCCGCCGCTCCCCAAGCGGCCAGCGCGAGTGGCGCCAGTCGCACGTCCAGCGGCTCGGCCTTCATACATAGACGTACGGCTCGATGTCCGCGAGCGTCGCATCACCGACTCACTAGACGTGATCTCCAACATCAGGCGTCACGGTGAGTAACCGACCGAAAGGCGCGCCATGTCCATGATCACTGAACATCCCCCGAGTATCTGCCCGAGCTGGTGCGTTCGCGACCAACGCGAGGACTCAAAGCACGCGGAGGACCGCTACACCCGCCACTGTGCCGAGGACGTGGTGATCACGATGTCGAGAGGTTCGGGCGGCCTGGCGACCATCCCTTTCGCCGAGTTGACGCTGAGCATGGACCACATGGCCTTCGACGGGCCGAACGAGGACGAGTGGGGGCCGGTGGCCTACTTCCGTGGCGACGACGGCAGCGGCAGCCTGGTGCAGCTCAGCCTCAAGGTCGAGGACGCCAAGCCGGTGGCGCTGGCACTCCTGTGGCTAGCCGAAATGGTCGACGGCGAGCGTGCGGAGGTAGTGCGGTGACAGCCACCACGACAGCCACCAAGACCAAGACGGCACGCTGCACCCGCTACCCCTGTGACCACGTCTACCAGCGGCGGACCCATGAGCTCGAGGACGGCCTCACGTTCCACCGGGCATCAGTCGACTATGGGACCGACCTGGACGACGAGGGCGAGGTTGTCACCCGTTGGCGCGTCGACGTCACCGCCACAGACAACGGGTCGTGGGCGGTGAGCGTCTACACCCGCGACGAGGTGTCGATCCTCACCGACCCTGATGAGGCGATCCGGTTCTCAGGTGGCGTGGCTCAGGCGACAGTGTGGGCGCTCAAGGCGAGGGACAGTAGAGCCAGCCGGTCCCGTGGCCCTGAGCCACTCACCGCATGCCATCAGCGCGACCTTCGTATCGTGGCCGCGATCCGGTTACGTTCGCGGATGCCGTCACGGACTCCGCGATAGGCGCCCCGTTCGGTCGTGGCTTCTATGCGCTCAATCCGGTGGTTCAGCTTCTCGAGCGTCTGCCATCGCGCCCACCACACTGTTGACGGCGCTGAGGGCACCACCTGTTTCGACGTCGACGAGGCAGCCCGGCTTTCGGCGAATGTGTCCCAGGCGGTCGTTTGGGCGCTGTTAGGTCTCGCAGACGATCCCGTCCCCGTCCGCGTCGTCGTACCACGGGTACTCCGGGTCCGTCCCCTGGTAATAGGGACCGTAACCTGCGTCGTTGGCCTCGTAGCAGTAGTCGAACCTCGGGTCGGTGCCCGCACCCGGTTCCGGCTGGGTCGGCGGCGGCTGCGATGGCACAAGAGGAACAGCCGTGCTCCCGCACATGCGCCACAAGCCGCGGTCAGATGCCCGTGCAGTCCGCTCAGCGGCCCGATAGAGGTCCTGGCGGGCGTAAGCGGTGTCGTAGGTGTACTCCGCCGCGGCTCCCCGCTTGATCATGGTGAGCCCAAAGTCGCCGATCCGCGGCACCTGCAGGTAAGCCAGCGTCCGTCCGAAACTGTCAGTTCGCCCCTGTGACGGGTCGTACATCAGGCGCACCCGCTCACCGTCCAGCAGTTGCGTCGCAAGCGTCGACGCTCGCGGCCCACCGCACTCCACCGGCACCGACGGATGCACCGTCTCTGGGGTGTCGATGCCTATGATCCGGACACTGGTTCCGCCACCCTTGGCGACCTCTACGGTGTCCCCGTCGATCACCCGGGTCACCAAGTAACGAACGACGGCACGCGGCTCCCGCTCGGGCGGCGGCGGCGGCTTCTTGTGTGGCTTCTGGGTCGCCGGAGGTGGCTGAGTCTTTGTCTTCTGCGCCTTGGTCTCTCCGGTCGACTCCGGATCTGTGGTGGGTTCGTCCTCGGTGGGGGTCGAGTCGTCCGGGTTGGGCTCGGTGTCCTCGCTGCTGGACGACACCGACGGGTCCGCGTTGGTGCTCCGCTCCGCGTCCTCGCCGAAGATCGACCCGAGCACCGCGAGCAGTAGGAAGGCAAGAACGACGGTAAGGATCTTATGCTGGCGGAACCAGCTTCGGGTGTCGGGTGCGACGGTGCTCATTCAAACTCCCCACTGCGACGATGCAGGTCACGACGCCGCCGCTACCTTCCCTGCCGCCGGAACCGTCCAACGCCCTCAGTGCCACCTTGCTTTCCTTGCGTTGGCAATAGTCAGCAGCTGCTCTCGGCGGTACATGCGTCGACCGCCTCTGGGCCGAAACCGGCCGCCTCCCCGATGTGGAGAAACGGCCTCTGACCTGCGGTTATGCCTCGGTCGGGATGACAGGATTTGAACCTGCGACCCCTTGACGGCCGCGCGTCCGTGCGTGTTCGTGAGCGTCCAGATTCCCTTATTTACAAGGGGATTCTCTCAGGGCGTACATGGGCGGACGTGCGCGGAGCGTGTCTCTGTGCGCTACTTCGTGCGCCAAGACACCTAAAGCTAGGTCGAGGGGTTGTCCTGCTCAGTGCCACCGCGCGTCGCGTGCGTTGGCCACCGTGCGCAGCTGGTCCCGCCGGTAGAGCCGCGTCCCGTCTTCGTGCGTCTCGAAAGGCAGTCGTCCTACGTTCGCCAGTTGGTTCAGCCTCGCGACGTTCACGCCGAGGATGCCAGACGCTCGTTGGCCCGTGACCCAATACGACGCATCGCCGCGCAGGTCACGACGCCAGGGATAGACGCTCAGGGCCAGTTGCTCCACCGCGGCGCATGACAGGCTCGGACGGGTACCGGCTGAGTGCAGCCGACCCTCACGGACGTACTTGGCAACGGTCGACCTCGAGCAGCCGAGGATGCGCGCTGCCTCAACGCGGGAGATGGCGTCGACCGGCCTCATGCCTCCTGACGCTAACGGCTCACTGACGGCTCGTGCGGGTTCTCCACAACTCGTCCTACGCTGAGGCGTGCGGCGCGTTCAACCACCCAAGCCTGTCGAGGTGGAGCGCGACGACCGCTGGCACGCCGGCCAGCTTGAGGCGTGGCGACGTGACGGCGACGATTGGCGGGCGTTCGTCCGGTACTCGACGGGGGCCGGGATGCGACACCTGGAATGGGTCGAGGCCGCAAGGGTGCGGCGCAACTGAGCCGCTCATACGCTCATCCCCATGACCCTTGAGACGTGGGAGCGACGCACCGACTGGCCCCTGACCGTGCTGGCGGTTGTGTTCCTCGGCTGCTACGCGTGGCCGATCCTCGACCCCGGCCTCGACGGCTCGCTTGTGAGCGGTCTGTCTGTCCTGTCCCTGGTCATCTGGTCAGCCTTCGGGGTCGACTACATCGCCAGTGTCTATCTGTCCGACGACCGGGTGACCTATGTGCGCCGGCTACTACGGTGCGATCCCCCAGTCGGGAGAAAAGTCTGTGGTGATGTTGTCGGTGACCCGCCTTCTCACGCCGCCACCGGCGGCCAAGATCTTGTAGATCTCGTAGTCCCCGTACGCATCGGTGGATTGATATGCGATCCGCAGCCCGTCCGGGGACCACGAAGGCGACTGGTCGTCGATGGTGTTGTCGGTGACTCGCCGGCGGCCGCTGCCGTCGGGCCTGATGGTGTAGATTTCGTAGTCGGTCCCGTCGAACCCCTGGTAGACAATGCGCTTGCCATTCGGCGACCACGATGGGGAGACGTCATAGACGTCATCGTCATACGTCGTGATGTCGGTGACCCGCCGGCGGCCGCTGCCGTCAGGCCGGATGGTGTAGAGCGCAGAGCGGGTCCTATTGGTAGAGTGGAAGGCGATCCGCTTGCCGTTCGGTGACCAGGCGGGCGTGCTCTCAAAAGAGGTGTTGTCGGTGACTCTCCGGCGGCCGCTGCCGTCGGGCCTGATGGTGTAGATTTCATGGTCGGCGCCGTCATACCCGGTGAACGCCATCCGCCTACCAGTAGGCGACCATGCAGGAGTGGAGTCATCGAAGGTGTTATCGGTGATCTGCCGGCGGCCGCTGCCGTCCGGTCTAATCGTGTAGATCTCGGCGTCGAAGGGTGCGGTACTGTCGTACGCGGTGTAGGCAATCCGTCGCCCGCGCGCGGACCATGCCGGGCTTCCTTCGATGGTCCTGTTGTCGGTGATCCGCCTGCGGCCGCTGCCATCGGGGTTGATCGTGTACAGATCGATGTGAACACCGTTGAAGCCAACGTAGACGATTCTGCCGTTCGCACCAGGGGAAGCGGACGCGGCACTTCCCGCAACGGGTACGGCTGCTGCGCCCGCCAGGAGCGCTCCCACCGCGACCGTCGTGCTCAAGTGCCTGGCTGATGAGCGCATCATCGGACCACCCTTCCATCGGTGTCAGATCCGCTATCAACGGAGCGTAGCCACACTGCTGCTCGGCGGTATACCTTTTCCTCGTCAGGCCGCACCGTTCGGCGGCCACCATGCCGACGCCGACACCGGGTCGGCGGCGACGTGCGCGCGGTCGCGCGCAGAGCTTCGTGAGTCACGGCCTCCCAGCGCCTGACCGAGCCGAACCCTCGGACCCTCCTTGGTGAATCTGTCGCCACGCCTCGATCCCAACGGCGCGAACCCATGCCCTGTCGAGCGAGTTGTTGGGGATGCCGTGAAAGCGATCCGATGCGATCAGGATTCGACGCTCGTCGGCGGGGTCGACGCCGCGGGCACGGAACCACTGCCGGCGCTCGGCGTACCATTCCGCCGCAGACTGGTCCGCGCCGAGACCGCTCCGCAGCAGCTCCAGCGGCAAGATGAGCGCACCCTCGGACTCCGGCACAGAAGCCTGGTGCTTACGCGCCACGGCGCTCTCCCTTCGCCTTCGCCCATCTGGCACGGGCCGCCGTTGACGAACGGACCCGCGACGGGCTCAGCATTACCGACTCGTCGTCCTCGTAGGGCAAGTTGAGCTGCGCCAGCAGCCGGCCCAGCAGCGCACGGTGCGACGACGCCGCGGCCAGCGCCGGGTGCGCCACGGGCTGACCCTGCGACCCCTTCACGGTGACCCCCTCGGCAACGATGGCGGCACGCAGGCTGTCGAGCTCGTCGAGGATGCGGCAGGACTCGTGCAGCAGCCGCGACTCGGACTCGTTCAGCGCGAACACCGCGACCGTGGCACGCCAGAACGCGGCACCACGACGGGCGAGATCCGGTGGCGGTGCAGGCTTCCTAGCTGTCGTCATTGCGGGCCTCCGTAGGGGTCAAAACAGGGCGTGAGCATCGGTCGAAACCGCGAAGCACCTCACCCACGGTCTACGGGTTTTGTCCGTTTTGGGGGGTATGGGCCAGGGGGGTGGGGACGAACCCCCCAAGCTTGGATACTCACGTGACAGCGGGAGGGAAACGCACACCGCCGCAGGTAAGCCGGTTTCTGTGGAGAGGGTGGTGCCCTGCCCCCGGGCGCTCCCTAATGCGCTCGGGGGCAGGGGTGGGGCGCGGCGCCAAGCGTCGGCATGTCGCTTGGGGCACCCGGTCTGTGCGGTTGTCACGTCGCGTCTCCGTCGTCGTCCTCGGTCGCGGGCTCGTCGTCGGTCGCCGTACCGAATAGCCGTTCGCCCCACGCCTTGGTGGGCTCGGAGTCGGTGTGCCGGCGAAGTACCGCGTTCATGTCGACCGGCTCGGGCAGCTCGGTCATGGTCACCCACCCGCCAGCGCACGGTGGGCGGCGGCGTTGTGTTGGCTGCGGCGCATCGCCTCGAGCTTCGGCCCTTCGATTTCTTGCCACCTGGCGTCTTGCTGTGCCGGTGTTGGGAGCCACAGCTCGGCGCCGGAGTTGAGCTCGTAGATCAGCATGTCGCGGAGGCTCAGCCCGTTCCAGGGCGGGGTTTCCATCTGGCCCGGCGACTGCATCGAGTACGACCCGTAGCGCGGCCAAATTTCGTTGAGGTTGCGGATGCCAGCGTAGATGCCGGTCACGTCGTAGTCGGGGACGCATCCGAACGCGGCCAGGTCGTCGCGGGCGGCGCGGATGTCGCTGTAGCGGGTGACGACGCCTTCGCAGCGCAGCCACGCCTTGCGCACCTTGTCCCCGGCTTTGGCGAGGTCGGTGGCGGACTCGACGCCTTGCACCAGGCCGGCGACTTCCCGTAGCTCGCCTACGGTCGCGGTGAACGTTGGTTGCAGGTCGATGATGATCTGCTCGGCGTGGTCGGTGACGGCGGTGGCGAGTGAGTGCCAGGACCGGTTGACCGCGTCGACCACGAGCACGCTGGTGAGCCGGCGGCGTTCTTGGGCGGCGGTGGCGGTGAGCAACGCCTCGACGTCGGTCACCAGCGCCTCACCTGCGCCTGCTGCGGTGACCAGCGCATCCGCGAGGCTCTGTTGGACGTCGGCGGGGTCGGCGGCGGGCGGCTCGACGGCCACCGACGCTTCGCCGAGCCGGACCCATGCCGTACGGGCTCGGGTGACCTGCTCGGGCAGGGTGAAGATGCCGGCGTCACAGCCGGCGAACAGGCGCCGGGTGTTGTTGTGGTTGGGCATGGGTGTCTCCTCGGTAATAGGGGCAGGTCTGGTCGTGGTGGACGGCCAACACGTAGATGCTGCCGACGAGCCGAACGGTCTGGTATGCATCGCAGTCGTCGCAGCCTCCGGGCATTCGGTGGCCGGCCATCTGGTCGAGCGCGGAGGCGGCTTGTGGTTCTCGGCGGTTGCTCATCAGGAAGCCCCGCCAGTGGGTGCACCGCTCTGGGGGGTGCTTCCTGACTGCACTGACCGCTCCCACTGCGCTGACTGGTCATCAGTTGGTGCAGTGGGAGTAGTTAGTGCAGTCATACAACTCCCCCCACTGGGTGCTCCGACTGGAGCGCTGTCTGGCAATGTCCAGAACGTCCGGCGTGGGAAGCCTTCCGAGGTGGCCACGGCTCCAACTCGGTGACGCGCTCGCTTCAGAGCGTCCTGGGAATGCCCAGCCTTCGCACCCTCACGTTTGATGACTGCGGACTCGTCGGTGCCGCCCACCGAGGCCAGCCAATCGGTAAGCCACTCGGCGGCCTCCTGGGTCGCAGTGCGGACCTCTGCACCCGCTGAGGCTGCATCGATGACGTCGCCCAGACTGCGCGGCGTCTCGTCTTGCCAGTCGACGCGGCCGGTAAAGATGGGGCCGTCGTCGGTGTCGGCAACGTGCGCGGAGACGATCTTGAATGCCAACGTTGGTAGGTCCGTGCGGCCGAGGTTGTTCTTCGGTTGGCCCATGATCCGGGCCGCCTCGTCGTCGGGGTCGACCATGCAGAACAGCACCGCTCTAGCGACCGCGGCGAACGCACGCGACCCCATCAGCATCGTCAGCGGGTCGCTGCTCATCCCCTTGTTGACGTGGACCAGCCCCAGAATCGACGCCCCGGTGTTGTCGGCGATGTGGACCAGCGGCTCAAGAGCTTGCCGGACCTCGGCGTCCTTGTGGGTGTCGAGCTTGGAGTCCAGACGGCTCATCAGCGGGTCAAGCAGGATCAGGGCGGCCTTGAGCTCGACCACGGCGTCTTGGAGCGCCATCAGGTCACGAGGCAGGCTGAGACCGGTCTCGTGACCGATGTAGGTCGTGACGTCGACCCGGTAGATCAAGCTGAGGTCTGCATCGGCTGCCATCAGCCGCGGCACGATGGTGTGTCCCCACGAGTCCTCGCTGGCCGCCACGATCACCGCTCGCGGTCTGCCGTAGCTCACACCGGGCAGCCGGCCTCGGGTGATGTCGGAGGCCAGCTGATAGGCGACCGTCGACTTCCCGATCCCCTCGCGGCCACCGAGCAGCGCCAGAGTGCCCAACGCAACCCGGTCGGCCCACAGCCAGTGAACCGGACGGATGGCGATATCCGCGGCACGGGTCAGGCGCACGCGGCGCAGCGGCTGGGCTTCCTCGTCGGAGCGCTGAACATCGGCCCAGTCCTCGTCAAACGTCATCAGAACCACCGTCGTCCTGCCACAGTGCGACCTCAGCGGCGGCCTCGCAGGCGGCGATGATGGCCTTGAGTCGGTCGCGCCGAGCGCGGACTGATGCGAGGCCCTCACTCCCATGCCAGTCCGTCTGGCGTGGGAGGGCCGCCCGGAAATTCTCCGCGCGTCGTAGCCAGAACGAACGACGAGCAGACAGGATCGCCTCAGCGACAACGCGGCGCTGCATCTGCTGCAGATGGTCCAGCAGTTCGGGTATGCTCGGGTCATTCTTGGCAGCCACCGAGATATCTGGCCTCCGGTTCACAGCCGGGGGCCTCTCTCGTGGAGGGCTGGTGCTAGGCAGCGTCATCGTGATCGCCCGCCTGCCCAGGCTCGGTGCTGGGGCACGCCTTCAACAGCGCCAGGAGCCTGCGACAAGCCAGCTCGTCCGGCGCCTCGAGCACCTCTGCCAAGGTTGCGCGGGGGTGATCCTGCTCGGCGGCACTCACGCGGGCACCTGCTCATCGCGTAGCAGATCGTCAATGCTGCGGCCGACGAGCTGCGCGATGTCGACGAGCACGTAGACCGGCGGCGTCGCAGTGCCGAGCTCGTAGGCGCGGATGGTTGCCCACGACTTGCCTACGTCGACAGCCACCTGCTCCCGGCTAAGTCCTGCGGCCTGTCGAGCATCTTGGATGCGACAGCCGAGAATAGATGAAGGCCTGGACATAACACGCTCCTGAGGAGTCGTGTTCGCCAGGCCTTGAGTTCCGCAGCCATCCAGGCCGCGCAGCCGTACAGTGAACTACTTACAGCCATGTTATCTTGATGCCGTGGAGGACGTCAAGCTAACGCTGCGACTGCGGGAGTTCCGGCCAGGCAAGATCGCTCGGCGTACCCGCGAGGTAGTAACGGAGGGTGGCAGCGTCGTGTGGCTCTGGCACCGCGACACGGACTTTCGGAGAGCGGTGTCGGCGCTCGGTGACTGGAAAGCTCCGCACGGAGGCGTCTGGCGCATCGAGCGCGGCGAGTCAATGGCCTACTTCGCGGCTACCGCCGATCCCTCTGCGGCCGTCACCTACTTTGTTCGCCCTAGGCGCGGAGGTTCAGCACCTCAAGCCGGTCAGCTTGGAACCGCCGCGCCTTCGTGAGGTCGGCGGGGTGCACCCGCCAGCCCTTCACCAGCGCCAGCACAACCTCTCGCCTGCCGGCAGGGTCTAGCCGCGCCCACGACTTCGCCATGTCGCCAGACGCCAGCACGGCCCGCACGCGCTCCGGTACGACGGTCGACAGCACCTTTCGGGCGTCCTCGATGCGCCGCTCGATGATCGTCCGCGCCTCGGTGTATTCAGCCAGCGTGATCTGCTTCTCGGCCCACATTCCCGCCAGCGCCTTCAGTTGCGCCTCATCGTCAGCGAGGTCAGCTCTGGCGCGTTCGCTGCCTTGTGGTGACGTGGCAGCGGCGAGGCTCTGCAGCACGTCCGGCCGCGTCAGGTAGTCGAGCACCTGCCGCTCAACTTCATCCTCGACGGCAGGGCCGGCGACAGCGATGCGCCCGCATCCGCCTCGCTGTGTGGAGCACCAGTAACGGTAGGCGCGCCCACCGGGCATCCACTGACCCACGAGCGTCTCGCCGCAGCGGGAGCAGTAGAGCACGCCGTTCAGCCACCGTTTGAGCGACGGCTGCACAGCGCCGTTTGCCCGCGCGTGCAGAGCCGAGCAGACGGCGGCGAAGGAGTCACCGTCGAGGATGGGCTCCCACGCGGCCTTGCCGACGACCTCGCCACGGTGGACGCGCAACCCTGCCACTCGCGGGCCCCGGAGGATGTCTGCCAGCGACTTGCTTGACCATTTGCCGCCGCGGACAGTGGCGATCCCCTTGGCGTCGAGGTCGCGGGCGGTCTGTGAGATCGACGATGCGCCGTCGATGATCTGCTGCGCGGCCCACCGGATCGCGTCGGCCTCGTCCGGCTTGTGCGTGACTCCGTCGACCTCGAAGCCGAACCGTCGCGCGCCTCCCCCGCCGTACCTTCCGTCAGCGGCGAGCTGCTCGTGCTTGCGGGAGATACGACGTGAGGAGTCCCGAGAGGACTTGTTGGCGACCGCGACCATGACTCGCGCCATCGTGACATCGGAGTCGTTCGCCAGTCTCAGCGACCCGCTCACCGACTCGACGGGTACGCGGGTCTGCTCGACCACGTCTATCAAGTCCTCGAGGTCGCGTGGGTCGCGGGCGACCCTGTCGAGGTCGTAGGCGATCATGCCGTCCACCTGGCCCAGCGTCAGCAGCTCGAGCAGGCGCCGGAATCCCGGCCGCAGGACTCTCAGCGCGGTCGACCCGTCCGGCAGGGTCACCGTTCGACGCTTGAAGGCGCTCACGTCGTTCTCGACGATGACCTCGCTCACCTGCCAGCCGAGCCGGTCCGCGAGGGCGCGAGCATCCTTCTCCTGGCGTCCTACGCCGGCGGCGTCGCCAGCTCGGTCGTCGGAGATACGCACGAGGATGGCGGCGCGTACTGGCTTCATGCTTGACAGCCTACAGGTTACGCCTGCACAATCGCATCACCGATACCGGACACCTCGAGGAGCTCGTCGACACTGGTGAAGGCGCTGTTGTCGGTACGCCAGGCCAAGATCGCCTGGGCGGTCACCGGGCCGATCCCGGGCAGCGTCTCGAGCTCTGC
>JAABUR0100009905.1_pt1 | contig 10611 bp, 13 predicted proteins | sample 5560091 | NCBI WGS metagenome assembly JAABUR01 (sample SAMN10711879, study PRJNA513375) | rock metagenome | isolation source: Antarctica rocks | place: Antarctica: Victoria Land, University Valley sud
GTACGTCACGATCACCCCACGCTCGGCCAGCAGCTCCTCCACGTCACGGTAGCTGAGGGCGAAGCGGAAGTACAACCAGACAGTGTGGCCGATGATTTCGGGCGGGAAGCGGTGGCGTTTGTAGCTGAGGCTACTCGTCTCTTTCTTCATGGACCGAGTATCGCACAACATGCGTCCCCGTCCCGATCAGTTAGCTTGACAGTGCCTTTCGGCCACTATTCCGTCGAAGCACCAACTTTGCGGGAGACCCGGCAGGTCGTGGCGAGGTTTGCACCCGGAGGTCACGACCATCGCCCGCGACCGCGCGGGCGTGTACGCCGAGGCGGCCGCCCAGGGCGCGCCGCAGGCGCTGCAGGTCGCCGACCGGTGGCACCTCCTGCACAACCTCGGCGAGGTCCTCGAGGAGTTCCTGCTCCACAAGCGCGCGGCGCTGCGCGCGGCGGCGACGCCCTCGACGGCGGGCGAGGGCGGGGTAACCGCGCCGGACGCCGCCGAGGCGACCGCCGCGGCAGGGGGAATGGAAGCGAGCGCCCCGGGGTCGCTCACGCCACACCGCCCCCGCCGCAATCAGGAACGGCTGGAGGAAGCGAGCCGCCGCCGACACACGCGCGTCGTCGAGCAGTATGCGGCGATCCGCCGGTTGCACGCCGCCGGGGCCGACGCGGCCGACATCGCCCGGCGCGTCGGCACCAGCCGCCGCACCGTCTACCGCTACCGCCACCTGCCCGAGCCGCCGGAGCCGAAGCGCCCGCACCGCCCGCCGCGCCAGCGGGTGTTGACGCCGTACGAGCCCTACCTGCTGCGCCGCTGGCAGGAGGGCTGCCATAACGGCATGCGACTCTACCGGGAAATCCGCGGGCAGGGCTACGCCTACGGCGCCTCGAACGTCATGCGCTTCGTCGCCCAGTTGCGGCACGACGAAGCTACCGACCAGCCAGCGGGGGCTGGGATGCGCGCCAAAGCCACGCCGGTACCGTCCGCGCGGCGAGTGGCGAGGCTCTTCCTCCGCCGCCCAGCCGATCTGCACCCCGAGCAGCAGGCGTACCTCGACCGGCTGCACCAGGCCGACACGGCCGTGGCCGCCGCATATCGCCTGACCCAAAAGTTCGCGGCGATGGCCCGGGAGCGCCGGGGAACGCGGCTCGACGCGTGGCTGGCCGAGGTGGATGGCTGCGACGTACCCGCGTTGCGCCGTTTCGCCACCGGCTCGCGGGCCGATCTGGAGGCCGTGCGGGCTGGTCTGACCGAAAGCTGGTCGAACGGGTCGACGGAGGGCTTCATCCACAAGCTGAAGCTGGTGAAACGCCAGGCCTACGGCCGCGCGGGATTTGCCGTCCTGCGCCAGCGGGTGCTCCTCGCCGTGTGACCCGGGGCCAGCCGAACAGCAACTGCCCCGTCATCGCGGCGCACCCGCTGGCGCGCTTGGCTACCGACGAGCCCGTTGGCCCAGCGCCGGGCGACAGGGTGCCGCTTTCGACGCTCCTCCCGACCGCTTGCTTCCCCCTCCCCACCCTTCACCAAAAGGTCGGGAGACCCCGCATCATGTGGCGAGGTGTGCTGGCGATCGGGCCGTAGGCGGCGAGGAACCGCTGGGCGTGCCCCGGGTCCTTGAATCGCCGCATTCTGCGCTCCCGCTCGCGTGTCCGCTGGTGCGAATTCTCGGCGCGGTTATTACGCCCCTTGTGTCGGCGATGCTCGATGCTCGGGAGGACGTCCCGTGGTGCGGCTCCGTAGCTCGCCAGCTTGTCGGTGATTACCACGCGCGGCACATATGCGAGACCTTTGAGCAACTTGCGTAGGAATTTCGTGGCGGCCCGCTTGTCGCGCCGGGCCTGTACGAGGATATCGAGCACATTCCCGTCCTGGTCGACCGCCCGCCAGAGATAGTGCTGCACGCCATTGATCGGGACAAACACCGCGTCGAGAGGCCACGTGTCACCCGGCTTGGGCCGCCGACGGCGCAAGGTATTCGCGTAGGCCTGCCCGAACGTGCGGCACCACTGGCGCACCGTCTCGTCGGTCAGCACCACGCCGCGCTCGGCCAGCAGCTCCGCCACATCGCGGTAGCGCAGGGCGAACCGGAAGTAGAGCCATACGGCATGCCCGATGACCTCCGGCGGGAACCGGTAGCGTTTGTAGCTGGGGGTGGAAGCCTGTTCTTGCATGCGCCGAGTATCGCACACCCCGCCGCCTGCAAGGCCGATCAGTTATCCTGACAGTGCCGATCCCCAGAAGGTACTGCTTCTTACCCGCAAAGATTCTGGGCTCTCAGCGAGCATCGAGGCGACATCTCGTATGGTGAAAGAGATCAATACGCTGGTAGCGTCGTCATCGCACGAATGGCTGTTCCACCATCCCAAACACGACCCGCTAAAGAAGATATCTATCCCGTCTAGACCGCTAAGCACGATGAGTGTCAATGGTGCGTCCTTCGGTTCGGACAAGATGCACGATCAACTCAATCAGTTTCATCGTATGAAAGAGGCATTGCGCCGTCGCCATAAGAAATAGCAAAGGCACGCTTATTATGAGTGGTGGGCCGATGGTGTGCTACCACCATCGGCTTTTGTATTGTAGGGCAAGCAGCCGTAGGAGTGGCGATGGACCCGCAATATTTCCCGCTCGTCGTCGGAGCGATGAGCTTTCTCGGTGCGCTGTTCGGCGGTGTCGCCGGTATCGTGATAAAAGCGCGGATCGACGCCAAGGCCGAGAAGTCGCGTTGGGCGCGCGAGGATCGCTTTCGGCACAAAGACGAGCTTATCACGGCATACAAGCAGTTCTTGACGGCGATGGAGACCTGGACCAATCACAACACACAAGATTATATACATAGCATGGACCCGGAGGTAATGTCCGATCCATACGGAAGCCCACAGTTGATTGATGCCGCACAAAAAACAATTCAGGAAATGAGGGAGTCGCACGAAGTCGTCAAGATGCTTGCCCCGCCCGTGGTAGTCAAGGCGGCGAATGATTACGTGGGACAAACATTCTTGCTGCCTCCGCCTAATTACAAGCTCCCCATCGACTCGCAGCGTATGGCGCTCCGAAAATATAATGACAAGGTCAAAGGTCTCCGCGATGCGCTTATGGAGACAATTCGGCGTGAGCTTGGCACAAACATCGATGCTTCGTGATGGCTAACCTAAGACGACTGCACTGCCCGATCCTTGCATTTGTGTGCGAGAATATCCTTATGGCTTGCTATATTGTAGCGCGGGTGGGAACAATGGGGACGTGGCGGGGGTTATATACTGATGAGTGGTGAGGCGCAACCGCCGCTACCGACGTTGTATCGGTTGGTCAAGTCGGAAGAAGTCCAACTCGATGACTTCGATTCCTGGATGGTACGGGGCGTGCGTGAGCCGTATGAGGTGGAGAAAGAGCACCCGGAACAATGGGCGGGGCTCTCGATGTTCGATACCGAGCAGGCCGCGCGCAAGATGGCCAAGGGCTTGAAGAAGCTCCCGCGCTACGTGGCTAGGATCGAGAACCTCGATCGCGACTGGATCGTCGTGGGGCCGCCGGATTTGGACCATCACTGCGACGTGTGGGGTAGCCCGAAACATTTCCTTGCCGCAGTCACCGGCGTCAGGCGTTTCGACGCCCCGCTGGAGGGATAACAACATGACCACCTACACGCTGTGGGATACCGAGAGCGCCCGCCGAATCGGCGCATATACCGACATCGAGAACGCCCTGGACGTGGTGCGGCGCGACATCGCGCGGGGCAAGGATTACCTCTGGAATAGTGGCGCGCTGGTGCAACTCACGGACGACGATGCCGACGAGCATATCGTCCTGTTCGAGGACGAGGCGCTGATTGAGCGGGCGCGCGGCACGGGGAGCGATACATCCCCGGTGTCGGCTACCCCGGCCCCTCGGCGGGGTTCGACGATTATCGATGCTCGCAGGATGGATATAGACGCGTCGGCAGTTTTAGGGTCGATCAGCGCTGCGCACAACGTTTCAAGTATTCTTGATTCGCTCAGCGGCGCATCCGAGATCTCGCGCGCAGCGAATGCGGCGTTCCTGCGGATCGCCACGGTGCCCGACCTATCTCTTCACGCTTTCCACAGGACTGATATCGCGTCGATGTATCGTTCGCATGCCGCCCTCTCCTCGCTTACGAGCGACATATGGGAGGGGCTCCTGGTGGCACAATCCGCCGGCCTGCGTCAGGTGGCGGAGTCAATAAACGCGAATGCGCTCGCTGGCATTATGGAGGGGATACTAGCAGCAACGGAGATCAATCGGACACGCTTGGTCGAGGTCGCAGTCAAGATTGCGCAACAAGCAAGCGCGGCCCCCCGTCTCGGGACATATGTCCTGCCGATGCCGGATGAGCCACAGGTGTCGTTCATTTTTGAGCACACTGAGGATATGGACATCCTCGCCGCCGTGGCAGGCGACGAGGAATCCGAGGATGGCGATGTCGTCGTATCCATGTGGCGAGTAGACAGCGATACACTCGTGGACCTGACCGGATCATAGATCCTTGGCGGCGCGTAAGACTAGAGGGCAAGAAAAGGGCCGGGCGGTGAGTCACCGCCCGGCCCTTTCATCACCCATGTGCCATTCGCTCTCTTTAGTCGCGGCATTGGGTAGCCGTTCCGCAGGTTCACCTGCAAGGGATGACGGTCCCGTCCATGGCTACCAGCTTCTCGATCGTGTAGAGCTTGTAGCGAGGGTTATTCTTGTCAGCATAGAAAATACCACACGTTGCCACGTCGATATCCAGTGTCACGGTCCCGCGCGACGCGTCGGCAAGGGAAAGCAGCGCCGCGCTGACGGCGACCTGAGAAAAGGGGAAAGCATTGCCGCCACAGGGCGGGGCCGAATGTTCGATCCACTCGGCTGCGCTACCATCGCGCCGAGTCAGATACCCTGGATGGCTGGTGACCCCTGGGGCGCAATTGTCCGATGGCCCGACCGGCGCTTGGTATTGAATCTCGCGGATATCCGGGAATGTCGTGTCCTGGACGAGAAGTCTATCCATGCGGCGTCACGCGGCTCTTGAGTAGACGTGGTGGAGGCCGCCCAGGACCGGGACCGCATGGACACTACTGCACTGCTCGCCGCACGATGTCTCGGCTGTTGTGGCCTCTGGGACCCGTTGCCTAAGGCCTTGATGCGGCCGGTCGCGGTTGAAGTAGGCCACATACTCCCGTAGCAGGCGTCGCAGGTGGGCCTCGCCCAGGACGAGGACGTGGTCGAGGCAGTCGCGCCGCACACTGCCGAGGAAGCGCTCGCAGGTGGCGTTCTGCCGCGGCGCGCGGTAGGCGGTGCGCACCTCCGTGATGCCCGTGGTTGCGGCGACGCGGGCGAAGTCTGCCCCGTACTTGCGGTCGTTGTCGCGGATGAGGAAGCGTGGCCGCTGGCCGAAGGGCGTCGCCTCGCGCAGTTGCTGGGCGGCCCAGGCATCCGTCGGATGGCGCGTGACCCCGACGTGGACCACGCGACGCGACGCCAGCTCCACGATGAAGAAGGCGAACAGGGGCCGGAAGAGCAGGTCGGTGACCGGCAGGAAGTCGCAGGCCCAGATCGCGCCCGCGTGGTTGCGCAGGAGCGTGGCCCACGGCTGCCCGGCGCGGCGCGATGGACCCGCCTCGCGCAGGTAGCGCTGAATGGTCGACTTGGCGACGCGGATGTCGAGCTTGAGGAGCTCGCCTCGGATACGCTCCGCGCCCCACAGGCGATTGGCCGCCGCCATCTCGCGGATCAGGGCGACCGTCTCGGGCGTGAGGGGCGGGCGGTGCGCCGGGGCGGCGGTCCGGGACCGCCGGCGCCAGGACCCGCAAAACAGCTGGCGATGCCAGCGCAACAGCGTGTCCGGTTGGACGATGTGCAACGCCGACCGCCACGCCCGGACACGACTGGCCAGGAGCACCAGCAGGGCGCGATCGCGTGCGGTGCAGCGCGGTCGCCGGACGCTGCGGCGTAGGATGGCCAGCTGGTGGCGCAGGAGCGCATTCTCAGCCACCAGCGCCGGCTTGCTCCGCGCCAGATCGGCGAGGGTGCCGACCGCGAGGGGCGCGACAACCGGGCGCGTGGCGGCCAGCAGCTGGCGGCGGAGCCCCTGCGCGGCGGCACGGCCGAGCGTGATCAGGCGGTGCAGCAGGCGGACGGGCATGGACGACTCCTCCTTCGCGAGCGCTGTACGCTTGGGATGGAGGAGAGTGTAGCCGCAGTCCCGCAGAGCGCAACTACTGCGCGGCGGGATGTACAGCGGCAGACGGCGCGAAGATACCGGCCGCGCAGCCCCGATGGAGTTTTCGGCCACCACAGGGGGTCGGTCGCGGTCCTGGAGGACGCCAGGACGTGCTTGCTGCCGGGGATCAGGTAGTAGACGCCGATCGCCACCCAGACGAGGGCGGCCAAGCCACCGACGAGAGCGGCGTTCTTCGGGGATCCTCCTCCCGGGGGCCGACGCGGCAGCGGGCAGGGTACGCCGATGGGTGTGGATGGCAATGGCGCACGATGCCGTCCAAGGGGTGCCGTGCCGACGCGGCCGCCGGGATCGGGCGTCTCGTGTTCCCGACGATCACGCCCGCTTGATCGGTGCGCGATACAGCGCGTCGATCTGTGCCTGCGCGCCGTCGATCACGGGGAAGCCGCCGCCGTGCCCCGCGAAGGCCAGGAAGAGATCGGTGCCCGCAGACCACCGCCGCGGCCCCGTGGTGCCGGCAGACCCCCCGCCAGACGGCACAGAACAGGGCCCGCCGCTCGGCGGTCGCCCGACCAGCGGCGGCCAGCGCCACATATTCACGATGGACCGTATCGAGGTTGTCCCCGCAGGGCACGACCACGTCCACGGCCGAGATACCGCCAGAGATGCGGGACTGCCTGACGGTGCGGGTACCCGGTACACCCACGCGGGTCAACCTTCTGCCGCCCAGCTCGACGCCCGACTCGGGGATGCCGTCGATGATGGGGAGGGGACAGACCTTCGTCACCTCGTCGATGCGGACCGGCTTCGGATCACCCGGCGCGGCGGCCCGCCGTCACCCCGCGCCCGCCGCCCGGTTGGCGGGGGACGCGTTTTGGGCAGCGACATCGGGTGCCGGGCAGGCGTAGGAAGGCCCGATTGGGCAGCCGTGCGGCGAGCGGTGGCACAGGCCGGCGGCCCCGGTCGCCGCGAACCGTCGCACCCAGCTGTAGACCGTGGTGCGCGGGACGCCCGCCTGCCGGGCGAGCGCCGCCGGCGGCGCCCCCCCGAGCACCGCCAGGACGATCCGCGCGCGGGCGGCGTCCGGCGTCTGCGCGCCCGCCAGCGCTTCGAGCGCTCGATAGTCCTCGGGGCTGACCCGGCGACGGAACGCCGTCGTGCCCATCGGTCCCTCCTCGCGGCCCCCGGCCGCCGGACGAGCGTGCGCCAGGGCGCCCCGACACGTCAGCCGGGCACGTAGCGCGACGCCAGGCCCACCAGCTGCGCCGGTGCCCCCGGCCCCCCGCGCCGTACGTCCAGGGTGTAGCGCACCCGATCGCCGCGATAGTGGCGCCGCTGGTAGAAGACCCGCTCCGCGCCCGTCGTCTCCGACGTGCGGTGGACCAGCAGCACCGGCGCGCCGCCGACCAGGCCGAGCGCGGCGGCGATCTCGCCGTCGGCCACCGTGGCCTCGATGGCATAGCGCCCCGCCAGGACCGGGATCGCGTAGCGGCCCTCGAGCTGGCGCAGGATCGTCTCCGTCGCCAGGGCCGCGGGATCGAGCAGCCGCCCGTAGCGAAGCGGCAGATAGGTGCGGTCGAACGCGACCGGCTCCGCGTCCGCCAGGCGGAGCCGGTCGACGCGGGTGACGGGCGTGCCCGGGGCGACGCCGAGTTGCGCGGCGACCGGCGCCGCGGCGGGTTCCTCGGCGAGGTGCGTGACGCGCGAGGCGGCCCGGCGCCCGGCGGCGGCCATGTCCTCGGCGAAGTCGGTGAATTGCCCGAGGTCGTGCTCGATCGGCGGCGCGGCCACGAAGGTCCCCCGCCCGTGCTCGCGGCGCACGAGCCCCTCGGCGACGAGGCGGTCGAGGGCGGCGCGCACCGTGATCCGGCTGACGCCGAACGCGCGCCCGAGCGCCGCTTCCGTGGGGAGTTGCGCCCCCGCGCCGTACGCCCCTGCGGCGATCTGGCGCCGGAGCCGCGCGGCCAGCTGCCGGTACAGCGCGCCGCCCGCCTCGTCCAGGTCCGTCGGCGGCATCAGCGGGCCTCCTCTCCGTGCAGGGCGGTGTTGTCATGACATTATAACACCAGCTATACTGGTCGAGAGTTATCATGACATCATGATGTCTAGCGCGCTAGGCGCATGATGGCGGACGCGTCGGTTTCCGGGACGGTCCCGGACGCTGTAGGGGCAGGAGCAGCGATGATCACCGATCCGGTCGCGTTCTCTCTCGGGCCGCTCGCCGTGCGCTGGTACGGCATCCTGATCATGCTCGGCGTGCTCGCGGGGGCCTATCTCGCCGCGCGCCTCGCGCGCCGCAAGGGCGAGAACGCCGATCACCTCTGGAACATGGTGCCGATCGTCGTCTTCGCCGCCATCGCCGGGGCGCGCGCCTACTGGGCCTGGCTCGACTGGAACACCTGCTGCGCGCTCGATCCGTGGCAGGCGCTGAACATCCGGGGCGGCGGCATCTCGATCCACGGTGCGATCGCCGCCGGGCTCCTCGCCCTGTGGGCCTTCACTCGCTACAACAAGCTCCGCTTCTTCCGCTGGGTGGACATCATCGCGCCCGGCCTGGCGCTCGGGCAGGCGATCGGGCGCTGGGGCAACTTCGCCAATCAGGAGGCGTTCGGCGGCCCGACGAGCCTCCCGTGGGGGATCTACATCAGCCCCGCGCGGCGGCCGATCGGCTACGAGCAGTTCGACCACTTCCACCCGACCTTCCTCTACGAGTCGCTCTACAACCTGCTCGCCTGTGTGGTCCTCTACCAGATCGCGGTGCGGATCGATCGCGATCGCCGCCTGCGCGACGGCGACACCCTCTGGATCTACCTGCTCGGCTACGCGGTCGCGCGCTTCATCATCGAGTCGCTCCGCACCGATAGCCTCGACATCGGTCCGTTCAAGGCGGCGCATGTCCTCTCTGCGGTCCTGCTGATCGTCGGCTTGGTCGGGCTCGGCTGGCGGCATATCGGCTGGCGGGGCGGGGCAGAGGGGCCGGCGGCCACGGGAGCCGCCTTAACGGTGGAAGGAGGGACGGTGGGCGATGTACCGGCACATCCTGGTCGGCTTCAACGGGACGCCGGGGGCGACACGCGCCCTGTACGCGGCCTTGGATCTCGCCCGCCCGGGCGCCGGTGAGGTGCGCGTCCTCTGCGTCGCGGAGCCCCGCCTGGCCCTCCCCCCGGTGTCGGGCTGGGAGCTGGAGCTGGAGCGACTCGGGCGCGACCTGTGCCTCGGCGACTGGCTCGCGCGGGCGAGCGCGGCGGGGTCTGCGCACGGGGTGCCGGTGCGCCTCGCCGTGGCGACCGGCCGCGGCGGGCCCGCCATCGTCCGCTACGCCGCCCGCAAGCACAGCGATCTCGTGGTCGTCGGGCGGCGGGCAGGCGGGCGCTGGTGGCACCGGTGCGGCGGGACCGCCGGGCACGTCGGCCGTCGGGCACCCTGCCCGGTCCTGATCGTGGTTTGACACGCCCCGCGGGTGCGGGTTCGCCGCTGGAGGGAAGTGCATGCCGGTCGAGTTCCTCGCGTTCCTGGTATTCGGGGTCTTCGTGGGCACCTATGGCACGCTGGTCGGGGCCGGCGGGGGCTTCATCATCGTGCCCGTCCTGCTCCTGGTCTACCACGCCAGCCCGCAGCAGGCCAGCGGCACCTCGCTCGCGGTCGTCTTCTTCAATGCCCTCTCCGGCACCCTGGCCTACGTCCGGCAGGGCAAGGTCGACTTCCGGACCGGCTGGCGCTTCGCCCTGGCGACCGTCCCCGGCGCGATCGTCGGGGTCTACCTCCAGACCTTCTTCAGCGGGCGCTTCTTCGGCGCCCTCTTCGGGGTCCTGCTGCTCGTGATCGCCGTCTTCCTGAACCTGCGCCCCGACGCCACCCGCGCCACCCTGCACCGGTTCGGTGCGGGTGGGCTGCCCCCCGGCTACGTCCACCGCAGCCTGACCGACGCCCGCGGCGAGCGCTACGAGTACGCCTTCAATATGCGCGGCGGGCTCGCGCTGAGCGTCCTCGTCGGCTTCCTGTCGAGCATCCTCGGCATCGGTGGCGGCATCATCCACGTCCCCGCGATGGTCTTCCTCTTCAACTTCCCGGCCCACCTCGCCACCGCCACCTCCCACTTCGTGCTGGCGATCACGGCGCTGGTCGGCTCGGTCGGGAACCTCGCGGCGGGGCGCATCCTCTATCTGCCGGCCGCGGCGATGGCGCTCGGGGCGATCGGCGGGGCCCGCGTCGGCGCCGCGATCTCCCAGCGGGTCAAGGGTGCCGGGATCGTCCGCGTCCTCTCCCTCGCCCTCGTGGTCGTCGGCGGGCGCCTCATCTACGGCGCGCTCCATGCCTAGTGCGTCGTTCCTCAAATATAGTAAACAAAGGAACGACGCAGGACGCGCGGCGGACGCTGGGGTCGGCCCCAGACCCAGGGCTTCGCGCGGGCGTTTAATTGTTTGGTGGCGACCTCCGTGGCG
>JAABUR0100009910.1_pt1 | contig 10602 bp, 10 predicted proteins | sample 5560091 | NCBI WGS metagenome assembly JAABUR01 (sample SAMN10711879, study PRJNA513375) | rock metagenome | isolation source: Antarctica rocks | place: Antarctica: Victoria Land, University Valley sud
CTCGCCGACGGTGTGCTGCGCCTCGCGGATTCTCGTGTCCGCACACCGGTTCCTCGCCGTCTCAACCCACGCTGCTGAGGCACTCCTCCGTTCAGGAGGCGTTCAGGGGAACGGCGGCAGTATGCGTTCCCATGTTCCCCATCCAGCGAACCCTCCTGCTGAGCGTGCTTGCGCTCGCCGCGCTCGTGGTGGGCTGCGGCGGCTCGTCGAAGTCCGGATCGGGATCGGCCTCCGGGACGAGCACCGGGGCGCTCTCCGCCGACGCCAAGTCCGCGGCCACGGGGGACATCCCCGACAACCAGAACTTCCTTACGTTCGCCGACCGCTCGGCGGGCTACTCCATGGTCTACCCCGAGGGCTGGGCGCAGCGTGGCGGGGGCCGGGACGTCACCTTCCAGGACAAGAACAATCTCGTCCACATCGTGGTCGCCTCGGGCTCGCCTCCGACACCCACGAGCGTCGCCACGCAGCTGAACAAGCTCAGGGGGTCGAGTCCCTCGCTTCAGGCGGGCACGCCGACGGCCGTGAAGCTCAAGGGCGGCCCGGCGATCAAGGTCTCCTACTCGACGCAGAGCGCTCCCAACCCGGTGACCGGCAAGCGCGTCACGCTCGTCGTCGACCGCTACGTGCTCTCCCACGCGAGCAAGGTCGCGACCGTCGACCTCGGCACGGCGAAGGGCGTGGACAACGTCGACGCCTACAAGATGATGATCGCGAGCTTCCGATGGAGGTGAGGAGCCTCTACGTCGAGCCCGAGCGAGAGGCCGCGCCGCTCCAGTGGCCGGCGCTCGAATGCCACGACGTGTTCAAGATCTACCGCTCGGGTCCCGTGGAGACCGTCGCGCTGCGCGGGCTCGACCTGCGAATCGAGCGCGGAGAGATCGTCGCGGTGCTCGGCCCGTCGGGCTGTGGCAAGAGCACGTTCCTCGCGCTTGCCGCGGGCCTGGATGAGCCCTCCGCCGGCGAGGTGCGCGCCTTCGGCCGCTCGTTGGGTCGCCTCGACGAGGCCGAGCTCGCGGCCTACCGCGCGAGGGAACTGGCGGTGATCTTCCAGAGCGACAACCTGTGGCCGGCGCTCTCGGCCCAGGAGAACGTGGCCATTGGGCTGCGACTCGCTCGTCGCGAGGACCCCGAGGGAGCGGCCGCCGCAGCGCTCGACGCGTTCGGACTCGCCGGCCGCCGTGGCAATCGCGCAGCGGCGCTCTCCGGCGGCGAGCAGCAGCGCGTGGCGATCGCCGCCGCGGCCGCGCGCCGCGCTCCGCTCGTCCTCGCCGACGAGCCGACGGGCGAGCTCGACCAGGGCAACGAGCGCATCGTGCTCGATGCCCTCCAGGCCCTGCGCGCCGACTACGGCAGCGCCGTTGCCGTGGTCACGCACTCCGAGCGGGTGGCCGCGGGCGCCGACCGTGTCATCGAGCTGCGCGACGGACGGGTGGCCGCATGACCGCCTCGGCCGTGGGCACGAGCGCGCTCGCCGCCTGCGAGGGCGTCAGCATCGTCTACGGGAGCGGAGACTCCGAGGTGCGGGCGCTCCACGAGGTCGACCTCGCCGTCCGCAGCGCCGAGAGCCTCGCCCTGTGGGGCCGCTCGGGGTCAGGCAAGACGACGCTCCTGCACGTCCTCGGCGGCCTCGTCGTCCCCACCTCGGGCACCGTGAGCTGGCGCGGCGAAGCGCTCTCCTCGCTCGACGCCGCGGCGCGCGGGCGCGCCCGCGCGCAGGGGATCGCCTACGTCTTCCAGGGCGCGAACCTCTTGCCCCACTTCACGGCCTACGAGAACGTCGCCTACGCACTCCGGGCGGCGGGGGAGGGCGAGGCGGAGGGAACCCGGCGGACGCCCGAGGAGCTCCTCGGCCTCGTCGGCCTCGGCGCCAAGCTCGACTCGCTGCCCTCGGAGCTCTCGGGCGGCGAGGCCCAGAGGGTGGCGATCGCCCGCGCCCTGGGCCAGTCGCCGGACCTGCTGCTCTGCGACGAGCCGACCGGGCACCTCGACTCGGACACCGGCGGCCGCGTGCTCGACCTCGTCGACGCTCTGCAGGCGGAGTTCGGCTTCGCCCTCATCACCGCCACCCACGACGCCGACGTCGCCGCCCGCGCCTCGCGCATGGTCGAGCTGGTCGACGGGCGGGTCCGTGAGGAGCACACCCTCGCATGATCACTTCGCTGCGCCTCGCCACCGCCGGGCTCCTCCGCGCGCCCGGCAAGACCGTGATCCGGATCGTCGTGCTCGCCGCCTCGGTCGCCCTGCTCGGCGGCATGCTCCTCTTCGTCGGCAACTCCCTGCGCACGGTGAGCGGCAGCGCCGTGCGCGAGGTCCCGCTCGATCTGCAGGGGCCGGTCTCCTCCTACGCCGCCGATCAGCACGTCGCCTCCGCCGTGGCTCGGCAGGCCGGCGTGCTCCAGGCCTCGGCCACGGCGACGGCGCCGCTCGCGACCGCCACCCACCGCGGTCCGGCGGGCAACACGAGCGCGGGCAACGGGGCGATCCTCGCCGTGCCTCCCGACTATCTGACCCACATCCAGACGTTCCGGGTGCTGCAAGGTGGACTGCGCGAGGGCGGGGTTGTCCTCGACCAGCAGATGGCGGCGACGCTACAGGCCCGCGTCGGCGACACGGTGACGCTGAGCACGCGTCCCGGCGCGCCGCCGCAAACGTTCACCGTCTCGGGCGTCGCGATCGTGACCTCCCCCGACAAGCTCTTCCAGCCGCTGAACCCGCAGCTCGGCCCGGCGCCCGCGCAGCCGCCGGCGAATATCGCGATCGTCCCGCTCGCCACCTTCGCGAAGAGCCTGGCTCCGGGACTGCGCACGATCACGGCCGCCAACGTCGGCTCGAGCGCCCAGCCCGGCGCGCTCGACGGGGTCCAGTGGCAGGTGCAGGCCCAGCTCGATCCCGCCGCCCTAAGTGGGGGGAGCCCGAGCGCCGCGCTCACGCGCGCCACCCAGACGCGCAACCGGATCGAGCGCAGCCTCCCCGGCCAGGTCCAGTTCGTCGACAACCTCTCGGACTCCCTGACCACGGCGGCGGGCGACGCGCTCTACGCCGAGACGCTCTACATCATGCTCGCGGTGCCCGGAGCGCTCATCGCGCTCGGGCTCGCCTACCTTGCCGCTCTGGGCACGGTCGAACGCGACCGGAGGGATCTCGCCCTGCTCCGCGCCCGCGGATCCACGCGCCGCGCCCTCTTCGTCCTCGCCGGCGTGGAGAGCGCCGTCGTCGGGGTGATCGCCGGCCTGCTCGGGGCCGCGGTGGCGTTCGGGGCCGTCGAGCTGCTCGTCGCGGGTGGAGCGCACCTGACCACCGGCCGGGCTCTGGTCACGATCGGCGTGTGCGTCCTCGTCGCGATCGCCGGTGCCGCCGTCGCCCGGATCGGGGCGAGCCTCTCCTCGCTGCGGGCGAGCGTGAGCGAGGGGCGTCGTGGCGCCCGGCGCGAGCGCACTCCGCTCTGGCAGAAGCTCTACCTCGACGTGATCGCGCTTGCCCTCAGCGGCCTCATCTACTGGCTCACGGCCAGCACGGGCTTCTCGGCGGTCGTCAACCCGGACTCGAACCCGACGCTCTCCCTCTCGGTCTACATGTTCTTCGCTCCCGCGCTCCTGTGGATCGGCGCCACGCTGCTGCTCGTGCGGCTGCGCGGGCGGGCGCTGGCCGCGCTCGCGCGGCGGGCCGCGGGGGGCCGGGCGAGCACGCGGCGCGGCTTTCTGCTCGCCAGCGCCGGCCGGCGGGGTGCGGCCATCAACCGCGGCCTGCTCGTCGTCGGGCTGCTGCTCGCCTTCGGCGTGAACCTGGGCGTCTTCGCCGCCACCTACAACCAGCAGGGGCTCGTCGACGCCCAGCTCACCCTCGGAGCCGACGTCACCGCGACGGCGGCGCCCGGCGTCGCCGCGCGCCAGGACCTCGCCGGGAAGATCGCGCACGTGCCGGGGGTCAAGGCGAGCACCGCGCTCGACCACTCCTACGCCTACGTCGGCCCCGACCTGCAGGACACCTACGGGATCGACGCGGCCACGTTCACCAGGGCGACCACGCTGCGCGACTCCTACTTCGTCGGGAGCACGGCGGCGCAGACCATCGCTCGCCTCAAGGCCACCCCCGACGGGATCGTCGTCTCCAAGGAGACGATCAAGGACTTCTCGCTGAAGCCCGGCGACCTGCTCAACCTGCGCGTGCTCGACCGCGCCACGGGCAAGTTCCACGTCGCGCCGTTTCACGTCGCCGGCATCGTCCAGGAGTTCCCCTCGGCGCCCAAGGACTCGTTCATGGTCACCAACCTCTCCTATCTCGAGAAGGTCACGAACGCCCCCGGGCCGAACGTCGTCTTCGCCAAGGCGTCGGGTGACCCGGTGGCGGTCGCCCACTCGGTGGCGGCGGCGACGAAGGCCGACGGCACCGAGGTGAAGAACATCAAGGAGCAGAACGCCCGGACCGCGAGCTCGATCACCACCGTCGACCTCACCGGCATCAGCCGCATCGAGGAGGCCTTCGCGATCCTGCTCGCCGCCGGGGCGATGGGGCTCTTCGTCGCCCTGGGGATCTCCGAGCGCCGCCAGGAGTTCGCCACCATGGCGGCGGTCGGGGCGCCACTCAAGAACATCTCCGCCTTCCTGTGGACCGAAGCGGGGATCGTGCTCGGCGCTGGGCTCCTCCTCGCCGGCGTGCTCGGGTGGCTGCTCTCCGAGATGCTCGTCGCGATGCTCCAGCACGTCTTCGACCCGCCCCCGGACGCCCTGGCGATCCCCTGGGCCTTCCTCGCCGCGCTCGCCGGCGCGGCGATCCTCGCCACCCTGATCGCCACCGGGCTCGCGGCCCGCGGGCTGCGAAAGCTGCCGCTCGGCGCGATCCTCCGAGAGCAATGAGGCGCCCGGGGTCCTGAGCGCGAGGCGCGGGCCGCAGGTACCGTAGTCCTGACGTGAGCGGCCCGGCGATCCTCGTCGTCGAAGACGATCCCGATCTGCGCGGGTTGCTGCGGCGCGGCCTCGGCGAGGAGGGCTTCGCCGTCGAGACCGTCGCCACCGGGGCGGAGGCGATCACGTCGGTGGGTCGGGGGACGCCCGACCTCCTCATCGTCGACATCGGCCTGCCCGATGCCGACGGACGCGACGTCTGCCAGGCGCTGCGCGCCCGCGGCGTCCACGCCCCGGTCCTCTTCCTCACCGCTCGCGACGCGGTGGTCGACCGCGTGGCCGGGTTCAACGCCGGGGCGGACGACTACGTGACCAAGCCGTTCGCCTTCGCCGAGCTCGTCGTGCGCCTGCGGGCGCTGCTGCGGCGAGGCGCTCCCGCCGAGACCGGCGCCGAGGTCGCCGGCGTGCGGCTCGATCCCGTCAACCACGCGGTGACGGGGGGGTCGACCACCGTCCCGCTGACGCCGACCGAGTTCCGGCTGCTCGCGCCGCTCGCAGCGCGGTCCGGTGCGACGGTGCGCCGGCGGGAGCTCGTGGCCGCCGCGTGGCCGGACGGCGCGATCGTGCACGACAACACGCTCGACGTCTACGTCGCCCGCCTGCGGCGCAAGCTCGATCAGCTGCCCGCGCCGCCGCGCATCGTCACCGCGCACGGGGTCGGCTACCGGCTGGAATGAGCCGGCTGCGTCCCCGCGGACTGCGGAGCCGGCTGCTCGTCGTCGTCCTCGTGGGCGCGCTGGCCACGCTCGTCGCGCTGACCGCGGGGTTCAACCTCTTCCTCGACCAACGGCTCGCCCGCGACGCCGACAACCTGCTTCGTACGCGGGCCGCCGCCGAGCTCGCCACGCTCTCCACCCTGAACGGACGGCTGCGTGTGGGCGAGGCGCCCGACGCGGCGGCGGTAGAGAGCCAGGTGTGGGTCTACGAGGAGCGCCGCGCCCTGGAGCGTCCCCGCGCTCCGGTGGAAGATCAGGCGCTTGCGGACTCCCTGGCCGCCGGCCCGCGGCGCTTCATCTCCAGCCGCCGGAGCGACACGCGGCTCTACGCGGTCCCCATCATGGGCGCCCGCCGCCGCCTCGGCACGCTCGTGGTCGGCGCCTCCCTGGTGCCCTACGAGCGCACCGCGCGTACCGCGCTCGTCGGCTCGCTGATCTTCGCCGCTCTGGTTCTCGTCCTCGTCGGCCTCGCCGCACGCGGCGTCATCGACGGCGCACTGCGACCAGTGGCGCGGATGACCAGCGAGGCAGCGGACTGGGGAGCGCACGACCTCGACCGGCGCTTCGCGCTCGGCCCGCCGCGCGACGAGCTCACCCGGCTGGCCGCCACCTTCGACGGATTGCTCGACCGCCTCGCCGCGAGCCTGCGCCACGAGCAGCGCTTCTCGGCCGAGCTCTCCCACGAGCTGCGCACTCCGCTGGCCAAGGTCGTCGCCGAGGCCGAGCTCGCGCTGCGGCGCGAGCGCTCCCCCGCCGAGTATCGGGAGGCGCTGCGCGCGGTGCGCGCGGCGGCGGGACAGCTCGACCGCACTCTGGAGACGCTGCTGCTCGCCGCGCGCGCCGATACGGCCCTCCCGCGCGGCTCGGGCGACGCGGCGCGCGCCGCTGCCCAGGCGACCCGGGCGTATGCGGCGCTCGCCGCCGAGCGGCACCTGGACGTGAGCATCCAGGCGCCCCCGGCGCCGCTGCGGGTGGGCGCCGACGTCGACCTCGCCGAGCGCGTGCTCGCTCCGCTCGTCGAGAACGCGTGCCGCCACGGTCGTAGCCGCGTGACCGTGAGCGTCGCCGCCCAGGACGGAGCGGTCGAGTTCACGGTCCGCGACGACGGGACCGGCGTGCCCGAGGAGGAGCGCGAGCGGATCTTCGAGCCCGGTGTCGGCGGCGACTCGGGAGGAGGCGCCGGCCTCGGGCTCGCGCTCTCGCGTCGCCTGGCGCGCGCCACCGGAGGCGACGTGGTCTGCCTTCCCAGCACGGAGGGGGGCGCCTTTCGCGCGCGGCTGCCGAGCGCCTGAGAGGATCTTCGAACGTCCGCTGCCCACGCTTCAGGCTGGGGGGCGGGGACTTGAACCCCGATCGCCGGCTTCAAAGGCCGGAGTCTTCTCCGGTTAGACGACCCCCCAGCGGGCCCGTTCGATTCTAGGCCCGCGGCTAGCATCCCGCCCGTGAGCGCCCCGGTCGCCGTCATCCTCGCCGCGGGACGCGGCATGCGCATGCGCTCGGCCCTGCCCAAGGTCCTGCACCCTGTGTGCGGGCGGCCCATGCTGCTCTGGGTGATCGCCGCCGCCCGGGCCGCGGGTGCCGGTCGCGTCGTCGTCGTCGATGCCCCCGACCGGGCGCTCGAGTCTGCCCTTCCTCCCGGCGTCGAGCTGGCGATCCAGGCCGAGCCGAAGGGCACGGGCGACGCGGTGCGCGCCGCCGCCGGGCACTTCGACGCCGGCGCTCCCGTGCTCGTGCTCTCGGGCGACGTCCCGCTCCTGACCGCCGCCGCGATCGAGGGTCTCGTGGCCGCCCACGCGAGCAGCGGCGCCGCGGCGACGCTTCTGAGCTCCCGGCTCGCCGACCCCACGGGCTACGGCCGCGTGCTCCGCGCCCCGGACGGGAGCGTCGAGCGGGTCGTGGAGACCAAGGTCGCCGGCGATGCCACCGCCGCCGAGCTCGCGGTGAACGAGATCAACGCGGGGATCTACGCCTTCGACCCGGTGCTCCTGCGCGACGCGCTCGCCCGGCTCGAGTCCGACAACGCGCAGGGCGAGCTCTACCTCCCGGACGTCCTGCCGTTGCTGCGCGCCGCGGGGGGCACGCTCCACGCGCTCGAGCTCGAGGACCCGGAGCTCACGCTCGGCGTCAACGATCGTGTGGACCTCGCCGAGGTCGCGGCGATCGCCCAGCGGCGGATCCATGTGGCGCATCAGCGCGCAGGCGTCACGATCCTTCATCCCGCCTCGACGCTGATCGACGTCGAGGTCGCGATCGAGCCCGACGCGGTGATCGCGCCCTTCACCTGCCTGCACGGGAGAACGCGCGTGGGTGCCGGCTGCCGCGTCGGCCCGGGCTCCACCCTCATCGACGCCGCGCTCGGGGAGGACGTGAGCGTGGCGCACTCCTACCTCACCGGCTGTGATGTCGCCGCGGGCGCGACGGTCGGGCCCTTCGCCTACCTGCGGCCGGGCGCGGTGCTGGGCGAGCGGGCCAAGGCCGGCGCCTTCGTGGAGATCAAGAACTCGCTCATCGGGGCCGGCGCCAAGGTCCCCCACCTCTCCTACGTCGGAGACGCCGAGGTGGGGGAGGAGAGCAACCTCGGCGCCGGCACGATCACCGCGAACTACGACGGGGTGGCCAAGCACCGCACCCGGATCGGCGCGCGCGTGCGCGGGGGCGTGAACACCTCGTTCGTCGCGCCGGTCAGCGTGGGCGACGACGCCTACACCGCCGCCGGATCGGTGATCGTCGAGGACGTCCCGCCCGGCGCGCTGGGCGTCGCGCGCGAGCCGCAGCGCAACGTCGAGGGCTACGCGCAGCGGCGAACGGGAGCACCGGGCGCGTGACGTCCCGCTTCTCCCGTAGACTCGCGCCGAGATGAGCGCGCTGGGCACGCACGCGACTCCTTCCACCGCCCTGGCGACGGGATACGAGAAGCGGCTCATGCTCTTCTCGGGGCGCGCCAACGAGCCGCTTGCGCACAAGATCGCCCAGAAGCTCGGGGTCGAGCTCGGTGGGGTGACGCTCAAGACCTTCTCCAACGGCGAGGTGTACTGCCGCTACCAGGAGTCGATCCGCGGCGCCGACGTCTTCATCGTCCAGCCCACGTGCGGCAACCCGGAGATCGGCCTCACCGCCAACGACGCGGTGATGGAGCTCCTGGCCATGGTCGACGCGGCGAAGGGAGGATCGGCGCACCGCGTGATCGCCGTCACCCCGTGGTACGGGTACTCGCGCCAGGACAAGAAGTCCGCGCCCCGCGAGCCCATCACCGCCCGGCTCATGGCGCGCATGCTCGAGGCCGCCGGCATCGACCGGATCGTCACCATGGACCTGCACTCCGGGCAGATCCAGGGCTTCTTCAACGTCGTCCTCGATCATATGACCGCCCTCTTCATGCTCAGCCAGTACTTCTCCGACCAGGGACTCCAGGATCTCGTGGTCGTCGCCCCCGACGTCGGCCGCGCCAAGCTCAACCAGAAGTTCGCGGAGAAGATCGGCGCCCCGCTCGCCCTGCTCACCAAGGAGCGCCCGGCTCAGCAGGTGGCGGAGATCGGCTACGTGATCGGCGACGTCAAGGGCCGCACCGCGGTGATCGTCGACGACATCATCGACACCGCGGGGACCCTCAAGGCGGCGGCGCAGACCGTGCTCGACGAGGGCGCCACCCGCGTGTTCGCCGCCGCCACCCACGCGGTCTTCTCGGGCAACGCCTGGGAGAACCTCGCCTCCTCCGGGTTCGAGCGCATCGTCGTGACCGACACGATCCCCGCCCGGCCGGGAACGCCCGAGAACGTCCAGGTCCTCTCCTGTGCCGACCTGCTCTCGAACTCGATCCGCGAGATCTTCACCGACGGCTCGGTGAGCAAGGTCTTCGGCGGCGAGAACCAGCTCTTCTAGAGGCGCGGAGGGATGGGCGCCTCGGGCGGCGCGGCGCGGCTGATGGATCTCCTCGGTCTCAGCGACGAGGAGCTCTGCCTCGTGCTCGACGCCGACCCGCTCATGGTCGTCTCGGGCCAGCTCGAGCACCGGCCCGAGATTCCGATCCTGCTCCATCTGCTCGCCGACGCCGAGGAGCGCGCCGGAGCGGCGGTGCTGCGCCGCTGGTTGCGCACGAGCGGTCCGAGCGGACGGCCGATCGAGCTGCTGCTGGGCCAGGACTTCGGCGCCTTCGAGGACGCGCTCGGGGAGCTGGCCGAGCGCGGCTTCGTCCTGCGGGGCGGCGGAGGTTCTACTCCGGGTCGGGGACCTTAGGACCGGGCCAGACTCCCGTGAGGTGCTCGAAGCCACGCGCCCCGGCGCGGTCGACCACGGCACGGGTCACCTTGAAGGTGACTCCCTCGACCACGGCGGCACCGAGCACCTTGGGCCACGGCGAGCTCTGGGTCGTCGGCTTGGGCGGCTGCTCGTCGTCGATCTTCGTCCAGATGAACTCGAAGAGCTTCTTGGAGAGAAGTCCCGAGAGGATGCCGATGACGATGCCGAACGGCTTGTAGAGGATCTTCACGCCGGGCAGCCTACCCCGCCGGGCGGCGCGAGAACCGATTCGGGGCGCCGGTCCGCGAACATGGAGCTCGTGTCCCGCCCCGCTCGCCTGGCGCTCATAGCCGTCGCCGCCCTCGCCTTTCTGGCGATCAGCGCTCTGCTCGCGCGCGTCCTGAGCGCCAACACCGGGGAACGGGCGGCGATCGTGCAGCTGCTGGACGCCGAAGCGCGCGGCGACGCGCGCGGCCTGACGGCACTGCTGAGCGGATGCCGCGCGGAGCCGGCCTGCCGGTCCTCGGCCCAGGCCAACGCCGGGCGCCTGCGTCGCCCGGGACGCGTGCAGGTGCTCGCGTATGACCCCTCAACGCGCTTCTCGATCGCCGGGTCCCGTGGCGTGGCCCGGGTGGCGTGGCGGGTGGCGCCCGGGTTGCCCGTGGTGCAGTGCGTCGGGGTGCGTCGGGAGGGCGACCCGATCTCCGGTCTGCGCGTCGGGCTGACGGCGCTCTCGGCGCCGATCC
>JAABUR0100009911.1_pt1 | contig 10602 bp, 7 predicted proteins | sample 5560091 | NCBI WGS metagenome assembly JAABUR01 (sample SAMN10711879, study PRJNA513375) | rock metagenome | isolation source: Antarctica rocks | place: Antarctica: Victoria Land, University Valley sud
GTAGGCCGCGATCTCGAACAACCCCTCGTCCGTCTGTGCCAGGCAGCCCTGCGAACCAAGCGTCACCACGGCACCACGGGCGCCGCGGGCGACCAGCTGCTCCAACGCTGCGACCGCGTCACCCCGAGTCCGTACCGTCGAACCGGTGAGCGACCCGGCTTCGTTCCGATTGACGATCAGATGCGCACAGCGACGCAACAACTCGTCGGGCAGTTCGTGAAAGGACGCCAGGTCGCCGCGGATCTCCTGCGCGACGTGATCGTCGCCGAAGCGGCCGATCAACGTGACGTCGGCGCCGAGGCGGGCCCCGGCGACAGCCTGGTTCGCTCCCTTGCCACCAGCCATCCGGGTCAGGCTGCCGGCAAGGACGGTCTCCCCCGGCCGCGGGATCTGGGTGGCAGTGAGGACCAGATCCATGTTGAGGCTTCCGAGCACGACCACCGGTAGCGGCTCACGGCCGGGAACCCCGTTCCTCTCCGCGCCGCTCATGTGACGTTCCCGGAGGCAACGGGGCCGGCGCCTGGTTCCAGCGACATGCTGATCCTCACTGTCGTCGGCCGCCGTGGTTCAGCGCGCGGCCGGTGCTTGCGGACCACGGTAGGCGCGGCTGCGCGCGCAGTCGCACCTATCGGAGTTGCCGGCGGTGTCAGAGGCCGCCGACGATACGGTCAGCGAACAGCTGCGTGAACCGATCCGCGTCGACATCGACAGCGACATTCATGTTGGGCTTCTTCTTCTTGGGGATGGTCTGCAGGATGTCGTTGCGGATCAGCAGGTCACGCGGAACCAGCGTCGGCGCGTACTCGGCGAGATGTGAATCCGGGCAGTCGTGATGAGGCTCGGGTCGTAGGCAACCGCGATCGTCAACGGATCGTGCAGCCAGATCCCGGTGAACTCCGTCGGGATTCCCACGGTCAGGTAGCTCAGCCGCTCTTGCTCGGGCCACGGCTTGAGTATCCGCGACACCATCTGCGCCGACTTGCTGCTTCCGGCGACCATCGCGTCGATCTGCTGCTGGCTCATCGGCACCCGAAGCGTCACGTCGATCGGCACGAGCGTCATGTTCGCCTCGGATCCGAGGACGATCTTGGCCGCCACCGGATCGTTGTTGAAGTTGTACTCCTCGATCGGCGAACGCGTGATGCCCTTCTCGTCCACGACCGGAACGACCACACCACCCGTCATGATCAGGTGCTTGAGATTGCGCACGAACGTGGGGTCCTGGCGGATCGCCGCGGCGACGTTGGTGACGGTCCCCAACGTGCAGATGGTGATCTCACCCGGATTCTGCCGAACCAGCCGCACCATGAACTCGACAGCCGACTCCGGCTCGGGCTTCTTGTCGGGGCACCGGGACCGACGTCCACGCCGGGCCGGTCGGTCTCACCGTCCGGCTGGGCCACCCCGTTCCCGGCCGCAGCACGGTCGGGCAAGGTGAACCGCCGCGGTTTCGGATGCCCCGAGACCTCGACCAGCACCTGATCCTGCTGGTCGCGCTCCAGCTCCACGAAGCCCCGTCCGAAGGTCACGGTGCTCACGTGGATCCGCCGGATGCCCTCGACGTACGTCCGGCGCAGCGCCGCTATCCGGGTTTGCCACGCGAGCGCTTCCTTGCCCTCCAGCTTCAGAAAGCCCGTGCCGTCCGCGGCGGCGTAGACGTAGCCGGCCAGGTAGCGGTCGATGAAGCGGACGGCTCCGGCCGGAGTCCTCCGCGACGGTTACGACGGACCAGTTCGCCTGTGATGACATGGTGATTCCTTCCCTTCGGCAGCGCGATCAGGCGCCGGCGGTCCGCCCCGTTGGCGTGGGACTCGAGCAGGTGTTCGGCGCAGCACCAGGCATTGGCCATGATTGTCAGCGTCGGGTTGACGCCCGGGCCGGTCGGAAAGCCGCTTCCGTCGAGTACGTAGAGGTTGTCGACGTCATGGGCGCGGCCCCACTTGTCCAGCACGCTCTTAGCCGATCGTTGCCCATCCGGGCTGTCCGTGCTGGTGGCAGGCGTTGCCGGTCGGCTGTGCGAAGTACACCGGGATGACAGTGCTGGCCCCCGCCGCCTCCATGACCTCCTTGTTCTTGTTGACCCGCCAGTTGCCCAGCGCCACGACGTTCCGTTGACGTAATTGGCCGCCCAGCCGTAGATCGGGTCCTGGATCTCCTTGTCTAACAAGCCAATTGAAGAAGTACTCGTGGAAGGTGGCATTGCGTCCGAGCTGCCCGCTGCTGTTGGCCAGGCCGTCCGGAAAGAGGTTGGACTTCGAGGCGAGCAGCAGCCGAGCCGACTCGATCGCACCGCAGCAGACCAGCACGACGGTGGCCTCCTGCTCGACCAGGTTGCCGTCCTGGTCCGTGTACAACGCCCCGTCGGACAAGCCGGGTGACGTCATACGTCGGACAAGCCGGGTGACGAATCGCTAACGACCGTTGACAGTCATTAGATTCGCGGGGCATGGTGGTCCGTATACAATCTACCGGACGGGCATTCTCAGCGAATACTCGCACGGGCCGCGCCCCACCCTTAGCTGGAGAACCGCGTGAAATCACCCGATCTTCGCTACAAGGCGGCCGCCGCAACGCTCGCGGCCGTCACCGTCCTCGCCGGCTGCACCCACTCCAGCAGCTCCTCAGGCGGCACGTCGTCCAAGGGTGGCAGCGCCGCCTCGGGCTTCGGTAACCTGCCTGCGGCCAAGGGCACCCCCACGGACGGCGGCGTGGTACGCCTCGCCCAGTCCCCGGGCGCTGGGCCGAACTACATTTTCCCGATCACCCCGGCGGCGCAGGGCAGCGTCTACAACCTGTATCAGTTCCAATACCTGCTCTTCCGGCCGTTGTACGCCTCCCCCGTCGGCAGCCAGCCGAAGATCAACACCACTGAGAGCCTGGCGGCAGCGCCGGTGTTCAGCAACGCCAACAAGACCGTGACCATCAAGATGAAGGACTCCTACACCTGGTCCGATGGTCAGAAGGTCACCGCGAAGGACGTCGTCTTCGACCTGCAGCTGCTCAAGGCCGCCGTCAAGGAAAGCGCCGCAAACTTCGGCAACTACACGCCGGGTTACTTTCCGGACAGCATCAGCAAGGCGGTCGCTACCGACCCCACGACGGTGACGTTGACGCTGACCAAGCCGTTCAACCCGCAGTTCATGTTCCTGAACCAGCTGACGTACATCACGCCGCTGCCGTCCCACGTATGGAACCGCGCGTCGGTCGGCGGACCCGCGCTCGATGCCTCGGATCCGGCGAACGCCAAGAAGATCTATGACTTCCTCGCAAAGCAAGCCGGTCAGCTTTCGACCTATGCGACCAACCCGCTGTGGAAGGTGGTTGACGGACCGTTCACGCTGACGGCCTTCAACCCCAATACCTCGGGCCTGACGATGAAGCCGAACCCGAAGTACACCGGCCCGCAGAAGGCGCACATCAGCGAGCTGCAGCAGGTTCCGTTCACGTCGGAGTCGGCAGAGTTCAACCAGCTTCGCAGCGGAACTCTCGAGGTCGGCCAGGTCCCGTTCACCAGCCTGGCGCAGGTGCCCATCTTGAAGCGCAACGGCTACAACGTCTACGGCTATCCGAGCTTCGGGTTCAACTACATACCGTTCAACTTCAAGAACAAGACCGGGCACTTCGACGCGATCATCAAGCAACTCTATGTCCGCCAGGCGATCGCGCACCTGCAGGACCAGCCGGCAGTGGTCAAGGGAGTCTTCCGCACAGCGGCGTCGAACTCCTACGGTCCGGTTCCCGCCGTGCCGCAGAACGACTTCACGCCGGCCAACGCCGCGAGCAACCCGTACCCGTTCGACATCAACGCCGCCAAGAAGCTGTTGACCGACCACGGCTGGAATGTCGTGCCCGGTGGTACCACAACATGCAAGTCCGCAGGCAGTGGCGCCAATCAGTGCGGCGCCGGCATCCCGGCGGGAACGCCGTTGTCGTGGAACATGTACTACACCAACCAGCCGGCCACCACAGGCCAGCAGGTGACGGCACTGGTCTCGGCCGCCAAGCAGATCGGGATCAACATCACCACGTCGGCCAAGACCTTCAACTACCTGATCCAGAACTTCAGCGACGTCTCGGCGCCCTCCAACACGAGCAAGTGGGCCATGATGGACTTCGGTGGCTTCTCGGTCAACAACTACCCGTCGACCAACCAGATCTTCAACACGACCGGCTCGTACAACTTCGGTGGCTACAGCGACCCGAAGGCCGACCAGCTGATCGCGAACTCCGTTTTCGGCAGCGATCCCAAGGCGGTGTCCACGGAGGCGTCCTACCTCACCGCCGCGATCCCGGCGATCTTCCAGCCGAACCCGGACCTGGTGTTCGCGTGGAGCAACAAGCTCTCCGGCCCGCCGGAAAGCTTCGCCAGCTTGACGCAGTACCGCATCGAGCCGGAGTACTGGTACTTCGTCAAGTAGCAGACCGATCCGCCGCCGGTCCGGGGCCAGTCCCGGGCCGGCGCCCCACCCCGGGAGAATGGAAGGCGCTGATGGTGGGCTACTTGATACGTCGGTTAGGCGTGTCGGTCATCGTGGTTATCGGTATCTCACTACTTGTCTTTCTGCTGTTGCACTTGATCTCGGCCTCGCCCGGACGAGCGGTCCTAGGTTTCCAGGCGAGTCCCGAGGCGGTGGCGGCCTTCAACCATCAGCACGGTTACGACCGAGCGCTGCCGATGCAGTACCTGAGTTACGTGAACTCCCTCTTGCACGGAGATCTCGGCTACTCCTACAAGCTGAATCAGTCCGTCGGGGCGCTCTTGAAAGCGAATGCAGGACGCAGCGCCGTGCTCACGGCCATCGCTCTCATCCTGGCCGTAGTGGTCGCCATCCCACTGGGCATCGTGCAGGCGATGAAGCGCAACACCGCCGTTGACAATGTGGCCACCGCGACGGCGTTCACGTTGTACTCCATCCCGACGTTCTTCCTGGCCCTGGTGCTCATCGCGGTGTTGTCCCTGAAACTGAACTGGCTGCCCAGCCAGGCCAGCCAGTCCAGTTCTGTCCTGGGTGTGCTCGGTGATCCGAAGTCGATGGTGCTGCCGGTGGTGACGCTGACCGCAGTGTCGGTGGCGGCATTCTCCCGCTACATGCGCTCGGCTGCGTTGGACAACCTGGCGCAGGACTACATCAAGGTCGCCCGAGCCAAGGGCCTGTCGGAGCGTCAGGTCATCACCCGGCACCTCGTGCGGAACTCGTCTCTGCCGATCATCACCCTTGTCGGCTTGTCGCTGCCGGCGCTGCTGGCCGGCAACCTCATCGTCGAGACGGTCTTCAACTTTCCGGGCCTCGGCCTGTTGTTCTTCAACAGCCTGCAGAAGGAGGACTATCCCGTCCTGCTGGCGTACAGCCTCATCGTCGGCGTGCTGACCGTGATCGGCAATCTCGTTGCGGACCTCGCGCTCGCCGTCGCAGACCCCCGAATCCGACTGGGCTGAGCCATGACCATCCCGCGTGACCTTCCAGGAGAAACCGTGGTTACTACGGACGTTCAGGTGCTTCCGCCGCCGCCACAGGCGGCGCCCGAGGGCGGGGCCGTGCGCAAGACGACGCCGATGTGGCGGCTGGCGCTGCGCTCTTTCGTGGAAAACCGGCTGGCCGTCATCGGTGTGGTCATCGTCGTGCTGCTGGTGGCCTTCTGCTTCCTCGGCCCCGTCTTCTACAAGACCAACCAGTCCAACACCGACATCGGCAACACGTTTATGCCACCCGGCAATGGGCATCCGCTGGGCACCGACAACTACGGCTTCGATGAACTCGGCCGGATCATGAAGGGCGGCCAGGCCTCTCTGGAGATCGCCTTCCTGACGGCGCTGATCGCCACCGTCATCGGAACGCTGTGGGGCGCGATCGCCGGCCTCGCCGGCGGCATCGTCGACGCCGTGATGATGCGCATTGTCGACGTCCTGCTCGCCGTGCCATTCCTGTTCATCGTCCTGATCATCGCCACCCGGTTCAACGCCTCGGTGCTGAGCCTCAGCCTCGTGCTGGGGTTGTTCTCCTGGCTGGTGCCAGCTCGGCTCGTGCGCGGCGAGGTGCTCACCTTGCGCGTTCGGGACTTCGTCTCGGCGGCGCGGGTGATGGGCGGCACCAGGCGGGAGCTGATCCTCCGGCACCTGCTGCCGAACGCGCTGGGCACCGTGATCGTGAACGTCACGTTCCAGGTGGCCGACGCCATCCTTGCCGTTGCCGCGCTGGGCTTCCTGGGCTTCGGCCTGTCTTATCCGCGGGTCAGCTGGGGAGACATGCTCTCTGACGGCATCAACTACCTGTTGTCGGGCTACTGGTGGCTGATCTACCCGGTCGGCGCGTGCCTGGTGCTCGTCGTGATGGCCTGCAACTTCATCGGCGACGCCTTGCGCGACGCCGTAGACGTCCGGTTGCGGCGCCGTTGACCGGAACCACCGGCATGCCCAGCCGCCCCGCGCACGTCCCCGCCTCAACGAGGAGAACCATGCCACGCGCACTCGAGATCACCGACCTCTCGACGCACATCGCGCTGCGCCGCTCGGTCGTGCAGGCTGTGGGCGACGTGTCGTTGCACATCGACGCCGGCGAGACCCTCGGGCTGGTCGGTGAGTCGGGCTGCGGCAAGTCGATGACCGGCCTGTCGATCCTGGGGCTGCTCCCGCCAGGCGGCAGCATCGTCTCTGGCTCGATCAAGCTCGACGGTCGTGAACTGGTCGGCCTGTCCGCGAGCGAGCTCCGCAGCGTCCGCGGCAATGATGTTGCGACCGTCTTCCAGGACTCGATGACCTCGCTGAACCCCACCCGGACCATCGGCTACCAGGTGGCCGAGCCCGTCCGACGCCACCTGGGTGCCAGCCGGCGCGAGGCCCGCGCCCGGGCGATCGAGGTGCTGGGACTGGTGGGCCTGCCGCGACCGAGCGAGCGGCTCGACGACTACCCGCACCAACTATCGGGCGGCCTGCGCCAGCGCGTGCTCATCGCGATGGCCTTGGCCTGTGAGCCGAAGGTGCTCATCGCCGACGAACCGACGACCGCGCTCGACGTCACGATCCAAGCGCAGATCCTCGATCTGCTGGACGACCTGAAGGCGCGCCTCGGCATGGCGGTGCTGCTCATCACCCACGACATGGGCGTGGTCGCGGGACATGCCGACCGAGTCAACGTCATGTACGCCGGCCACATGGTCGAGGCGACCGGCACCGAACAGCTGTTCGCCTCGATGCATCACCCGTACACGCAGGGTTTGCTCGCCTCGATCCCGCAGCTGGACCAGGACGGCACCCAACCGCTGCACACCATCCCCGGGATTCCGCCGGACCTGGCATACCCTCCGCAGGGTTGCCGCTTCTCCGAGCGCTGCCCCCGGGCGACGGACCACTGCCGCGCGGTGGAACCACCGCTGCTGCAGATCGAGAGGACGCCCGAACACGCCGTGGCCAGCGACGCCGCGCTCGAGCACCTGGCTGCCTGCTGGCACCCTGTCGACGGTCCCGTCAAGCGCCAGGAGGCGGACCCGGTCGTGCTCGCCCATCACGTGCACGTCCTAGCCGCGGAGCAGCATGACGACGCCAAGGTCCGGCTGCTCGACGTGCACGGCCTCGTCAAGGAGTACCCGGTCACCTCCGGCGCCGTGCTGAGGCGCCGGTCCGGCAGCGTGAAGGCGGTCTCCGACGTCTCGTTCAGCGTCAACCGCGGTGAGACCTTCGGGCTGGTCGGTGAGTCGGGCTGCGGCAAGTCCACGATCGGGCGAATGGTGGTGGCGCTGGAACACCCTGACCGCGGAGTCGTCACGCTCAGCGGCGACGACCTGACGACCATGAGCGGCTCCCGGCTGCGCGGGCGCCGGCGGGATCTGCAGCTGATGTTCCAGGACCCGCACGCCTCGCTGGACCCGAGGATGCGCGTCGGAGCAATCCTTCGCGAGCCGTTGGCGATCCAGGGAATCGGCAACCGCAAGGAGCAGGACGAGCGCGTCCGGGAGCTGCTCGGCGAGGTGGGCCTTCCGCAGAGCTCGGTGGAGCGCTACCCACACGAGTTCTCCGGCGGCCAGCGCCAGCGCATCGGGCTCGCACGGGCCCTGGCCCTGAACCCGCAGCTGATCGTGGCCGATGAGCCGGTCAGCGCGCTGGACGTTTCCATCCGCTCGCAGGTGCTCAACCTGATGAAACGCTTGCAGGCCGCGCACGATCTTTCTTACGTCGTGATCTCGCACGATCTGGCGGTCGTGAAGTACCTCGCTGATCGGGTCGGGGTGATGTACCTGGGTCAGCTTGTCGAGGTCGGCCCGAGCGAGGAGGTCTACGCCCGCCCCGCTCACCACTACACAGCCGGGCTGATCGACACCGTCCCCATCCCGGACCCGCAGGTGCAGAAGCGGCGGAACCGGGTGGGGATCCGCGGGGAGCTGCCGAGCCCGGTGAACCCGCCGTCGGGATGCCGGTTCCGCACCCGTTGCCCGGCCGCCCAGGACGTCTGCGCGCAGGTCGCGCCGCCCATGGTGCGCTACGGCGAAGGTCACTGGGCCGCCTGCCACTTTCCCCTCCAACGACCCCTGGACGCCGAGGTGGCGCCGGATGGCCGCACCGTGGCGACCGGTTCGGCCACGTCAACCCAATGACGAGCCGCCCCGCTAACCAGCACGGGCGGGTCTATGCGAGACCCCTCTAGGCGCCACGATGAGGGGACGCCCGATCAGCGCTGCCTGAAGTAGCTGGGCGCCGCCAGCCGGGAAGCCACCTGCGGCGAGGCCGCTTCTGGATCAACGTCGGGGTGGTTCGTCACGGTGGGCGCGGCAGTCCGGCTGGATCGGGCTGGACTCAGCCGGCCGCGGTGGGTAGCACCTGGGTCTTGAGCCCGCCACCGGCGCGGAAGGCCTCGAGGGCCTGCTCGTACTGCTCGAGCGGGTACCGGTCGGTGATGAAGACGCCGGGGTCCAGCACCCCGGTGGCGAAGAGCTCCGCGGCGCGCTCGTAGGAGTGCAGCACGGCCATCGAGCCGGTGATGGTGATCTCTTTGTTGTAGATCCGGTACGGCTCGATGGTGGCGCGTGCGGCGTAGTCGGCAACCCCGAACTGCAGAAACGTGCCGCCCGCGCCGACCTGTCCGAGGCCGGCCTGAATGGCGGCGACGTTACCGGTCGCGTCGATCACCAAGTCCCAGCCGTAGGGCCGGCTCAGCTCGTCGGCGGACGCGGCCACGGCGGAGGCTCCCTGGGTCCGGGCCAGCGCGAGCCGGTCCGGATTGAGGTCGATCATGTCGACGCTGACCGCGCCGGTGCGCTGCGCAAGCTTCAGCATCATCAGCCCCATCGTGCCTGCGCCATAGATGAGGACGTGCGAGCCCAATTGCGAGCGCAGCACGTCATATCCACGCACCGCGCACGACAGCGGCTCGATCAGGGCTGCGTCGGCGAGCGCGATCGTGTCAGCCAGTACGACACAATTCGCGGCGGGCACCGCGACATACTCCGCCGCGGCGCCGGGGTTGGTGACGCCGATCGCCCCCCAGCGCAGGCAGAGATTGCCCCTACCCAACCGGCAGTAATGGCACTCGTGGCAGTACAGCGAAGGGTCGACCGCGACCCGGTCGCCGTGCCGAAGCCCGTCCACGCCCGGGCCGAGGGAGACCACCGTGCCTGCGAACTCGTGGCCCGGAATGATGGGCAGCGTCGGCGCGAATTCGCCCTGCAGGATGTGCAGGTCGGTGCCGCACAGGCCGACCGCGGCGACTTCGACCATGACCTCGCCAGCTGCTGGGGTCGGGTCGTCGACGTCCTCGATGCCGACCTTGCCTACTTCTGAGATGACGGCCGCCCTCACTTGACGGCTCCGAGCGACAAGCCCTGCACGAGCTTGTCCTGGGCGGCGAACCCGGCGACGAGGACGGGCAGCGAGATCGCGGTCGCCGCGGCGCACACCTTGGCCAGGAACAGGCCCTGGCTGGTCACGAAGCTGGTCAAGAAGACCGGACCGGTCTGGGAGACCACGCCGGTCAGGACACGGGCGAACAGCTGCTCATTCCAGCTGAAGATGAAGCAGATCAACGCAGTAGCGGCGATGCCGGGCGTGGCTATGGGGGCGACGATTCGGCGCATGATCTGAATCAGGTTCGCGCCGTCGATGGAGGCGGCCTCGATGATGGCGATGGGCACCTCCGCGAGGAACGAGCGCATCATCCACACCGCGATCGGCAGGTTCATGGTGGTGTAGAGCAGGACGAGCAGCCAGATGTTGTCGAGCAGGCCGGCCTTCTGGGCGAACAGGTAGATCGGCAGCAAACCCGCGACCGGCGGCAGCATCTTGGTGGACAGGAAGAAGAACATTGCGTCCGTCCACTTGCGGACGGGCCGGATGGACAGCGCGTACGCGGCGGGGATCGCCAGCAGCAGGACGATGATCGTCGACATGATGCTGGCGGTCGCGGAGTTGATGATCGCCGGCCACGGGCTGCTGCCAGTGCCGGAACCGAAGAACTCCCGCCAGCCGCCCAGCGTCAGCGGCGCCCCGAAGCTGGGCGGGTTGGTGGCTGCAGCCTGCTCGGTGTGAAAGGAGGTGAGCACCATCCACAGCACCGGGATGATGAAGATCAGCCCAACGATCCAGGCACCGAGGCCGATCCCTAGGGTCGAGTAGTT
>JAABUR0100009913.1_pt1 | contig 10601 bp, 8 predicted proteins | sample 5560091 | NCBI WGS metagenome assembly JAABUR01 (sample SAMN10711879, study PRJNA513375) | rock metagenome | isolation source: Antarctica rocks | place: Antarctica: Victoria Land, University Valley sud
GTGCCTGTCAACAGAGTGATTTGGTAGGAATTTGCCGCAATGATCTGGCCGAAGGCAAGGAAAAAGGAATACACAGGCCAATCACCAATACGCATCTGCATCCACTTTTTCAGGCCCGTCGGCGGTTTGTAATCTTCACCCAGTAGGAATTGGTCGTCTATCGATCCCTCTTTGTCACCGTCGTAGTGGCCCATCTCAAGATTGTCGTCGAAGATCGAGCCGGGTGGACTGTGCGCTCGACTCTTTGTAAACAGTGATGGCGCGGGACTAGCTTGTCTGCTGGTCTGTCTACTGTGCCCTGGAGTCCGTCCGAGTCTAGCATCTCGAAAACGGTCGAACCACTTCTTCTCACTTTTGACGAGGTAGTCTTCAATGCAGAGAGGGCCTTCAGAGCTCTTGCCATCAAGTGCCTTCAAGCGCTCTTCGAAAGCTTTGTAGTACTCGCCCGTGCTGTCCGTGAAGAACGGATCCACCTTTTGTAGTTTGAAATCTTTCTTATCTCCAACTACTGAGTTGAGACTAAGCATCGAATGGCTACTAAGACGTTCGTTCCTACCATCTTGCGCAAACGCTGCTGAGGGAGGCAACAGTGCATCTTCAGGCCCAAATGGCGTTCTGGGAGAGGCCGGCATTGAAGCGAGTGAGAGATTAGGTGTATTAAAGGATGGCGAGAGCGAAGGGGGCGCCTGATGGAAATCAGAATTGACACCAAATGTAACGTGACGTGGCGAAAGGAAATCCTCGTTTAGCTGTGGCAGTGCTGGCGTCGGCGTCTCCTCCACCATTTGGTCCCTGCGCTGCATAATCTTCGCTTGTTCCGGGGTCATGGTATATTCGTCCTCATCATATTGATCATATATGTCATTTATCTCATCGCCACTTTCTTCCTCAACATCGGTAACTGCCATGCCGTGATAATGCAAGTTAGGGCTTGGAGGTCCAACCTTGAATCCAGTTTGTGTGGGTTCTGGCATTCCAGGCGCTGCGGGGGCAGACAAACCGCTTGGCGACCCTGGGCGAGATTTGCTTCTAGTTGATCTCTGCATGCGCTTCCGACCTCTTGGTTTTACTTCTGACACGTGACCTGGGCCAGACTTGACACCCAGCGAAAGTGTACGCTGAACTCCTTTACTGTTCGGCAAGGGAGGAACGTCATGGTCGCGCACTGGACTTGATGCTCTGCTGGTGGGGGCACTACCCGGCCTTGACTTCATCCAAGTACTCAACCGGTTGAGATTACCGTAACTAGGAGTTCTGGATCCTGCTAGAGGTGCAGCCAAGTTTGAGTAGCTGTTATTTCGCGAATGAGCTGCCAGAGGAGTCGAAATGCCGCTGGGCGTATTGTAGCCGGATGCCGAGGGTGTGAGAGGATGATGAGCATGAGATTTGGAGGCTTCTTTCTGGTGTATCTTGATCGCAGTTGACTGCAATATCTCAAGATCCTCCACCCATTGTGCAACTGGGAAACGCTGTTTGGCCGATCTGGCTCGCATCATAGCTCTTGTCTCTGGTTTCGATGCTAGTGCACTCTCAATGGCCATCTTGAATTGATGGATGAGATGCGTAGTCGTTGTACTCTCGACAGTATACCACCACCCAGGCATCTGACCTAGGCCGCCGACCCTGGCTCCAATTCCCAACGCACCTTTTCTGCCAAATTCTACAGCCACCAGGCCAAATGGCTCATCTCTCGATGGAATTAGAGCGAATTCGGCTCCACTAAAGATGTAAGGTGGTAGAGCAGTAAATTCGGGCTTCGAGAAGACCCTGCCCGGGTATATCTTCATCATCTTTTCTAGCTTGAGAGCTGCAAATTTACCATAAAGATCGATAACGGGGCCGATACACATCAATTGAACATCCGGATGTTCTTCGAGTATCGATGGAAACACGTCAGCAATCAAATCAACGCCTTTTTGGTTCGACCAACGGCCAACAAACACGAGAAGATCTGCCTTTGGGTTCTGGGTTAAGCCGGCCCATTCCTGTGCTTGCCGTTTGAGCTCTCCTCGACCAGCTTCCATATCTGCATCGACATGAATGTCTTCTTCTTTCGGTAGTTGCTTGTTCCATTCTCCAGTGTCCGAAGGGTCAGGATTAGGTAGATTTCCGACCTTCTTCAGGCCCCAGAAGATAGGATAGCGAGCATAGCTTCGCTTGCCGTATTTCTTACTCACACCTACTGCTCCAAAGCCTTGTTGATGGACACGAAGATAGGAGGCACCTGCGTGCAAAAGGTTGAAGACTTCGCCAAATTGGACATACTTTCCAGCAGTTTCAGGGGAGAGGTTGTAGACTTTGCAAACCTCTTCGACCTCCTTGGGAGTACGCATAGGCCATAAGCCTTGAAACTCAGCGTTGTGGAGTGATAAACAGGTCGGGATTGTTGATGGCAGCAAGTGGATGGGCGCTACAGCACCGTGGTAGTCGTTGATATGATACAGATCCACCGGAAATCTCTTCAACGTAAGCGCTATACACTGATTCCAGGCGCTGTAGTAGATGGCCGAATCGAGATCGTCCATCCTTGGTGGGTAAGGCTCACTCTTGGTCTGAGCCCTGAAAACAGGGGCATCCAGGAGGACATAAGTGATGTTCCGCAGAGTATGGTACTGCACTTGGATTTCATACGGATTGTTCAGGATAGTGACTGACATGGGCTCAACACGTTCATCTTCCGGGTAGTCGACGCCTCCGACGCAAGGTACAACCCAGATCAAATCCTGATGACCTAGGTTCTTGCCCATGAGCTGAGCCATGACACCCAGGCCTCCAATTTTGATCTTGATCGCCCAATCTTCTATGTCGTACTCCATTGTGGCTATCAAGACTGTCCGGCGTGACCCTCCCATGCTTCCAGCTAGCGCGGATTTGGACTGCATCATGCCGGATCGGTTTCCGAGCTTCATGAGCGGATTTCTACTCTCCGGGCTCTCCTCCTTGGAATGCTTCTTGAATTTACGGCGGATAGCAAGCGGGATAATGGCCTTCTTGTCGCTGATCCCGGTCTGATTGAACTTTACCTGGTAAAATGACTTCATGAACGCCCAGATACCGAAAGCTCCGGTAAGCACAGGAACGAACCAAAGTAGGAAGTACAACACCATTTGTTGCCATCGTGAACCCACTGGAATCAGACTGAACCTATAGGTACCGTCGTCAAGGGAGAAACGCCAGGCAAGATATGGGGGTGGGGGGTTTTCCGTGATGTTGAGCACCACCGACGAGAGAGAAGAGGGTGGTAGCCGATCGAGAACCGAATCTCCATCGATATCCCCCAGTACCCCCGTTTGGTCAGGTTGGCCATCAGGATTCATCCCCCAAACATTCACTTGCGCAATTGCAGGCCACTCGGTCATGAAATTAAACTTCCATAGTCCGTCATTATTATCAAGGACAATCTCGTTGTCAAGGCCAGCATCAAACCCAAATTGATTGTACGGCCCTTGCCAGAAAAGATGAGGGAATCGTCGCGGCTGAAGGTTTTGCCTACCTAGATCAGCGTGTTGTACATGATCACTACTGCCGGTCATGCGGCTATGATATTCGACAATCACATGCTGATCTGACCACTCTTGACGTTTCGTTCCTGTCCACGACTGCTTGTCCAGTGTCGTGTTGCCTCCGTTGTAAGGCAACCAGTCCGAATAAGACGAACCCCAATTCAAAGAATAGCGGAATACGTCTGCCCCAGCCGCCTTGTGTGACAAAACAAGAGCTCCAGAACTATCTTGGTGAAGAAGCGCTTTAGTGTAGTTGGCTGTCCGAGGAAACACCATGGGGTTGTCTGGTTGACCGATGCGAAGGAGGAAATGGTCCACAGCCTGTGAAACTTTGTTAAAGATTCAGGATTGACTTACAAGGGACGGGAAAGTTACCCCTGTGAAACTCTTATTATCCGATGTAGTAACGTTGTTCAATGTCAATCGATGTACTCCGTTAGACACATTGACCAAATTCGCGCTCCACGTCCACGAAGTTGCAATGGCTCCCACAAGGGGCGCGGTGACGGTTGTCGTAGAGTTCTGGCACTTCACACTATTCTCATCAATTGCTGGGGTTATCAAGTTCTCCGTAGTGGAGTTGATCGTTAGTGTATGCGTTATGGTCTTGCAGTCCATTTCTTGGGAAAAGTGTACCTCGATTGGGACAGTCTCTTGCAAACCAGGCGCAACATTAGACAACACTCGAGCGTCATGGCCAGGGATAAATCCGGTGATCATGGGTCTTGGTAATACAAATTTGTTCTTTGGAACATACGCCTTAAACTCCCATGGGCTCAGGGTTATATTATCAAGGCATCCACTAAAGTTAGTTGAACCTTCCAGTCCAAGTTTTGTCGCAGATGCCTTGAGAGTGACCTCGTCGTATGGATAGAAGAGATTTTTGACGGTCATCCCTGCATCAAAAGGTGCAATAAGTGCAGTTGTATTTTTAGTGTCGTTATTCGAGCAATCAAATTGGTAGTCGATCGTTTGGTTCTCGTTTGTGTATACAAACCAGACAGATTGGTTACCTTGACCCTTGCCAGAAAGATCTTGCAAGTCCCATCGGTTTCGAAGAGTACTCCACACCCCGGTCTCTGTTGGCACACCTGCGCTACCAGGCATGTATACATTGTGTGTCTGATTGGACAGGTGTTGAAGGAACCATCCATCATTGAGAACGGGATAATTCTCGCGCATTTGATACATGCTTTTGATAATGTTACGAACGGGATTTGCGGGATCACGGTGGTCTCGGCTTACCCAGTCGTCATGGCAGGCATGCAAAGCCGACTCGACAGGGAAATTGTAGAATTGAGCCGAAGTTAAGTTGTAGCAACCTATTGTGTAGCCTGATCAGTACTAATACGCAGTCTAGGGGTTTGCGCGAAAGGAAAGTCAATACCATGAGTCTGCCAAGCGGTGGACGAAGACATGGGCTGTCTGCCAAAGATATAATTGCCGGCGGTGTTGTCCAGGACATAGAAAGCTTGCTCTTCACCCCATAACAAAAGTGGTATGCCAGGCATGTGTAGAGTGGTAATGAACAAGCCAAGGAGCATCTTCTCTGTGCCGTGAGATATAGCTGGCCACCTAAAGACGTCCTGGTTTGTTACGCCATACATCGTTAAGCAAGTTAGCACAAGACAGAATTGACCGAAAACGGGAAGCATTAAGAAGCTGTGTTACGCTTCAACTTACATGTCTCGGATCAAAGCCTTTAGGACCACCAGGATTTGGATTCACAAGATCATTGGTCCGCAACATAGTGTTCCTGGTTACCAAGGTTAGCTTACCCATCGCAAGAAACAGCATGCAGCACATTGGATAGATGGTACTTACCATGCGTCCACCCAATTAAGCGGAGCGTCGTAACCCGATGCCAAATTTCCATCCATTCCCAAAAACCGGGTGAGCGAGCGATAGATGGTGTAATGAAATGCAGCTGCATCTAGCGCATTCTCCCCTGGATCTCGGAGGAAGTACTTTGGATCAGACTTGTTTGTCAATTTGATGGCGTCGACCTGATTTTCTGGTAGCATATCTGGCTGTCTCCCTCTTCCAAGATATATTGATCCAAAAGTGTTGCCGCCTGTGATTTCGCCAGGCATGAAGAAATTCTCTTTGCCATGATCACGAGCGCACTGCCTAATATACCTCCCGAAGGCGGCTTGCGCGTCGACGGTGACTTGAGTTGCTTTATCAAAGCGAAAACCATCAATGTCAAGTTGCTAAACCATGATATTAGCCAGTGTTGCGTGTGAAGCGCACAGAATAATCTTAAAAAACAACAAATTTACTTACCGCAATCATGATACAAGAATGGCGTTGAATCCGCTCCCGGACTGAAGGTACCCACTCTCGCAGACGATCTTGCACAGAAGCGAATTTGGCCAGCTACTCAAGAACATCAGCCTCGATCTGGAACAGATTTCTACGCATTCTACCTGTCTCTGCCAGTCGGGGAAAACACCAAAAGCCTCGATATCGCCAAATTGATCGAAATCAGAATCATAACAGCCTTGGAGTTCGCTGTTGACCACATCATCAACGGGAAAACCAGTCTCATTCCAAAACCGAGGGTATGCACATGTCTCGTTGTATGTGTTTCCAATGTTGAAGTCCATATACCTCCGATCAGTCTTCCACTGGACTTGGTGCTCCTTGACCGAGAAAGGCGTAGTGGTGTTTAGATACCCGTTGAAGCCGATGAGGTCGCCCATAGTCGCCATTGTGTTGTCCATCACCACGTACATGCCACGTTTGTGAATCTCCGTGACCGCATTCCTCCAGTCCTCGATGTTTCCAAAGTGATGATCCTAATGACGTCGTCAACAAGGACGCACATCTATCTTACCGATAGCGAAGCTTACCAGTAGGGTCAAGTCGACCGGTGAATAGCCATCACTGGCCCATGGAAGGTTGATAAAGGCGCTTCCCGCGAGATAGAGCCCTTTAATGCCAATCGATTGTATGTAGTCCAAGCTATCAACAAAGCCCTGTAGGTCCCCCCCATGCCTAAGCTGGTTCGCCATGTGATCGACTTCCTGTAGCGGATCAGTATACACATATGTTTTCGTATTTACCGTCACTTACGAAGTGCGTGCCATTGGCGTTGTCGTTGGCAGGATCGCCGTTGACATATCTATCGAGGAAGACGGTGTAGAAAGGAAACCGCCAATTCGACGGCGAGGGATGATATGTATGGTTCTTCCAATTACCCCAGTAGTCCAACGGTGAGACCGCGGTGGTGTTCTCGTTCAGGTTGAAGCCGACCTGCGCTGGATCATAGCGAAGAGCTTGGCTTGATATCACGAGCGTTAGAAGTGAGATGCCCACCAAGGCGCCCCACATATTCTCGTGCGGGCAGAGCCGGCAGCCTCCCCAAATATCATGCAGGGAGGGATCCAGCACCAGTGTGGAAGGAAAGGGAACTGCTGCACCCCAGAAAGTATCCGACAGATTAGTAGATTGTTGATAGCATTAGTTGAATAGAGAGAGTGTCCAAAATGAGTGACGCCAATGAACGAATGTAGATTGCACAAGAGAATGGAAAGAATATTGAAAGATAAACAGGAGTCTAGGAAGTCAGAGGTTTGGTTCAGCCGAAGGAGTGAATGTTTACGTGAACTTTCCGAGCCCCACGACATTGCAGCATCCGGACTCAGACCCATCCTTTGTCAGCTCGCCAACATTGGCGCAGCCTTATTGACTTCTTGCCAGTTCACAGACCGGCGTGGCCAGTATGATTACATAGAATCCATGTCTGAAAATAGCCCCAACGTGATATCAGTTGTGGCGCCACGGGGGCTACATCCGCCATGGCCAGCAAGCAAGGAAAAATGGAGATGTTCAGCCGAGCAAAGTAGTTAGACTTGGGCCTAGAGGCGCCAGAGCAGAACATAGCGGCATCTCAGTGAGCAGGACCGCTGCCGGTTTAAGAAAAATCTACGCGGGAAAAGCAGGTATCGGTAGACACCGAAATGAACTGTGGGTCTGAATTAGGCAACAAGTGACTGCGAACGTGAGACGTTGGGGTCGAATGCGGAAAAGATTGTGAAAAACGTTTGTGACAGGCTTTTCGTCGGCCCCTGCAAGGCTGTTGTGTTGTGCCAGGAACCAGAAGTGGATACTCATCTCACACAAGACGAGCTAAGCGACAACGGAAGGATGCAGCATGCATCCTTTGGTGCACACCGTGCTTGTAGCAAAGCCTCGTGTACCACCCAGGATAGGGGACCCAGTTATCCGGAGGTTCTTAGTCGCTGATCAGTAAACGAGCCTTTGATAAGCCATGCTTGGGAGTTGGGAACATGTGGGTGATATTGGTAGGGAAAGGCTACCGCAGTACGGAAGTAGTATGTAGGTACTTGTGTTCGAGTAGTGTCGAGTAATCACGAACAACATTTCTTCATACGGTCCACAAAAAGATGTATCCGTTTCGTGCCGGCCCCTTTCCGATACATCACGCCAGCTTATCGTCTGCGACACGCCGGGCCAGTAGTGATGCATTGTTTGCAGTGTGGATTGCAGCAGGCTGAAAGAAGAGCGAGACACGTTGACGTCGAAGTCGAAGTGGGGGTTCAAACTGATAAGGCCAACTTCCTAGCGAACCACTAAGAGTGACTAGTTTACCGAGGTGAGTCTGTGGCTGAAAGACTTCTTTCCCGTTGGAGGACAAGTGCGTCCCGATTGTGGAAGTCGCGTCCAGGAGAACCCTGCCATCAGCCCCCTTGGTGGGACGGGAACAAACAGATTTACGGAATAAGGTATGCATGGTATGAGATTTAATATGGGATTGTCCGGGATATTTGTAAACGTTCTAGGCCCACAATCACTGCGTCATGAACATGATGAAAACCCCTTCCCTCCGACCGTTCATGAAATGGCCGCACTGGAAACTCACTTCGCCCCTACATTGGCGAAGCAGCTGAGAGATGGAAAGAGGTCGATTGACGCATCGGTAGAGGTACTGGCTGAGTATCCCGATTACATATTCTACCGTGGGCTCGGGCGCAGAATCCGGCGATTATCGTGATGGAAATCTTGATTGTTATCCAACCAATCACTAGTAGGGCTGTGAGGATAAGGTAGTATGTAGTTAGTGTCGTTGAAGTCGTTGGAGAGTTATTTTATATTAGGTTCGATTCCTAACCGCGCTGGTACAATGGTGTTGTGGTTTTCTTTCTTCTTTGGCAGGTTGATGCCGTAGTGAGGGTAAGGTATACAGTAGATCCAAGAGAGCACCGTGGACACTTGCCGCCAAGTTTCGTAGTAAGTTTCGTGAGGCGTTGGCTACTGTAAGTGGTGTGTACTTGAACAGTTTCGCCATGGTTGACGTTAAACGGCTTTGCATGTCGCTGGATTGTCAGAAGGCAAAGCATTTTCTACCATTGATATGGGAAAGGTGAAGGTATGACGCCATCGCCGCAATTGCACATTGGGTGGTTATTTGCTGCCACGCACTTGTCTTGATCCTTCCATCCGACCGAATCAAGCACATAACCCAGCGTAAAGCTCAGCAGACTCCGCAGAACAAGCCATTGAGCGTATTCTAGTGGAGTACGTATGACTTCAACATCGCAGACGTCAGATAACGGCGAATCGACAACCCGTGAGTGTAACAGCAGGGCGCACTCAAGGCAACATGCCTAAAAAGACGGATCTCAGCGACAACGGCGAGTGACTACAAACTTTGTCATCGCCGAATACCCTTATCGCTCGGCAAGAAGATGAGATAGTGAGGCGCTGATGAAGAAACTGGCGACTGTCCTTCCAAGCTCATTCAACAACATAGGCAGTATTTTACACCAGCGAGTGCAGAAAGTCAGGAACCAACCACCGGGCCCTTCCAGCTATGTTCCAAAGGGACGATCAGACTCTTCTGGTTGTGGGAACGTATACAAGTATTGACTCGGCAAAACGATTGCGGCATGAAGAGTTAGACATTCGAATTGATCAAACATCAAAGTGAATACCAAACTCTCACTTAATCTAATGGTGGACCGGGCATTTTTGACTATCGACTATTTTGACTATCGATTATTGTCTGCTGCCTTGCACCATTCTCCAGTCCCATCTCAATAAGTAGATACTCTCTATCATATCAGCTTTGCCAGGAATCGAATTATTGTTTTCCCTCCAGATAAACTCGAGCTCTGAGCGACAGGTCTCCTGTCATCTTTTTCTCGAACCAATGCCGAATTCAACGAATATATATTCTTTCTCAAATAAGTACACTGGCTGCAAAGACAAACTTGGTCAGCAGAAACACCCATACGATCCTCTCAACTAACTCCATTGGCAGCAATTAATTCCTCGCTACTACGACTTCTATGTTGGTTCAAGTTCTACAATACTACCATTTTCCTGCTTGACGCATCGCCTATATCTCAGACACTACACCTCTCCCTAGACATATGATGACGGGATCCCCGAATTTCGTTGTTCATAATCGTTGCCGCCACACAAGTATTACAGTCACAGCCTTCTGTTATCCTCAAGCCGCCAACGTATTCCGTAGTAGCAATTTGTCCCTCTTACACACACTCTCTACATTTGCCAAACACTCACACCCCCTCCTCCTCTCCTCCACCCTTGAAACCCACAAAAAAACTCGCTTCAGCCTCCGCAGCCCCATCCCAAAGAAACAACCCTTCCACACCACCCGATACGAACCACCCCACTCTCATCCCACCTTAATCCCAACTTACACTCCCCAAAACCACGCGGCCATACCATACAACCAAAACCAAAACCAACTCAACGGTCTCGAACCCCAATCTCTCAGCCCCAAGCTCTCAGCCCTAAAGCTCTCACTCACCACCACGCGCCCGATTAACAAAAAATCCGCCCAAACTGTCAAGAAAAAGAGGGCCACAAACTCCATCGCAAACCCACAAAAAAGCAGATATCTTAGGTTTCAAACATCCCCCAGCTGGCTCCATCCGCCCTCTTACGTACCACCCTCCCCCCTTCCCTTCCCTACTCTCTCATCATTCTCCCCAGCGAGCTACATGGCACCGCTGCTCTATTCACAGGACTACAAGATTCCAACCACCTTGTCTGAAACCCAGCACCCTCCACCGTTTTTCTCCCCCCCAATCCCCCATCCCC
>JAABUR0100009919.1_pt1 | contig 10597 bp, 13 predicted proteins | sample 5560091 | NCBI WGS metagenome assembly JAABUR01 (sample SAMN10711879, study PRJNA513375) | rock metagenome | isolation source: Antarctica rocks | place: Antarctica: Victoria Land, University Valley sud
GCCGCGAAGCCAGATCACGGAGTTGAACTTCTCGGGCAGCTCCGTGGCCAGCGGGGCGAGGACCAGTGCGATCAGTCCAGCCGGAATCCCTGCGGATTTGGAGAGATGCTCGACCGCCGTGACGAAGAAGTGCGCCCCGGCTCCCATAACCGCAATAGTCCCGATTACCTGGGCCGCGACGGCCCACGTCGGGGCTGGCGAGCTGGAAGGCCAGAGCGTGAGGCTGTCTGGCGGATCTTCTATGCTATCCCCTCCGGCTTTCAGGGTGTGATAGATGTGGAGGCCATACGCGGCCACCAGGCCAATAGCCAGGATCACCTTCACGACTGTTGGTAGAGGAACCAGGCCAGCCCCGGCTCCCACGGCGAAGCAGATGAGGAAGAAGATCATATCCCGCCGCGCGGTCTCCTTGTCCACCACCAGATCGTCGTCGCTCTCGCGTCGGCGACGAAAAACCAGGATGGAGGCGCCCGCCACGAACATCGCCAGGGTCGCCAGCAGGAATGGCGCGCCCAGAATCGCCCCGACCCCGATATCGCTGGACGCTGCGCTCCCGCCACCGAACAGGATCGCTATTATGGCGACGAAAGGTATCATGGTTTCGGGCAACGCGGTTCCAACGGCGGCGAGCACGCTCCCCACGGCGCCTTGACCCAAGTTCAGACGGTCGCCCAGTATCTCTACGGCGTTCGTAAACAGCGCCGCCGCCACGACGATCACGACCGCCGAGATGATTAACTGCAAAATCGTCATCGAGCATCCTCTTTCTCGGATAACCTGGGGTGGAACGTTCAAGGTTCTACCCGCTCGCCCAAACGGTTACACTGAAACGTATGCCTGATCCATCGAACGGACTGCGCGAGATGCTGGACGCCGTGGCGAGCGGGGCGCTATCCCCTTCCGTGGCGGCGGATCGTCTGGGTAACGGTGAGGTGCGATACCTGGATGAGTTCGCGGTCCTGGACCTGGGGCGCTCCTCACGCAAGGGCGTGCCCGAAGTCGTCTACGCCCGGGGCAAAACGCCCGAGCAGGTGGCGAAGATCTGCGCGGCTTTCCTGGAATCCCAGGACCGCGTGCTGGTAAGCAACCCTTCGCCAGTTCACCTGGCGGAGATAGAACGCTCGCTGCCGGATGCGCCAATCCGGGAAGCAGGCCGCTCACTCGTCGTTGGAACGGGAAATCCACAACCCACTGGCGGGCGTGTCACCGCCGTGTGCGCCGGAACGTCGGACCTGCCGGTTCTGGAAGAGGCGGTCGCGGTAGCCAGGGAGATGGGCGTCGAGGTTATGAGCTTCCACGATGTTGGCGTGGCCGGGATACATCGGCTGGCGGAACCGTTGCGAAAGTTGCGGGGCTTCGACCCGGACGCCCTGATCGTGGCCGCAGGCATGGAGGGCGCGCTTCCGACCGTGATCTCGGCCCTGGTGGACGTGCCGGTGATCGGTCTTCCCACCTCGACGGGCTACGGCCTCGGTGGAGACGGAACCGCCGCCATCATGGGTATGCTCCAGAGTTGCTCTCCCGGCCTCTCGGTGGTCAACGTGGACAACGGGGTCGGCGCTGGAGCCACGGCCGCCCTGATCTCGAACCGCGCAGCCCACTTTCGCGAAGCCTCCGGCTAGAAACCCTTGCGGGCGTTCGTCGCAATCTTCCCGCCGCCCGAAGTCCGCGAATCGTTGCTCCAGGCGGCCCGGAACCTCTCCGCGCAGGGGAACATCCGATGGTCTCGCCCAGGTAACGTCCACCTGACCCTGAAATTTCTCGGCGAAGTACCGGAGGAAGACCTCGATGGCGTGCGCGATGTCCTGGCCAGGGTATGCGCCAGGCACGAACCGTTCGGGGCGGAGACCTCCGGGTTCGGGGCTTTCCCGTCAGCCAGGAAGGCCCGCGTGGTGTGGGCCAGCATCGGTGAAGGGCACGACAGGTTGCGCTCGTTGGCTGAAGACCTCGAAAGGTCCCTCGAAGACATCGGCTTTGCACGCGAAGGTCGCGCCTACACGCCGCACGTCACGCTCGGGCGGGTCCGCGGGCATCCTGCCAGGTTGGAGTTACCAGAAAGCTCCGCGCAGGGGCTGAAGTTTCCGGTGCGGGAGGTGGAGTTGGTTCGGAGCGTGTTGGGAGAGTCAGGGGCAGCGTACTCGACGCTTGCGGCGTACCCGCTTTCAGAAAGCGGAGATCAGGGGTCCTAGCTGCATGATGATGAAGAGGAGTATCAGGATCATGAAGACCATCATCATGAAATTACTCCCGCTCATCGCACCGTGCCTTTCGGAACGCCGTCAACCACGACGTTATTCTAACCGCCAGCCATCGCGTCCGCCAGGATGTTCGTTCCGGACGCGGGGAGGTTGCCGGAAAACTCAGAACTCGTTGGCGTAGAACATCCGACGCAGCGGCGCTGGCTCACCTTCGGAAACCTGTGAGCGCACCAGATGAAACTCTTCCGCCTTGTCAGCCGCTAGCCTCACGGTCGGGTCAGAGTGCGACCGGAGGTCCAGGATCTCACTCTCCACGGCGCCGACGCTCACAAGCTCCGTGCCGCCCACGGGACGAGGTTCCTTGTAGAAGATCCTGCACTCGTAGAGATCCCGCCCCACATCGTAGACGACCAGGATCATCTCCGGCCTCGCCGTAACCGTCGGCGGCACGCTCTGCAACTCGTACATCACCTTCCTGCGGCGATAAACCTCGCGCTGCCGCTCCTCCTGTACGATCCGGGCAAACTCGTCACCTTCGACCATAGAGTAAGCGTCATCCCTGGCCGTTTCAGCCTCCCTGACCCACCGGGCAACGCCTGCGATATCCAGCCTCTCCTGCAAGCCGGACACCGGAACCAATTTCCGCCGGACACTCGCAAGCCTTCCAAATGCAGGCAATTCTCGAAAGTACTCCCCATATGGCGCAGTATTGTACTCCCTTCTCCCACAGACGCGACTCTGACCCCGAGCGTGAAAAGAGTATGCACCTCTACTTCACATTTATATTCATCGTATCCTGAAAACTACAGCCGTGCGCTCCGAGGACCGTCAGTGCTTGGGATGCTGTCATTACGCGAGAATTGTTCTCCGGGGATTGGCGCCCTGATGACAGCGCTTCTGGGAAGGTTGAGAGTTTCGACCTGCTGGCATTGGTCCGAAGGTTTCGTGAGGCAGGGATCGGCGGCGAACCTCAACCTGTACCAGAAGTTCATGAACCATGTGGGGCGGGTTTCGGGGGGAGAGCGCTGATATTCTTGTGGGGGATCATGGGGTGGATAGAGAGACACGTGGTGTTCAACCCGACGGCCAACAAGGGCCGGGCTGCGTCCTGTCGGGTGGAGATATCTCGTTCGCTGGCAGGTGGTGGAGAGGTGATCTGGCATGTCACCGAAGGGTCGGGACACGCCGAGCAGATTGCGTCCGGGCTCCCCGATGATGCGCTGGTCATAGCGGCGGGGGGCGACGGCACGGTTCACGAGGTGGCCGCCGCCTGTGCCGGGACCGGGCGTACCATGGGCGTGCTGCCGATGGGCAGCGGTAACGACTACGTCAAGGCGCTGGGGATGGGAACCCGGATGCGGCGGGCGCTGGAGGTGCTCCGCGCCGGGAAAGTGCGAACGGTGGACGTGGGCGAGGTCAACGGCATCAGGTTCAACAACGGGCTCGGTATCGGCTTTGACGCCGAGGTAGCCGCCGGGGTGGCAGAGGCGCCAAGATACCTTGGGGGGTTCGGGGGCTATCTATGGTCGGTCGGACGCTTGCTGCTCGGCTTCGAGTGTCACGGGGCCACGCTGAAGCTGGATGGGGAGCGCATCGAAGCCAAAACGATCCTGGTCGCTGTGGCGCTCGGGACCACGTATGGGGCGATGTTCAGGTTAGCGCCCGAGGCGCGGTTGGACGATGGGCTGTTCGATGTGATCTGGTCCGACGAGGTCAACCGCGCCCAGGTGCTGCGGCTCATACCGATGGCGCTGAGAGGGACTTTGCTTCGCAGCCCGAAAGTCCACATGACGCGGGCCAGGGAGGTCGGGGTGGAACTGGAGGAGAATGTTCCGGCGCATGTGGACGGGGAGATCCTGGCTCCCACCCGTACTTTCGAGGCGCGGGTGCTTCCAGGCGCACTGCGTGTAGTGGCGCCGTAACCCGTCCGTCGGAGAAACCGTCTAATGCGATTAGCGTATTCAGCAGGCAGACGAGGCGAGAGAAGTGGCCCGCCGCATGCATATCGCGGGAGACCGCGCCTTGTGGTAAAAATTTCACTCTGCGTCCTGCATCGGTGGGATGTGGCAGGGTCGAGGAGTTTCTAGATCAATGAGGTTGACGAGCGTATGAGAGCATTCGTATTTCCGGGTCAGGGCGGCGGCGTTGTGGAGCCAGCGGCGGACTTGTTGCCGGAGATCCGGCGCGTGGTCGGGGAGCGGATTCCCGACCAGGTAAAGCATTTCGCCAGCGCGGCCAGGGACGCCGACGAGAGCAGGGAACTCCACGTACGCCCCGACGTGGTCGCGGGACATTCGCTCGGCGAGTACGGGGCCGCTTACGCCGCCGGTTGCTTCGATTACGAGACGGGGTTGTGGCTGGTGGCGCAGAGGGATCACTTCCTCGCCGAGGCTGCCGAGAAGATCCCTGGAGGCATGATCGCCATCCTGCGCGCCCGCCCGGAAGATGTGGAAGAGGCGCTCGGTGAGTCCGAGGGATCGGTGATCGCCAACTACAACTCGCCGCGCCAGACCGTAGTCTCCGGCTTGCGCGACGCCCTTGGGGATGCCGTCGCCAAGATTCGGGGACGCAAGATCCCGCTGAGCGTGCCCTTCGCGGCACACTCCCCGTACGTGGCAGTGGCGGGCGAGAGGATGCGCGAGGTTCTCGACGGCGTGGAGTTCCACGTGCCCGAGATCCCAATCGTGAGCGCCGTAGACGGGGCGGTGCATACCAGCGCCGAAGCTGTCAAAGAGGCGCTCAAACAGCAGATGGTTGCGCCAGTGCGGTGGGTCAAGGTGGTGGAGACGCTGGCCCGGATGCGGGTGGAAGAGTGGATCGAACTCGGCGGCGGCAACGTCCTGACCCGTATGCTCAGGGACTTCGAACTCCCCTCACTCAGCGGCATCTCCTTCGAGGAACTCCGCATCCGCCTCTCGCAGCAGGCCCAGAACCTCTTGCCGGGAAGCAACGGCGAAGATACGACCGACTCATAGCATTCGGATGGAGTACGTGGCGGGATTCCTGTTCTCGGCTGACCGGGAACAGGTGGTTCTGGTCCAGAAGATCAACCCGGAATGGCAACGTGACCGGCTCAACGGCGTTGGGGGCAAGATCGAACCTTCTGATGCCTCACCATCCGCGGCCATGATCCGGGAGTTCCGGGAGGAAGCCGGAATCATCGTCCCCGAATGGGAACCGTTCTGCCTGGTGAAGAATCGGGGGAACCTCACGCATTTCTTCAGGTCGTTCGCCGATGGAAACCTGGATCACATATCCGGCCAGGAGGCTGAGAAGATATCCGCATATCCGATTTCGGAACTTGATGGGCTGAACACCATGCCCAACCTCGGGTGGTTGATCCCGATGTCGCTCGACGGCGCAGTGCTGGAAGCTGTCGTGGATTACGCACCCCGGCAATGAACGTCTTCTTCGACGTGCAGGGAACCCTGATCTCCGGCGGAAGGCCACGCCCACGCGTTCGTGAAGTGTTCCTGGAGCTTGCCGAAATGGGACATCATCCATACCTGTGGTCGAGCGGCGGGGGCGGGTATGCGGCGGTCGCGGCTCGGCAACTCGGCATCGAAGACATCGTCTTCGGATGCTTCAGCAAGTTCGCCGCGCTGCCCGTGTCCGTGGATTTCGTTGTGGATGACCAGCGAGATTTCGCCGAGTCTCGCGGCGGGTACACCATCCCACCATTCGATGGAGACCCGAACGACGATGAGTTATGGAAAGTGGTCGAGCGGCTGCGCGATTAGCCTGGCAAGAAATAGGACCGGGGTTTGCCACCCCGGCCCAAAACAGAAGTCTGTTGCCTGAAGGCTATCTGCGGGCTTCGGCCTCAGCCTCGGCTTCCGCTTCTTCCTTGAACTCCTCGCCGGCGCTGATGGCGACAACCTCGTCCTCGATGGAGGAGATGGTTCCGTCCATGCTCGACCACACGCCGATGGAGAAGCCCTCGTTCACTGGTTCTCCGAGCTTCTGCTCGTACGCCACCGTATCTCCCTCGGAGATGAGCGGCGTCGCTGGCTTGAGGAAGCGTCCGCCGAGCGGCAGGTTCACGCCGCTGACCTTACCGACCAGGGACTCTACCTTCTCCGGCTGTTTGGTCTTGATCCCGGCGTACTCCTTGCTCGCCACGCCCTTCGGGATGACGAGGAAGCCGTTGGTGGTGCGCCGCACGAATGCGTCGCCCTGGCCCAGCGACTCGATGCCCATCTCGTTCAGGTAAGGGCCGCCGTCGATGACGGAGAGGTTGCCAGCCTCGGCCTCAACGTCCACCCCGGCCAGGGAGAGAAGCTCGGTGGCCGAAGCGCCCAGCGGAACCTCGAAGAGATGGAGCGGCAGATCGGGGCCGAAGATCTGGAGGTACTTGGTGGTGACAGGCTTGCCGAAGAAGAGGGCGTTGTAGATATTGAGGAGCGTCTCGGAGTTGTTGACCACGTGCCCGGCGTCGAGCGGAAGTCCGGGGCGCTTGTTGCCGTCTGGCAACTCCACGCGGCGCGGAACCCACTTATCCTTGTTCTCGTAGAAGATGTTCTTGATGAGCGTCTTCTCCTCGCCCATCGAGTACTTATCTACTACGTGGACCACCTCGTAGAGACCGTCGGCGTTCTCGTCGTAGCGCTTGAACCACTCCTCATCCTTGAAGTGGACGCCCATGATGACCTTCTCAATACCGAAGATCGCCTTCATAGCCTCGTAGAGTTCGAGGAACTGGTCGAAGTACTCCTTGTGAACCATCTTGTCGGCCCAGTAGCCAGGCTCCGACTCGGTGCAGTTCACGATCAGACGCGGCTGCGGGTTCTTGTACTTGAAGTACGTCGGGAACCCGCCGCCCCCCGCGCCCACGATTCCCGCTTGGCGCATGATCTCGATTGCGTCTTCCTGGCTTAGCGCCTTTACTTCATCCAGGCTCCGCTGCTTCAACTCGGCCACGACTCTTGTCCTCCGTATGCTCTACACCAGGTACTTGTTGTTACAAGTTCCGTCCAATATGTTACAGGCAGTATATCGTTAGAGACTTTGCGTGACCAGTGTGATCCATCACGAGCGAAACCGCCCGGTCTGCTAAACTCCGGCCCATAATGAAGCTCTCCAGACGACAGTCCACGGTACTTCTTGTTATGGGCCTGATCATGCTGGTCTTCTGGCTCACGCGCTCATATACGTGGTACGCTAACGACTTGCAAGCCAACCCGTATCTGGCCTGGGTACATCTCCCGATAATCGTCATCTCGCTCGCCATAGGAATCTATCTGACCTACCTTGGTATCAGGGGCCGCAGGGCCTCATCGAGTTCCTGAGTCGGCATCCGGATAGAGTCTTCCCGGACGAGACCTGCTAACTTATTCACAATCTAGGGTTGTACCGGCCGGTGGGGGCGGCCAGAACTTTAGGAGGAAGCCAGCTTTGGCAAGACAGGATCTACGACTTTACGACAGGCTCTCGAAGCTGGGATGGCCAAAGACTTACGAGGGTAAGATCATGCTGGTGGCGTTCGTTGGGACCCACATTCCGCTGCTGGCGACGGTTACCTACGCCGTAAGGGCGACCCTGAGCAAAGTGACGAAGGCGCGCATCATTCTGATGGCGTTGATCGCCACGATCACCGGGGCCGCTGGCACGCTCTACGCCATGCACAAGCTGCTCGAGCCGATCAAGCGGACCTCACAGAGCCTGCACTATTACCTGGAAGTGAACAAGATACCGGATGCATACAATCTGCCCGAGCACTACCCTGATCAGGCCGGGAGGCTGATGGCCGACACCAGGTTCGCCATCCAGAAGCTGGATCGCGTAATCAGGAACCTGGAGATCCTCTCGACGCATGACTACCTGACCGGACTCTACAACCGGCGTTCCTGCGAGATGCGGCTGGAAGAGGACATCGCGCGGTCGAAGCGCGAAGGACTTCCCATCTCCCTCGCCGTGCTCGACATGAACCGCTTCAAGCAGATCAACGACGAATACGGCCATGCCGTTGGTGACGCAGCGCTCAAACACGTGGCCGGGATCATCAACGAAGGCATCAGGGCAGGAGACTGGGCAGCGAGGTGGGGCGGCGACGAGTTTTTGATCGGCTTCTTCAACGCGGGCGAGATGCAGGCGCACGCCACGACAAATCGCCTGCGGGAACTCGTCGAGCGGAAGCCGCTGGAACTAGTCGGCGGAGAGCAGATCCCGCTTTCCTTCAAAGCGGGCATTCGTCAGCATAACGGCACGGATCTGGCCGGAGACTTCTTCAGGAAGGCCGACGCCGCGCTCATCTCAAGGCGGGAGCCCGACTCGCGGGATAACGTCTAGCCTGGATTATTCACGGAAGTGGTTGAAGAGAGGGAGCCTGCTCCTGTATACGGTCTAGTTGTTCGACGACTGACCAAAGGAGGAGGCTCCCTCATGAACGATTGTGCCACACCCACGCTGCGTTTTGAAACCACGCCGCTCGAGGTGGAGGCGGCCTTCGATGGCGGGCGCATAACCTCTGACGGGGGGCTGCTGTGGCTGGCGAAGGCGGACGAGGAGTTGGGGGTGTGCGAGGAGATCTCCAACTACGTCCCGGAGTGGCGCGTATCTTCGGTTAGACACTCTTTGCTTACGCTGGTTCGCCAACGCGTCTATCAGATAGCGTGCGGCTACGAGGACCAGAACGACTCCGACACCCTGCGCGCGGATCCCCTGCTCAAGCTGGTCTTGGGCTTGGCGCCCGAGGCAGAGGAGGATCTGGCGAGCCAGCCGACGTTCTCACGCCTGGAGAACGCTCCGTCGGCCAAAGACTGCCTGCGCATCGCCCGGGCGCTCGGGGAAACCTACGTGCGCCGGAGGGCCAGGGAGAACCCCTCCGAAGGCGCGCCGAAGAAGATACTTTTGGACTTCGACTCCACCGATGACCCCACCCACGGCGAGCAGGAAGGCAGCGCCTACCACGGCTACCACCGACAGCGCATGTACCATCCCCTGCTCGTCTTCGACGGCGAGACCAACCAACTCATCACGGCGGTCTTGAGGGGAGGGGCGACCCACGCGAGTAAGGGCGCTCTGGCTATCTTGAGGCGCATAGTACAGCGGATCAGGCAGGCTTGGGATGGCTTGGGATGGCGTGGGGATCGAGATCCGCGCCGACGCGGGCTTCGCCGTTCCCGAGATCTACGACTACTGCGAGAAAGAGGGCATCGACTACACCATCGGCCTCGTTTCCAACCCCAGGCTCGAGGCGATGGCCGCGCCCCTGTTGGAGCAGGCCAAGCGGGAGTCTGAGGAGTCGGGCGGGGGGAAGGTGCGGCTCCTCTCCGACGCTTTCTACCGGGCCGAAAGCTGGGAGCATGCCCGCCGGGTAGTCTACAAGGCCGAGATGCTAGCGAAAGGAACGAACACGCGCTTCGTGGTCACCACGAAAAGAGGCGATCCGCTCTCCCTCTACGACTTCTACGTTCGCCGGGGCGAGAGCGAGGGATGGATAAAGGACTTCAAGCGGGCACTAACTAACTATCTCAAAAGGGATAGACGATGCTGCCGCCGATACCACAGCAAGATGCAGGCAACCTTGATCAAACCCAGGTAGTTGGCGGCCTTCTTCTCGTAACGTACGAGGATGGCCCGACACTTCGAGAGCCAACCCAGTGTGCGTTCCACCACCCATCTCCTCGCCGGATAACGCTTCTCTCCCGCCGCATCCTTCTTCTCCTCGCCGATCTTGCGGATGTGAGGCGTATAGCCGTGGCGCTCCACCACTTCCCGAGCCGGCTCTTTGTCGTAGCCCTTGTCCAAACACAGATGTTGAGGTGCTTCCTCGGTAGGCAAAGGACGCTCGACCACGATGGCATCGAGCGTTGCCTCCAAGAGCTTGAAGTCGGGCACGTTAGCTCCGGCTATCACCACCGAGAGCGGACCACCATCGGCCTCCACCAGGATCGAGCGTTTGACGCCTACTTTGGCTCTATCAGTGGGATTGGGGCCTATTTGGTCCCCCCAAAACGCGCCTTACCCATAGCCCCGTCGGCTGCTTGCCACTCGAAGTCCACTCCGCCAAGCTCCTCGCACTCCTCGATGAGTCTCTCCCAGATCAAGTCCAACACACCAAACCCGATCCATCTCTGGAAGGTGCGGTGTACCGAGGAGTCGTCGGGGAACTCTTCTTTTGGGAGGTGGTTCCACTGGCAACCGCTTCTCATCCTGAAGATGATCGCGTCCAGGGCTTCGCGCTGGTTGACGCGAGGCCGGCCGGTGCTCTTTGGCGGGTCATGTAAGGCGAGGATCGGTTCGATGATCTCCCACAGTTCGTCTGGCACCCGCCATATGGTCGGAAGTGGCTTCTCTTTGGTTGAGTCTTCGGACATTGGCGACTCCTGTTTCGATAGGGATCACCAACGATGATAGCCGATAATGAAGGTTTTGAGATAGTTACTAAGAGGAGCTTC
>JAABUR0100009920.1_pt1 | contig 10597 bp, 13 predicted proteins | sample 5560091 | NCBI WGS metagenome assembly JAABUR01 (sample SAMN10711879, study PRJNA513375) | rock metagenome | isolation source: Antarctica rocks | place: Antarctica: Victoria Land, University Valley sud
CGCGCGCAGCGGCGCGCCGTCGCGGCGCAGCTGCTCGGCCGGGATGGCCAGCAGCGCGCCCGCGGCCGCGCCCAGGCGCACAGCCGCGCGCACAGGCGCAAAGCCGGTCAGGAACTTGTGCGCCTGCGCGCCCGCTCGCCCCGGCGCGTCAGATCGCCCCGGCAGTTCAAACCCTCGCCTACAAGCCCCAAAGAGGGGCTCCTGCAGAAGCTCACCGCCCGCTCCCTGCACGGGCTCGAGGCACCCATCTGCGCAGCTAGTACTTAAGGCCAACCATAAACTGAATATACCAGGTCGCGCCATCAGTCACCACATGGGTGTGCAGCGCTACCCGCGGCGGCGCGGGCCTGCGCCAGACGGAGGCAGAGGGCGGCGGGCGCGCCTGCGTGCCGACCACGTCGCGCAGCCAGTGCTCGCCCACGGCGGCGCCCAGCGCGGGCCAGCCGTGCACGCCGGACAGGCGCGCGGGCGGCAGCTGCAGCAGCACGCCGCCCCAGGGCGCCAGGTTGAGCACCTCCGCCAGGTTGCCCGCCTTGAGCGCGGCCAGGTCCAGGCGGCGCGGCCAGTAGTCCACCATGATGCTCAGCCCGCGCAGCTCCGCGCGCTGGAAGAAGGGCTCGCCTGCGCGCGGCGCCGCGCGCAGGGTTTGTAAAACCCCGGTCAGCGCTGGAAGAAGGGCTTGCCTGCGCGCGCAGCCGCGCGCAGGGTTTTGTGGGAGCCCGGCTCGGCACGCCGGAAGAAGGGCTTGTGGCGCGTGCGCGGCCAGGCGCAGCGCTATTTCCGGCGTCCGGCGCGCTAGTGTAAGGGCTCGGCTGTATGCGCAGCCGTGCGCGGCCTCTGTTCGCATCGGCGTCCACGCTGCCACTTGCCGCGCGCGCGCACCCTCCGCGTCCGGCTCGGCGGCCTCCGGCGGCGGCTCGAACGCGTCGAAGCCCGCCCAGTTGACCAGCTCGCCGTCGCCCTCGTCCGCGCTGGGCGCCAGCGCAAACTCCTGCGCGCCGAGCCCTCTGGTCAATACTACTCAGTCAATATGGAGAGTCTTTACAGACAGCGCGCTCGCACGGCTCCTCCGCGGCAGCCACCGACCAGTATCTCCCCAAGTCAAACCAGCGCCACGCAACCAATCCCATACGGTTCCGGCACACCGCATGCTGCGCCTCAGGCTTTGCGGGATTGCCTGGCGCGCGCACCCACCAGGCACCCTAACCCTATGTGCCAGGAGGGCCGCCCATGCGCGCGCCTGCAGGAAGTCCACGACGGCCTGGTCCAGGCGCAGGCGCAGCGGCAGCAGTGCGGCGCCCAGCCGCAGCTCCTCGCCGCCCGCGCCGCCGCCCGGCCGCACCGCGTCCAGCTCCACCTGCGGCCGCGGCGCGGCACGATTACGGACTGAGGTGCGCCTCCCGCAGCCCTTAATGTAGTTGTTACGCCCTGAGACTGATGCATGTCAGAGCCCAGGTCCGCGGTGGTGTCCTGTGTGCCTAAGTACAGGGGAAACAGTTGACTTTCCTTGAGCATGCACTCTAATGGAACAATCCCGTCAGGCGGACCTGCCGGGTGGGCCTGGCGGGCAGGCAACGGGCTGGGCGCGCATCGCAGTGGGGCCCCTTGCAAGGAGTTCGGTCAGCGGGGCAGCCGGGAGGGGGGAGTCATGCGCGGGTACCTGCAGGAGGCAGGCGCGAGCGTCGCGCGGCATGCGGCTTGTCGCATGGTAGCCCAGCACGCGCCGCCAGGCCGCGCCGCCCTCCGGCCGCGGCTGCGCGCGGGCGCGAGCAGTGTCAGGCGCCGCTGGCTGCCGCCCGAGTCCCGAGCAACCGCCGTTCTGTACTCTCGTCCTGCATCATTATTTCACTTAGTGGGTCCAGACACAACCACGCGCACGAGCTAACCACTCCAGATTACGCGATCTCCACACTCACAGCAGCCGATAGCAGCGGGCAGCTCGGCACTCTCTTGACATGGCATGGGGGAGCCCGCCGCGTCCCCGGACACCACACACGCGCCTTCTCCACGCCACGCCCCCTGGGCCTCCCAGCGACGCAGCGCGCGGCGCACCTGGCAGTCGCGCAGCTCGGCGTGGTGCACGCTGACGGCCAGGCGGCGCGCGTGCGGGCCGCCGGCAGCAAATGCATCCACCTGCACACAGATGCCGCCCACCTCCAGCTCGATCCGCGGCGCCGCGCCCGAGTGCGCGCCCTCGCCTGCGCAACGGCGCCGGCCCCGTGAGACCCCGCCGCCTTCCGCGCGAGCCGCATCCGCGGCCTGGCACCAAAAGGCGTGCGCGTAACCCCAGCCAGGTTTGCGACCGCGCACGCAAACACGTGCCCGCGCCGCAAGACTCCTGACATGCGCACCGGCCATGCCGTGGTCAGAGGACGCGCAGGGCTCGTGTCGAGAGAGGCCATGCATTCCTTGGCAGCGTACCTCCAGCACAACAGAGCGCAATAAAGCGTTACAGTGCTCCTTCAAGGCACACGCGCGCGCACCCGGCGCCGCCAGGAGCTCGTCCGGCGGCGCGCAGAGCTGCACGAGCAGGCGCAGGTCGCGCAGCACCAGGCGCGTGGTGGGCTCGGGGTAGCCCGCCGGCAGCGGCCCGAGCGCGCCGCGGCCGAAGCCGCCAATCGCGCTGAAGCCGGCGGTCTGCGGCGGCGGCGCCGGCACGTGCTCCGGGAACATGCGCGGCGGGCCCAGCGGCGAGCCGCTGCCGTCGGCGCCAGCGGCGAACCTGCGCGCCGATGCAGGCCAGCTCGCGGCAGCGCTGCGCCGCCATCAAAGTGCAGAGTGCGCCTGAGCGACACCGGGCGAGCCGACAGAAACCACTTCTCGTCACAGAACCATGAGCACTTTCCGCTTCACGCCCACAAACCCTAACACTATCACCTGCGGCATGCAGGGCTTGAGCTGGGCGCACCAGCGACCGCGCTCCTCGGACTCGGCGGCGCTGGCGCGCACGCCGGCGTCGCGGCGCGCGTGCGCAAAGTGCTCGTCGATGAGCGGTGGCGCGGCGCCCGAGAAGCGCGCCCTGCGTCCGGCAAGCAGGCACCTCACTCCGCATCGCAGTGGGGCGCTGCGCCAGACGTCCAGGAGCCTACTGTAGGACGGCTTGCAGAACGGGTCACTGGCGCAGAGGCTGCTCTGCTCTGCGGTCACTTGCTGCGCGTCCAACGCATGCACGCATGCATGTACAAGAGGCGCACACAGAGAGGGTCAGCAAATCTATGTAGGCTCGCTGGTGTCTGCCCCGCAGTGCAGTCTCTTGTGTTCGTCGAGGGCCGGGCTGGCGTGCGCAAAGCACAGACAGGGCTCACGAATGACGTGCAGCTGGCGGGGCTGTGCGGGGTCAGGGCAGGGTGCCGCAGCTCCTCAAGCGGCGGGACGGGCGTCCGGCGCTCCTTGCAGCGAGGCGCCCGCCGCAACCCACCGACCCCTCCCGACTGAGCAGCCGCGGAGCGCGCCAGGGGCGCACCTCGGCGACGCGACCGCAGGGCTGCCAGGGCCGGGGCTGGCGCCGGCCGCGGCGGACGCGCCACGCAGCTCCGCATCTTGCGGCAGCCGCTCCGGCGCATCCGGGTCGAGCCAGCCGCCGCCCAGGAAGGCAGACGCCGCCACGCTGCCGCCGCCCGCCCTGGTCCCCGCCGCAACATGCCTCCCTTGAGCATATAACACAATTAAGTTGCCCCGGGAGCCTTGTGCCGCTTGGCGCCCAGCCTGGCCCAGGTTGCTATAACACTCAGAAGGGAAAGCTGTTGCTTGATTATAAGCGCGGCTGTTGTCTGGGTGAGCCGGAACCTGCCTGCCCCTGACACGCCCAAACCATCAGGTTGGGGCCCTTTTGCATGCACATGCAGCCGGCATGAGGAGGTATCTCCCTGCTCGGTGCACACCGCCGTGCTGGGCAACTTCTGCAGACAGACCTGTCAACAAGATGCTGCTACACACAGGCCCGACACACTGCATAAGGCCGCACCACCGGAAGGCATCCTCCTGGACGTCCCGCATCACCGGCACGCCGGCGGACGCGCCGGCGCCCGCGCCGCAGCGGCCGCCGCGGCTGCGCGCGCGCCGCGCCGGCGAGCGCAGCGTGGGCGAGCTGGCGGCCGATGCGTCGGGGGAGCGCGCGGGGGACGCTGGCCCCGGCGCCGACCCTGCGAGAGGGTCTCTGGAGGCCCCGCCGCCCAGCCCCGCAGCCGCCTGCACGCCCAGCGCCAGCGCCAGCCGCGCGGCCGGCGCGGTGAGCGCCAGGTGCAGCCGGTCGTTGCTGATCTCGGTCACCGCGGCGCCTGCGCGATGACCAGTAGGGTAGGGTTAGCCTACCCTGCGCCTGCTGTTTGCGCTCTGAACGGACACAGCTCGAGGCGCGCGCTCGTGCCGGCCCGCCGTACAAGTAGCGGGGGCGCCTGTCTGCCGCGCGGGCGCTGCCGCGGCGGCCGCCCCATGGCCGGGCGCGGCACCCAAGGCGCAGCCAGTCTGCGCATCTTTCTGCTTGCAGCGTCTCACACTGTCAGGCTGTACAGGGTGGTCATCGCCACACGGACAGAGGCAGGGTACCCCGTCACGCTATGAAAGATCAGCAAACAACCACACACGCTAAGAAACATCAGCAGTATCAGCACCCTACCCTTCTCCAGGCGAGCGCCGCCTGCTCGCGGGCGCCCGCGCGTACCGCCGTCGCCGCCGGGCGACGAGACGGCGATGCCGATGCGTCCGTCCTGCGCGAGGCAGCAGTAGCCGGCTTCCAGCAAGCGCGCGCGCGGCAGGCCGACTGCGCAGTGGGGCGCCCACGCAGCGCCGCGCGCGCCCGCCTCCGCGCAGAACAGGCTCAGGCCGCGCAGTGACAGCTCCTGCCGGCGCAGTGGGGTAGGGTTATTAACACCCTAAGTCACATCCTAACCCTACCCACACTTGTGGTGCAAGCGCTGGTGTGCGGCGGCCACACTTAGAGACTGTGTGAACAAGGTGCACCGCGTAGCAGGCTCGGGCGGCGCCGCGGCGCCACATGAAGCCCACAGGCAAGGCACACAAACTTGCGCACTCGCGAGGGCGCGCCAGAAGCACACCAGGGGCGAGCGCCCCGACTACTCACAGACATGCCCACCGCACGGCACATGCAGTAAGCAGCTTTTTTTGACAGTATGTGGACAGCCAGCTGTGGGGACGCCTTCCCGGCACAGCAACATGCATGCAAGCGCGAACAACGCAGAGCAGGCAGGCAACACTTGGGTGCCTGCAGCCGTGTGGAGCTGTTGCAGAGCGGCTGGAGCGCGGGGGACCGCACCAGGCGCGAGTCGCCCGGCTGCACGTGCACATGCGCGCCGCCCAGCAGCAGCGCCGCCGCCACGGGCGCGCCCGGCGCAGCGGGGCCGGCGCCGCCGTCCGTAGCCGCCCGCGGCTCGTACCGCAGCCCGCAGTCCTGAAGGGCGGGCATGCAGCCCCGCGGGTATCAACACATGAGAGAGTCTGGGGCAGCGGGGCTATAAGGGGCAGCCAGTGCATGGCAGATGTACTGCGTTGAGCACAGCTCTGCCACGGATATGTTGACAGGCCTGCACTTTCAGCAGTGAGTCTGTAAACGGGATTGCGTAGGCCACATCGCGGCACCACTCCACAGGCGGTCACCTGCAGGTGCAGCGTGAGATCCAGCGGCGCCGGCGCCGGCGCGTCGGGCGCCGGCTCCGCCGCGTAGCCGACGGCGACCAGCGCGGCCAGGCGGCGCAGCCAGGGCAGGGTGAGGTCGCCCTCGTCGGCTGCCAGGGTCGCCCCCCGCACCGACGCCAGCGCCAGCGCAGCCGTGGCGGGCGCCGGCGCGCCGCCGGCGCCCTCGGCCGCCATGTCCGGGGGTCCCTGGTCGTGGGGCGCCGCCTCGCCGGAGCGATGCGGGCCGACGTCCCGCGCCGCGTCTGCCAGCGGCGGGCGCTCGTCGGGCAGCAGGGGCCTGCGGTACGGCAGACGCTCCGCATCAGCAGCCGCCGGGCGTTGCAGCCACGATCCAGCACGGCTGCCCCGCAATACACAGAACAACAGTTTGGGCAGGGGCAGGCAGGGGCAGGCAGCGCATACCGGTCCAGCATGACAATGCTACGGCCCTTCTTCGCGCCAGGAGTCGGGCAGGGGCGGGCTGGGACCGGCGGCGCGCACCGGTGGACGCTGAGGAGCTCCACGCGCGGCGCGCTGGGCCCGGCCGCGCCCGCGGGCGGCACGTGCAGCAGGCAGGCGCCGGCGTCGCCGGCGGCCACGCGCGCGTCCGACGCGCTCACCAGCGCCAGCGATGCGCCCAGCGCGCCGCCCAGCCCCGCGCCCGCGAAGGCTCGCAGCTCCATTGCCGACAGCACAAAGGCCGGGCGCGTCTCCGCGGCCGCCGGCCCGTCCCGCTCCTACCGCCCAGCAACAGACCACGCCTCGCCATCATCATCAGCAATTTAATTTGACTAGGCAATGCGCTCGGCATCACAGTTGGCTAGCGGCGGCGGCCACAATGTGCGCTCAAGGCAGTGCCCACCTGTGCGCAACGGTCTAAGGAATGTTACGGACCGGGCCAATCCTCAGCGATCGCAAGAGCCAGCGGTGCTGGTTGTGGGTTGCAGGAGGCATGCAGATGACACCTGGATTTGGCCTCAGACGCTCAGACGCGTGCGGGGGGCTGCGGCTAGGGTTAGGGTGGAGCCGCGCCTGCTGCAGGCTGCAGGACAGGCCCGCGTCCACCAGCACGGCGGCCTGCACCGGCGGCGGCAGCGCGGCCGGCGGCGGCGGCGCGTACGCCGCGCGCCACGCGGCCAGCGCGTCCGCCAGGTGCCACAGCGCCGCCAGGTCCGCGCGGGAGAGGCGCAGGCGCAGTCGCGGCGCGCGCACGCGCGCGACCGCCGCCGAGGAGGCCACCACCGCGTCCTGCAGCACGACCGCGGCGATGCCGGCGGCGCCCTCGCCTGCCGCGCATAGGGTACGGTAACAAGGTAGGGTATCAACCCAACCTCCCTTGCCACGCAGCCCGGGTTGCCCAGGAGTAGGGGCGAAAAGCCGGTGGCTGCGCTCGGGTGTCTTCCACAGGCGCAAGCAGCCACCCGCAGACCCTGCTTCGGCCAGAGGTGCGCCGCGCCGCGACTGGGGCGAGCACCTTTGCCGTCGCCGCCGGCGCCGGCCGCGGCGGCGGCGAGCGCCTGGTCGCGCACGAAGGCCCACGCGCGGTCGACGAGGTCCGGATCGGGCGCCGCGGCGGGGTCCCACCGCACGTCGGCGGCCAATGCGGCCTCCGGGCGGCGCGGCGTGGCGTCAGCGGGGTCCGCGGGTGCGGGCGCGGCCGCCGGCAGCGCCTCCGCAATGCAGCACGCCTGCGGGCCGGCCGCCCGTAAACATGAAGCAGCCATTATGCAGCCCCATTGCGGCTACGGCGCGCGCGCGGGCCGCTATGCAGCACGCACATCGGTTCTGCCCTCCCTGCACAAAGGCGGCTCCAAGGAGCGGGCGCGAGCGCACCTGCAGGGGTGCGCCGAGCTGCTCCCCGCCAGCGCCCGCTTTGGCGCCGCCGATGAGGTACGCCCGGGCGCGGCCGATGGTGGCGGTCACGCCGCACGCGCCGGCGGCCGTCGCGCCGTCGCGTGCGCCCCGCAGCAGGAGCATGGGCGCCGCCTCGGCGTGCGCCTGCGCCGCGGCGCGCGTCAGGCGGGCTCGCTGGTCGGCTTGCCCTGCAGCATGCTGCGTGCAGGCGGCGGAGCTCGAAGTGCGTGCGGTGCAATGCGCGCGCTCCTGATCAGCTTCATGCGTGAGGCTCGACCAGCGGAAAACGGGGCAACCGTGCGCGTGGCAATACAGGCGTGACTCGCCGCCGGGTCCCGCACTCCACCGGCGTGACACGGGCGACGTGCGCTGCAGGCCTCAGGCGACCTGCGCACGAACGACGTTTGTATCAAGCGAGGGCGCGCCTCGCGCGCGGCCGGCGCGGCAAAGAGGTCGACCGCGGCGAAGCCGTAGCCGTGGCACACGGGCGCGCTGGGCGTACGCGCGGGCGCCGGCAGCACGAGCACTGCGCACACATGCGGCGCCCAGCAGCGCAGCTCCGGCGCCGCGCCGCCCGCGCCGCCCGCGCCGCACGCGTCGGCGCGCAAGCGCAGGTCCTGCCGCGATCCGGGAGGGTGGTCAGGGGCGCTTTGGCGATCGCTTGGAGTGCTCCAGCGGCCGTCCGCCAGTCACACGCGCTAGGCCATTAAGCGCAGCGGGCATGCTCCTCTGCAGGATGCATGCCTGTTGGGGTGTCGCCGCAAACGCAAGCTCGGTCACCGCGGCCAAACCCCGATGCAACCCACGCCCTCAATGGCCGCACCAAACACGCGGATATAATAGTGAGCAGCGCGCAGGCAGCATCCAGCCACCTCGCCGCATGCACCATGCAACCAAACATCGTCTATCGTACCCTGATGCTCTAACAGGCCCCCACCTGCAGGTCGTCCAGCACAGAGTCCAGCGCCTTCTCCGCAACGCCGCGCTCGGCGCCCGGGGTGTACCAATCGAACCCATCAGGCACACCCTCTGGTATCCTGTGCGGCGCACCACCAGCTGATGTCAAGTCTATACAACTCGATGCTCGTGTTGTTAGTTAGCGCAGGTTTCTAATAATTACGGACCTGCCCTACTCCTGCAAGCAAGCAGCACAGAGCTTTGCATTGATTGCCCTGTCACAGCCCATTGCGCAAGCCAACCCTGCAGCAGTGCGGGCAGCGCCAGAACGCGTCCATGCTCCGCAGCGCCGCAAGCACTCCCCCACACGCCAGTTCAGAAGCGGAGCGCCGGGTGGGCCAGCGACGCGCGCGCACGCGCGGGCGCCCCAGACGCGCACGCACAGGCCGCAGCGAGAGCCGGCAGCCCCGAGCCGTGCGCCTGTCGGGAGGCCGGCAGGGCGCGCACCGCGCCAGCGCCGCGCGCGCCTGCGCCAGCGCTAGCGGCGCCAGGAACGCCTCCACGCGCTGCAGCAGCGGCAGACTCAGCCACACGGTCGCCGGGCGCAGCCGCAGCTGCGCGCCCGCCGCCGCATCCTCTGCCGCGCCGCCGCCGCCGCCGCTGCCGGGCCCCGCGCCAGCGGCCCCCGCCCTGCCTGGCCCCGCCGGTGCCCGCCCGTCCAAGCCGGCCGCGAAGGACCCGCCAGCCGGCCCCGCAGCTGCGCCGCCCGAGAGGGCGGGCCCAATCGTCAGCGCCAGCGAGGGCGCTCCGGCGCTCGCGCCCGCGCCACCGCCGGCCAGCGCCGCGACGGGCCAGATCTGCACGGCGGCAGCGCCAGCGGCCGCGTCGGCGCCGGCGCCCGGCGTGGCGGACGCGCCCGACGCGGCCAGGCTGGACAGCTGGCTCAGCGTAGAGCTGAAGAGCGCGGAGCGGGCGAGCGGCGAGCCCGGCGGCGCGCCCGGCAGCGCCAGCGCGGCGCCGGCAAACGACGGCGCCGGCCGCGCGCGCGCTGGCGGCGGCGGCAGCGCCTCCAGCAGCCGCACGACCTGGCCGCGCGCGAGCGGCGGGTCAGACATGGCTGTGGTGGCTACGCCAAGTGCGCTCGGTGCCAGGGACGGCGGCAGAGACAGCAGCCCGGCAGCCACGCCGCGCATATGACAGCAGCGCACAGGGCCTGGCCATCCGGATGCTGGGATGTCCGCACCTTTGCCAAGCCCCACACACCTGCAGGACCTGCACTAGCCGGTGCCATCACCTAGGCTGCACTGCCGCTCTCGACATGACCAAGGCGCGCGCGCGCAGCAAAGCCGAGCCCCTCGCAGGGTTAGGCAAAGGGAACCCTAGCCCCTACCCTAGTCCCTCCAGCACAGCGCTCGACCGCACGCGGCTGCAGGAGGCGCGGACCTGGTCCAGCGCCAGCTCCGACGCGGCCGCCTCGGCCGGGCCGACCGGCAGGTGCTCGACCGCCTCCAGCCGCCAGGCCTGCAGCGTGACGGCCACCTCGGCGCCGCCACCGTCGGGCCCCACGCCCGCCGGCGGACCGCCGCCGCCGCCCAGCGTGAGCCGCAGGTCGCCGCACTCGGCCGACAGCCGTGGGCGGTAGTCGCAGGCCGCGCCCTGCGCGCTCGGGGCCCCCAATGCGGCCATATCCGTTCTGACGCCGCGCCAGAGCACGCACCATGCCACAAAAACATACTTCTAAAACAGAATGTGCCGGATACCCGCTTTGCGTGCGCTGGCCCGGGTCCAACACGACCTGGCACAAGCGGCTCTGCAAGGGGCACTTCTGAGCGCGATACCGAGCAAGCACCCGCATGAGCGCAAGCGCTCCCCGTCCAGCGCATTGCTTTGGTGGCTAGCCCATTCAGGGCGCAGGTCCCCGCGCCGCGCGCCTGCAACCCCGACACGCCCGGCGCGTCCGGGTACCACAGCACCGCGGACAGGTCGCGCGTCCGCACGCGCAGCTGCCACGCGCCGTCCTCGTCCACGCCGGCCGCCAGCGCCGCGCTGCCCGCGGGCCCGCCGCCCGCGCCCGGCGCCGCCGCGCCCCAGCTCGGGCCCGGCCGCGGCACGGAGTCGCGCAGCGACGCTGCCGTCGCCGCGGCGAAGCTGGAGAAGCCGCTCCGGAAGCTCCCCAGCACCGAGTGCGCGTCTACAAACACCGAAGATGCGGCGC
>JAABUR0100009921.1_pt1 | contig 10596 bp, 10 predicted proteins | sample 5560091 | NCBI WGS metagenome assembly JAABUR01 (sample SAMN10711879, study PRJNA513375) | rock metagenome | isolation source: Antarctica rocks | place: Antarctica: Victoria Land, University Valley sud
CGTCGGGGAGCCATGTCATCCGATTCGTGGACATTGGGGAGCCGCTTTCTCACGTAATCCTGCCCCTGCAATCGACCGTCAGCCACAACCTTCTTCCCACCACCAACGGTGTGTGTGCATTCTCTCTATGTACTTTACCAAGTACACCATTTGTTCCTTGTCCTCGTCCTCCCACTTCAGACTCGAGTAGGAAGAACATGTTCTCGTTGTCGTCTTCGGCCGTGAGTGTATCGCCTGCCATTGTCACTGATGGTGACTGTGAAGGCCTGGAAGATGCTGCCTGCCTGCCTTGTCCTGTACACCCTCGGCCTCTGCGTCGTTCTTTCCCTGTATTCTGGTTTTGCTTCTCTCTACAGCAATGCGACTTGATACTACTTCTTCTATTATCTGCTTCTTCCTCCTCTTCTTCTTCTTCTTCTTCTTCTACTCTCAAACGTAGGGCCGGCATCAATGGGGGATGTCTGCCTCTGGCTGTTATCCTTCTATTCTCCTTAGTGCAGCAGAATCTGGATGTTACCACAATCCATTGAACGACGGAACGACGAGACGAGTAGACGATCAGACGGCAGAAAGGATCAGCAAAGATACCATCTGCTTTTGCCGTAAGTCTTTGAAACCCATACGCTGGTTAGGAGCTGCGTTTCATATAGGAAGCAAGACATATGTAGCGGTCTAGGGGGAAAAGATAGGAAGCTCCCTGGCTGACAGCTTGTTCCAGTAGCATGTAAGAAGCCATCTTTAAGGAGTAAGTATGCATTGAACACCGTCATTGTCGGTACAATGTGTTAGGGAGTCAAAAGTGTCAAGCTTGCGCCACTCCAGGAAAAAAGCATGAGAAGAGAAGAGAAAGTAGTGTTATGCAGGAGCTCTAATAGCAACGGTAAATGGTCACCTGCTCCATCAAGACTGGAGTTTTCAAAGGGGGAGGGCGACTTGTTGGCGAACAGAGAACCTTCTTGTGCTTGATGGCTAGAAAGATAAGGAATTATGGACGGTGTATGCCCTAGTGAGGATGCCCGGAATAATGAGGATGGCTGGCAAACTCATCCACGCCCAACTTCATACCCTCCTAACTCGCCATCGCCAGCAACTCCACCCTTTCTGTTCAGAACTTCTTTGATTGTAAGAACCTCCTCTGACAGTCTGATATCGCAAGACTACCGTAAGATCCAACGACAAGAGTAAGCTCTAGGCAGTCTTGCGGCCGTGCTCAGACAGTCTTTGCAAAACAAGGCTAGTAACACTGACTTACACCAACCTCAACCACCTAACCTCCGACCGCCACCATCGCCATCAGCATTGCCGATAATTACTGTATCGCTAGTTTCCATCCAGGTACCTCCTCCATGCCAGCATCGTCAAGATCAGACTGCCCACAGGAAGAAGAAAACTGCAGTGATAGAGCATCGTCCTGGCTTGGTCGCGGTATCTGACCCAGCAGTTCACGATCAACCCCTTTTGCGACCGACCACAGCATCTCGGTCTGCATCAAACGTTGTAAGTACCCACCCACACTGTTAGACTCCCAGGTCAAGCAATCTTTCAATCGGTGATCCTGCACCCCTTTCTTCAACTGGATCAATATCTGATTTTCCTCGTCTACCTCAGTCCTCATCTGCCTTACCCGCATTTGCAATCAAACGCGTCGCGATCTCAACACCAGATTTTTTCCTCTGCTGAAGTAGTAACGCCACCAGTTACACCACTTGCTCTGAATGTGCTGCATGATCGTGGTGCTTCTTTCCAGATCTTGAATCCACATCGGTCTTTGCAGGTTTCTAGAAACTATACGCCTGGTTTAGAGCAACAGATCTATTCCAATCCATTCAGCACAGACTCGGAATTCTCTAAAATGTCGCCGATGCCAAAGCTTTTTAAGAGACCTCGTTCAAAGAGCGAGAAGTCTCTGAATCGTTCCACCACCTCTCGCTTGTCTGACATTCCTGTATCACCACCGATGTCTCCTACGGAAACCCTATCAATGATCCACCGGTCCCAGTCGGGAACTCCTGTCGTTGTCCCTGAGCTTCCTGCATCGTGGGGGCGTTTCTACCAAGCCGGAGAAGGAAATCCTCACTCGCCGCTCAGGAACACTTCTTCGATATTCAACAGCTCCAAAATACCTCCTGGACCACCTCCAATCGACGAAGCAGAGATCGGCGGAAAGTTCCCAAGTCTTTCAAACGGCCCTGGGATTGAACGTCGCGTGTTCATTGACCCAATCTACAAGCGGCCTCAATATCTTGGCCCACCAGCAGGACGACCGAACCACCGGCGGTCGATCTCCCTCGATAGGTACGAGCACCCGGTGCTAGAACCTCGACTCCGTACCGGGCCGCCGACATTCCTTGACGCCGCTTTGTACAACGGAGAAGGGTCTCAACAGCGGCCGATGGCCTTGGAGCAAAGCAATCCCCAAGATTTTCCTCAACTCTTCTATGAAGAGTTCAGACAAGACAAAAGCACCGTAAGAGGCGTACTGGAGGGTTACAGTGGGAAAAAAGCCCGTGTAGAGACCAAGGCTGTGGAAGGCGGTAAGGACGCCTTGCAAGATAGTAACGTAGAGATCGATCCAAGGCTTAGTCAATGGGCCTGGAGTCCTGCTGCTAGCATTTGCCTGCCGTCGAGTCCCACCAAGGAAGCCCCAAAAAAGGCTCACCCACTCTTCCCAAGTGAACCACCTACTGCGCCTCCAAGTACGCCTCTTCCACATTTACCGGTCGACCTTCCTGATAGTCAAGCCCGTCCATATCATCACAACTCACCGACAACCGAGAATTCACCTACTTCATATGGGAACACCCGTAATCTTTTGGCACTGTCCCCATCACCTCGAGATTTTACCCATGTCAGAACCGGCACCATGGGTCGCTTACCGGTCCCACCTGGGTCCTCAATATCAACTTCGATTGCTGACTCCATGCTTGACCGGCTTCTTGCGGATTCAGACTCGAACAATGGTTTAACCACTCCGCCTCGTCCACAGGGTCGGCTATCGTTTGAGCACCCAGAGACATCTGATCATGAGGCTATAGATCCTGGTCCTGGGACTAGCCAAAGCTCCTCCGTATTGAGTGCAGCACGTCCTGGAGGTCCCGGTATCATGCGTAGTGGAACACCACCTTTGTTGTTTGGCTCGCGGGCTATAGGTAGGGGAGATTCATCGGTGACAACACGTCAATCCTCCATCCAGATCAACCGTCGTCTAGCAATGGCGGCCAGATCAGTGGGCCTCCGAGGCGCCAGCCGATTAGAACAAGCTGTGAGCAGCGAGGAAGACGAGGAGGATTGGGAGACCGACGCTGATGGTCGTGGCTCCAGTCGTCGGAGACTGGGTGACGTAGAGGCCGCAGCTGGAGCTGGGAGCAGCCTCGCCGACTTTTCGGACTCCAGTAGCTTTATTTTCCCTAACCAGAACGCTACAGGTCCTCCAACTTACCGTCACCCAGCTCCTTTGCCATCGGCACATAGCCACCCGTTTGGAGGGCTACCTCCAGTGATTGGGTCTTCGGATAAATCAGACGTTAAAGGGAGCCGGAGCCCTCCACCGGTGCCTATGCGGTCACCGGCCAGGAAGATGGTGTCGTCGAATGTGAAGGTAAACGTGTCAAGACCGACGTTCACACACTTAGGCAACGAAGAATGGCAGACAGTGGACGGCGGCAGTGATGACGAAATGCAGTTACCCAATCGTAAAGGAAGCTTCGCGAAGGTGACAGTCTTGGGAGATCGTGGAAATCTGACTGGCACCCCACAGGGTACCGGCACCCGTGAGGTTGGAAGTAGTTTGGCAGACGAAAGTAGTCCCCTTGATGCGCTTGATGCACAGGCCGCGAAGGCCCAACACCGGAACATTATCGACTGTAGCTTGGACCCAGTTAGAGCAAACGCGCCTGGAAATTTCCAAGAGCTCATTAGTCAACACCCTATATTCAGAACTGATTTGGACGAAGAGTTGTCAGAGGACAATTTCGGCTCTGTTCCATCTGAAGATCTGTCACCCGAAATTCGCCGGCATCGACAGCAATTAATAAATAACTCACTTCTACCAAGACTTCCGACACCCCCATTCACTCAGCCAAAGCGTTTTTCAGTACCGAGCCACCTCTTGCAGTCATCAAGCTCAGGCAACATGGTGATGCTTACAGGATCACCACGATTGCGTCCTCAGGACGATGGTATGTCGGGTGACATACCAACCCCGTTCTCTCTCGACTATCAAGAGGCAACGGCTTCGAGACTCGTATTTGAGCAGCCCCGTCTTGTATCTATGGGCCCTTCTACACGGACTCGTGCCACCAGCCTACCCCGTCCAGAGGCGACGGCTTCGAGAATGGCGTCTGAGCAATCGCGTCTTTTCACTGATAGCGCTGCCTCATCCTCTGCACTCCATACTGGACGTGGGCGAACCCAGGATCGACCGGAACACCGCGCCAGAAGCCAACCCCGTCCGGAGACACGCAACGCCAACACTATGCCAGGAACCGCCAACGCAACGCCACAATCTGCAAATGCCATGCCACCACCCCCCCGCCCGCAGCAATGGACAGGGCCCTACGGCGACTTCATTCGAGAACATCGCGTCCCTGTCGAACATCCGAGGCGGCCAATTCCAGCTTGGCGTGCAGATGCACGTGCCGAGTCACTTCACTTACACCGTCTTCCTCGGCCGATTGGTCTTGACATGGACAGACGCGAAAAGGAGCTTTCACGGGTCTTCTTTGCTTTGTGCTGCCTGATCTTTCCTACATTGATCATCTACGGGCATGGCTACTTGGATGGAGCGATGCGTCAAGTTTCCAAAGGCGATTTCCAAGGTTTCCGTGCTCAGGAGAAGACAATTGCCATATTCCTTGGCTATGGACTGCTTTTTCCCCTAGCCCTTGGTCTTGCTCATGTCTTCTGGAAGTAGCTCGAACCTCACTTCTTTACATTGAAAGATATGGTCTCATACTTCCTGGCTGCATATCTGGCATCGAGCAGTATGCACAACAAACTCAGTAATGTGGACTCATGATTTGGTAACACACAAAAATATCGCAGATACGGTTACGCACTTTACCTTTCCATAACGAATTTTCCATATCGAAACATTTTAAGTTCCCTCGGGGAACATTACACTCAACTTACGACATATTACAATCATGGTCTGGCACAGCTTGCTGCCAGGCAAACAGCACTTTCTCAAGCACTTGTCGATGGCAAACTCACCCGGCTTTTGTGTGTTTGGGTTAATCTTGTGAGAGAAGAGGTCACCCTTACTGGATCATCGGCTACCGCTTTGTGTACTTGGGCATCGAATTCGGAATTCGTTCAGGAGGAGAATTATCCCTTGTTATCCTAGCACCTAGTGTTTTTTGTCACCGGCATTTTTCCCTTGAGAAGTCATATTTTCTTTTTCGAGCACCATTTCTGAGTACACTTTTTATAGCTCTTCATCAGCCTCTTGAAAATCCTTTGGGAGGACCTTGTCGCTTTCGATTAGTTCGCGTTTGTCATGCTGGCGGTGTACTTGGAAGTCTTGTACGAGAGGACCTTGTCATCCAAAAGCTACGATTATTCGCCGCGTTTTGCCATGTTTTCAGATGCTGTACCTTGGGAGTCTTGTACGAGAGGACCTTGTGCAGCTGATGGACTACGACTTACGCCGTCATTGTACTCTGCGCACGGTGGTTCTTCTATCACACGATCCGGGTATTACCCGTGTACAAACATATTTAGGCATCATACCTCAGTCCACCGCATTTTCGCACTCAGACAGCCTGGACATGGATAAAATCAAAAGACGTTAGCCACCAATTCTTGGGTTGGAGCAGTGTGGGTGATGTGAGATGTGACTAAGTGAGAGATTTGCTTTTGATGTTGTGAAGTGCCAAGTGAGATTTCCACGATCAACCGTAGAGAGTGTGGTAGCAAAGAGCTTCACTGTAGGCCCTGAAACAGACCAAGAAGTGAGAATAGCCAAACCCCTTTTCTCCAGACTATAAGATAAAATCTTATACTGTATAACCCTCAATAAACCCCACCCACCTGTCGCAGCCATCCTTGAGTTGTTCTCACTACCTCTCAAATAACTATAGTCCACAAATCACGGTCAACTAGGATCTCAACTGTGCCAGTCCACCCCGACTTTGCAGCGCGTATAATAAACAGATGCAGCGCCAGCTCCCCCGAGCTACAAGAACCCAAAAAGATCTAGTAAAAATAGTACCCAAATCCCCCAATGCCATCGCACCCTACCTACTACTTCCCACCCCTTTTGCCCTCTCTGCAACCATCCTAGTATTCACGCATCTTTTGTATCTATATCGTCTTGTATCGAGACTGGGGAAATCCGACGAATGTTTGTGTGATCGCAGAGCTGTGTAACCCAAAGGCGGGGGCGGGGGGCGGGGGGGGGAATAGGAAGAACATCGCATCAGAACCCTCGCCCTCGCCCTCGCCCTCCCCAACCCTGACCCCCCCCAAATAAACTTCCAGCTTGCAACACCCCATCCCTTCCCATACTTCTCTCATACACGTGACGAATTACCCCTTTTTACTGTATCGGAGAAGAGGGGGTGGGGAGTGTGGAGGGAGGTACTTGATTCTGGAGATGAGAAATATTTTTCGATAACACCAACACACGAGAAACACAAAAACAGGACCGCGGTGCCGGGAGGCAGAACCGGGAAAAAGGGGGAAATGCGTAAATGGAATTTTTGGAATCGAAGAAAGGGAGAGATTTTTTTTTGCCATGTGTGAATGTGTTTCTAGAGACAAAGGACGGGCGGCGATCTTTTTGGTTTGCAGAGAAAGGCGCTAGGAATGTTTACTTTTTTATGATATAGAGCGTGTTGGGAGTGAGATGATGGATTATAGATGGGGTGGGTATTCCGATGATATGTACACACCTCATGACTGGTAAGCAGGCAGGCCTCTCTGGTGAAAGAGGGTTGGTTAAAGCTACGCCCGCAGTTTCCGATTTCGTTACTAAATGTTATACCAAGGTAAAAGTACTTTATGCACTTGTACTGCTCCCTCCCTGGGAAGCCTCCGCCGTGTCGGACCCTGGCGACTCGCAATCCTGATCCCAAAGTATCCGCCCTTTCACTCTTATAACAACGACCCCAGCCACATACCTACCTACAACAACGCTGACGGCGTTGATGGCGGAGAAAAAGAGGGGGACGATCTGGAGGAAGATGGCGGTGGGATTCGCGAGGACTTGGGTTGTGGTGCCTGGGGTGGAGTTGTGCGGGGAGTGGATCAGTGCGGCGGTGGGCATTCCAAGTAGAGCGAGAGGGAAGATGGAAGATGGACATGCCTGGCCGGGAGTTAGAAGAGGGTCGGTCGGATGTTTTTTGAGATGGCCGTTGTAGTTTGAATAGATGGGTCCTGTTGAGGGTGCGAGGTATCGTTAATTAATAGTTGTTGAGAATTAAGGATATGGAGATATGGTGCTCAGACGTGATGTTGAGCGAGATTGGATAACAAACGAGATATTGGAATTTCGAAGCGCTGCTGATACCTATCATTCTCCTTCTTGTTCGTTTGCGAGAATCATTCGTAGCTGCACGTAAGGGCTTGAGTGGATGATTTAATCTGCTATCGCGACCGCACACTCACTCGATATCCGCTCCTTCGACAAAATCACCCTCCTCGTCGCCTTCGCCGTCCTCGGGCACGAATGGCACGAACCGAAAGTCGACGAAGCTTACCCCACCATCATCGTTTTCTATCATGAATTGCAAGCTCAGCACACCTTGCTCATCCCCCCTGATACTCACCTTGCTTGCAATAGCCATCGCTCTACTGGCGCCCCTGATCAACGAATATTTGTATGTATTGACCGTTCGCTTCGACACCTGGAAAGTCTCCAGTAATTGAGGATCATTACTGAACTCTACCGTTGCTGACCCAAGGGGACCGCTCGAAGATAGGGTAAAGTATGGTGCTGTTGGGGAAGCCACTATGGTGAGTCGTGTAGGTGACGTAGAAGAAAGTTCTGTGATAGCGTCGTGCAGCCAGCTTGCACGCATGATGATTTTCTGCGCTAGAGCGTCTCTTTGTAACGGAATTTCCTCTCGAAACTCTGGCTCATACGTGACCAGTTCACAGGTGGTCGTAACCCCAGCTTCTTCGAGAACGATACACAGTGGGTCGCCTCTTGCGGCGTAGCTTAATCGGCACATACCAGTCATGCCAAGAGTTTGATTTTCAAAAGCTGTAGCGTGACCACTTCCAGAAAAAGAGCTGGGCATTCCTCCATAAGCTAAATCACGACTGGACCACCGATCCTTTATGTCATTGATGCCAAATATCTGGAGCGTTTCAAGGAGCGACGAGAGGGATATCTCAAAAATAGGTGCTTCAATCTCTCCTTCTTCATCACCATCCTGTACCAGAGGATTGTATGTGAAAGTAGTAAATAGAGCCTTGTCCAGGAAGGCAAGACCTAAGCTCGCTTAGCTTGTAGCCTTTACTCAAGTGATATAGACTGACCTTGCATAACTTGAGACTCCTCAACCGTAAAGCGTAGCCCTTCTTTACTGATGCGTACTTGAGCTTTCGACGCAAAGCTGATACATCTAAGAAGCTGAAAAAGCTGGCGAGCCGAGCTTGACACGGCGCTGAAAAGTAGAGTTTCACCCCCATTGGCTGATCCCATGTCTGCTTCCATGTTGCCAACGCAATCTCAATCCAACAATCCCCCGGGGGTTCACGACGAAATCCAAATGTCACACCACTAAGCCTTCAATGTGCACGCTGAGCTTCGGATGTTCGTGAGGCTCAATGACTTGCTACTGAAGCTTTATGGGTATCTATTGCAAACAGTGTACATCGCCAGCATATTGGAAACGCCTATATGGTTCTTTAATATATGCTTCAGACGTAAACTCCCACAGCACAGATCATAAACACAGCTCCAAACCTGCATAGATTTAGAGCTTTACAAGGTTTAGATTTCCAGGATGAACTTACCCAAATGCCAATGACGCAGGGACACCGAGGGTTATGATACTCTGGAACGACCGATCTTCGGGCACAATTAGCTGGGACCCGATGTTCTCCTCCTATGGTTCACGCACTCAATCCGAAAAGACCGGTCAATAGAAAAGCTGCTGGCTGTCAGCATATCCCTCTAGCCTTCCATACGTGGCTGATGAGATACCTGTGAGTAACAGGCTGAAGCCCACAACGAACTGCCTCTCTTTCGGGATTGCTGGATGAAAAGGGCTGCCAGCTGCTGCCTCCCAAACTTCATTCAAAGACATCGAGATCAGCGATAGACGTGTGACCAATGGTCAATTGAAGAGACTAGGACTTGTAAAGCTGAAGATGCGCAAGTGAGACGTTGCGGAAACTGTGAATGAATGGGATGTTTGCTGATGGTGGTTACAAATCAATCTGGCTTCCGGAGACAAAGGCGCGCTCAGCTAGAAACAATAAGCGGAATTTTCCGTAGTTAGCCTTATCTCCGGGCTGGACCGTAAACCTTCCCCACGCGCTGACACGCTGCAGGAGTACGAGGAACCAATATGGCACCCATGATATTAGAGCGTACGTCTAGGATTCTGGTATAGCAGATCGTACACTAAATATCGGACAGATAGCAAGCGAAAGGCGGTTGAGCAGCCGGACGATAAATCCAATGCGAAGCGCATCAAGAACTCTCATTCACATTCTCTTACGCCAGAAGATGACAAGAAGATTGCCCTAGTCGTCGTACCCTTCCCTGAAAAGGTAGGTTTTAAGCTGCGTTGGAACATCCAGATTCAGCAGCGGTAAATAACATATTCTCCTTCCTAGCCCGCCGTCGTTGAAGAGCGCAATGGGGATATCGAATTCCGAGTTGTTAATAACGACAATACGCGGGAGAGTCTTATTATATTGACGGGCCTCAAATGTATATTTCAAAAGCAACTACCTAAGATGCCCAAGGACTACATAGCCCGGCTGGTCTACGATCGCACCCATCTCTCCATGGCTATTGTCAAGAAGCCCCTTGAGGTCGTTGGGTACGTCCCACTTCCAACCCTCCACACAAGCACCACTAATACCCCCGCAGAGGCATCACTTATCGCCCCTTTACCAAGGGTCAGTTTGCCGAAATAGTCTTCTGCGCCATCTCCTCAGACCAACAAGTCAAAGGCTATGGCGCCCACCTGATGTCCCATCTTAAAGACTACGTCAAAGCCACCTCTCCCATTCAACATTTTCTCACCTACGCCGATAACTACGCCATTGGTTATTTCAAGAAGCAGGGCTTCACAAAGGAGATTACCCTCGAGAAGTCCCGCTGGATGGGCTACATCAAAGACTACGAGGGTGGTACTATCATGCAATGTACCATGGTTCCCCGTATCCGCTACCTTGAGGTTGGTAGGATGCTGCTCAAGCAGAAAGAGGCCGTAGCTGCGAAGATCCGCGCATTTTCAAAATCCCACATCGTGCACCCTCCACCCAAGGAATGGCAGAAACCCGGGCCTCACAAAATCGACCCAATGTGTGTCCCAGCTATCAAAGCTTCAGGCTGGTCCCCAGATATGGACGAGCTCGCACGACAGCCTCGTCACGGCCCCAACTACAACCAACTCCTTCACCTGCTGAACG
>JAABUR0100009926.1_pt1 | contig 10593 bp, 6 predicted proteins | sample 5560091 | NCBI WGS metagenome assembly JAABUR01 (sample SAMN10711879, study PRJNA513375) | rock metagenome | isolation source: Antarctica rocks | place: Antarctica: Victoria Land, University Valley sud
TACGGGGAGGTCAGTGTGGACATGGGGGCGGCACGGCTGTTCGGCGATGGGAAGACGGAGGTAGCCGGGTCGAGTTTCGCGGGGACGGCCATCGACCTGGGTAACCCGCACCTGGCCTGCGTCACCGACCACGCGATCGACGACTTGGATCTCACTCGGCAGCCGCACTTCGACAGCGAACAGTTCCCCCACGGTGTGAACGTCGAGTTTGTCACGCCCCTGCCCGCAGGCCGGCGTCCGATGGTGCGCATGCGGGTGCACGAGCGTGGGGTGGGAGAGACCCGCTCCTGCGGCACCGGGACCGTTGCCGCTGTGGTGGCGGCGCTGCACGTCTGCGGTGCTGCAACCGGACAGGTGCAGGTGCGTACGCCAGGAGGCGAATTGGAGGTCACGGTCACCGGGGAGACTACGTACCTCCGGGGGCCGGCAGTGCTGGTCGCCCGCGGCGTTATCGATGACCAGTGGTGGGATGCACCCGCCTGAATCTGTGCGCCCTGGGAGTAATGGGATGCGTGGCTGGGGTTCGCATGGCAGCATCGGTGCGGTATGACGAACTCAGACACGTGGGACGACCACGACACCGAACCTGCCATCCCTGCTGCGCACGACCCTTCGATCGGCGAGATGCAGCTGCTCGAGCGCACCTCGTTGCGACGCGTCGCGGGGTTGTCCACCGAGCTCACGGACGTCACCGAGGTCGAGTACCGCCAGCTGCGGCTGGAACGAGTTGTGCTGGTCGGTGTGTGGACCAGCGGTACCGGGGAGCAGGCTGAACTCAGTCTGGCCGAGCTGGCCGCATTGGCGGAGACGGCGGGCTCCGAGGTGCTTGAGGGCCTCATCCAACGTCGGGACAAGCCGGACCCGGCCACCTACATCGGGTCGGGCAAAGCCAAGGAGTTGCGGGACGTCGTGCTGGCGACCGGCGCGGACACAGTGATCTGCGACGGTGAGCTCACCCCCGCCCAGCTGAACGCGTTGGAGAAGGTCGTCAAGGTCAAGGTGGTCGACCGTACCGCGCTGATCCTGGACATTTTCGCTCAGCACGCCACCTCCCGGGAGGGCAAGGCGCAGGTGTCGCTGGCGCAGATGCAGTACATGCTGCCGCGACTGCGCGGCTGGGGCGAGTCTATGTCGCGACAGGCCGGTGGCGCGGGCGGTGGCTCCAGCGGCGGAGTGGGTCTGCGCGGACCCGGTGAGACGAAGATCGAGACCGACCGGCGCCGGATCCGTGAGCGGATGGCCAAGCTACGCCGCGAGATCAAAGGCATGAAGCAGGCGCGCGACACCAAGCGCGACAGTCGGCGTCGCAACGAGGTGCCGTCGGTGGCTATCGCCGGCTACACCAACGCCGGCAAGTCCAGCCTGCTGAACGCGCTCACCGGCGCGGGCGTCCTGGTGCAGAACGCCCTGTTCGCCACCCTCGATCCCACGACCCGGCGCGCCCAGCTCGAAGACGGACGCGACTATGTGCTCACCGACACGGTTGGCTTCGTGCGCCACCTGCCCACCCAGCTGATCGAGGCGTTCCGGTCGACCCTGGAGGAGGTGGCGCAGGCGGACCTGCTCCTGCATGTGGTTGACGGCTCCGATCCACTACCCGCCGATCAGGTTGCTGCCGTGCGCCAGGTGCTGGTCGAGGTGGCCGACGAGCGCGGCACCAGCTTGCCACCCGAGCTGCTGGTGGTGAACAAGGTCGACGCCGCCGATGGCGTTGCGCTTGCACAGTTGCGCAACATGATGCCGACGGCCGTCTTCGTGTCCGCCCGCACCGGCCAGGGCATCGACGAGCTCCGCGCGCGGCTCGTCGAGCTGCTGCCGCACCCCGAGGTGTTGGTCGAGGTCCTCGTGCCGTTCACCCGGGGCGACCTGGTCGCGCGGGCTCACGCCGAAGGTGAGGTGCTCGAGGAGCGACACCAGCCGGACGGCACTCTGCTGCGCGCCAGGGTGCGCGCCGACCTGGGTGCCGCCCTGAGCCGGTTCGCTGCGCCGGTGGTTCCGGCGTAGCGCGTACCTGCGGCTGCGCCTAAAGCTTGCGCAGCACCGAGACGACCTTGCCGAGCACCGTGGCATCCTGCCCGGAGATCGGTTCGAATGCTGGGTTGTGCGGCATCAGCCACACCTCACCGTCGCGCCGCTTGAAGGTCTTCACGGTGGCCTCCCCGTCGAGCATGGCGGCCACGATGTCACCGTTCTCGGCCACGTTCTGCTGACGGACCACTACCCAGTCGCCGTCGCAGATGGCGGCGTCGACCATCGACTCGCCGACCACGCGGAGCATGAACAGCGTGCCCTCGCCGACGAGCTCGCGCGGGAGGGGAAAGACGTCCTCGACCGCTTGCTCGGCGAGGATCGGTCCACCTGCGGCGATGCGTCCGAGCACGGGAACGAACGTCGGGGTGGGCATCTGCTCGTGCGCTGGCTCGTCTGCTCCGGCGGCTGCCTCCGCCATCTCCTCCGGTCCGCGCACGTCGACTGCGCGGGGACGGTTGGGGTCGCGCCGGAGAAAACCTTTGCGCTCGAGAGCCTTGAGCTGGTGGGACACCGACGAGGTGGACGTCAGACCGACGGCCTCGCCGATCTCGCGGACGCTGGGTGGGTAGCCCCGGTTCTCCACTGACTCCCGGATCACGGCGAGCACCCGGCGCTGACGGGGCGTGAGGCCCACCGCTGCCGCATCGAGGTCGGCCGTGGTCGCGAAGGTCCCTGCTGTAGCGGCAGCGGGACGGCCTCCCGTGCTACCGGTCGTGTGTGTGCTCATCGTGCTGACGCCTCCAGTGCGGCTCGGTTGTTTCAGTCCGGTCTCTGCCGTCGAACCTAGTCCGACCCAAGGTCACAATCAAACATCTGTTCGACCAACACGCCGACGACTCTCGATTTTGTCGGTGGGCGCTGGTAGACATCGACCAGACGTTCGATTCGAACGGTCGTTCGACTTGAGGAGGCCGGAAATGCTCGCTCTCGATGAATCTCGCGCAATCGCACCGCGGCGCGTCTGCCCATCCCCTGCGTCAGTGCCCCGTGTTCGTACGCTGGCCGCGCGCCCGCATGAGGTGGCTCGGCGTCGTCCAGCCGGCCGTTTCGTGAAGTACGGTCCTGCGGTTGCCGCACCTCGGCCGACGCCTCCCCCTTCTCGGCCGGCGCCGTCACTGCTCCGAGTACGAGCGCGGGTGGCCGTCGCCTGTGCATTGCTGCTCGTGGTTGCCGCCGGCGCGGTGTGCGGTCTCGCATCGCTGGCGGGTAGTGAGGCCGCAGCGGTGCCTGTGCAGACAGGCGTTGTTCAGGTCCACCAGGGCGAGACGTTGTCGGAGCTCGCAGCCCGGGTGGCTCCTGGTGCTCCGAGCTCGGACGTGGTGCAGCGAATTGTGCAGCTCAATGCGCTGAGCGGAGTCTCGGTTCGGGCGGGCCAGACACTGGTCGTCCCGCTGCGCGAGCACTCCGCCCGCTAGCAGCAATCCGACGCGAGGGGTGACACGCCGACTGAGCCGCGGTCTGGAGATATTTGCGCTTGTCGCTTGCGTCCGGCGAAGGGGAGGATTACCTTCAGCACCACAACATCTAGTAGTTACATAGATGTGGTTAGTCCACAGGTTGGGTTCGCTCTGTTGAGCAGTGTCCACAGCTTGTGCACCGCTTGTCCACATGCCTCGCGCCAGCGCGATGCTCACGGCCGCGTGCCTTTGACGGAAGGGGGAGGGATGCACTGTCCATTCTGTCGGCATTCCGACTCTCGCGTGGTCGACTCCCGCGAGGCCGAGGAAGGCCAAGCGATCCGGCGACGCCGCTCGTGCCAAGCGTGCGGTCGACGCTTCACCACCGTGGAAACTGCCGTCCTGGCCGTGGTCAAACGTAGTGGCGTCACCGAGCCGTTCAGCAGGGACAAAGTGGTCAGCGGCGTACGCCGCGCCTGCCAAGGCCGACCGGTGGATGCCGACGCGCTCAGCCAGCTGGCGCAGCAGGTTGAGGAGCAGGTTCGCGCAGCAGGCGCAGCCGAGATCGGTAGCCACGAGGTGGGGCTGGCGATCTTGGGGCCGCTGCGGGAGCTCGACGAGGTCGCCTACCTGCGGTTCGCGTCGGTCTACCGCTCCTTCACCTCGGCCGAGGATTTCGAGAAGGAGATCAACGCGCTTCGTGCGCATCAACCATCGCTCAGCACCGACGCCTGAACCCCCGCTTGAGATCCACCCGATACCCCCGCGACCCCAGTGAGAAAGAGGCCACCCGCATGACCGAGACCGTCGGAGCCCGCACAGTCGGCAACAGCCCGGGGGAGTCGCAGGACGCCGGCCGCAAGCTGGGCCTGCGGATGGAGCGGGTCTACACCACCGAGGGGGTGCACCCCTACGAGGAGGTGACCTGGGCTCGCCGCGATGTGGTGATGACCAACTGGCGCGACGGCACCGTCAACTTCGAGCAGCGCGGCGTGGAGTTTCCCGAGAGCTGGTCGCTCAACGCCGTCAACATCGTCACCAGCAAGTACTTCCGTGGCGCAGCCGGATCCGAGACGCGCGAGCAGAGCCTGCGGCAGCTGCTGGACCGGGTTGTCGGCAGCTACACCCAGGCCGGCCTGGACAACGGGTACTTCGCCAGCGAGACCGACGCGGAGATCTTCTCCCATGAGCTGACCTGGATGCTGCTGCACCAGGTGTTCAGCTTCAACTCCCCGGTGTGGTTCAACGTGGGAACTGCTTCGCCGCAGCAGGTGAGCGCTTGTTTCATCCTCTCCGTGGACGACACCATGGACTCCATCCTGAACTGGTACAAGGAAGAGGGGATGATCTTCAAGGGCGGCTCCGGCGCCGGCCTGAACCTCTCCCGGATCCGCTCGTCCAGGGAGCTGCTGTCCTCGGGTGGCACAGCCTCGGGGCCGGTCAGCTTCATGCGCGGTGCGGACGCGTCGGCGGGAACCATCAAGTCCGGTGGCGCCACGCGGCGTGCGGCCAAGATGGTGGTGCTCGACGTCGACCACCCCGACATCCAAGAATTCGTGGAGACCAAAGCCCGCGAAGAAAACAAGATCCGTGTGCTCCGCGACGCCGGGTACGACATGGACCTCGGCGGCAGCGACATCACCAGCGTGCAGTATCAGAACGCCAACAACTCGGTCCGGGTGACCGACGAGTTCATGCACGCGGTGGAGAGCGGCGCGGAGTTCGGGCTGCGGGCCCGCGACAGCGGTGAGGTCATCGAGACCGTCGACGCCAAGACGCTGTTCCGCGCGATCTCCACCGCAGCGTGGGAGTGCGCCGACCCGGGCATCCAGTACGACGGCACCATCAACGACTGGCACACCTGCCCCGAATCGGGCCGGATCAGCGCATCCAACCCGTGCAGCGAGTACATGCACCTGGACAACTCGAGCTGCAACCTGGCGTCGCTGAACCTGATGAAGTTCCTCACCGACGACGGTGGCTTCGACGCCGCCACGTTTGGCAAAGCGGTCGAGCTGATCATCACCGCGATGGACATCTCCATCTGCTTCGCCGACTTCCCGACCGCCCCGATCGGGGACACCACCCGAAAGTTCCGTCAGCTGGGTATCGGTTACGCGAACCTGGGTGCGCTGCTGATGGCCACGGGACACGCCTACGACTCCGACGGTGGACGTGCCTTGGCTGCGGTCATCACCTCGCTGATGACGGGCGTGGCCTACAAGCGCTCGGCTGAGCTGGCCGGAGTCGTGGGGCCCTACGAGGGCTACGCCCGCAACGCCGAGGCCCACCAGCGAGTGATGCGTAAACACGCTGCGGCCAACGACCTGGTGCGCACGATGCACGGCACCGACGCCGCGGTGCACAAGGCTGCCACCAGGGCGTGGCAGGAGGGTCTCAAGGTCGGGGAGCGCAACGGCTGGCGCAACGCCCAGGCCAGCGTGCTCGCGCCGACCGGCACCATCGGCTTCATGATGGACTGCGACACCACGGGCATCGAGCCGGACTTCTCGCTGGTCAAGTTCAAGAAGCTGGTCGGCGGCGGCTCCATGCAGATCGTCAACCAGACGGTGCCGCGCGCGCTGAGCTCCCTGGGGTACCAGGCGGAGCAGGTCGAGGCGATCGTCGAGCACATCGCCGCCAAGGGCCACGTCATCGACGCGCCCGGGTTGCGGCCCGAGCACTACGCAGTGTTCGACTGCGCGATGGGGGAGCGGGCCATTGCCCCGATGGGTCACGTGCGGATGATGGCGGCGGCGCAGCCATTCTTGTCCGGTGCCATCTCCAAGACGGTGAACATGCCGGAGACGGCCACCGTCGAAGAGGTCGAGGGCATCTACTTCGACAGCTGGAAGCTGGGTATCAAGGCGCTGGCGATCTACCGCGACAACTGCAAGGTCGGCCAGCCGCTGTCCTCGGGGTCGACCGGTTCGGCGAGCTCGAACAAGACTGCCGTGGCCGAGGTCATTGCCGCCGGGCCGACGCGTAAGCGGCTGCCGAAGAAGCGCAGTGGTCAGACGGTGTCCTTCGCGGTCGGCGGTGCCGAGGGGTATGTCACTGCGGGCAACTACCCCGACGACGGCCTCGGCGAGATCTTCGTCAAGATGAGCAAGCAAGGCTCGACGTTGTCCGGTGTGATGGACGCGTTTTCGATGGCGATCTCCATCGCGCTGCAGTACGGCGTTCCGTTGGAGACCTACGTTTCGAAGTTCGTGAACATGCGCTTTGAGCCCTCGGGGATGACCGACGACCCAGATGTGCGAATCGCGACCTCGGTGGTGGATTACCTGTTCCGCAGGCTGGCGCTGGATCATCTTTCGCGCGAGAAGCGGGCCGAGTTGGGCATCTTCTCCGCGGAAGAGCGCTCGGCGCAGGTTGCGGCCGCCGACTACGGAACCGGTGCTGCGGCGGAGGTGGACCTGGACGGGCTGCGTTCCGGTGTGGGCACTGCGCCGACGGTGGACCCCACCGAGGTGGCGTTGGCTTCGCCCGCGCCGGCCGAGGTGGGCAGTTCCGCCGAGCTGTTGGAGCTGGTGATGGGAATGGCCACCGATGCGCCGCTGTGCTTCACCTGCGGCACCAAGATGCGTCCGGCCGGCAGCTGCTACGTCTGCGAGGGCTGTGGCTCCACCAGCGGCTGCAGTTGATGCCGGAACGCACCTGATCGCGTTTGCAGGCGGCATGAGCAGGCATACAGGTTCGCGGATGGTAAATCTGCGTCCGACTTAGCCTGTTTCGCTGGCAGAGGGGTGTCACTACTGCCCTGGAGATGCGCGGTTGCGCGGCTTGGGCTTCCGAGCTGCCATCCGCCTGGCCCGGTGGACAGTAGTGACCGGGCTCAGGGTGCCCCGATTGCGGCACACTGAAGCCGTGCGTCTTTTGCTCATCGCCGACACCCATCTGCCGCGGCGTGCCCGCACACTGCCCGAGCAGGTATGGGCCGAAGTGCGACGCGCCGACGTGGTGATTCATGCCGGCGACTGGGTAGTGCCCGAGTTGCTCGACGAGCTCGAGCAGCGGGCCGCTCGGGTACTCGGCGTCTACGGCAACAACGACGGCGACCAGCTGCGTGCACGACTGCCGGAAGTCGCAAGAGACGTGCTGGGCGGCGTACGGGTCGCGGTTGTCCACGAGACTGGCGCCAGCACCGGCCGAGACGCGCGGATGCGCGCACGCTGGTCAGACGTCGATCTGTTGGTGTTCGGCCACAGCCACATCCCCTGGGACAGCACTGTCGACGGACTGCGGTTGCTCAACCCGGGTTCGCCCACCGACCGGCGGCGCCAGCCGTACTGCACCTACCTGACGCTCACCGCGGCCGGTGGCGCGCTGAGTGACGTGGCGCTCCATCGGCTGGCGCGCCCAATGCGCTAGAGCCATTCAGCTGGTGGCGCGTGGCTCCCGCGACGCGTCCACCCGTTGGTGCAGAGTCGCTCGGATCTCCTCCGGCGTGTACGCGCGCCGTTGTCGCTCCGCGCGCGCCGTCATCGCGCCGGTCGCTGCAACCCCGACAGCACCGGCCAGTCCCAACGTCTTCCACCACCGCATCTGCCTAGGCTACGAGCATGGCCGGTACGCGTCTGCAGCTCGATCAGGCAGTGGAGCTCACCCGCACCGGCGACCTGTGGCTGTTCCGTGGCCACAGCGGCGCCGATCGGGCCATCCAGACGCTGACCAATGCCCCCGTCAACCACGTGGGGATGGCGGTGGTGGTCGACGATTTGCCGCCGCTGATGTGGCACGCCGAGCTGGGACGGTCCCTGCCTGACCTGTGGTCGGGCAACCACCAACGCGGAGTGCAGCTGCACGATCTGCGCGACGCCGTGGGCGTGTGGGCGGCCAAGTACGGCCAACGCGCGTGGTTGCGCCAGCTCGACCCGCCCGTGACCCCGCAGCAGGAGGATGCCGTGCTGCGCACCATCGCGCGTCTGGATGGCACCCCGTTTCCCTCCAGCACCCGTTTGTTCGCGCGCTGGCTGCGTGGACGTACACCCAGTCGAAGACCCGGACCTCGGCACGCCGGCGTGGGAAGTGCCTACTGCGCGGAGGTCGTCGCGCTCACCTACGAGGCGATGGGTTTGCTGCGGGGCGGCCGTCGCGCCAACTGGTACGACCCTGGCCGATTTTGGAGTGGCGACGGCCTCACGCTGGCGGGCAGTGCCCGTCTCGGCGGCGAACTCGCCGTCTATATCGGCGTTCGAGCAGGCGCGTGCGACCGTCACGGAGAAAGGAACTGCATGAAACAGCCAGCACCCAAGCCGCTTTGGTCACCAGGCCCGGAGGTGGCCGACACACAGATCGTGGAGTTTGCCCGCCAGGCCGCGCGCATCGCCGGGCGCGACCTGTCCAACTATCTCGAGCTGTGGCGCTGGTCGACCACCGAGTTGGAGCAGTTCTGGTCGCTGGTGTGGACGTTCTTCGGCGTCCGCTCGGCCACGTCATACACGGAGGTGCTCTCCGACCACGATTTGCCTGGCGCACGGTGGTTCGGGGGAGCGACGCTCAATTACGTCGAGCACGCGCTGCGCGGTGACGGGAAGCGGGCCGCGCTGATCGAGGTCGATGAGGCGGGCAAGCACGAAGAAACCACTCTGGCGCACCTCCGCGTCGAGGTCGCAGGGATAGCGGCAACGCTGCGCAGACTGGGCGTGCAGCCCGGCGAGCGCATCGTCGGCTACCTGCCGAACTCCCGGGCCGCGGTGGTCGCCTTCCTCGGGGCGGCGTCCCTGGGTGCGGTGTGGTCAAGCTGCGCACAGGACTACGGCGCCGCGGCCGCCGGCGACCGCTTCGCCCAGCTCGAGCCTGCAGTGCTGTTCGCGGCGGACGGGTACATTTTCGGCGGTAAGACCGCCGACCGTCGGGACACCACCGCGGAACTCGTCGCCCAACTGCCGAGCCTGCGCGCCGTGATCCACGTGTCGCACCTCGGACTCGGCGAGCCAACGCCGGTCAGCATCCCCGCCCTCGGATGGTCCCAAGCCGTGGCGGCGCCAGGGGTGCTGGCCATCGTCAACGTGGCGTTCGACCACCCGCTGTGGGTGTTGTTCTCCTCGGGCACCACCGGTAAACCCAAGGGCATAGTGCACGGGCACGGCGGCGTCCTGCTGGAGCACCTGAAGTCGCTCGGGCTGCACTTGGATCTCGGCCCACGGGACACCTTGTTCTGGTACACCAGCACCAACTGGATGATGTGGAACCTCACCATCTCCGGGCTGCTGACGGGTTCGACCGTGGTGCTCTACGACGGCAGCCCGGCGCACCCGGGGCCGGACCGCTTGTGGCAGGTGGTCGAGGGCACCGGCGTCAGCGTCTTCGGTACCAGCCCGGGGTTCCTCCTCGCCTCGGAGAAGGCCGAGCTGCACCCCGGGTCCGAGCACGACCTCTCCGCGTTGCGCAGCATCGGAGTGACCGGATCCGCCCTGCACAGCTCGGCCTACGGCTGGGTGCGCGACGCTGTCTCGCCGCGCGTCCAACTGAACTCCACCAGCGGCGGCACCGACACGGTGTGCGCCTTTGTCGGGGGCGCTCCGACCGTGCCGGTGGTCTCCGGAGAGATCTCCGGACCGATGCTCGGGGTCGCGCTCGACGCCTACGGACCGGACGGGCGCTCGCTGCGCGACGAGGCGGGCGAGCTCGTCATCACCGAGCCCATGCCGTCGATGCCGTTGCACTTCTGGGACGATCCCGACGGCAGCCGGTACCGCGCGGCCTACTTCGAGACCTACCCCGGGGTGTGGCGCCACGGGGACTGGATCACCATCACCGACCGCGGAAGCGTTGTAGTGCATGGCCGTTCGGATTCCACGCTGAACCGAAACGGTGTTCGGCTGGGCAGTGCCGATATCTACGAGGTGGTCGAGGCTTTCCCCGAGGTGGCCGAGGCGCTGGTGATCGGCGTGGAAATGCCCGACGGTGAGTACTGGATGCCGATGTTCCTAGTCATGGCCGAGGGAGCGACGCTGGACGACGAGTTGATCGGGCAGCTCAAGGAAGCGCTGCGGCGCGACGCCTCGCCGCGGCACGTCCCCCAGGAGTTCGTTGCCGTCGAGGCCATCCCGCACACCCGCACCGGTAAGAAGCTCGAGGTTCCGGTGAAGCGGGTGCTGCAAGGTGCGGACCCGCAGACCGCGCTCAGCCTGGGCGCGGTGGACGATCCCGCGCTGAT
>JAABUR0100009927.1_pt1 | contig 10593 bp, 9 predicted proteins | sample 5560091 | NCBI WGS metagenome assembly JAABUR01 (sample SAMN10711879, study PRJNA513375) | rock metagenome | isolation source: Antarctica rocks | place: Antarctica: Victoria Land, University Valley sud
CGTTCAGCATCGTCGTCATCGGCTGGCTGCCGATCGCCTTCGGACTCGGCTGGTGGAGCTCCTTCTCCGCCATCGTCGTCGGCACGGCGGTCGGCGCGGTGATGCTCGCACCGATGGCCCTGTTCGCGCCGCGACCCGGCACGAACAACCCGGCCCCGAGCGGCGGAGGGCTGGTGCGACCCCGACGCGCTGCAGTCTTGAATCGCGGCGAGCGGGGAGGCCGCTACTGGTTCACCGGCGGCTACAGGCTGCGCGCGTTCGGCGCGTGGGTCCCGGCCTGCGCCGTCGGCTTCCTGTTCGCCAGCACGAGCTGGTTCAAAGGGCCCGCCGCCAGCCTGGTCAGCGGTGCCGACGTCAGCTTCATCGTCCCGGCGACCCATCGCAATCCGAAAGGAACCGCTTGTCCATCCCCTCACCCACCCTGTACCCGGCGACGCTGGAGGAGGCGCTGCCGTCTGCAGGACGTGTCGCCGAGGTGCGCGCCAAGCTCGAGGAGGCCGGCGTCGAGTACGTCATGTCGTGCTGGATCGACATCCTCGGCTCGCCCAAGACCAAGCCGGTCCCGCTGTCGGAGTGGGAGGAGCTGTGCGCCGGCCGCGGGCCGCAGTTCGCCGTCCACTCGGTCTCGATGGTGCCCGAGCTCGGGCCGGCCGACGCCGATCAGATCGCCCTGCCGGACCTCGACAGCGTGATCATCTGCCCGTGGGACACGACGATCGCGTTCGTGTTCGCCGACCTGTTCTGGGAGGACGCGCCGTACAACGTCTGCCCGCGCTTCGCGCTCAAGCGCCAGGTCCAGGCGGCGGCGGAGGCGGGCTACCGCGTCAACGCCGGCTTCGAGCCGGAGTTCATCGTGCTCCGCAGGAACGAGGACGGGCAGCTGGTCAAGGCGTTCGGCGGCGGTGAGCTGACCGCCTCCGCGCAGGAGCTCAAGCGGCAGGCCTACGGCTACGACGTCGAGCACTCGCTGGACGGCATGCCGTTCCTGGCCCAGCTGGTCGAGGCGATCAACGGCCTCGGCTGGGGCCTCTCGAACGTGGTGTGCGAGGGCGCCTTCTCGCAGTTCGAGCTCGACTTCGGCTACAGCGATGCGCTGACCGCCGCCGACCGCTTCTGCTTCCTGCGGGTCATGCTCAAGGAGATCGCCAAGCGCAACGACCTCTACGTCACGTTCATGCCCAAGCCGTCCGACGGCGACTGGCGCAGCGGCGCGCACATCAACTACAGCATGACCCCGATCGGCGACGAGGGCGGCAACATCTTCGCGGGCGAGAACGGCAGCTGGGGCGACCCGACGTTCCCGGCCGTCGCGGGGCTGCTGCGTCACGGCGAGGCGATCACCGCGGTCGCATGTCCCACGGTCAACTCCTACAAGGGGCTCATCGGCCACAGCTCGACGCTCGAGGGCGGCACCGAGACCTGGGCGCCGTCGCACATCTGCTACGGCTACAACAACCGGTCGTCCATGCTCCGCCTGCCGCAGCGCCGCAAGGCGATCGAGAACCGGGCGTGCGACATGACCGTCAACCCGTACCTGGCGCTCGCGATGACCGTCGGCGCGAGCCTGGAGGGCCTCGCCGAGGGCGCCGAGGCGCCCGGCGCGATCGACAAGCCGCTCTACGCGCTCACGCCGGACGAGCTGGCGGACGGCGACGTCCGCCGCCTCCCGAGCACGCTGATCGAGGCGATCACCGCCTTCGACGGCGACCCGCTCGCGAAGCAGGTCTTCGGGCCGACGATGCACGGCATGTACAGCCAGTACAAGCACATGGAGTGGACCGACTTCCACGAGCGCGTGACCGAGTGGGAGCAGGTGGAGTACCTGCAGTTCTTCTGATCGCGCCCGCCATGCGCAGCCGGCGCTCCCGCCCGCCCCTTCGCGCCCGCCGTCCCGCGGGCGGGCGGGGGCGGCGGCCGGCGCATACGATGACGCTCGCGATGAAGCGGAGCGGCACCACGACGAGCGGCAAACCGAGCATTCGCGACATCGCGCGGGAGGCGGGCGTCTCGATCACGACGGTCTCGCACGCGTTGAACGACAAGGGCCGGCTGCCGCAGGCGACCCGCGATCGCGTGCGGGAGCTCGCCGATCGGCTCGGGTACGTCGCCGATCCGAAGGGGCGCGGGCTGGCGACCGGACGCACGATGCTGCTGGCCATCCACGCGTCGGGCTTCGGCTCCCCGGTGCTCGTGCCGGAGGCGGCGTACTTCGTGCAGCTGATCAACGGGGCGGCGCAGGCGGCCTCGAGGCTCGGCTACGGCCTCGTGCTGGCGCCGCCGAGCACGAGCGCGGAGGAGATCCACCGGCTCGCGGCCGACGGGGCGATCATCGTCGACCCGACCGGCAAGGAGGCGCTGCTCGAGAACCTGCACGCGGCACGCTCGCCCCTCGTGACCACCGGACGCACTCCCGGCTCCCAGCACGACGACCCGTGGGTCGACAACGACCACGTCGCGGCGGCGACGCTCGCGCTCGAGCACCTGGCGGACATCGGCTGCGAGCGGCCGGCGCTGCTGACCACCACGATCGCGCCGTCCTACGTCATCGACGCGGTGCGCGGCTATCGCGCCTGGTGCAAGACGCGGGGCGTCGAGCCGCGGATCGCGCGCGTGCGGGGGATGCCGAATCCGGACAGGGCCCGCAGGGTCGCGGGCCGGATGCTCGACCAGCCATCCCCGCCCGACGCCCTCTACGCGACGCTCGACCTGCTCGCGACCGGCGCGCTCGAGGCCGCGGACGAGCGCGGGATCGCCGTCCCGCACGAGCTGGCGCTGGTCACCACGACGGACTCCGCGGTCGTGAGCACCGCTCGCCCGTCGGTGACCGCGCTCGACCTCAAGCCCGACCGGATCGGCGCGCGCGCCATCGAGCTGCTCGTCGGGCTCGTGGAGGACCAGCCGATCGCCGAGCGGCACGTGCTGATCCCGGTCGAGCTGCAGCTGCGGGCGTCGACCGACCGCCGCGCGGGCGGAGCGACGCGATGACGGAACACATCGCCGACCGGTTCGCCGCGGGCTGGTCGAGTCGCGACCCTGAGCGCTTCGCGGCCCTCTTCACCGAGGACTGCCTCTACGAGGACATCCCGCTCGGCGCCGAGCTCCGCGGCCGCGACGCGATCGCCGGGCACCTGCGCGCGTGGCTCGCCAGCTCCTCGGACATCGTGATGCGGCCGCTGCGGACGTTCGACGCCGGCCGCTGCGTCGGGCTCGAGTGGAGCTACACCGGCACGCACGACGGCCGCTTCGAGGGCATCGAGCCGACCGGCCGCGCGTTCGCGTTCCGGGGCGCCTCGCTCCTCGAGCTCGACGGCGACGCGATCAGCCACTGCGTCGACTACTGGGACCTCGCGCACCTCGTCCGCGTGCTGCGGTAGCCGAGCGGATCAGCCGGACGCCGCACCGCTCATGCGGCAGCCACCGCGGGCGGCCACCCGATCCGGTTGCGCCCGGCGCGCTTGGCCTCGTAAATCGCGGCGTCGGCCGCCCTGAACAGCTCGTCGAAGTCGCTGCCCTCGCCCGTCGCCACCCCCAGGCCGACCGACACGGTGACCGGTAGCCCGCCGGGCCGGGCCGACCCGATCGCGGCACGGACCCGCTCCGCCACGGGCAACGCCCGGGCGAGATCGCAGCCGGGGAGCAGGACGAGGAACTCCTCGCCGCCGACCCGGTAGACCTGCTCGGTGGGCCGCAGCGACCCGCGGATCGCCTGGCCGCGTCGAACAGGACGGCATCGCCCCGCTGATGGCCGTGCCGGTCGTTGATCGACTTGAACAGGTCGAGGTCACACAGGAGCAGGGCGAGCGGCGCGGCGGTCCGCCGCGCGTCCGCGCGCAGATCCTCGAAGCGCGGCTCCAGGCTCCGGCGGTTGGGCAGCCCGGTGAGCGAGTCGACCACCGACTCCGACCGCTTCTGCGACTCCGCCTGCATGAGCGCGTGCGCGAACGCCACCAGCCCGAAGCTGGCCGCGGCCGTGGTGATCACGCCCGCGGGTTGCCCCGCGAAGCCGGAGAGATCGACCCCGGCCGTGGCGCCGAAGATCAGGAGCTCCGTGAGCACCAGCCCGGCGGCCACGACGCGGGTCGTCCCGAAGCGCGCCGGCAGCCCGACGATCCCGAGCAGGAACACGTTGAGCAGCGGGCTCTGCGACGCGCCCGTGAGCGCCACGGCCGCCGCGATCAGGACCTGGGCGAGCACGACCACGAACGCGATCGGGTACTCGGGCCGCGCGCTCGCCGCGATCAGCGGCCTGAGCGACGCGTAGACGACCACCTGGACGACGACGAGCACCACCGGCCACCAGCCGATCCACGGGACCGAGGCGGCGAAGCCGACGCCGAGGGCGCCGAACATGACCGCGCGCGCCCACTGCAGGCGCCGCTCCATGTCGAGCAGGCGCATGCGGTCGAACTCGGTCGGGCAGAGCCACGTGCCGGACCTGGGGGACTCCTGCTTCACACCGGGATCATCGGCATCCCCGGCTGCGCATTGAGCGGAGACGGCCTCGACGCCCGATCCGCAAGGCGCACCTGCATTCGGCCGGCAGAGCTCGGCAGCCGGCGGTAGCGGCGGTCAGGCCGCGAGCCGGGCCAGCCCCTCCAGCAGCTCCTCGGTGCCGGTCGCCAGCGACGCGCGCAGCCAGCCCTCGCCGGCCGGCCCGAAGGTGACCCCCGGCGCGACGGCGACCTGGCGCTCGCGCAGCAGCTCCAGCGCCCACGAGCGCACGTCGCCGCCGCAGCGGTCGCGGACGTCGATCCAGAGGTAGAACGCGCCCTGCGGCATCAGGTAGCCGACCCCGCGCTCGTCGAGCGCGCGCGCCGCGAGGTCCCGGCGCTCGCGGTAGGCGAGCCGCATCTCGGCGACCACGTCCTGGGGCCCCTCGAGCGCGGCGAGCGCCCCGTACTGCGCAGGCGTGTTGACGGAGGCGATCAGCGGCTCCTGCAGCTTGGCGGCGGTGGCCGCGACGCGGGGCGGCGCGACGAGGTAGCCGACGCGCATCCCGGTCATCGCGTACGTCTTGGAGAAGCTGAAGCAGCTCAGCACCCGCCCCTCCCGGTCCCATGCCGCGGGGCTGGCCGGCGCGGCGTCGAAGGCGATCTCGTCGTAGCACTCGTCGGAGATCAGCCACAGGTCGTGCGCGTCGGCGAAGCGGCACAGCCGCTCGGCGAGCCCCGCCTCGACGACCGCGCCGAGCGGATTCGACGGCGAGTTCACGATGATCGCGCGCGTGCGGGGGCCGACCAGGCCGTCCAGCTCGTCCGGGTCGGGCAGGAAGCCGCGCTCCGGGTGCAGCGGGTAGCGCACCGGCCGGGCCTGCAGGAGCGCCACCGCCATCGCGAAGTTGGGCCAGCCGGGATCGGGGATCAGCACCTCGTCGCCGGCCGTCAGCGTGGCGATCATGGCCAGGAACAGCGCCTGCATCCCACCCGCAGTGACGATCACCTGCTCGCTGGCGGCGTGCACGCCGTTGCGCGCGGCGAGCTTCTCCGTGAGCGCCGTGCGCAGCGCCGGGACCCCCGGGTTGGGCGCGTAGCGGGTGTCATGGCGGTCCAGGGCGGCCTGCGCGCCCGCGAGCACGTGCGCGGGCGTGGAGAAGCTCGGCTCGCCGACGTGCAGGCCGATGATCGGCCCAGGCAGGCTCCAGGCGAGGTCCATCACCTCGCGGATGCCCGAGCGGGGCATCGCCTCGGCGTTGGGGGCGGCGCCGATCACGACGCGCTCCCGGACGGCGCGAGGCCGTCGAGCAGGCGCAGCGCGGTGCCGCCGCGGATCGCGGCGAGCTCCGCCGCGCTCGCGCCCGGCAGCGCCCGCTCGGCGAGCGAGACCATCGTCGCGTAGCCCGGCACGTCGCGGATCCACGGGTAGTCCGATCCCCACAGCATCCGCTCGGCCCCGTAGGCCGCGGCCAGGCGGTGGACGACCGGCTCGAGGTCCGGGTACGGCGGCGAGCCGTGCGAGAGGGCGTAGTGACCCGAGATCATCAGGTGCACCGACGGGTGGCGCGCCAGCGCAGCGACGGGGTCGACGTGCTCGGGCGGGAGCGGATCGTCGAACGCCGGGCGCCCGTGCCCGTCGACGCGCATGTCGTGCGGGAAGAACCCGAGGTGGTTGAGCACCACGACGAGGTCCGGCAGCGCCTCGGGAAGCTGGCGCAGCAGCGGGAGCTGATCGGGCGTGAGGTAGCTCCACAGCACGAGGCCCCGCTCGGCGAGCCAGCGCAGGGCGGGGAGCATCGGGCTCTCCTCCAGCGGGAGCGCGGGATCCCCCAGCCACTGGGTGCGCAGCCCGGCGAAGGCCAGCGCCGCGCGCCGCCGCTCCAGCTCCGCGACGGGGTCGGCGCCGGCGGAGCGCCCCTGCACCGCCGCGTCGGCGACGGCGATCGCGGCGAAGCGGCCCGGGTGCGCGCGCAGCACCTCGGCGAGATAGCCGTCGTCGGCCTCCAGCGCGACGAGCACGGCCCGGTCCACGCCGGCGGCGCCCATCACCCCGAGCAGGTCCTCGACCGGCGCGTCGCGCTCCGCCGGCACCAGGTCGTCGACGGTCCGCGGGCGCACGCTCGCCGGCCGGAAGACGTGGACGTGCGCGTCGACGACGAGGCCGCTCATCGCTCGCTCCGGGTGACGAAGATGGCCGCCGCCGCCAGGATCACCAGGCCGCGGATGAGGTCGGTGATCGTGGCGTCGATCTGCAGCAGCGTGAACGACGTCTCGATCAGCGCCAGCAGCGCGACGCCGCCCAGCGTGCCGACGATCGTGCCGCGGCCGCCGAGCAGCGAGCTGCCGCCGATCACCACGACGGTGATCGCCGAGAGCTCCAGCCCCTGGCCGGCCGTCGGCGAGCCGACCGTGGCGCGCGCGGCGAGCACGATCCCGGCCGCCGCCGCGAGCGCGCCGCCGACAACGTACGCGAGCACGAGCGTGCGGGTGACCGGGACGCCGTTGGAGCGCGCCGCCGACTGGTCGCCGCCGACGGCGTAGACGTGCCGGCCGAACGGCGTCAGGTGCAGCAGCGCGCCGACCACGAGGACCGCGACCACGAGCACTAGCAGGGCGTGCGGGAACGGGCCGCTGCGCTGGAGGGCGAAGTCCGACAGGCCGGTGGTGACCTGGCCGGTGGGCGACGTGCTGATCATGAACGCCACGCCCTGCAGCAGGTAGAACGTCGCGAGGGTCACGACGAACGGCGGCAGCTTCACCCGCGCCACGAGCAGGCCGTGGGCGGTGCCGATCAGCGCGCCGACGACCAGCACCAGCACGATCACCGGGAACACCCGGATCGGATAGCCGTCGATCAGGATCGCCGTGAGCATGCCGGCGAGCGTGGCGGCCGAGCCGACCGAGAGGTCGATCCCGCCCGTGAGCACGACGACGTTCTGGCCGAGCGCCACGAGCCCGAGCACGACCACCACGGTCAGCACGTTGGCGATGTTCGGCGACGCCCAGAACCCCGCGGCGTCGTCGATCGTCAGCCCGACCACGAGCGCGGCGACGATCACCCAGGCGGCAAGGCCGCTGCGCGCGATCCGGGCGACGTCGACCCGCCCCGCCGGCCGTGCGGCGCCCACCTCCGCGGCGCTCATGACGCGGCCACCTCCGTGCCGAGCGCCAGGTGCATGATGGCCTCCGGGTCGATCTCGTCGCCGCTCAGCTCGCCGGCCAGCGCGCCCTCGCGGCAGACCAGCACGCGATGGGCCAGCCCGACCACCTCGGTGAGGTCGCTGGAGGCGAACACGACGGCCATGCCGTCCCGGGCCAGCCCCTGGACCAGCGCGTAGATCTCGGCCTTGGAGCCCACGTCGATGCCGCGCGTGGGCTCGTCGAGCAGCAGCACCTGCGGCCGCGTGCGCAGCCACTTGGCGAGCACGACCTTCTGCTGGTTGCCGCCCGAGAGCTCGCTCGTGCGCTGGTCCGGGCCCGACGCCCGGATGCCGAGGCGCTCGCGCTCCTGCTCGTACGCCTCCCGCTCGGCCGTCCGCGAGAGCCAGCCGCGCGGGGCGATCGTGCGCAGGTCGGCGAGCGTCGCGTTCGCGCGCACCGGCAGCCCGAGCACGAGCCCCTCGCGCTTGCGCTCCTCGGGCACGAGCACCAGGCCGGCGTCGACGGCGGCGCGCACCGAGCCGCCGATCCCCTGCCCGCCGACCCGCACGGAGCCGCCGGCGCGCGGCCGGGCGCCGGCGATCGTGCGCAGGATCCGGCTGCGGCCGGAGCCCAGCAGGCCGGCCAGTGCGACGATCTCGCCGGCCCGCACCTGCAGGTCGACGGGGGCGCCGCGACCCCCGCGGGGGACGACGCCGCGGACGTCGAGCACGACCTCGTCGCCGGGCGGCGTCAGGTCGCCCAGCACCGCCTCGACGTCACGGCCGACCATCTCGCGGACCAGGCGCGGGACGTCGTAGCCCTCGGTCGGCCCGTTGGACACGCTGCGGCCGTCGCGCAGCACCGTGATGTCGTCGGCGAGCTCGATCACCTCGTCCAGCAGGTGGCTGATGTAGAGGATCGCCACGCCGTCCGCCGCCAGCGAGCGGACGACCTCGAACGTGGCCTCCGCCTGCTCGCCGCCGAGCACCGCCGTCGGCTCGTCGAGGATCAGCACGCGCGTGCGCCGGGCCAGCGCGCGTGCGATCTCGACCAGCTGCTGGTTGGCCAGCGAGAGCCGCTCCGCCGGCATCGCGAGGTCGACCCGGCCCAACCCGACGCGCTCGAGCGCTGCGCGCGCGTCACGGCGCGCCGCGGCGCGCGAGAGCAGCCCGCGCCGGCTTCGCTCCTGGCCCAGCAGGACGTTGTCGAGCACCGACATCGCCGGCAGCACCGTGAGCTCCTGGTAGACGGCCGTGACGCCCGCCGCCAGCGCCTGGCGCGGGTCGGCGAACGCCACGGGCTCGCCGTCCAGGCGCAGCTCGCCCTCGTCGGGTCGGGTGTTGCCCGTCAGGATCCGCACCAGCGTGGACTTGCCGGCGCCGTTCTCCCCGACGAGCCCGTGCACCCGCCCGGGCCGGCACTCGAGGCCGACCCGGTCGAGCGCGAGGACGCCGGGGAACGCCTTGACCAGCTCGGAGGCTGCGAGCACCGGCGCCGTCATCGTCAGCAGAGCTTGAGCCTGCGCAGCACCGCGTCCGGAAGCGTCGGCGGGACCCACAGGTTGTCGCTGCAGTCCTTGCGCACGTACTTGTCCATGTTCTGGCTCGTGATCGCCGGAGCCTCGACGTTGACGAAGCTCGGCACCGACTTGCCGTGCAGGATGTCAAGCGCGACGTCGAGGCAGCGCGCCCCCTGCCCGTCGGGCGGGAACGGCGACAGGGCGAACTTGACGTCCTTGCCGTCGACCGCCTTGAGGAACGCGTTCGACGCGTCGCCGGTCACCGGCGGCACCGGCTTGCCCGCCTGGGCATAGGCCTCGTAGACGCCCATCGCGCTGAAGCTCGAGTCCGACCAGATCGCGTCGAGCCCCTTCGGGACGAGCGACGCCGCGACCGTCTTGGCCTTCGTCGGCGACCAGTCCGTGTACTGCTTGCTGACCACGTCGATGTCCGGGTACTTCTCCGCGAACGTCTTCTCGGCCGCGGCCTTCGGGAACTCGGCGGTCGGCACGCCGGCGATGCCGGAGAGCATGGCCACCTTGCCCTTGCCGCCGATCTGCTTGGCGATCCAGTCCGCCCACAGCGTGCCCTGCAGCGTGTAGTCGCGCGTGACCGTCGAGACCGCGCCGCTGTCGGGGCCGAGCACGCCGGAGCACAGCACGATCGGGATGTCCTGGCTGGCCGCCGCGCGGACCTGGCCGGTGATCCCCGAGCCCATCGGCACGACGACCATCGCGTCGGGCTTCTGCGAGGCGAGCTGCTGGATGTTGTCCACCTGCTTGGCGGCGTCGCCGTTCGCGGAGGCGTAGACCACGTCGACGTCCTGCTCCTTGGCGCGGTACTTGAACGCCTCCTCGTTCTCCACCGCCCACGAGTTCGTGGGGCCCTGCGCGGCGAGCGCGACGCGGTAGCGCCCGTTCGCCGGGTCCTTCTTGTACTTCGCCGTGTCGACGTCGCAGATCTCGATCGGCGGGATCTCGGACTGCTCGAGCCCGAAGGCCTGCTCGGTGCTGCGCCAGACCTTCTCGTACTGGGCCGCGCCCGACGACGAGGCCTTGCAGCCATCGCTCCCGGACGACGCCGTGGTGCTCGAGCCCGAGCCCTCCTTCTCCCCGCTGCAAGCGGACAACGCCAGAACGGCGGCGAGACCGAGCATCGATCCCAGGCGCCACCCTCGTGAACCCAAAACCATCTCCCTCATCCTCCTTCGGATCGACTTCCCAACGCGCCGCGCTGCTGCAGCCAGACGGCCAGCAGGATCACCGCGCCCTCCACCGCCAGCTGCGCGCCCACGCCGCCGCCGAGTTGCACCATCCAGACGAGCAAGACCGCCAGCAGCGCGACGCCGCCCACCGTCTGCCCCACCGTGCCCTCGCCGCCGGTCAGGGCGATCCCGCCGATCACGGCGGCCGCGACCGAGTCCAGGTTCAGGCTGCGCGAGAGCTGCGCGTCGACGTGCCCGACGTAGCCGGCGTCGACGAGGCCGGCGAGCACGGCCAGGAGTGCCGAGGCCACGTACG
>JAABUR0100009930.1_pt1 | contig 10592 bp, 13 predicted proteins | sample 5560091 | NCBI WGS metagenome assembly JAABUR01 (sample SAMN10711879, study PRJNA513375) | rock metagenome | isolation source: Antarctica rocks | place: Antarctica: Victoria Land, University Valley sud
AAGGCCATGGGTTATCGCTGCGGGATCGTCAGCGGCGGTTTCACCCAGATCACCGACCGTCTGGTTACCCGGCTCGGGCTCGACTTCTCGGCCGCGAACACACTCGAGATCGTCGATGGCAGGCTGACCGGCCGGCTGCTCGGTGACCTGCTCGACCGGCGCGGAAAGGCCGACGCGCTCAGGCGAGTTGCCACCGAGTTCAGCATCCCGCTGAGCCAGACGGTGGCCGTTGGCGACGGCGCCAATGACATCGACATGCTGGCCATCGCCGGGCTCGGTGTTGCCTTCAACGCGAAGCCAGTGGTACGGGAGCAAGCGCACGCCGCGCTGAACCAGCCCTACCTCGACGCGATCCTCTTCGTGTTGGGCATCAGCCGGGCCGAGGTCGAGTCCCTCGACGAGCCCGCCACGTGATCTGACGTCACCGGTCCGGCCGTACGCCGAGATGTGTCTTTTCGGGATCACAGGCATCGAGCACAGTCCGAAACGTCACATCTCGCTGGCCACCAAACGCCTGTGGACGACGCCTGCGGCCAAGGCGACGTCCGCGTCAGGCTCCGGTGCGCCTTCAGGTCCGCTACCGCCGCACACGTCACTGCCGCCGACCTGCACAATCCGGAGACCCTGCACGCCCGCATCCGTTGCGGGTTGGCACTCGCCGCGGCCTGACCGACCACCTCGTCGTCGAGACCACACGCGATGCGAGCCGAGCCTCAGCGAGATATGACTTTTCGGGTGGGTGGCAAGGGCTGGAGCCCCGAGAAGGCACTTCTCGAGGCAATGCAGGCACCCCTCAGATGCGCATATCGACGAATTCAGTGTCGATGGCCGGTTCTCCGCGCGAGAGTTTGCGCCCCGCGGCCGGGAGCGACTCCATCACCGAGCGGTGGTGCTCCCGCGCCATCGTCAAGTCCGCCGCCGGGGACCCGCCCCGCGCGGCGCGGACGCCGTCGACGAACAGCGGGACCTGCAACTCCCGATCCCCGGCGACGGCCGTCGCGGCGCCGCCGTGGGTCAGCACCTCGGCGGTCATCACACCGTCGGCGCTGTGCCGTCGTACGGCGAACTTGCGCCCGCCACGCGAGGGCTTACCGATCGAGCTCTTGGCCACCGGACGGCCATCGACCTCCACCAGCTTGTAGACGAAGCCGGCGGTAGGCGCACCCGATCCGGTCACCAGTGAAGTGCCCACGCCATACCCGTCGACGGGCGCTACAGCCAGGGCGGCGATGGCGTACTCGTCCAGATCGCTGGTCACCACGATCCGAGTCCGGGTCGCTCCGAGCGAGTCGAGAAGTTCGCGAGCCTGGACCGCCAAACCGCCCAAGTCTCCGGAGTCCAGCCGGATCGCGCCCAACTGCGGCCCGGCCGCACGTACGGCCGCTCGGATCCCTTCGGCGACGTCGTAGGTGTCGACCAGCAGGGTGGTGTCCAGGCCCAGCGCTGCGACCTGCGCGACGAAGGCGGATTCCTCGTCGTCGTGGAGCAACGTGAATGCGTGGGCGCTTGTGCCGGTGGTGGGTACGCCGTACCGAGCGCCCGTAGCAAGGTTGGATGTGGCGGCGAATCCGGCGACATAGGCAGCCCGGGCCGCAGCGACGGCAGCCTCCTCGTGCGTCCGCCGTGAACCCATCTCGATGCACGGTCGGTCTCCCGCGGCACAGACCATCCGTGCGGCCGCCGAGGCGATGGCACTGTCGTGATTGAGCACCGACAGCACCAGTGTCTCCAGCAGGACCGCTTCGGCGAAGGTGCCTCGTACGGTGAGAATGGGAGATCCGGGGAAGTACAGCTCTCCCTCGGCGTATCCTTCGATGCCCCCTGAAAAGCTATGTGTTGCAAGGTAGTCGAGGGTTTTTACGTCGACGACCCGCTTGTCCCCGAGTTCGGTGACCTCGGACTCACCGAATCGGAAGTCCTCGATTGCGTCCAGCAACCGCGCGGTTCCCGCAACCACGCCATACCGCCGCCCGGGCGGCAGCTGCCGGGCGAACACCTCGAATACGCAGCGCCGCTGCGCCGTGCCGTCTCGTAGGGCCGCAGCGAGCATCGTCAACTCGTAATGGTCGGTCAACAACGCCGTGGACATTGCCCGCACTCCCATCACGATGCCCGGCGTCGCACCGGGCGCTCCAGCTGGGCAGCGTAAGCGGCAGACTGGTCGGTCCGACGGGGCATGATGAGGGCGTGATGCAGGAGTGAGCGAAACTCTGGCCCCGGAGCGGACCGCAGAGGTCGTCGCCGACGAGGCCGCCGAAAGCGATCGGCCATGGGTGACGATCGTGTGGAACGACCCGGTCAACCTGATGAACTACGTGACCTACGTGTTCCAGAAGCTGTTCTCCTACGACGAGCCGACGGCGACCAAGCTGATGCTGCAGGTGCATCAAGAGGGGCGGGCCGTGGTCAGCTCGGGCGCCAAGGAGCGGATGGAATCCGATACGTCCCGGCTGCACGCCTACGGGCTGTGGGCCAGTTACCAGCAGGATTCGTGACACCGTTCAGCTGGGAACAGGGCCGATTGGTGGCCGAACTCGAGCCGCACGAGGCGGTCTTGCTACGCCAATCCGTCTCCGAGATACGCGACCTGCTCAGCGGTGGAGCAGCCGACGGGTCGGGTGTCCCAATCGATCCGGATCCGGTCCGCCAGCGGCTTCTGCCCGACGGGCATCGCGACGACCCGCAGATCGCCGCGGATTACCGGGGGTTGACCGAGGCCGGGCTTCGTCAGGAGAAGCTGGCCGACGCGGCCTTGCTGCTGGACAACGTCAGCGAGGCGGGTGGCCAGGTCGAATTATCCGAGGATGGGGCCGAGGCCTGGATCCGTACCCTCAACGACGTACGGCTGGCCATCGGCGTACGCCTGAACGTCGAGGAGTCCGACGACCCGATGCTCCGGGCCGGCCAGACTGGTGATCCGCGCTGGGCGGTGTATTCCTGGCTGACCGCGGTCCAGGGCCTGCTGGTCGATGCCCTGCTCACCGGACCGAGTTGAGCAGCAGATTCGAAAAATCTAGACTGGGCCGTGTGCTCACGATCGCGCAGGGGTTGATCGACGAGGTCGTGGCCCATGCTCGCCGGGATCATCCGGACGAGGCATGCGGGGTTATCGCCGGCCCGGTCGGCAGTGATCGGCCCGAGCGCTTCATCCCGATGCTGAACGCGGCGCGCTCGCCCACGTTCTACGAGTTCGATTCCGCCGACCTGCTCAAGCTCTATCGCGAGATGGACGATCGTGACGAGGAGCCGGTGGTGATCTACCACTCGCACACCGCCACGGAGGCCTACCCCTCACGTACCGACACCAATCTGGCCGCCGAACCGGGCGCGCACTACGTACTGGTGTCGACTCGGGAGCACGGCAACGACGAGGGACCGACCGAGTTCCGGTCCTATCGGATCGTCGATGGTCAGGTCACCGAGGAGCCGGTCGACATCGTTTCGGACTGATCGGCCGCCCGAAGCCGGAATCTAAGCGGCGGCTCACGTCGTTACTCGTGACGAGCGGTTCGCACACCGTTTGCCACCGTTCAAGCCCAATACCCGCCGCCCACAAGGAGAGAATCACCGTATGGCTATCGAGGTCCGCATTCCCACGATCCTTCGCACGCACACCGGCGGTGAGAAAACCGTGCAGGGCTCCGGCGACAGCCTCAGCGCGCTCATCGACGACCTGGACTCCCGGCACTCGGGAATCAAAGCCAGGTTGATCTCCGACGACGGGTCGCTGCACCGATTCGTGAACGTCTACGTCAACGACGAGGACGTCCGCTTCACCGGAGCCCTCGAGACCCCGCTCAAGGACGGGGACTCGGTCACGGTCCTGCCAGCCGTTGCCGGAGGGTCCGCTGTGCATGCCGGATCCGCTGTCACTGGAGGGTCTGCGGCGCCAACGCGCTAGTCCAGTCATGGCCCGATTCGCTTCGCTGATCGACTCACTCGGCGGTACTCCGCTGGTGGGTCTTCCGGCGCTCTCGCCCAGCCCGGAGGTCCGCCTCTGGGCCAAGCTCGAGGACCACAACCCGACCGGTTCGGTCAAGGACCGGGCCGCTTTTTACATGATCCAGGCCGCCGAGGCCGAAGGTCTGCTTCAGGCGGGGTCGACGATCCTGGAACCGACCAGCGGCAACACCGGGATCTCGCTGGCGATGATCGCCCGCCAGCGGGGCTATGACCTGATCTGCGTGATGCCGGAGAACACCTCGATCGAGCGTCGCCAGCTGCTCGAGATGTACGGCGCCCGGATCATCTCCTCACCCGCCGAGGGCGGCTCGAACGAGGCGGTCGCCGTGGCCAAGAAGCTGGCCGCCGAGCACCCGGAGTGGGTGATGCTCTACCAGTACGGCAATCCGGCCAACGCTCGCGCGCACTATGAGACGACCGGCCCGGAGATCCTCGCCGATCTGCCCTCGATCACGCACTTCGTCGGCGGGCTCGGTACGGCGGGAACGTTGATGGGGGTCGGCCGGTTCTTGCGCGAGAAGGTGCCCGGCGTCGCGATCGTTGCGGCCGAGCCGCGCTACGGCGAACTCGTGTACGGGCTGCGCAACATCGACGAGGGCTTCATCCCCGAGCTGTACGACCCCTCCGTGCTGACCACCCGGTTCTCGGTGGGACCCGATGACGCCATCCGGCGCACCCGCGAGCTGATTCACCGCGAAGGCATCTTTGCCGGCATCTCGACCGGGGCCATCCTGCACGCCGCGCTCGGTGTCGCCGAGCGTGAGGTGGTGGCGGGACGGCGCGCCGACATCGCGCTGATCGTCTGTGACGGCGGATGGAAGTACCTGTCGACGGGCGCGTATACCGGCACCGTCGAAGAAGCCAGTAACGCTCTGGACGGCCAGCTCTGGGCCTGAGCTGATCGGGCCGGCACCAGCCGGCTGGACGGCACTGAATTTGCCCCCGGCTGTGTGATTGATGTGATGATTACCCTGTAAGTCGTGAGCGATGCAGGGAGCGGCCGGGCCGAACCGAACAATGGATCCTGGCTGGGTAGGTCGGCACCGATCGGGGTCTTCGATTCCGGTGTCGGAGGGCTGACGGTCGCAAGGGCGATCATGGATCAGCTCCCGGGCGAATCCATCCGTTATCTCGGTGATACGGCGCACGGCCCGTACGGTCCACAGCCGATCGCCGAAGTCCGCGCCCACGCTCTCGCGGCCATGGACCAGCTGGTGGACTCGGGCGTCAAGATGCTCGTGGTGGCTTGCAACTCGGCCAGCGCTGCGTGCCTACATGATGCGCGGGAGCGGTACGACGTTCCCGTCGTCGAAGTGATCCTGCCGGCCGTTCGGCGGTCAATCGCTGCGACCCGCACCGGCAAGATCGGCGTCATCGGAACGCAGACCACGATCCGTAGCCGGGCCTACGACGATGCGTTCGCCGCCGCGCCGCAGGTGACCATCGTCAGCGCCGCGTGCCCGAGCTTCGTGGACTTCGTCGAGCGGGGGATCACCAGCGGCCGGCAGGTGCTCGGCCTGGCGCAGTCCTACCTCGAGCCCCTGTTGGGTGCCGAAGTCGACACCCTGGTGCTCGGCTGTACGCACTACCCGCTGCTCACCGGCGCGATCAGCCACGTGATGGGCGACGGCGTGACTCTGGTCTCCAGTGCCGAGGAGACCGCCAAGGACGTGTTCCGGGTGCTCACCGATGCCGACCTGCTCCGGGACGGCGGCGACCCGGACCAGGACGTGTCCCCCGGGGAACACCGGTTCTTTTCGACCGGCGATGCGGAAACGTTCCATCGGCTTGCCGAGCGCTTCCTCGGGCCGGCGGTCGGTCCGATCGCGACCTTGCCCGCAACGCAGACCGTACTGAGAACCGAGGCCGCGCGGGTAGCCGACCCGGCCGATACCGCGATGGGCCAAGCCGCCGCTCAGGAGCCGGACACAGCCGCCGCGCAGGAGCCGGACACGTCGCCGGACATGTCAGCAGAAATGGGACCGGACACGTCACCGGACGGCACTGCCGTACCGGTGCCGGTACCCGGAAGCGTGCCTGTGCCGTACGCCGCAAACGACATCCCCGTGCCCAACAGCGACCGTACGCAATGAGATTGACGGTTGTCGGCTGTTCTGGGTCGATGCCGGGGGCTAACTCAGCGGCCTCCTGCTATCTGATCGAGCACGACGGTGTCCGGATCGTCCTCGACCTCGGTCAGGGGTCGGCAGGCGCGTTGCAACGCTACGCGGCGTTGGAGACCATCGACGCGATCTTCGTGTCCCACCTGCACGCCGACCACTGCCTGGATGCCTGCTCGTTCGTGGTATGGCATCGGTACTCGGAGCGGTCCACAGGGCCGTTGCCGCTGTACGGGCCGAGTGGCACCCGCGAGCGGCTCATGGCTGCCTACGAGCGGCCGGAGTCCGACCTCGGCGACGTGTTCGACTTCGTCACCGTCACCGCGGACTTGACTCTGGACGTCGGTGGACTGGCGATCTCGTTCGCGCGCATGAGTCATCCGGTGGAGACCTACGCAATCCGGGTTGCTGCCGGGTCGGCGTCCCTGACCTATTCCGCTGACACCGGCGCCTGCGCCGGGCTGATCGGGCTGGGCCGGGGGAGTGACCTGCTGCTGTGCGAGGCCGCCGCGCCCGACGGCGAGGCCGGTTATCCGGAGGGACTGCACCTGACCGGGGCCCAAGCGGGTGAGCACGCCGCGGCGGCCGGGGCCGGGAGGCTGGTGCTCACCCATATCCCGCCGTGGGTGGATGCCACCGCTCAGCTCGCCGCCGCCCGAGCGGTCTTCGCAGCCACGGAACTGGCAATTCCCGGCGCCACCTACGACCTCTGACCACCCCAACTTCCGCGGTTATGCGCATAACCGCGGCGAAAAGGCGAGAATCTCGACGGTTATGCGCATAACCGCGGGGAGGTTCAGGCCGGCAGGTAGGAGAGGCGGACCTGGCGGTCGGGGTTGTCCCCGTTGGGATCTACCAGGCAGATTGACTGCCAGGTGCCCAGTGCCGGACGCCCATTCAGGACCGGGATCGAGGCGTACGGCGCGATGAAAGCCGGCAGGACGTGATCGCGGCCGTGTCCGGGTGCGCCGTGCCGGTGTTGCCAGCGGTCCTCGGTCGGCAGCAGCGAATCAAGAGCAGTCAGCAGATCGTCGTCGCTGCCGGCGCCGGTCTCGATGATCGCGATACCGGCCGTCGCATGTGGGACGAACACGTGCAACAGACCCTCGTCGGCCGCGCAGTCACGCAGGAAGTCGGCGCACTGGCTGGTCAGGTCTACGACGGCCGGGGACCCCCCGGTACGTACCCGGATCAGTTCAGAGCGCATCCAGCCATCCTCTCCCGGCGAGGCTGGCCACACTCGACAGGGGAGGTTTGCGACGTACCTATGGGCGCATGGGTCCCCTGAGTCGAAAGGGTCCCGGTGAGGTCGACAGGGTTTGGACTAGGGTCGCTGGCCGTGACCCGACCAGAGGATCGTGCCCCCGACCAGCTCCGACCCGTCACCATCACCCGTAACTGGCTCGACCATGCCGAAGGCTCGGTACTGGTGGAGTTCGGCCGCACCCGAGTGCTCTGCGCGGCCAGCGTGACCGTCGGGGTGCCCCGCTGGCGACGTGGCTCCGGACTTGGTTGGGTCACTGCCGAGTACGCCATGCTGCCCCGCTCCACGCACACCCGCAGCGACCGGGAGTCGGTGCGCGGCAAGATCGGCGGGCGTACGCACGAGATCAGTCGGCTGATCGGCCGGGCTCTACGGGCCAGCATCGACCTGTCCGCGCTCGGCGAGAACAGCATCGCCATGGACTGCGATGTCCTGCAAGCCGACGGGGGAACACGTACGGCGGCGATAACCGGCGCGTACGTTGCCTTGTCCGATGCGGTGAGCTGGCTACGCGACAACGGCAAGTTGGCAAAGCCCGATCCGCTGCACACCTCGGTCGCGGCGGTCAGCGTCGGTGTCGTCGACGGTGAACCGCGGCTGGACCTGGAGTACGTCGAGGACGTCGCCGCCGATACCGACATGAACATCGTCTGTACCGGCACCGGAGACTTCATCGAAGTCCAGGGCACGGCCGAGGGTGTGGTCTTCGACCGCGCGACGCTCGACATCCTGCTGGATCTGGCAGTCGCCGGCTGCGCGACCTTGACCGAAGCGCAGAAGGCCGCGCTCGGGACATGAGTCGCCGGCCGACCGGCAACGGTCCTGCCCAGCCGTCGTGAAGCAGGGCCTATGACCAGGCAGAGACTCGTCCTGGCGACCCGCAATCACAAGAAACTGGCCGAGCTGCGCCGGATCCTGGAACCCGTCGTCGAGGTCGATGCACTCGGGCTGGACGACCTTCCGCCCTTCGACGAGGCACCCGAGACCGGAGCCACCTTTGCCGAGAACGCGCTCAGCAAAGCGCGGGATGCTGCGACCGCGACCGGCCTGCCGGCGATCGCCGACGACTCGGGGCTCGCGGTCGAAGCGCTCAACGGTATGCCGGGCGTGCTGTCCGCGCGCTGGTCGGGCCGGCACGGAGACGACGTGGCCAACCTCGAACTGCTGCTGGGTCAGCTGCTGGACATCCCCGACGAGCGACGCGGTGCGGCGTTCGTCTGCGCCGCGGCCTTCGTCCTGCCCGGCGGTGCGGAGCACGTCCTGGAGGCCAAGATGTCAGGGACGATTGTCCGCGAGGCCAGTGGAGCAGGCGGATTCGGGTACGACCCGATCTTCCTTCCCGACGGGCACTCGGTCACCACCGCAGAACTCGCGCCAGAGGCCAAGGACGCCATCAGTCACCGCGGCAAGGCGTTCCGGGCGCTGGTCCCGGTCATCGCGGCCGCGCTCGGCGGTTAGCGACACGCTCAGCAAGACCGCGCTCGGATCAGCGCCACAATGGAGGTCATCGCCCACCGGGCAGCGGCCACCGAACCGCCAGCGTGAGCGATGGGAATGCCACAGCTGGTGGTCGCGGCGGTACTGGTCGAGGGGCGCAGCAAGAGCGAGGTCGCCGCGACTACGGGGTGTCGCGGCGGTGGGTGATCACCCTGGTTCAGCGTTACCTCGCCGAGGGCGGCGAGGCGGGCCTGGAGCCGAGGTCGCGGCGGCCGTTGAGCAGCCCGCGGCACACCGCCGCGGTAGTCGATGTTATCGTTTATCGATAGTATTGATTATCGATAGGGAGATCATCATGGTGCCGACGCCCCCCTCCACTCCGGTCAGAGTCGGCCTACGGCTGACCACCGTGGTGCTCGTCCTCACCGTGCTGTTCGGCATCTTCATGGTTGTGTCGGTGATCGTCGGAGTCGCGCGCGATGGTCAGTCTCTGCTGTTCGGCAACACAGTGCCGGTCGCGGTTCAGATCTCCCCAGATGCCCTCGGCCTGCTGCCTGCTGACCTCCGATTCAGTGGCTGGCTCGACGTCACCCTTGAAGTGCACAACCCATCGACCAAAGTGATGTTGCTGCGCTCCGCCATGGCGTTCGGCGCCGGCCTGCTCGCCATCGCCGGGCTGTGGCTGATGCGCGGCTTCTTGCAGTCCGTCGCGAGCGGTGATCCGTTCGGCGCGCGCAACGTGCGACGCCTGCTCACGCTCGGCTTCCTCCTCGTCGTCGGCGCTCCGATCGTGGAGGTCGTGAACTACAGCCTGCGGGAGGCGTTGTTCGTCAGCATCCCGCCGGTCCCGGAATTCAACATCGGAATCGCCGGCCCGATGCTGCCTCTGGCCGCGCTCCTGGGGGGTCTGGCTGCGTTCATCCTCGCCGAGGTTTTCGCCTATGGACTCTGGCTGCGCGAAGACGCAGAGGCAACGATCTGAATGCCACCGCAGCCGGAAGACAACAAGATCACCGTCCATCTGGACCGGCTGCTGGCCGAACGGCAGATGACGTTGACCGAACTCGCGGCACGGGTCGACGTCACACCGGTCAATCTGTCAATCCTGAAGAACGGTCGCGCCAGGGCGATTCGGTTCTCCACCCTTGGTGCGCTGTGCGAAGCGCTGGGCTGCAGTCCAGGAGACTTGCTCGGCTATGGGTGACCAAATGGGCGGGCTTCCGGGGTCGTACGGCAGGCGTCGTAGTTGTCTCTCCTGCACGTCATCGGCGCAAGACATCCGTGCACGATGTCTCGAGACATCACAACGGTGCGGGAGGGGGGAGTCGAACACCCGCCATAGGCGTATCGGCCAGTCGTGCCCTTTCTGCGAATATGGCCTCTGACCTGCACGTTTACGGTTCCCGGCCGAACGTCCGTCATGCCTGGTACGGCCTTCTGCTAACAAGTCCGTTAGCAATCCGTTAGCAGCGACAGTCGACTGTGAACGGAACTAACCGCTCGATGGAGACACGCAACGCTGAACCGGGAGAGGATGCGCGGGCGCCTCGGTTCAATCGGGGGGCGGCCCCCGCCGGTGTGGCAACACCGACGAGGGCCTAGACCGATCCCCCTCGGAGGGACCAGCCATGAGCCAGATAATGCCCGAAGCACTTAGCCCCAGCGATGAAGAGTGCTCCGCCATCGCGCACCCTCTACCGGACGGCGCGCAAGGTCTGCCGCGAGAGCCACAGCGACAGGACCAGCGCGCCTCCCCAGAGGAAGAACAGCGGGTCCCACAGGTACGCATGCCCCCTCATGGCGTCGGC
>JAABUR0100009931.1_pt1 | contig 10591 bp, 12 predicted proteins | sample 5560091 | NCBI WGS metagenome assembly JAABUR01 (sample SAMN10711879, study PRJNA513375) | rock metagenome | isolation source: Antarctica rocks | place: Antarctica: Victoria Land, University Valley sud
GTACCCGCCGCTTCCGGTGGGCGACCGTCCCGGCCGACCAGCTCGAGCTGCTCGCCGAGCAGACGGCCTTGCATATCCTTGAAGTCGTCGACCATGAGGGCCGCTGGTTCGCGACCTTGCAGAGACGGGGCTCGTCGTGAGAGCGCCAACGCTTCCGCTGCCGAAGCCGGAGAGCTTCACATCGCGGCTGCGCGGGCCAGAAGTGACCGCACGGGTCGGCCTATGGCTCGGCATCTGCTTCCTCGTCGCGTTCGTCACGGGCCTTTACAGCCACTTCCAGCAGGACATGCCTGGGTGGCTGACCTTGCCGACGCGCCCGGTCTCGCTGTACCGGGTGAGCCAGGGCCTGCACGTCATCTCGGGCACGGCCGCGGTGCCGCTGCTCCTGGTCAAGCTGTGGTCGGTGTTCCCCAAGCTGTTCGAGCGAGTCGACGTGCGCAACGTACGCCGCCTGGGCCTTCAGCTGGCCGAGCGCGGATCGATCGCGCTGCTCGTCGCGTCGGCGATCTTCCAGCTCGCGATCGGGCTCGCGAACACCACGCACTGGTACCCGTGGAGCTTCTCGTTCCGCGCCACCCACTACGCTGTCGCCTGGGTTGCCATCGGGTCTCTGCTCGTGCACATCGCCGTGAAGCTGCCGATCATCCGTGCCGCGATCACCGGGCCGGTGGACCCGCCCGGCCCCGTCGAGCATGAGTACGCCGACGACGACGCGGCGCCGCTGCCGACCCGGACGGCTCCTCCGACCGGGCACCCGACCGCCGGACTGAGCCGTCGCGGTTTGTTGCGCGCCACCTGGCTGGCCACCGGCGTCGCCGTCTTGTCGACCGCCGGCGCCACGGTGCCGCTGCTGCGCAAGGTGTCGGTGTTCGGCGTCCGTTCCGGCGAAGGACCGCAAGGCGTCCCGATCAACAAGAGCGCGGTTGCCGCCGGCGTCACCGACCTGGCCCGGAACCCGAACTATCGCCTCGAGCTGGTGAACGGTGACCGCACGGTGAGCCTCTCGCTCGACGACCTCAGGCAGCTGCCGCAGACGAGCGCGACGCTGCCGATCGCGTGCGTCGAAGGCTGGAGTGCGTCGGGAGACTGGCGCGGCGTGCGGATGCGTGACGTGCTGGCACTCGTCGACGCACCTGACGACGTCGACCTGATCGCGAGCTCGCTGCAGGAGTCCGGCGCGTTCCGGATCACCCGGTTGCCGTCGCAGTTCGTCAACGACCCGCTCACGCTGGTTGCCGTGGAGCTCAACGGTGAGACATTGAGCATCGACCACGGCTTTCCGTGCCGTCTCATCGCGCCGAACCGCCCCGGCGTACTGCAGACCAAGTGGCTGGCCAAGCTGGAGGTGCAGGCATGAGGGTGGTGCGCGGGCTCGTCGGACTGGCGGGCGTCGTCATCGCGGTTGTCGGCGTCCTCAAGGTCCTGGACAGGGGCTCGGTCACCGTCGTGGAGGCCCTGAAGTGGTTCGCCGGCGGGACGCTGCTGCACGACGCTGTGCTGGCGCCGATCGTCGTGCTGATTGGCGCCCTGGCGGTCCCCCGGGTGCCGACGTGGGCGCGGATGCCGCTGGTGAGCGGGGTGATCGTGCTCGGCACCACTTCGGTGGCGGTCTTCCCGATGCTGACCGGCTTCGGGGCCATCTCGGACAACCCGACGTTGCTCGACCGCAACTACGCCGCCGGGTGGTGGGCGCTCGCAGCCCTGACGGCGGTGGGAGTCGCTGCCGGCTGCTGGTGGCAACGGCGTACGGCTGCCGCTGCCGGCTCCTCGACGGTGCGAGGTGTGGCTGCCCCAGTGCCCACCGACGGCCCAGAGCCGCCCCTCGGCCCACGGTGAGCAAGATCTTGGTGGTCGACGACGACCCGACCGTGCGGGAGGTCGTGTTGTCGTACCTCCGGGCGGAGCGATACGACGTGCAGGAGGCGGCAGACGGCGAGACAGCGTTGTCGATGGTCGGCCAACAGCGTCCCGACCTGGTCGTGCTCGACGTGATGCTGCCAGGTGTCGACGGGCTGGAGGTGTGCCGACGCTTGCGCGCTCAGAGCGACCTCCCCGTCATCATGCTCACCGCGCTGGGCACCGCCGCCGACCGGGTGGTCGGCCTCGAGCTCGGCGCCGACGACTACCTGACAAAGCCGTTCAGCCCGCGCGAGCTCGTCTTGCGGGTCGGGTCGGTGCTGCGGCGGGTCGGCGAGGGCGAGAACCCCGACACGCGGGTATGGACCGACGGTGACCTGGTCGTCGACGGTCCCAGCAGGCAAGCCACCATGGGCGGCGGGCCGCTCGCCCTGACGGTCCGGGAGTTCGACCTGTTGCGCTTCTTCGTGTCGCACCCGGCGACGGCCTTCACCCGCGTCGAGCTGCTCGAGAAGGTGTGGGGCTGGTCGTTCGGGGACCAGTCGACCGTCACCGTGCACGTACGCCGGCTGCGTGAGAAGGTCGAGCCTGACCCGACGACACCGTCGCGACTCGTGACCGTCTGGGGCGTCGGCTACCGGTGGGAGGCAGCAGCGTGAACAAGGACACGGCAACGCTGGTCGCCATCGCAACCGCCTGGGCCGCGGGCGTCGGCATCATCGGTCTGCTGTTGGCGAACATGGCGCGACGCCGGTCGCTGCGCTGGTCGTTCGCCATGGTGGCGGTCTTCGCCGTCCTCGGGATCGTGGCGGCCATCGTCGGCACCTCGCGCGCCATGTTCATCTCCGACCACGACTTCGGCGTCGTGCTCTGGGCCACCGGCGTGTCCGGCGTCGTGTCGCTCGGGTTCGCCCTGCTCGTGGCGCGGCGCGCGATGGTGGGCGCCCACGCCGTCCAGGAGGCGACCCGTGCGATGAGCGAGCACGGCACGTTCGTCTCGCCGAAGGGGATCCCGGCCGAGCTGGCTGCGGTGTCCGATCAGCTGGCAGCGACCTCCACGCGGCTGGCCCAGTCGCGGGAGCGCGAGCGGGCGCTCGAGTCGTCGCGGCGGGAGCTGGTTGCCTGGGTGTCGCATGACCTGCGGACCCCACTCGCCGGGCTGCGAGCGATGGCTGAGGCGCTTGAGGACGGCCTGGCCGCCGACCCCGCCCGCTACCACGCGCAGATGCGCGAGACCGTCGACAAGATGGCTCGGATGGTCGACGACCTGTTCGAGCTGTCGCGCATCCACGCCGGCGCGCTCACTCTCACACTCGAAGCGGTACCTCTCGACGAGGCGATCAGCGAGGCCCTCGCGATCAGTACTCCGGTGGCGCTGGCCAACGGCGTCAAGCTCGGCGGGTACGCCGAACCAGGGATCGCCGTCCGCGCCGACCCACGAGAGCTGTCGCGGATGATCGGCAACCTCGTCACCAACGCCATCCGCCACACCCCCAGCGAAGGCACCGTCGAGGTGATCGGGCGCACCGGGGCCAACGGTGTCGAGCTCGTCGTCGAGGACGCCTGCGGCGGGATACCACATGACGACCTCGCCCGTGTCTTCGACGTGGCCTGGCGCGGAAGCGACGCACGTACGCCGGAGGTGGCAGCCGGCTCCGGCCTCGGCCTCGCGATCGTGCGGGGCATCGCCGAGGCGCACCGAGGCACGGTCCGTGTCGACAACGCCGGCGAAGGCTGCCGATTCCTGGTGGAGCTCCCGTCGTACAGTGGCGCCCAGTAACGGGCGCTGGCAGGTCGTTGGAGCCCTTGCAGCAAAGGAGCGGTGAGGGTGCGGCACACGGAGTTCTGGGCTCGGATGGACGCCGTCTTGGGACCGCAGTACTCCCGCACGTGGGCCCATGAGCACGTGATGGCCGAGCTCGACGAGCGCACGGTCGAGCAGGCGTTCGCCGACGGCGAGGACGCGAAGCGGGTCTGGCGTGCGGTCTGGAAGTCGCTCGAGCTGCCACCGCGCGACCGCTGAGCACGCCACTGCGTGAACTGCCCCGCGTGTCGGCGTTGCTTCGAACACGTGTTCGGCTAACGTAGTCCACAGGTTGCCGTTCAGGAGTGGTCGTCCACAGATCCTCGATGTCCGTCGAGACTGTCGGAGCTCAGCCCTAGCGTCTTCTCGACACCGCACGAAGGGTCGCCCTCGGCCCACCACCCGACCGGACGGATGAAGCAGATGGCTGAAGCAGACCGCGCCAAGGCACTCGACAACGCCCTGGCCATGATCGACAAGTCCCACGGCAAGGGCGCGGTCATGCGGCTCGGCGACCACGTCCGCGCCCCGATCGAGGTGATCCCGACCGGGGCCGTCTCGCTCGACATCGCCCTCGGCATCGGCGGCCTGCCACGCGGCCGCGTCGTGGAGATCTACGGCCCGGAGTCATCAGGCAAGACCACGGTCGCGTTGCACGCGGTGGCCAACGCCCAGCGGGCCGGCGGGATCGCCGCCTTCATCGACGCCGAGCACGCGCTCGACCCCGACTACGCGCAGAAGCTCGGGGTCGACACCGACGCGCTGCTCGTCTCCCAGCCCGACAGCGGCGAGCAGGCGCTCGAGATCGCCGACATGCTGATCCGCTCCGGGGCGCTCGACATCATCGTCATCGACTCGGTGGCGGCGCTCGTGCCGCGCGCCGAGATCGAAGGTGAGATGGGTGACTCCCACGTCGGCCTTCAGGCCCGGCTGATGAGCCAGGCGCTGCGCAAGCTCACCGGAGCGCTCAGCAACTCCGGCACCACGATGATCTTCATCAACCAGCTCCGCGAGAAGATCGGCGTGATGTTCGGATCGCCGGAGACGACGTCTGGTGGCAAGGCGCTGAAGTTCTACGCCTCGGTGCGACTCGACGTCCGCAGAATCGAGAGCCTGAAGGACGGCACCGACTTCGTCGGCAACCGCACCCGGGTCAAGGTCGTCAAGAACAAGGTGGCCCCGCCGTTCAAACAGGCCGAGTTCGACATCATGTACGGCCAGGGGATCAGCCGTGAGGGCGGTCTGATCGACGTGGGTGTCGAGACGGGCTTCGTCCGCAAGGCCGGCGCTTGGTACACCTACGAAGGCGACCAGCTCGGCCAGGGCAAGGAGAACGCGCGAAGTTTCCTGCGCGACAACCCCGACCTGGCCAACGAGCTCGAGAAGCGCATCCTCGAGAAGCTCGGCATCGGCGCGACCGTCGAGGCCGACAGTCCCGAGCCGACTGACATCGACTTCTGATGGCGGGCCGGCCCGCGCGTCGGCGTCGTCGGGCCGGTCCGGCAGAGCCCGCCGACACCCAGCAGGACCTCGGGCCGCCCGCCGACCCGGAGTCGGTGGCGCGCACGATCCTGCTCAGCAAGCTGACCGCACAGGCACGGTCGCGTCAGGAGCTGGCCGACGCACTCGCGGCGAAGGCTGTCCCCGACGACGTCGCCGAGCGGGTCCTCGACAGGTTCGAGCAGGTGGGCCTCGTCGATGACGCCGCCTTCGCCGATCTGTGGGTGCGGTCGCGGCAGTCCAGCCGTGGGCTCTCCCGACGGGCGCTGGCGCACGAGCTGCGCGCCAAGGGCATCGACAAGGAGCTGATCAGCGCTTCGCTCGAGCAGGTCCAGCCAGATGACGAGCACGAGGCTGCTGGTCGGCTGGTGCAACGCAAGCTTCGCAGCACCCGTGGGCTCGACCGACCCGTGCGGACACGTCGGCTGGTGGGCATGCTGGCTCGCAAGGGCCACCCACCGGGTGTCGCCCTGCAGGTGGTCCGTGAGGCTCTTGCCGCCGAGGAGTCCGACGAGACCGCCGACTCCTGGACTTCGTAGGCTGTCGGTCATGTCCGGCTGGCCCCTGCACACCTGGGACGGCTTGGAGATCGCCGCCGAGCACCCGCACGGGTCCACCGTCGTCGTACGACGGCCCCGGCGTGACGGGCTCGACTACCTGCTGCTGCATCGCAACGCCAACGGTGCCGCGTTCGAGGGCGACTGGGCGTGGACGGCCCCTGCCGGTGCGCGACAGCCAGCGGAGGCGGTGTTTCCGGCGGCTCTACGGGAGCTGGCCGAAGAGGCGGGACTGACCGGGCTCAGTCCCTGGGCGGTGGACCTCTCGCACCGGTGGGCGGTCTTCGCCGTCGACGTACCCGCGCACACGGCGGTCGAACTCGTCGATCCCGAGCACGACCGGTTCGAGTGGCTCACGCCGCAGGAGTGCCGGCGGCGGGTGCTGCCGGCGTTCGTCGCCGCCCAGCAGGTCGACCAGACGGCAAGGGTCCCGACCGGGGCGCTGACGTTCCGTCCGATGGAGCATGGCGACCTGGGGTCGGTGCTGCAGTGGCAGCGCGCGGTCCATGCCGAAGACTGGTTCCACGGCAGCCGGACCACCCTGACCGACGTGCAGCGGCGCTACGGGTCCCGCCTCGACGGTCGGCAGCCCACGCGGATGTGGGTGGCGCAGCTCGACCGGGTCGACATCGGCTACCTGCAGGACTACCGCGTCGGTGACCACGACGATTACGCCGTCAAGACCGGGCTCCCTGACGCAGTGGGGTTCGACTACCTGATCGGCGAGCCGTCGCTGGTCGGGCGCGGGCTCGGCACCCGGATGATCTGGTCCTACCTGGTCGACGTGGTGGCGCCGCACTACCCGGCCGCTCGCGCCTTCCTGGCCAGTCCTGACCACCGCAACACCGCCTCCCTGAGGGCGCTCGAGAAGTGTGGCTTCCGCGCAGGCGCCTGGATCGACGTCCCCGGCCGCCGCGGGGAGCCGGCATCGACCGAGATCGTCTGCACGTTCGACCGGATCCACTGGCTGGGTGGTCTGCGGTAGCCAGACATTGCGTGTTTGCTACAGGCATGAGAGCTGCGGTCATTCAGGAGTTCGGTGCGCCATCTGTCGCGCGAATCGAGGACGTCGACGACCCGCTGGTCGGTCCCGACTACGTGCGGATCAAGGTGGCTGCGGCCGGGGTCAACCCGGTCGACTGGAAGGTGGTCGCGGGCTACCTCCAGGGCGCGTTTCCGCACCACCTGCCGCTGATTCCGGGGTGGGATGTCTCCGGTGAGGTCGTCGGCGTCGGCCCCGCGGTGACGCACGTCGCCGTCGGCGACCGGGTGTCGGCGTACGCCCGCAAGGACCACGTGCAGAACGGCACGTTCGCCGAGCTGGTCGCGGTGCACATCCGCGCCGTCGCCGAGGTTCCCGATGACGTCGACCTCGTCGACGCGGGAGCGCTGCCCCTCGCCGGCCTGACGGCAGCGCAGCTGCTGGACGCCACCGAGGTCGCGGCCGGCGACACCGTGCTCGTGCACGCCGCAGCCGGCGGGGTCGGCTCGTTCGCCACCCAGCTCGCCGTCGCTCGGGGTGCGCGGGTGCTCGGCACCGGCAGCGCCCCCAGCCATGGCTACCTGCGCGGCCTCGGTGCCGAGCCGGTGGAGTACGGCGAAGGTCTGACCGCACGTGTTGAGGAGCTCAGCCCAGGCGGCGTCGACGTGGTGATCGACCTGATCGGCGGAGACGCGCTCGCCGCGACCCCCGACCTGCTCGCTCCCAACGGTCGGGTGGGCTCCATCGTTGAGGCGGACACAGTCCACGAGCTTGGTGGTCGTTACGTCTTCGTCCGGCCGGACGCGGGCATGCTCGCTGAACTCCTGCAGCAGGTTGGGCGCGGTGAGATCACGGTGCATATCGCTGAGCGCTTCGGGCTCGACCAGGCCGCTGAAGCCCTGGCCGCCAGCAAGACCGGTCACGTCCGCGGCAAGGTCGTCATCGCGCTGTAGGAGCCCAACCCGACCGACTTGTCAGACTCCAGTGTCGCTAGCGTGCCCTGAGCTCACCTGACAAGTCGGCGGGGAAGCGGCATGGAACCGATGCGGTCGCCGCGGTTGTCTCATGCTGGAGAGGGGCAACGGAGGTTCGGTGGACCAGGACGAGGACTACTCGACGTACGTAAGCGGCCGCTGGGCCGCTCTCGTACGCTTCGCGGTTCTCCTTGGCTGCTCGCGCCACGAGGCCGAAGATGTAGCGCAGACAACCCTGGTTCGCTGCTACGTGTCGTGGGACAAGGTCGTCAGAGCCAGCGATCGCGACGCCTACGTGTACCGCATGCTGCTCAACGCCCACGCCACCAGCCGCCGGCGCCGTTGGTGGCAGGAGCAACCCACCGGCCAGCTTCCCGACCAACCCGTCGAGGACGACTCCGTAGCCACGGAGCTGGCTGACAGCGTCCAGCGCGCATTGGCGAGGCTGAGCAAACAGCAGCGCCGAGTGGTCGTGCTCAGGTACTTCGCTGACCTCTCCGAACGCCAGACCGCGGAGGTACTCGGTGTCCCCACCGGCACCGTGAAGAGTCGGCTGTCGCGGGCGATCGCAGCGATGGCTGACGACCCAGACCTTGCCGACGTTCCTGGATGGAGCATCCGATGATTCACGAACGAACCCAGCAACTGCTGCATGACGCAGCGGACGAGATCGCAGTGGGAGTGCCGCCAACCTCCGACATGATTCGCGTCGGCAGACGGGCCCAGCGCGGTCGCCGGGTCAAGGGAGCAATCGGTGCGTCCGCGGCGGTGGCGCTCGTGTCCGTTGCGGGAACGGTGCTACTCGACACCAGCCCGGCGGACGACCACTCCGACCCGGCCTCCCCGACGACAGCGGCGCCGTCCCTCGTGACGCCACCCGGAACCCGCCTGGTTGGCGCCCAAGGGATCGCAGTCGCTGTCCCCGCCGACTGGGGCACCAACGAGGTGCAGTGCATCGACACCCCGACGGCGGATACGGTCGTTTACGGCCAACCCAACGCGCAGTACTGCCATGCGGAGAACGACAGGTTCTCGGCCGTGCACATCGACCTCATCAAGCCCGCGACACGTCACCACCTCGCCGGGGCTTCACCCTGGAAGACGCTCGACGGTGTAGAGGTGCGTCGTACAGCAGTCACTATGGCTCCATGTCGGGGCATGGGCATGTGCGGTGTCGCCGTGGCATCCATAGCGGTACCAGAAGCCGATCTCATCATCTGGATCGAGTCACCAGACACCGACGTGATCGACGCAGTGCTCAACTCTGTGCAGGTGGTCCCCGACGGGTACACAACCGTTCCCGACGTATCGGGAGAGGAGGGGTCTCAGGCACGGTCCATGATCGAGGATGCCGGTTTGATCAGCCGAGACCTTCCCCATTGCGGTCCGGCGGACTCCTGTGCCCATGTAGGAGTCGCAGGATCCCTGCCAGCGGCGGGCAGCGTCGTGCCGACCGGCTCAGCCGTGCTCGGCATCCGGGCCGCCACGGACTCGGTCGCGACGGCCCGTCGGAAGCAGACAAGCATCGAGCTCAGAGTGCTCACGATTGAGTACTGCGGCTGGCGGGTCGAGTCCGCGCAGGCCGCCACCGCGAGCACACTCGACGTCACCGTCACCTATGAAGAGCCCGACGCATGCGCCGCTGCCCGGGTTCCCTTCCGCACAACCCTCAAGCCTTCGGGCGTCACCATCGCCGACGTCCGCAAGATCGCCTTGACGCTCGATGGCGCCGGTGAAACCGATCATCTGGAGGTGGCTGTGACCAGTTGAGCGCCCGGATCGCGGTGTGGGCGGTTGAGTTCGCGCTGGCCGTTCGGGAACCACGTCGTCCTTCTTGGCGTCTGATGCTTTCGGAGCAGACAGGAGGCCACAATGACCAAAGCGCTGGCAACGGCCGCCGAGAAACCGCGTAGCGTCGCGGCGGTGGGGATGAAGAGAATGACAGTCGCGTTGATGGTCGCTGGACTGGTATTGCTGGGCGTCTGCACCGCCTTGGGGTTCGGTCGTGTTGATGTGACACTGATGGGTCGGCAGACGTCATGTGGCACGGGCTTCGCTCCGGGTTGGTCGGATGACATGCTCACCGGTACGGTCTGCGAAGGTCTGATGCAGGAGAGACACCTCTCGATGCTCCTTGCGGGCCTTGCTGGTGTCGCCCTGCTCCTGGCTGCTGCGGCGGCGAGAAGGATCAATCACGGCGCACGCTAGCGGCCGGACCGTTGGTGGGACGGCTCGAGGTAGCGAGCGCCGGCCGCTGCGTCGGACGCATGCCAGCGGCTCGGTTCGCCCTGGCGATTCCGGCGGCTGACAGGTCGGGGAGCGGGTCGCCGTACGCTTGTCCCTGCTATGACCACCACCGCTGACCACCTGCAGCTCAGCCCCGCCGAGCGTTCTTCGACTGACTCCGCCGGCAGGCGGACCTACCAGGTCCGCACGTACGGCTGCCAGATGAACGTGCACGACTCCGAGCGGTTGTCGGGGCTGCTCGAGGACGCCGGTTACGACCGGGTCGAGGACGGAGACGTCGCCGACGTCGTCGTCTTCAACACGTGCGCGGTGCGCGAGAACGCCGACAACAAGCTCTACGGCAACCTCGGTCACCTCGCGTCGGTCAAGGCGAAGCGCCAGGGCATGCAGATCGCCGTCGGCGGGTGCCTGGCCCAGAAGGACCGCAGCGAGATCACCCGTCGTGCGCCCTGGGTCGACGTCGTCTTCGGTACCCACAACATCGGCTCGCTGCCGGCGCTGCTCGAGCGGGCCCGCGTCAACCACGAGGCGCAGGTCGAGATCCTCGAGTCGCTCGACGTCTTCCCGTCGACACTGCCAGCCAGGCGCGAGTCGGCGTACGCCGCCTGGGTGGCGATCAGCGTCGGCTGCAACAACACCTGCACGTTCTGCATCGTCCCGGCGCTGCGTG
>JAABUR0100009935.1_pt1 | contig 10589 bp, 11 predicted proteins | sample 5560091 | NCBI WGS metagenome assembly JAABUR01 (sample SAMN10711879, study PRJNA513375) | rock metagenome | isolation source: Antarctica rocks | place: Antarctica: Victoria Land, University Valley sud
TGGGGGATGGGGAATGGGGAATGGGGAATGGGGAGTGGGGAATGGGGATGGGGAATGGGGGTGTGAGGGGTGGTGGGGGGTGTTGGGGGGGTGTTGGGGTTGAGGTTGAAGGGGGGATAGGGGGGAAGGGGGAATGTGGAGGGGGATTGTGGAGAGGAGGGAGAGGGGAGTGGAAGGGGAGGGAGCGAGGTTGTGGAGGGGAGGGGAGGGGAGGGAGAGGGGAGTAAGGCGGGGGAGGCTGTTGGGGTTTTGCTGGGTGACGGGGTGGGGGGGGGGGGGTTGTTAGTTTGGCCAAAAAAAAATTTGTTAGTGGTCGTGGCTGTAGGTGTAGACGTTTTTTCCTTCCTTCCTGAGGAGTTTTAGATACGAATGTACACCTTGCAATCCCTAAGGTATGCGTTTCCCACATATATGTACATCTTCGCACCCGAATGAATTCTCCAAAAAAAGAAAGAAAAAAAAAAGCAAAGTATCTATACACGCGCGGTGACATTGCTAGCAATGGAGGTATTTCAAAATCTGATCATCGCCCATACCTCGCCGGGTGCCCCGAAAAACTACAGCGCCCCCAAGCGCCACCAAGCGCCACCGCTGGAACGCAAGCAAAGGAAAAAAGAAGTTCCAGCTCCGCCGGGAAAAGTCGAGCGTCTTCTGGACAATCACACACGATCATGCTCATGCAACCTCGTGCTCGACGACTGCGCATGACCCGCCAGGCCACTCTCAACCTCATACATCTCCCTATAGGCCGGCAAGGGCTGCTGCTGCGCCGCCCCCATCGTATGGTTCCACTCTGTCGGCTGGCCCACATGCGCCACATCCTTGTCGTCGTGCAAAATGGCCTCGGAATGGAAATTGAACTCGGGCTGATCGACCGCTTCCTGGCTGGATTTGTCGCCAGCAGAGGACCAGTCTTTTAGCTCCGAGGGGCGGGCGTGCGAGGAGTGAAAGGAGTTGATTTTGGGCGTTGGGTTGTCGGAGTCTTTAGAGCGCCAGCGGCGGGGGATAGCGGAGTTGAGGACGGGGAGGGAGGCGGCGACGATACCGAAGACGAGGTCGACGGTTGTCCAGGACATGATACGGGGAAAGTCCCCTGGGGAGTGTCACAGGGTGTAGGTTGTAGTGTGTTGAAAGGGGAAAAGAGTGACATACATGTTAGGTCCCGCTGAGCCCTTTGGGTGCTTAATTGTCTCATGACGCTACCAACGCAAGAAACGGAACCGACGGAGAACAGGAACATCAAACGGATTTTCTTCGAAGCAGCCATCTGGATCTTGAATAACACGAATATCGGCGTCGACAACAAGACGAAGTCAGAGAGAATGTGAATGATATTCAATGCGATATTCAGATGGTCGACTTGAACGCAAACTGGCGGCTTCGGGGTTTTGCCATAGGCGAGGAGACCGTATTGCGACAGTGGCGGGTTGCACCCAAAGACGTTGGCGAAAATCGCGGCGAGGATGAAGCTAACGGCAAAGCCAAGATAGAGGTTGTGAACAATCGCCCAACTCCTCGAAATCACGCCTGTGAGACGTTTGTTGAAGAGCACAATGGAGATCTTGACGAGGCCCACGGTGACGAAAAAGGTCACTTGGGCGATGGCGGAAATCTGGTCATCGATGTTGGTTAGCATTCGAAGCTTCGCTGGACCAAGCTTCACATACCCGGAAAAACGAGCTGATCTCCGAGTAGGTGACCTCCCAGACGTGGTTCCCTCCACCAGCGTCTACGGCGATTGCAATGCAGCAGCCAAACCAACCAATCACACCGATCTAACCGCACCGTATTAGTTGACAGATGTCAAGACTCCGTTTGCTTCAAAGCCGCGTACCCAGCCCGGGATGATCATCCAATCATCCCATCCCCACCGCAAGTCTCGGCGGAAAAACCTGAGGCAGAGACGAGTGCCAGTAATGGCCGTGACCACGGCCATGGCCACAGACAGTGAAGCAATGATGCCGGGTGCTCTGGTTTCATGATGGTATCCTGGTGGAGGCTTCAGTAGCATCGGAAAGCCTTTCTTCGGATCAAACTTGTTGTCGGGTAAATGAACAGCACGAGCGAATCCTCTGACTATCCAGTAATCATCTTGATTGTTGGGCGGATGGCCCATAAGCGCAGAGCCGCCTGTCATCGTTGCCCTGACGTGATATGTGGGTGGGATAATATGGGGAGTCGCAGGTCGGCAGAAGGATAACGATAGCGGTATTCAGGCTTCAAGGGCGAGACGCAAACCATATATGATCCCTTGGACCCCGATACGATAATGTAGCTGGAGAGGAGAGCTCAGATGTTTGGATGCCGACAGGTTCGGGGAATTGGGCGAAAGCCAAGTACATATGAGTCGAAAAGGGATGACAGTTGACAGTTGAAGTTCTACGCCAACCACTACCATGCCTCTCTTAGAGACGAACTAAAGAGGTAGACCGACCTTAGGCCGAGCACTTACTACGCTTTTACTACTGCGTGCACGTAGAGAATCATCATTTGTCGCGCTGATAGGCTGATTCCAGCAATGTTGCTTTACCTGTCACCAGTCTTCAAGGAGTGCAACGCGGGTCGATCCCATGGGTGTGACACGCTTGAATAATCTTGACGTGTATTCCGCCCCCCGAAGCACCGTTGATGGGGGGAGGGGAGGTGGAGAACGGAGTTGATCAGGAGTCTTCCATGATCATCAGGCATCCATTAAGACTCAAGGACGTTATTAACGTGGCTGTCGTTGCTGTGTCTCCACATCCTCGCCATTGCAAACAGTTCAGTGGTGAGTACGCCCGTCAACCTTTGCTAGACTGATGTAGGTCCGGCGGCCGGGCAATTCCGTAAGGTACAGTCAGTAAGGTACCTTAGTGTACGGAGTATTCCGTATACGGTACCGAGGTTGGTTAAGGTACCTTAACCCAATGTGTAGTTTAGTACCTAAATCTGCCTCACCCCCCCCTATTGGTGCGCATAGCGCTGGCGGAGAACCAACCGTTTCTCCGTCTGATCTCCCCCACCAAATCCATCCGTGGGGCCGTGCCCAGCTCACCACCTCGTGTGTTTTCCATTCGGAGAGAAAGCATGGGCCATGAAGCACAGACACACCCTCAACCTCACTTCCGCCATCCCGTATCCCGTATCCCGTGTCCGTCGCTTTGTCGGCCCCTCCAAGGTACACACGCCGTCTCTTGGTAGTCAAATTGTCCGAGGTGATAAATTATAATATCCCCTCGATCTGCGGAACTCTTCTCACTTTCTCAGCACTTGGCGACGCCATCAATTCCGCTACTTGGTGTCATTAATATCGCTGTGCGCCTTGAAGCGGTACTAAGACAATGAGAGGGTGAGCGAAGCTCAATGTACGGAATACCCTTGATTAGCCAGCCACAGAACACAATATATCTACCGTTCTAGTACAACATCCACTATTCGACTCGGGTACTTTCATGGAAGTACCGTGTTGGAAGCCATAAGGTAGCTCTCCACAAGTAGATTAGTTATTCATATGACCGTGCCCTAATGAGCGTAGCTGTAATCTGTATGGTTGAGGTTGCTTGTGCCAATTGTTGTATATTCCGTTGCCAACTATAAGGTAGATAACTGACCTACGGATTCCACGGGCCGTGGCGACGGCTTCGGTCAGTATAGCATGGCCCACATGGTTATGCTATCATGCTATGGCCGGGACTCTGAATCTCCTACAGCATTCCATCCTACCAATTTACAGGTGCAGAGTTTGAGAATCTGTACGGATTATGATTCATCGAGGCACAAGACAGTGTATCCTTTGTCCGTGCAGGGGGGAACAGATGGCAGACGTATTATATTAATATTATTACAACATTAACAAACAGAAGACTTCTTCCAAACGGTGTTTCTACTCCTCGAGACATCATGATTCATAGACAATACCCTTATTTGAGCCCAGTCGGAAGGCGTCTTTGGAAGGTATATGTGAATTGACTTTCCTCTTCACATTCCTTTCAGCGGTATCATCATCTTCTACTCACCGTTCAGCTTCCATCAGTGGACCAATCCTGCTCACCAGCACGTCGATAATAAGCTTGGAACTGACAATGTTGAAGGGTTTGGATCAGTTTCCGAAGGGCTGTCGGAAAGTGTTTGCATTCCTCGAGCAATGGACGACCATGAACCAACTCCGAGGAGTCGAAAGAGCTGATGGTCTACTTGGACACACCGGTTCGTATCTTTATCACCAGCATCAAAGAATCTGAGCAGTATTCCTTCTCGATTTAATAAAAAGCCACCTTTCAACCTAAGAGACTCTGAGACTTACTATGAGGATGGCTGAATTTTAGCGAGGGAAAATCAATCAATCAATCGAGCGGGGCAAGCGACGCCATGCCATGAACCGAAGCCCTCGTCCGGTTCCCCTCTGGCGATAGAACGATTCAAACATTGTCAAAGTACCTTTGTAATTGATCCATGGTCAACTTGGTGCCTTCTGTATAAGGTACACGTTTCATCACGATGCAAATCGCAATGAGAAAGACAAAGAATCCATTGGGTTGGCACGAATCGACCATCAATGGTTGCTGAGTCCGGGAACAATGTCTTCAGGTTCAGAGAGGAAGGGCGCACATCCCATCCCGTGTTAAGACCTGTTCACCGCCTTCGTACCTCTGTACCGCCTACTACTCTTTTCCCGCCCTTTGTGGAATGACGTCGAATAGCTCACATTCCCTCTGTTGAGAACTCGATTTTGGCCCGTTGCCAACGCCACTAACGCAATGTTTCCACTTCTGCCACGCCAGTCATCATCGCGCGCGAGTTTCCCTCCACAATCAATCAATCAATCCATGAATACCTGCTAGCGGAGCGGAGATAGTACCCAGACATTAGCACGAACGTGCCAGGAGAGGTATATAGACATGAACTGTCAAGTGATTTGAATCCGGGATTTTGTCAATTTCGATTGCTTGTGATTTTCAACATGAAGACCTTACGATGGCCAATTTCGCTTTTCGTCCTGTTTCTTATACTCCCAGCTTTGTCCGCTTCAGCCAACAAGAGCACTAATCTGGAAGCTCCGCATCGACGGAAAATCTTCTATGCTGGAGGCCAATACAAATTGAGCGGAACCGGTCCGAACCATGTTCTCGTTGATCAACTGTATGTGGAGCAGCTTACCCCGCTTGGCGAAAAACAACAACCATATCCTCTCGTCTTCTATCACGGCGGAGGCATCTCAGGAACTGTGAGTACCTCCGTCTGAATTGTGATCATGGGGGATCTGTCTCATGCCTTTGTCTTCAGCAATGGCTCAACAAACCGGATGACGGAAGAGGCTGGGCTTCTTGGTTTCTTGACCATGGCTATGAAGTCTTCCTGATCGACATATGGAGCGTTGGCCGATCAAGTTCGGAGACTCTGGACCCTGAATTTGCTGGAGGCACCGCTGAGCTCGTAGAGTCGGCCTTTACTGCACCACAGCTCTACAACAAGTATTACCAGGCGAGATTTCATACCCAGTGGCCTGGCGTACGTCTTTCCGAACCTTGATGACGTAGCCCTTCCCCACAAGTTCAACTGCCCGGAAAGGCTAACGTGTGTCCGTAAATAGAACGGTACAATGGGAGATCCTGTGTTTGATGCTTTCTTTGCCAGATACCTACCTCTCAGCTTCAGTGACAAGCAACAGAACATTATGCGGAATTCCTCGTGCGCATTGCTTGGGATGATTGGGCCATCGATCCTTATCAGTCATTCATTGGGGTCTTCATCGGCTTTTTTAGCCACTGACGGATGCCCTGATTACGTGAAAGGCCATGTTTCAGTTGAAGGCGATGCAAGTCCCTTTGCAAGCTACGACGGAGGTGCCTTGGGAGCCAATAAGTCGGTTCCGACGAGGCCGTATGGGCTAGCCACCGTACCTCTTGCCTACGACCCTCCAGTGACCAATGCCAGTCAGCTTGTCCAGGCCCAAACCGGCAAACTCGAGTACACGGCCGGACTTGTGTCGAAATTTCCCTGCATAGCGCAAGCGGATACTCCGCCACCTCGAAAACTGGTTAACATTGCCAAAGCACCAGTCTTGTATCTAACGACAGAGGCCAGTATCCACCTTACCTATGATCAATGCACAGTCCAGTTCCTGCAGCAAGCGGGGGTGAAGGTCAATGCCACGTATCTTCCAGACATTGGAATCCGCGGGAACGGTCACTACTCTATGTTAGAGAAGAATAGTGATGATATCGCGGCGTACATAGATTACTGGGTTCAGGGTACAGTAAAGTCAAAGAACACATGAGGACAGCTTGTGTATACACCTTTTGATCATTTTCGTTCCAATAATCTGAGGTTTACGGAAACCAATTGCCCAATTGTGATCATTGTTCAAAGAGATTGTATTGTTCGGATGTAAGTGAGATTCGCACGGAGCAAAAGTAGTATGTACAAAGAGTAGGACCCAAAGCAAAAGCAAACAAAACTTTCCGCCTCTACGGATCTCTTACGACTCATTCTCTCACAGTGGTAAGAGCGTTGAACCGGAAAACAGAGCACAGAAAACGATCCTTGTGTCTTGACCAAACCGATTAGCCATCGACCTACACGAGGCTAACCAAGACCTCAGGCCGACTACCACATTCCACTGGCAGTCTTACTGGCTTCCATCCTGTCCTTGTCGAGTGAAATCCATGAAAGTGAGTCCACTATATGAGAGAGCATCATCCCAAGCGTCGAGGAAGCCGATCATACACCCAAGCACGTCGACTTTGTCATCTTGAGGGACTACTTCAACTGCAATTCCTCCTCGACCTCTCATTCCCAGGTTCCACAGCACGTTGTTGCAGACTCAAAGAACACCCTTTCAAACAAATCCGAGCTGCCTCAGACTCTCTTTCATGACCATCATTGTGAGCAGCTATTTTTTAAGCGTCTGCTGTGGCTTCTTGCAATCAATTACTCATGACCACGGGGAATCGTGAAGGAGTAGTGGAGAAGACAGCTGGCTTTGACAGCCAAGGAGTGGTCGAACTGGCTTTGGTCAAGCAGTTTTGATTCGGGTGTCGAGATATAACTCAGGTGAGAAAGTCTCTGATAATGAGACACTGGTAATCATACAATAGCACGATGGGATCCAGGATGTAACCCTCATTTCTGGCTTCGCCTGCAGTCCCTATGAACGTTGACTCTTGAGTATCCTTGCGCATCGACCTACTATATTTGTCCAAGCGTCGAGTGACTCATCAATTGTCCTTGGGAACATACAAGGCCAAGCATGAAAATGTAATTGATATGCAGCATGGATTGGGAAAGAGACCGATGGGGAAATGGGGGATATATCATGATAGAAAAGAGAATAAACCTAAAAAAAAATCCAAGGGATTTTGTCACAGGAGTAGAATATAGGCATTTGTTATCTCTACTTAACCTCACCTGACCTTGCAAGAAAAAATATCACTTAGGAAAAAGCAACTTGGATCGTCCCTAAATCAAGGAGAAACCACAGACATGGCTACCTCCACCTCCCCAGAGCAAAGCAACCCCCCCTAGGCCCAGAGGTAGAAGGGCCTAGCAAAGAGCACTCCAACCCACACTCACACCATATCTAAACACGCCTCACCCTCTCACCCAAACCATCTCTCTCTCTCCACAGCAAATCTCCTAATACCATCCACCAGCCAACTCCCCACATTCCCAACCCCACATTCCCAAACCCCCCTTTCCCCAAAACAAAGCGGCATGCAAGTGGCTACACTACCAATTTCCCTCACGCCAGCTCCTCCCAAAGACGCCCCCCCCCCCTGAATCGAACCCCTCTGCTATTAATCAATAGAGCCCCAGCACGCAATCTTTTCTTTTTCTCTTCTTCTTAGAACTCACACAACATCTTTAAATCATTCATGGGTTTGACCCGTAGAAAACGTGCATGCTAAAATGCTAAAAAGACAAAAACCACCAGCCAGCCGCGATGCGTTATATGCCTTGTGCTGACAAAAGATCAACCGCCTAAACTGAGTTTGTGAATGCGCATCCGCAAATCCACCCACAAATCGAGCAAAATCGTTCCTTCACCAGGTTTCAAAACAGCACCGTCGGACATTCCCAGTCTCAAAGATCCATATTTCGATGACGCACAGCCCTGAAAAGAAAATTGTTCCAAGAATAGTCACTCACAAAGCACAAACCCTTTCCCAACCTCTCGTTGAACTCCCCAAATCCAGCCTTCCTACCCTCCGCACTACCCCCTACGCCTTCAACCTCCTCTCCTCACAGCCCACACAAACCGGCATCTCCTCCTCCCCACGCGTAAAAAATCTCCCATCCTCGAACCCCCCTCCGCACTCCTATTACACCAAATATGTCAGCCAAGCCCTTCTCACACCTATCCCTATCAACCTCAACAACCTCAACAGAAAACCGAAGGTCAAAATCCCAAACATACCTTACAGCAAAAACACCCCTCATGCCACTCCCCCCCCAAAGCCTGCACAACCAAATCCGTAATCGGTCGCCGGCACCCTCTGCACTTCCCGCTAAACCTCCGCGTATGACACCCTACACACCACGCGAACCCCTCCCTCTCCACAAACGGCGTGCTCTTGTCAAAGGGATCCCCGCACTCGGCGCAGAAGAAGTGTCCGACATGCCACTCGCCGCCGCAGGCAACCACGACCTCGCCTTCAATCGGTGTTTTGCAACTCCTGCATCTCGGGCTGAATTGCTCGTGAAAGTCAAGATGGCAGTAAAATCTCAATGCTTTATCTCCGTCGGCTTCCGCCGAGGTTCCATCAACGTCATCTGAGGGAACTTGTTCGCCGTTAGCACGGGCTTCGATGCGTTCGAGGCGGGCGTTGTGGGAGGTAGAGGGTTCGGGGTAAAAGGCGACGCATTCGAGGAGTTCGGAGCAGTGGTAACAGGTGAAGCAGGAGGGGTGAAAGCGTTGGGAGGCGGCACTGACGATACGGCCCGAGATGGGGAGCGCACAGGCGGCGCATTGGGCTGTGGGGCGGTTGTTCGAAGGTATGAGGGACCAGTGGGGTCTGGAGATTCGCGTGGGATCGGTGGAGGAGTGGTGGGGAAGAGGCCGGGGCTTGCTCGAGGGGAATGGAAGAGGGCGAGGCTTGGTGGGTTCCTGGAATGCAACGCTGGGGCTTTCTTGAACCGAGATACTTGGGATCTCTGGCGTGGAGACTGAGATCGAGGGTACGGAGGATATATTGATGGATGGAATCGCAGGCGTATCGTTGAGTTGGACAATAGGGGGCTCTGCGATGCTGATGGTTGGGATAGCTGGCGCGGAGACGGTGGACCCTGGGAGTTGGGGCTTCGAGCAAATTATTGACGGTGCCTTCTTCACTCCATCACGACTTGAAGATTGGTTTAGGGGAGAAGCTCCTCGCTTCGTGTCGGCTTCGCTTGGTTTCCAGTCGATATCAAAGCTGACGATAGGCCTTCCCTTCTGATCGCTCACGACAGTGGGCGAAGGGAGTTTTGGACTTCTATCTTTCATACGAAGGCTTGTAGCCGCTCGAATATCGTCGCTCCGAATTTCAATGCCGTCCTTCTTTCCTGGTACAACCACCAGTCCATCAACGTCGCTTCCACTTCCGGAGTCAGGCGGAGTCGGCGGCAGAGGGTTTTTCACGTATGATGGATTTCGAGACTGGGAAGGCGGATTTTTGTGTATCTCGAATTTCGAGAGTTTCTTACTCTCCTCGACCGAGGCTGTCGCAGAACGAAGTAGTGTCTGGTTTGCTATTGGTAGCTGAGAAATCGTGTTGCGAGCCTTTGGCTTGAGCGGACTAGCCAGTGGAATGTCCTCCGTTGTATCAGACTCGGGTCCTTTCTTAACCACTCCTGGCTCTTCATAAATTTTATCCCGAGGATTCCTGAAAAGGCCTCCACTCGACTTTCTTGATTTGGGTCCACTGGCTCGACGGTGGCTGGACTTTAGAGAGGAAGGCAATTGAAATGATAGATTCATATAGGACTTTTTCTCTGGCGAGTCCCACAGAGGATGGCCTTTCGTGGTAGCATCTAGGCGGGCTTTTTTAGCTTCCACCGCAGAACCACTTGATTTACGACTGCCAAACGAGGCACTGCTGTCGCTCTTCTGGGACGTTGAGCCATCAGATACCGATCGATGGCTTGTCTCCTCACATACTCTTCCTGGACCAAGTCCACCATAATATCCAACGTTCTGACCCCTTGCATGGCTTCCTTTCCTAAGGTGTTCGGTATAGCTGTAAGGAGCGTCTGGATTTCGGTGAGGTACCGAGGGATTTCTGTGCTGCCACACAAGCCCAGATGCTTCCTGCTGAGCCACTGCATGCAACCGCTCTTCATCCTGCAAGTCCATATCTTCCAGTGCCTCTCTTAGAGACCGAGCTTCTTGCTTCTCCATCCACCGCATGCCACACTCTCTGTATGCAACACTTGGCGTAAATGATCTTGTTGTTGTGGGGTCTGAGATGTCTCGTGAGTCTCCTTCGACGTGAGGCGGCTGGACCAAAGGCCTGCCGGCGTGTTTGGCAACTGCTGCAATGGTAGGCATCTCTGATTGTGCCCGGTGGTGAGACAATGCACTGGAAGATCTGTCATGCCCGGTAGACCTGTTCAAGTCTGTTCCCCGTCCT
>JAABUR0100009936.1_pt1 | contig 10589 bp, 11 predicted proteins | sample 5560091 | NCBI WGS metagenome assembly JAABUR01 (sample SAMN10711879, study PRJNA513375) | rock metagenome | isolation source: Antarctica rocks | place: Antarctica: Victoria Land, University Valley sud
ATCCCTCTGGATGGGCCATGCGCGTCCTCCTTTGTGTATCGTGGTTCGTACACCCTTGATACTACAAAAGAGTGCGCTGGCTCATCCTTTTTCTTGTTCCCCCCCCATACCTACCCATGAAAGCCCCGGCGCCCCCCCCGCACGTTGGGCAGGTGTCGCCGGCCGCAGCCCCAGGGCTAGGCGCGGCCGCGCTCACCGGCGTTGTCGGGGCGATGTCGTCGCCCCCCGCCGGCCCGGCCGGTGTCTCCGGTGTCTCCCACATGGACATGCTGTGCTCCTCTCGTGCCGCGTGTCGTCGCTCAGGAGGCCTGTGCCGTGGTCTCGGTCGAGGCGGCCACGTCGACGACGTACGCGACGCGCCCGACGCGCTCCGCGTGCAGGGCGGTGTAGTCGATCTTGTGCAACGCGCCTGTCACCTTGCCGTGCAACTTCTGCTCCAACCAGGTCTTGTTGAAGGCACCGGGAACCGCGACGCGCAGTACCGCGCCGTCCTGGTCCAGGGCGCGCGTCGTGGCCAGCCAGGCGTTGAAGTTTTCACTGGTCATGACCTGGGCCAACTCATCGAGGACCGCGCGCCACACCGGATGCTCCTCGGCGATGGGCAGGTGGTCGGGGCTGTCGGACCACGCCGCATAGGAGCCGACGGGCTCACTGTGGCCGTCATTACGTCGGCGTCGTCGACCTGACGGGCCAACTCGTCGGCGATCCGGGCCGACGTCGGCTGCGCAGGGCGGCGCGGGGTGCAAGAGGTCCTGCAGAACGGCAAACAGATAGGGCATGCCGTTGGGGGCCTGGCCGTCGCGGCGGCGCTTGACGATGCTCGCCTGGCGGGCGCGCGTCCGGGCCGCCGCCTCGTCGAGCAGGCGCAAAAAGCGGTCGAGGGACACGCCGGCGGCGCAGCACAGGTTGCGAGCGCGGCCGAGACTCGAGCGCGGCGCGTCATCCCCCAGTTCGGCGCTTAGGGCCGCGATCTCGAACGCGAGCGCCTGGTCGTTCAGCGCATCGTCGGCTTGCGCGTGGCTCTCGTTGGTCGTCGTCGTCACTGTTGCTTTAGCGGGGGTAGGGGGTATCGAATCGACATCGAAGTCTTCTATTTCGATTGGGTTTACTTGGGGTGAAGGATTCTTCACCCTCCCCCCGCCGTATTCTTCACCCCTACACGGGCCAGCCGATGCGCCGTCCGTCGCGGTATGTGCGGGTCCCGTGCGCTCCCTCTCTGCACATAGTGACTTCCGTTCCGCGTACTGGTCTGGCTTCGCGTGCTGGTCACATGGTCCCCCATTGCACGCCTCGGTGTCGCGGGCCGCGTGGGGCCGGTGGGCGCGGGTGGTGGTGGAGGTCGCCGGCGTCGCGTCGTCAACGGCGGCGGTGGCGAGGAGGAGGCCATCCACCCGGGCGAGCCCTTCGACGGCCGCGAAGAACGGGCGCACGTCATAGGCGTTCGTGGACTGCCGGCCTCGTTGGGAGACTGGAGGGCGGGGGCGCTTGGAGATTTGGAGATATGGCGACCGAACGGATACTGCACATAGGCTTTAATACCTTTGATTCCGTTAACAACACCCTTACCATCACAATGTCCACCTCTCTGAACTACCATGCCCGCGCGCTGTGCTCCAGCATCACACATGGGGGTCGTGACCGGGCTGCGGGGCGGTATAGGTGGCGCAAGTTGACAGTGACCTATCCTGCACCCTACCCTATCGAGAGCATGGTATAGATGGTGCCTGAGGACGGATAGACAGAGGAGAAGGCAGGGATGGAGTTCTACAGCGTGCAGCTGCGCGAGAAGATTGAGGTCCCAGACACCGACGTGGAGATCACGACGGCGGAGAACGGGCGGCGGCAGGCGCGGGCCACGGTGCAACGGGAGGGCACGGCGATCAAGCTGTTCAAATTCTTACCCAACGCTGACGCGGCGCCGACGGCCGCAGCGGCCGCAACGGCTGCACCGACCGGGACGGAAGGGGCGACGAAGGCGACGGCAACCACCAAGCGGATAGGAAAAGCCGCGGCGTGACGTGAGCGGCGCGCCACAACGCGGGCGTCGCGGCCACGCGCACGCTTTGCGTCTCGATGACACTTTCTCCAGGAAGCGTATGGGGGCGTTTTTAGGGGGTGGCGTGACCGGGAAGACCTTGAGCGAGGACGACGCGGCCACGGCCCTGTCACAGCCCGACAACGCCTGTCGCGCCGATGGACGCATCAATGCATCGACGATACCCTCCATAGCGGGGCTATGCATCGGGGCGCGGGCGGGGACTGGCCCGGCTGTCGTGCGGGGCGCTCGACGGTCGACCGACGCGTCCGCAGAGGGACAGGGAATGAGGGGCGAGGATGCGGGTGATCCGGAGCACGTATCGCGGGGCGGCGGAGTGGCTAGCCCAGCGGGAGGCGGTGCGGGCAGCGCGGGCCGTGGACGGCACGACAGGGGAGGCCAGGGGACTGCCGCCGCTGGAACCGGCGGTCGTGGTGAGCGGGCCGGACGAGCATGCGGCGGGCGCGGGTGTACTGGTCGAGGCGGTGGGGCCCGACGCAACCGTCATCTACCAGCTCCTCGTCCCGACGGAGTCGGCACGGCCGGAGGACGCGATTGAGGCAGCGATCCAGGAGGCGTGGCGGCAGCTGGTGCAACAGGTGGGGCCGCCAGACCCGGACGAGGAGCCGGTGGAAGCGGCCGAAGCTGGGGGTGAGCAGTCTCCTCTTATGGGTTGAGGGTACTGCACATAGATTTTTAGTACCCTCCTCATACTAATCATACTACCAAGCATAAAATATACAGTACGCTACGTCTGCGCTGTCCCCCTCATGGCTGGGGGAGACAATCCGCGTTATCTCACGCGTATCCCGCGTCCGTCAGTGTCAAGCAGGATGAGGTCGGGGCATACGGCGCGGGCCATCTCGAGCGTGGCAGCGCCCACGGCCGTCGCGACGGTGTACCCTGCGTCTTCGAAAGCGTCCCGCAGCAGCGTGGTGATCACCACATCATTATCCACGACCAAGATTGTGCCTGCGCCCATGGCCTGTCGTGCGCGACCGGCCGTGGCGGCGAGATAGGCGCGCAGCCCGGCCTGGTCGTGCGGGTGGAATAGATAGCGCCCTTCGTCGCCTTCCTCGACGTCGCGTTGGCGCAGCCGTGCCACCTTCAGAAGGACGGCATAGCGATCAAGCTGTTCACGTTCTTGCCCAACGCAGGCAGGGCCTCGGCAACCTGGACGGAGGAGGCGACGGGGACGAAGGCGATCACGAAGACGACAGGGAAGGCCAAGACGTGACGTGATCGACGCTGCGCGGCCATGCACGCGCTTTGAGTCTCGATGACACTATTTCCAAGAGGCGCGTGTTGGCGTTTTTTGGGGGTGGCCTGACCGGGATAGACCTTGAGAGAGGACGACGCAGCCACGACCCTATCACGGCTCGACAACGCTTGTCGCGGAGATGAGACGCATTGATGCATCAAAGATGTCCTCCTCGACAGGGTGTGCATCGGGGCGGGGGAAGGGGATGGCCCTCGTGCACGGATAGCTCGTCGCCGTGACCTCCGGCGCTCCCCGTGCTGTCGGGGACGCACTGATAGCGCCGAGCGCCGAGAGGTCCCACAGTTGGGTCAGTGCGGGCAGCGCGGCGCGTGGTCGCTGCGTGTGGCGCTAGATGGCCGGCAGACGCGTCAGCAGGGGGACGGGGGATGCGGGGCGAGGATACGGGTGATCCGGAGCATGTATCACGGGGCGGCGGAGTGGCTAGTACCGTTCGCCTGAAAACATTCCGCATATTTAGCGGACTGTACGCCCGTAAACAGCGCGAGGACTACGTTCTTTTTCCGCGGAGTTATTTCCGTCGGACGGTACTAGTTCCGCGGGTGATGGTACGGGCAGCACGGGTCGCGGCGGGCACGGCAGTGGGGGCATGGGGTGGCTAGCGTTAGAGCCGGCGCTAGTGGTAAGCAGCCTGGACAGGCATGCGGCAGGCGCGGGCGTGCTGGTTGAGGCCGTGGGGTCGGGGGCGGACGAACTGGCCCTCTATCAGCGTCTCGTTCTGCCGGAGGGCCACAGCAGCGGCGACGAGCGATCCCAAGACGCGATCGAGCCAGCGCTCCAGAAAGCAGGGTGGCGGCTGCTACAACCCTCCGGCAGAACGAGACGCCCAAGCCGTGAGTTGCCATGAGGTGACGGTGGCGCACGGGACACGTCCCCCCCCGGTCGTCCTCTTTGTTATGTCGAATCGACTCGATCGCCCCTGTCGATAACAGGGGTTATCGACAGCAAGGGCGTGGTATAGTGCCACTATGTGGCTCACATCTATGCTGCGTCTACAGCGCACCACGTCGTGGAGTGGAGATGCCCGTGGATCCATTCAGTATCCTTCTCTCGCTGGCCATCAACCTTGGCTCGGATGTCCTCGATCCCATTCTCTTGCGGATTCGCTCCGGCGGCCGTCAGGATGTGTCGCGCACCGCCGTGGCCGCATTCCGTCAGGCCATCGCTGACCTGCAGGACCAGACCCGTGATGACAATGAACGTGCGGTCCTCCAGCAGCTGCGCGACGATGTGGAGGCGCTGCTACCCGTTGGTACACCAACCCTCCCCGGCCCTATCGTCCTCTCCCTGGTCGCCGGTGATCTTGACCGGTTGCGGGCCACGGTGACATCCCTTGTCGGGGCGCGCCTCACCGGTGTCGAGACTGCTGTGCGCGAGCGCATCGAGGCCCGGTTGTCGGCGGCGCTGCTGTCCACGTTCAACGCCCTGGTGCGCGACCCGGCCAATGCCCCGGCGCGCGCCGACGTGGAGCGCCTGCACGCCGACTTGATCGCGCTCGCGCTCCGGGCGATACACGACGACCTGCGCGCTCTCGGCACCGAACAGCGCCAAGGCATGGACCTCGTCGTGCAGCGGCTGGAGGCCATCGAACAGGGCCTGCGTGCCGCAGCGTCGCCTGCCGACCTGGCGCAAGCCCTGGGTGAGATTCTGGATGAGGAGGGCCTGCGGGCCTACCTGGAGAGCCGGGGATACCACGTCACCTCGCCGCGTGCGACGGACCGCCTCTTCATCACGCCGGATGAGTTCCGTGGGCGCGTCGCGGCCAACGTGCCGTTCGGGTACGATGGGCCGCGCGCCGGGGGCGACGCCGCCGTCGAGGACATAGCACGGCGCATCGCGGCCGGCGAACCGATCCTCGTGGTCGCGGTGCCCGATGGCGCGGGCAAGACGCGGATCTGCCTCGATCTCGCGGCTCGACTGGCCGACGACTCCACGCGCACCGTCCTGTTCGTGCATCCCGACGTCAAGGCGGAGGATCGCCACCTTGCCGAACTCGACGCACAGGGGCGCTATGTGATCGTGCTCGACGACGCCCATGAGACCGACGATGCGCTGCGCCTGGCACGACGGCTCCTCGGCGACGGCCGCCTCACCTCCGGTGTGCAGATCGTGGCGACGACACATCCAGGCCTGGCCGACGACATCGCCGCTGCCCTCCGGGCTCCAGCGCGACCGGCGCGCCGGCTGACGCTGGAGCCTATCCCTGGCCCGGACATCGACGCGATGCTGACGCGGATGCCGTATGCCATCACCGATCCCCGGGTACGCGCCGAGATCGTCGCGCTCGCCGACGGCCGTCCGCTGCTGGCCCACCTGGCGGTGCGGGTTGTGCGGGATGGACGCCCTCTGACCGGCATGCACCAAGATGACCTCCTCGGCTACTACCTCGACGATATCGTGCGCGCCATCGAACAGGCTGGCCACCCTGCGCTGCGCCGCTACCTGTCCATCCTGGTTGGCCTGCGCAAGGTCGAGGCGCGACACCAGAGCTTGCGCGCGGCGGTCCGCGCGGCCGCAGGGCTCGATGAGATGTCCGAAGAGGCGTTGCTCGCGGAGCTGGAGCGCGCCCGTATCGTGCGGCGCAACGTACACGCCATCCGGGTCAAGCTCGACCTCCTCGCCGCCCATCTGGTCGACTCCAGCTTCGTCGTCGATGGCCACCCGTTCGATTTCGCCGCGGATATCGCCAGGCCGTTCCTTATATACAAGCTCCCCGATATCCTGATCCAGGCGGCCGAGGTGGACGCGTGCCGGGCGGGCTCTGCCGCTGGACAGGTGCTCAGCGACTTCTTCCGCGCGATCGAGGGCGAGGTCCGTACGGCAACCAACACGCAGCGCCTGGACGCGCTGACCCTTCTTGAGCGGATCGCCCTGTATCGGCCCGATGAAGCACTGCGCATCATCCTGCCCACCATTGACGGCCCGGCGCCTACGGACGAGGTCATCGTCGACCCTATCTGGGGATCACGAACCGTCACGCATGCGGACGTATTGGAGGCAGCGGTCGCCCGGCTTGGCGACACGATGCTGGTGCGCCCCGGAGACAGCGCGGATGCCCTCTTCGCACTGGCGACATACCAGCCGCAGGTCCCAGGCTACGAGGGCGTCCGCCCCACGGCGCTCAGAGCACTCACGGCAGCCTGCGCCTTCGACCCACTCATCAAGCCGTACAGCCTCCAGGCCGCTGTCGCTGGTCGGCTCCAGGGATGGTTGGCGCGACCGGATGGCGCGCGCGTTGTACGACCACTCCTACCCGCTCTACTGCAGAGCCAGTTCGATACCGGACATATGCTGCCTGGAAGCACTGTCGCGCGGATCTACCACGGGCCCCTCCCGGCTGATGCACGGACGGCGCCGGCACTCAACGACATCTATACCGCCGCGATCGCGCGGTCTGCCGACATATACAATGCGGCGACGACTCTGGCCGAGCGCCTGGCCGTCGTCGACCTGTTCAAGCCGTTCATCAACCAGATGTGGCACGCGGGGGCCAGCGCCGAACTGCGCGCTGTCATTGAGGACGCGTGCGAACGGGTCGTCGCCGTCCTCGCATGTTGGGCAGCCAATGGAACCACCCCACTCCCCGTGCTCGACAGGATCGAGCAATGGGCGCGGCGCGCGGTCGAACTCGGCCTTGTGCCCAATACGCGTGCCCGAACACTGCTCGATCTGCCACAATGCGTGTCCGCCCTAACGACCTATCGCATGCTCGCGCTCCATCCAAACCTCTATGCGTGGGGCCACGGCTACAAAGAGGCTCTAGACGCGCAGGAGCGATGGTGGAAACAAGCACCGCACCAGATCACACAGGCGCCCATAGACACATGGCTCTCTGACCTGAACCGCATCGTCACAGAGCGCCGACAGATGCGGGGCGGTATCGCGGTCGACGGCATCGGCCTGCTCCTCGTGCGGGTCGTCGAGCGCAACCTGGATCTGGGCCGGGACGTCGTTGAACGGATCGAGTCCACCCATGATGCCCTCGTGCCGGTCCTACAGTGGCCCCTCGCCGAGTTGTGGCGCCATGATCTGGTACGGTTCCATACCCTTACCGCTGACTGGCTGCCCGAGCCCGATCCAGCCCCGATCGCACAACTCGGATGCGCGCTGGCACGGGCCGTGGCGAACGGGGCCGTGCCCGACACCGCTGATCGGGCCATCATCGACGCGCTCACGCGAGCGCCTGGCTCGGAGACCGACCGAGCGCTGATTGCATGCTTGCCGGCGTTCGGTGAGCTAGAGCCAACGGCCGCTTCCTCCCTGACTGTGTCTATTGCTGGGCGCTCCGATGAGGCTCTGCTGCGCCGTTTGATCGCCGTCCTGCCAAAGCCGTCGACCGTGACGACTGCCGGGATTAACAGCGTGCGCGCTATCCCCACGACGGACTACCGCGCAATCGTGGTCAACTTGGTCCGGCTCGACGAGATCGACCACGAGGTCGAAGGTGTCTTGGAGCAATTGGCCGCCGTGGCTCCCGACGCGGTCGTGGACCTGCTGGAGGAGCGTATCAGGGCTACCGGGACGCCTCATCGGCCGACGTACGATGCCATCCCGCACGGGCTGACGAGCCCCGTGATGCTTGCGCCGCTGCGCGCAAGTCCGGATTATGTCGATCTCCTACGCCGCGTGCGTGACTGGCAGCTGCGGCCTGATGCAGCCTTCCGGCTGTATGCAGGTGAGGCGCTGGCGCTGCTCAGCCCGCCACGCCCACGCAGGGGGGGCGTGACCGAGCCGAGCCTGGACGGTCCCATCGCCGCAGTGCTGCGTGAGTGGACCGCGACAGGCAATCCGGATCATCTGGTCGCGGTGGCCGACCTGCTCAAGGAGTTCGTGGGCGACGCGCGCGCTTTCGACCTCGCGCGCGAGATCGTGGCGGCGGTTCACGGGGATGCGCGCGTGGAGGAAGCGGTGCGTGGCGTGTTCTTCACATCGGGCGAAGCCATCTGGGGCCCGTCCTCCGCGCACTTCCACGGACGCATCCCCGTGCTCGAGATCTGGCGTACCGACAGTCAGGCCGGCGTGTACGTGCGCGGCTTCGCCGAGCGCGCCATCGCGATCCTGCACTCCATGGCGACCGAGGCAGATGCATTCGACGAGGAAGCCCTCGAACGATGACGGTCACGAGAGGGAAAGGCCCCATTGTTATGCGTGGTATGGACGTGCGGAACTCCGCCGTCGTGGCGTACGAGCCGTCGGTCGCGTTGGATCGCTCGGACGCCTGGTACCATCTCCCGGCCGACGAGCGGCGCCGCCTGGCCGTCGTCGCCTGCCAGGCCCACGACGCCGAGGCACTCTGGCGCCTGACCGAGGCCTTCGTCCTGCGCACTGGGGCCGCAGGGGCACGCGTCTCTCCCCACACCCTGCGCGCCTACCGCCGCGGCGTCCTCGACCTGATCGCCGCGTGGCCGCAGGAAAATCTGCTCCACCCAGGGCGCGAGGCTGGCCAGGGGTGGCTCCGCGCCCTGGAGAGTACGGGCAAGACGCCGGCGACCGTGCGCGTGCGCCTCGCCGCCGGCCGCGCCCTCTACGCCGCCCTCGCGCACAACGGCGCCACCGCCGATGCGCCGTTCACGATTGCGAAGCCGGCGCGCGAGACGACGGCGCCCTGGGACAAGCGCCGCCCCTACACCGACGATGAGGTCGCTGCCCTCGCGCGCGCCGCCGGTTCCGAGGACCGTGTCCTCGTGCTCCTGGGCGCGCACGCCGGCCTACGCATCTCCGAGGCCCTGGCCCTGACCTTCAAGGATGTCACGCCTGGCCGGGGTGAAGTGGGCGGCGAGGTGCGCGTCCGCCACGGCAAGGGCGGCAAAGCGCGCACGATCCCCCTCTCGCCCACCCTCGCCGCTGCACTCGCCGCCTGGCGTGAGGAAAGAGCGGGACGCGGTGAGGGTGGGATGGACGCGCGCGTGTTGCGCTATCGCCACCAGCTGGACGCCCGCCGCCACCTGGAGCGCCTCGCGCGGGCGGCGGGCGTGCCCTACCGCGGCGTCCATGCCCTGCGCCACACCTGCGGCACGCGCCTGATGCGCGAGAAGAAGGACCTGGAGGTCGTCGCCCGCATGCTCGGCCATAGCTCCGTCGAGACCGCGCGCATCTACGCCAAGTGGGATGACACCCGCGCCGCCGAGGCCGTCGCAACCTGGTAGGTACCGCAGCGAAGACATATGAGGAGATTGTCGTGGTTTGGTTATTGTGTGGTGCCAAATGACTATGTGCAGAGCCTCCTTTGGCCCCCTTCCCCCTTCTCCCACCAACGGCCGCCAATCCACGAACTCCTACGACCTGCGCCCGTTTTTCGGCGCCGTCGAAGGGCTCGCCCGGCTCGACGGCCTGCTCTCCGATGACACACCCACTGGTACAGCACGGCCCGACGCGAGCCCACGTGACGAACAGCGCCCCCCGGCGCCACGCGATACCGCTGCGCGCGCACAGGCGCCAGGCACCCCGCACACCACCAGTCGTCACGACGCGGAACGGCAACCGCTATGTGCAGGTGCGGAGAGTGGTGGACCCGACAACCGCCCGTCGAGTGACCGAACGCCGACCGCTGGGGAGGGTGAAGGATCGCGTGCGGGAGGGGTGAAGAATCCTTCACCCCAAATAAACCCAGTCGAAATAGACAATTTCGACTACGATTCGATACCCCCTACCCCCGCTAAGGCAACAGTGACCCCGACGACCGACACCGAGACCCGGCCCCCAGCCAGTGCAGACCCCGACGACCAGGCGCTCGCGGCCGAGATCGCCGCCCTGAGTGACGAACTGGGGGACGACGTGCCGCGTTCGAGTCTCGGCCGCGCCCGCAACCTATGCCGCGACGCCAGCATGTCGCCCGCCCGCTTCCTGCGCTTGCTTGACGAGGCGGCGGCCCGGACGCGCGACCGCCAGGCCAGCATCGTCAAGCGCCGGCGCAACGGCCAGGCCCCCAACGGCATACCCTACCTGTTCGCCGTCCTAACCGACCTGCTGCACCCCGCGCCGCCCCGTATGGCCGACGCCAGCCCGGACGCGGATTGCCGGCGATCCGGCCCGTCAGGTCGTCGTCGACGCCGGCGTGACGACGACCGTGGTGAGCCCGTCGGCTCCTATGCGGCGTGGTCCGACAGCCCTGACCGCCTACCGATTACCAAGGAGCACGCGGTCTGGCACACGGTACTTGACGAGCTGGCCCACCTGCTGACGACGGAGAACTTCAACGCGTGGCTAGCCACGACGCGCGTCCTTGACCAAGAGGGGGAGGTGCTGCGGGTCGCCGTTCCCGCCGCGTTCAACAAG
>JAABUR0100009938.1_pt1 | contig 10589 bp, 15 predicted proteins | sample 5560091 | NCBI WGS metagenome assembly JAABUR01 (sample SAMN10711879, study PRJNA513375) | rock metagenome | isolation source: Antarctica rocks | place: Antarctica: Victoria Land, University Valley sud
GCGGACAGAACACGGTCCAGCCAGGACGGCTCTGCTCGGCCCGCGGCTCAGTGGGCAGAGGGCGAGGCGCAGCACTCTGCACCGCGAGTTTTTTTGTGCTGGGGCCCGGGGTGCGGGTCGGCGCCGAACGGGGAGGCCGCGGGCGGCCGGCGCAGCCGCAGCACATCCTCCAGCCGCGGCAGCGGCGCGCGGGGGGCCAGAATCCCTAGGTCAAGGGCGGGGGGCGGCGCGGGCGCGGGCTCCGGCGACGGCGGGATCTCGCCTGGCTCCGGCTCCTCTGCCGGCGGCGCCGCCGCGGCCGCCGCGGCCGCGGGCGCCGCCGCGAGCGGGTCGTCCTCGTCGGCCGCGGCGAGCAGCGCCAGCCGGTGCCGCGCAATGGCGGACGCCGCGTCGGCGCCCGCGTCGGCCGCCGCGGCGGCCGGGCGCGCCTCCGCGCGCTTGGCGAGCAGCTCCCGCGCCAGCCTGCGCGCGGGCGTGAGAACTGTCCTATAGCTGCAGCTGTTTGTTAGCCATGCAAGACCCGCAGCTGCTGAGTCCAGCAACTCGCGCCGAAGCAGCTGCTCCAGTCACACACGGCGCGCTCGTGTGAAAAAAAGCGAGAGATGCCACCGAGCAAAACGGATGCGTGTTGGTGCAGCTGTACACCAGGCGTGCGGATGGGTGATGCCTGCGGCGCGCAGCTTGATGCCGGCCGGCGGGCGTGGGCAGCCACAAGGGCGCGAGCACAGGGCAGACGGGCGCAAGGGGATGCGCGGCCCGCACCGCCGGCGCCGCGCCTTGCGCTCCTCCTCGGTCACGGCGGCGGCGCCTCCCACAGGGCGGACGCTTGCCGGCACGCATGCCTCTAAAGGCCCGCCTGCGGCAGGGCCTCCGCCAGGGCTCGCGCCAGGGTCCCCATCCCTGCCATGGTCCCGCAGGTGCTGCGACAGCACGCCCGCGCCGTCACCACCCGCTGGGCGCACGCTCGGCGCTGCGCTGGGGCTCTGCGCGCCATCCACAGCGCCATCGCCCCCAAAGCTCAAGCCTGGCAGGGCGTGGCTCTCATCGTCGCTGCCGCGGCCATCGCTGGGGCGCTCCACGCCGGCGTCGGCCGCCCCCTCACCATGGCTGTCTGCGGCCGCGCCCTCGCCGCCGGCGCCCGCCAAGGCGGGACCAATTTCCAAAGCCAGGGCCTCTACAGGGCCTGCAGACTTGGAGGGCCGCTGCGCGCCCGCGACGGGCGCAATCTGGGGGTTGGCGCGCAGCGCCAGCCACGGCGGCTGCTTTTTAATGCCTGCGTCGACCTGAATCTGCCCTGACCCTAGCCCCAATGCACCGCCCTGGCCTGCCGCACCCGCAAGCCACGGCGCAGCTCCGGCTGCGTCTGCGGAGCTGGGCCGCGGCGCGTGCGGAAGTGCAGCTGGCGGGCTGCTCCGACCGGCTGCGGCCAGCGCAGGGCGCGCAGGAGCGCTCGGCTCCGCGGCTGCACTCGCTGCGGCAGGGGCGGCGGCCGGCGAGCCGTGCGCAGGCAGCGCCGGGGTGCCCGGCCGCCCGGGCGCCCTCTGCAGCGCGGCCGCCAGCTCCTGCCTGCCCCAGCAAGTGGGGTCTGGGGTCGGCGGACAGCCCCAGGTGGCCCACCTGGAGCTTGGCCAATCCTAACCCTTGCCACGACTCCCGACGCGCACACCTCACCACAAACGCGCAGACCTCATCACAAACATCAGGCAGGCCGCCCTGGCCACACGCCCATCCAGGGCAACAGACCCCTCGCAGCAGCAATCGCATGCCCGGACTCAGAGCCCTAACTCTAACCCTCGCACCTGTAGAACCAGTGGTACGCGCTGCCCGGCTGCAGGAAGGCAAAGCGCGGGTTGCCGGCCTCGCGCGCGGCGACCACGCCCTCGAACCGCGCGCCGTTCTTCTGCCGCACGAGCGCCCGCCAACCCGGTCCATCATGTGCTCGTCGCAAAGCGAGTGCTGGCGCCAGGTGCTGTCTGGTTTAGCGGCCACATGTGCAAACCCATGTGCGGTCACTGAACATGCTGTCGCGCCTGAGGTGGCTGATTGCAGCCGCTGAAACAACGCATTTACTAAGATTTCATGACGATTGGTGTGGTAATCGAGACTGACAAGTCAACAGTGCATGTCTAATCGGCATGGCCTCACGGCCTGGGGTTAGGGAGCGGGGCTACCCACAGCCGAGGGCGAGCGCGCTCCCCGCCGCTGCGGCAGCGCGCGAGCGCGCGGCGCCGCGCTCCCGCTCCGGCGCGGCTCCCTTGCACAGTCTCTCAGGTCCAGGGTTGGTGCAGCCAGGGCACCGGCACACGGCCAGGCGCATCCAGGCGCGCACGCGCCCCCGCGCCGGGGCCCGCCCCGGCGCAGGAGGCGGAGGAGAAGAGCAGGCCGCCCGCGCCGCGCACCTGGATGAACGGCGCGAGCTTGGCGATGATTGCGCGGACCTCTGGCGGCGGCAGCGCCGCGCCGCCGGCACCCGCCTCCCGGCCTCCGCCCCCCGCCCCTGCGCGCGCCGACTCGCCGGCCTGGCCCCCGGCCGCCGCCTGCGGCGCGGCCGCGGGCAGCTGTGCGCGCCCGCCGCCCGTCCACTGCCCAGCTGAGACCTCCAGCGCGGCCTGCACTGCGCTGCCGGCATCGCGCGCATCCGCAACTGGCTGGACGGCCGACCCCGGGGCGGCAGCAGCGCGGCCCGGCGACAGACTCCGACCTGGGCCCGTCACGGCGCTGGCCCCTTCAGGCGTGCTGGCCATGGGCGCTGCGGGGACAGGCGCCGCGTTTCCTGCAGGGTCTGCGCCAGGGCTGCTCTCCGCCGCGGCCGCAGCCGCTGCTGCGCCCTGGCCCAAAGCGCCCCGGCTTTCAGCGCATGCAATCACAATGCTGCCACCTTCAGAGCGGTTCAGCTCGGCCGCGTCCTCAGGGGCAGCAACCGCCCCAGTGCTCCGCCCACCAGGCTCCATGAGTGCAGGGCCATATGCAGGCATGCACTCCACAGCTGCTGCACTGGCGGCCGGCGCGCTGGCGAGCGTGAGCCCGTCGGCGTCTCCGTCGGCAGCAGCGCCCCCAGCAGGACCGTGCTCGTGAGCCTCCTGATCGCCCTCATCTGCAACAGCCACGGCCAGGACGCCTTGTTGCCATACAGGCGGCCCTGCAGCGGCGCCGTCCAACAGCCCGCTGCCGCCGTCGGCCACGGAGCGTGCTGAAGGCTCATCACCTGAAGTGCGCTCCGGGCCTGCCTCCCGAAGAGCTGCAGCTGCGTCACAGGGTCCATCCGACGCCTGCTCAAGGCCAGCGGCCCGTGCCTGCGCCGCCCCGCTCGGCGCCGCGCATCCGGCCGCGCCCAGGCTGGCGCCCGCCGCCGCTTCCGCGCGGCCTTTGCCCGGCAGCCCTGCAGGGTCTGTGCGGCTGCAGGTGCCGGCAGGCGGGCCATGCACGCCCTGCGGGAGGCCGCCAAGCCGGTCCTCGCTGCTCACCGGAGACCCCATACTCCCCAGCGGCTCGCGCCGCCCCTCTCCACCGGGCCCTGCCGCGGGTATGTCCGCTGCCTGGCTGCTAGCCGCAGACATGCCCGCCTGCTGCGGCGGCTGGGGCCCTGCCCGCGGGGACTCCCCCTCCTGGCTGCCCGCGTCTGACACGTCGGCGTACGACTGCAGCGACAGCAGCGCGCTCGGCCCCGCGCCGGCCGCCGCGGCGCCTGCGTCTGGCGCGCCTGCCGACCGGCCGCCGCCGTCGTCGGCGCTGCTGGCTGGCCGCGCCATGTCTGTGGCCTGCGGCTCGTCGTCGGGCAGCTCCTGCGGCACAATAACATTTCGTATCAAGCACTTGCTCTCTGCCTACCAGGCTGAAGGCCACTGCAGTGCGTTGCGCGTCATGCCCCCTCTATCACATAGGCGGTCAGGTGCCTGACGGCCATGTCAGTGCAGCTGTCCCTAGGACCGCCGATCGACAGCCCACCGTGTCTTGAGCAGACAGCGACGGCGTTGAGCCTGCGCACGCAGGACCTGACACATCGCGCCTCTCCCCACGACCGCAACCCGGTGCCCGATCGGGCACGGCCTCGGCCGCCGGCCTGCCACCGCGCCCGCCCGGGGCGGCCGCGCGCCTGCGGCGCGGCGTCCAGCAGCCAGCGGTAGAACGCGTGGCAGCGCGCGCCGGGCGCCAGGAACGCAAAGGCGGGGTTGGCCGCCTGGCGCACGCGCAGCACGAACTCCGCCTGCCCGCCCGCCTCGCGCACGAAGCGCGCCGTCTGCGCCATGATCTGCCGCCCGGGCGCGCGGCGCGCTCAGCGGCAGCTGAAACAAAATGAACAGCTGACTGTGTTTTTTCCCTTTTCTTTCTCTCCGCTTTCCGGCGACGGCACGGAGGACGCGCGCGCCGCGCAGGCAGAGCCGCGGGCGTGGAGGGTCTGGGGTAGCTCAGCGACCAGCACATGCTAGCAAGCTTCTGTCGACCGGCGTTCACCTGCGACCGCTGTGCACAGAGACCGCGCTCTTCGATCGGGAGGGGCCTGTGGCATGGCTGCCAGGGATACAAGGTCTGCATGAGCTGAGGAAACGGCATCCGCATGGTGATAATACAAAATTTTATTTTTGACTAGCCGCATGGGCGCCCAGCTGCAAGGCGGGAGCATTTGAACCAGGAGTCCCTGTGAGGGGCAAAGGCCGCTTGCCCGACCGGAGACGGGACACGGGGCGCACCTTCAGCTCCCGCGCACTGCCCGGCAGCGCGCCGGCCAGCCGCGCCGGCAGCGGCACGCTGAAGCGCGGCACGTACGGTTCTGCAGCGGCAGCCCCGGCGCTCTGCCCGGGCGCGGCGGCCTCCTCCAAGGCCGGGCTGCCGCCGGCGCCATACGTGTAGCCGACCTGGGAGTAGGCACCTGCGCACGCTCGCGCAGAGCACTGCTGGGCCACGCATGGCCTTGCGCTCATGGATGCAAAAGCAGAGCTGTGTGTAGCAACGTGCAGCTCAACTGGCAGCACTGCCGGGCACTGCCCCGCAGGAAGGCGCACTCCTCTAATGCTGAGCAGCGGACACTGCATGGTTTGCGGCGGATGATCACACAGAGGACAGCACGGGCAGAAGGGGCACGCGCCGGCAGCAGCGGCGTCGCGCGTTGCGCCGTCGGGCGCGCTGTCGGCCTCGTCGTCGGACCCGGCGCTGCTGCCGAGGTCAGCATACCGCTCGGCGTCCAGCGCTTCCTCTGCGACCTCCTCGTCATCGTCAGCGTCCGACGTGGTTCCTGGTGGCGCGCGCCCCCTGCGCGGGCACGCGCCCTCTCAGCGCGCTCTCTGTCATAACGTCCGCATGCTCAAAGTGCGCATAACAGAATGCCTGCAGCTACAGGACTGCACTTAGCAAACAATACAGGCCAGCGCCTGCTTCCCCTGCCAAGTGCATGACAGACAACACCTTCGCCGTGCATAACACTGCACACTACCCGCGCGTTGGCAAGCGGAGCAAGGCTCGTGCCTGCCAAGCGGGGGCCCCGCTGCAGCGTCCAGCAGCCGCACATCGTAGCGGTCCACGGTGGCACCGCCTGGGTGCGGCAGCAGGTGTTCGCCGCGGTCCAGCGCGGCCTCCTGAGGCGCCTCAAACAAGGTGCAGGCCGTGCCGTACACCACAAAGGCTGGCGAGTCGCCAGCGCCTGCGCGTGCGGGCACCGGTCTCAGCGCGTGTGCCGGGGCACGACGAGCGCGGCGATGACTCGCAGCAGCGCCGGCGCACCGGCCACGCCAGCGAAGCGGTGCGGCGGCCTGCGTGCACCACGCCGTCCCATTTGTCTATGCTACTCTGACATATTTGTCCCGCCTTGCACGCTCTTGCCTGTGCAACGTCGCGTCGGCCCTACCGGGGCAAGGGTTGGCTCTCAGCAACTTCAACGCAAGGGAGGCTGCAGAGATCGAAGGCTGTAGCGTCCGGCTGTGCTTCCCTGGTTTCGATGCTTGCGTGCTGCTGAGAAGGGAGAGCTGGTGGCGTCGCAGCTGGGTTTGGTGCAGAACTCCCCGCAGGCCTATTCAGCTTGGCCGCCCGCCGCGGGCTCTGATGGCGTGCACACCGCGCTGGCGGCAGCCGGCGCTGCTGGTGCTGGCCGTGCTGGTGCTGGCGAGCAGCGCGCAGGCGCTGTTTGTGATTGAGAAGGGCGCGCTAAAGATCAAGTTCCCGCGCTCCGCCGCGACGGCGCACCGGGATGGCTTTGACGTCAGCATGGCCAACTTTGGCTCGCCAAAGTATGGCGGGGAGCTCATGTGCGGGCCCAGCTCTGAGCATGGTGCCTTCTTAGTAAAAGTTGGGCTGTATTCCCAGCACGATCTGAGCGGCTTCTCGCCCGGGGACAGCGGCAAGCTGGTGTACCCGGACAAGGAGCACGGGCACGAGAACACCTGCTTGCCCGGCTGCAACTTTGCCTGCCAAAGCTTCTCGGTGAGGCCTCATGTGCTACGTTTCGCGCTCCGCCTGCGGGCGCAGGCTAGCTGCCCGGCTCTGACCGGCTTTGCTGCCTGCCGTAGGAAGCCTCGCCGCCGTTCAAGCTCAACCACCAGACGGAGCCTGGGCAGCGGACGAATTACATCATGCTTGTCGACCGGGGGCCACGTACGTGCCGTGGCTTGTGGCTGCCTCTCTGCGCTGTGTGCCTGGCAGCGCGCTGACGGCGGGCGCTGCCCCTTGCAGACCGCGACGACATGCAGGCGTGCAAGTTTGCGGAGAAGGTGTGGAACGCGCAGGAAGCCGGCGCGCAGGGGGTGCGCTGGCCCTGCCGCGCTCGCGCCGGCATGCGCCGGCGGTCCGCGTGGTGGCGCGCGTGGCCTGAGGCAGGCGCCATGCGGCGCGCCGCGCGCAGGTTATTGTCGTGAATTATGAGGACAAGCTGACCACCATGGAGGCCCCCGACGACCAGGACGAGGTGTCCTACAAGTGCGCAGCCCTGCGCGGCGCGCTATACAAGCGATGCGCAGCGCGCGCCTGCGCGTTGTTTCTGCAATTGCAGCTGCGGGAGCGTCGCGCCCTTGTTAGAGCAGCCCCAGCTGCGCCTCTGCTGCGGCCGCCGCCGCTGAGGCAGCGGCTGTGCAGGTATCTGCGCAACATCACCATTCCGGCCGTTTTTATTAAGAAGACGGAGGGCAAGGTCTTGAAGGACCTGCTGAAGCCGGGGATGGAGGACGTCTATGTCGTCATGGACTGGAATGACGTCCTCCCGCGCGCGGACAAGGTGCGCGGCGGAACGCTCGTGCCTGCGCAGGATGTTCTGCACCTCCCGCCTGCACGTTCATGTGTTAACGTCTGGGGGGCCGGCCGGGGCGCAGGTCAACTGGGAATTCTGGACGAACAGCAACGACATGTGCGGCGCAGTGTGCAACGTGCAGCAGGAGTTCATCAAGGTGCGGGGCGGCACCAGGCTGCTGGGCTGCTTAGGTGGAGCAGGTGAAGAGAGCGGAGCACCTCCAAAACTATGGATAGAAAGGCGCTGAGGCTAACGTCGGAGGCTGTGAGGCTGGTCAGCGGCTGCTCATTGCTTGCAGAGCGAGCGCACGGCCTGTGTGAACTATGTCAGGCCTGCTATCGCGTGAAAGTTGACCGTCAGGCAGCAGCGGTGGCTGCGCAGTGTTCAGGTCGTGTCCAGTCGCCTGTGCCCAGCTCAATGGAGTCAAACTTGGAGCTGGGATGCTTGGCGCCGCCCATGCGTCGGTGCATCCCTGCGCAGGAGTACAAGCACGTGGCGCGGGAGCTGGAGGGCAACTGGACCGAGTTCACGCCGCACTACATTGTGTGGGTCTGCCCGGAGGCATACCGCGACAGCGACGAGTGCAAGAGCCAGTGCATCCACCAGGGCCGCTACTGCACGCCCGACCCCGATGGCGACCTCACCGCCGGCTACTCGGGCGCTGACATCGTCCAGGCGCGCAGCCCGGAGCGCCTGGCGCGCGGGCGAGCTCACCGAAGGTTGCGGCGGAAAGCGCTGGGCCTGCGAGGTGGCGGGCTGCCTGGCAGGGTTTGGGGTCTGCCGCTGACGCCGTCTGTCCAGAAACCTCGGGAGGCCTTCCGGGCAAGCAGGGTCGTGTGAATCGCCGTCTACCGCAGTGGACACCATGCACAGCCAGCGTGTCTGCACGCTGCGCAGCTGGCCGTGCAGAGGACGGCGTGCCGAGCACGTCGGCGCGGGTGTGAGCTCCGCCGCACACATTGGCAGCGCTGTCGAGGGGCAAAAGCGAGGGAGGGAGCGTGTAGAGCGGACGACGTGGCAGGGGCGCGCGCGTACGAGCGGGCAGGCGGAGTGGCCGGACTGCGCTGGGCCAAGTCGGCAGCCCGCGCATGCTAGCTGCCGGGCGGCGCGCGCGTGCACGCGTCCGCCTGGCCCGACGCGGTGTGTGCGCGGCCGCGCAGGAGAACCTGCGGCAGCTGTGCGTGTTCAAGCTGGCCAACGAGAGCGGGCAGCCGTGGCAGTGGTGGGACTACGTCACGCGCTTTGCCGACGAGTGCAAGATGAGCGAGAAGAACTACAACGAGGAGTGCGCCGAGAAGGTGCGGCAGGCCGCGGGCCATGCTGCGCACGCGCGCGCAGCGCTGCGGTGTGTGCAGTGCGACTCTTGGGAGTGCGCCATGCGCAGGACGCGGCGTCATGAATATGCTGGGACACCAGCACAGTTTTCTCGTGACGCGGTGCTTGCAGTCGCGTCCTGTACAGTGATGCGGTATGAGGGAAGGCGCGGCGGTGAGCGGCCTCGTGAGGAGGTATTCAGACAGGGCTACCTGCTCTGGGCAGGTGTTCAACGAGCTGCACGGCAACGAGTGGTCCAGCCTGAGCGCGCTGCGCGACTGCGTCGGCGACGTCAACCTGAACTCCGACAACGCGCTGATGGAGGTCGAGATGAAGCGGCAGCGCGGCGGCGGCGGCACGGGCGAGGCGCGCACGCGCGCGCTCTGCCTCTCTGTGACACCCGGACTGCGGTGCTTTGTCCTCATGGGAGCGTTTGAGGCAGGTGCCAGCTGGTAGGCATGATGGCCTCACCATCTGATGTGCCGTGGGCATGCTGTGGCAATAGCCTTACTTCCTCGGCAGAACTTCGGTGTCTTCGACTGTCGGGGCTGCTGCGCTCAGAATAACGATGCACCGATGCTGCGCGTTGTCACTTCGAGCAAAGTTTGAGCAACGCGCTGATGCTTCGCGTTGTCATTTTAAGCATCAATTTAAGCAGAAATGGCAGTGTGCAGCACCAGCGCATGGTGGTCGAGAGTCTAAAGCCTGCCGCGGCTGCGCAGGTGTACATCCTGCCAACGATCCGCATCAACAACGGGCAGTACCGCGGCAAGCTGAGCGTGACGGAGGTCATGCGCGCGCTGTGCGCCGCATTCGTCAAGGGCAAGGAGCCGCCGGCCTGCCTTAAGGTCAAGGATGACGAGTGCCGGCCAGGCTCGGTTGGCGAGAGCGTCTGCGCGGCAAAGAAGTGCGTGCCCCGTGCGGCTGCATGTGGGAGGCGGCAAGGGGCTGACGGAGGGGGACAGCCGTGGGGTTGCCATGGGGTCGTGTTGTTCACTCACAACAGTGTGACAAGTTGCGTGAATGGACAGGCGCTGACGGGTGGTGTCTGCCGAGGAGGCAAGGAGGCTGTTGAGGGCGCAGCGCGCTTTGAGGCGGAAAGGCATGTGCATGCAAAGAGCGTCGCTACAGCACATCTGGTTGCCTGACGGCCAGCGCTGGGGCGCAGGCACGGCAAGACCATGTGCATCAACACGTTCAACGGGTATGAGTGCGTGTGCGGGTCGGGGTACGTCTCGCAGACCGGCAAGGACGGTAAGCTGCGCTGCCTCAACGTCAACGAGTGCAAGACGCTGGACGCGGCGGACCTGGGCCACGACTGCACCTGCGAGCGCTGTGCCTGCCAGGACATCCCGGGCAGCTACAAGTGCGTCCCTCGCTGGCAGCGCTGCCGCGCAAGTGTGCTGCCGTCCCGCAATTTGCTCGAATACAACGGCACTCGTGTTCGACGGCGTGTGCGGCTAGGTGCATGTCCGACCTGAAGGATGAGTGCCTCTGGCACCCTAGCCCGTCCATACCCTACCATGTGCTGCCCACCAGCAACCCAACTTAACATGGCTGCACATGCGGCCAGGTGCATCCCGGATCTGAAGGACGAGTGCGCGGAGGACCACGGCGGCTGCTGGCACGGAGACTTTACGGTCAACGGCGAGTCGCGCACCTTCCACGCCTGCAAGGACAACATCGACGTGTACAAGGCGCGCGCGCCGCGCCGGGCTGCAAGCAGCAACCGTGGCAGCTCAAACACATTAGGCCGCATTAACTCTGTGTGCATGCAGCATGTATGCTTGCTGCAGCCGCGACGGCTGCTGCCCGTTGCGTGTGATGCATGCTGGTAGGGCGCAAGCCGCGGGCCGCTATGTGTATGTGAAGAGCAGCCGTTTGCCGGAGCGCGTGTGAAGAGGCCGGGGGCGGCGTGCAGACCGAGGCGGAGGAGGGGAAGAAGAACCTGACGGATGTGCCGCTGCACGTCTGCACCTGCCCGCCCTGCTTCACCGGCGACGGCACCACGTGCACGCCCAAGTGCGACCTGAGCCAGTGCGACGAGCCGACCGGCATCTGCAGC
>JAABUR0100009941.1_pt1 | contig 10586 bp, 12 predicted proteins | sample 5560091 | NCBI WGS metagenome assembly JAABUR01 (sample SAMN10711879, study PRJNA513375) | rock metagenome | isolation source: Antarctica rocks | place: Antarctica: Victoria Land, University Valley sud
CCCCGCCGCGGCGGCCGCGCCTCCCGCGGCCCCGCGTGCCGCCCCGCGCGCCGCCCCGCGTCCCAAGCCCACGCGGGTCCAGCGTCCGCTGCTCCTCCCGCGCTCCGCGTAGGGAACTTTGCTGTGGTGCACCCCGCCTCGCCCTACAAGTCGGCCTACGTGGCGGCCAAGCACGGCCTGCTGGGGCTGACGCGCGTGACGGCGCTGGAGGGCGCCGAGCAGGGCGTCACCTGCAACGCCGTCTGCCCCTCGTACGTGCGCACGCCCCTGATAGAGAAGCAAATCGCCGACCAGGCGCGCATCCACGGCATCCCCGAGTCCGAGGTGGTGGAGAAGATCATGGTGGCCGAGGCGCCCATCCGCCGCCTGCTCGAGCCGTCGGAGGTCGCCGGGTTCGTCGGCTACCTGTGCTCCGACGACGCCAGCGGCATCACCGGCAGCGCGCAGATGATCGACTGTGGCTGGACGGCGCACTAATAGTGGTCGGTAGCCTGTTCCTTTCGCTCATAGGCGCGCGGTGCGGTGCACCGTGGCTTGGTCAACCGACTGACGCCTGACGCCTAATCGCGCGGCGCCAGAACCAGCGCGAGCGCGCCCGACTCGCCGAACGGCTTGCGCTCCACCCGGCCCTCGTCGGAAAGATCGCGGGCTAGCGCCTCCAGCAGGGCGCGCGCCTTGACGGGGTTGGCGCGCTCGGCCTTGGCCAGCCGCGCCGTCAGCTTGACCGCGTGGCCCCTGGCTAACAGGGCCGCCGCCTGGCGCCGGCGCGTCTCCACGTCGTGCACACCCATGGCGGTGGTCACGCGGATCTCCTTGGGTGGGCCACCCGCGGCGATGCGCGCCTCGCGGGCGGCGTGGAGGCGACCGGCGTCGCCGGCGGGGACGAGGCGGCAGCGCGGCGGGCTGGAGAAGACTTCGTCCTGTACGAGGTCGCAGCCGCGCTCGCGCGCCAGGGCCAGGGCGGCGGCGTGCGAGGCGCGCCCCAGGTCGGTTCCCCCCTGATCGTACAGCAACACCTCGTCCGCCATGATGGCCTCGTTGATCAGCGTCCGCGCCACGACATCCTCCGTCTATCTGCAGTCTTGCACGGCTTGTAGCCTGAAGGGCAAGGATAACCGCTATAGTTCTAGGTGACCACCCTCTTGATCGCGCGCGTCGCCGCTCGGACGCCGGCCATCATCGGGAGACTGCCCACTCTCCACACACAGGTAAGGATAACCCGAATGGGTGGTACAGGTGGTGTAAGGAAGGTACCACGACCCGATCAGGTCCCTGGACGGACCCGGGCCGGCGTCGTACGATGAGTTGGCAACGAGCGGATAGCGATCAGCCGTTAGTCGATCACCGATAACTTTCCCGCGAGGAGGGGACGATGATGATGGATGCGCCGAAGCCGCGCCAGACGTTCTACTGTGACCACTGCCATGAGCCGGGCACGACCGTCAATGGTGGGTTGTGGAAGACGGCGCCGCACGAGCGCGCCCCCCTCTACTACCTGCACAGCTCTTGTCTCCTCCCCTACAAAGCGCGGCATGGCCTGCGCTCCGTCGAGGGGCGCCTCCCACCCAAAGTCGATGGGCGCTGGGCGCTGGGCGATAGAGAGATAGGGGCCGCAGCGTACGGATAGTCATACACCGCGCCCAACAGTACCAGCGCCCAGCGCCCAGCGCCCAGCGCCCAGCGCCTATGCGGCGAACAGGGCGCGCAGCGCCGGGTGGCGCAGCTTGGTGAGGGCTTTGGTCTCGATTTGGCGGGCGCGTTCGCGGGTGAGGCCCAGCGCGACACCGACCTCTTCCAGGGTCGATGGCGCGTGGCCGCCCAGCCCGTAGCGCAGCGCCAGCACCTCGCGCTCGCGCGGGCTCAGCATCTCGTCCATGACGTGCGCCATCTCCGCCCGCAGCAAGCGCCCCTCCGCCTGCCGCTCCACCCCCTCGGCCCCGTCATCGATCAAGACGTCGCCGAGCATGCCCTCCTCGGTCTCTCCCATCGGCGCCTCGAGCGAGAGGGGCGGCCGCATGGCGCGCATGAGCCGGTAGACCTCGTCCGGCGCCAGGCCCAGCGCGACAGCGAGCTCGCGCTCGGTCGGCTCGCGGCCAAGCTCGCCGCTCAGCTGCTGGGCCGCGCGCGCCAGCGCGCTCATGGTCTGCTGCAGGTGCGCGGGGAGCCGCACCAGGCGCGCCTTGTCATCGATCGCGCGCGTGATGGCCTGGCGGATCCACCACACGGCGTAGGTGGAGAATTTGAAGCCGCGCTCGGGGTCGAACTTCTCCACGGCGCGCAAGAGGCCGATGTTGCCTTCCTGGATCAGGTCCTCGAAAAAGAGGCCGCGGTTGATGTGTCGCCGTGCGACGCTGATCACGAGCCGCAGATTCGCGGCGGTGAGGGCGTGCGCCGCCTCCTTGTCGCCCGCCACGACGCGGCGCGCCACCGCCAATTCCTGCTCGGCCGTCAGCAGCGGCACCTGGCCAATGGCGTGCATGTACTCGCTCAGGGGCTCGACTGACTCGGCCACACCGACGGCCGGTATGCCCAACGTGGCCAGGGTTTTCATCGTCGTACTCCTCGCCGTACTCCTCGTGTCATCTGTCACAGGCATGGCCGCAGGCGTACCCGCTGTCACAGGCGTGGCTGCAGGCGGACCCGGCGGACCAGGCGGACCCGCGCGCGTGCTGGGAGGAGGATAGGCCGCCAGATGGGTCCCCCGCTATAGCCTAAATGGGCTATTCGGTACGATTGTCCGCGGCGAGTAGCACGATCAGCCCGCGACCCGCAGTCGCGCGCTCAAGCGCCGGTCAGTGACCTTGCCAGGATCGCCAGGTGATACGACAGGCGTTGCTGGGCGTCGTTGAAGTCGGCCCCCGTAATCTCACCGATGCGCTGCAGGCGATAGAGCAGCCCGTTGCGGTGCAGGTGCAACTCCTCGGTCGCCCGCGCCACGTTGCAGTTGCAGGCGAGGTAGCGCTCCAGCGTGTAGACGAGATCGGCGCCCCGCGCGCGATCGTAGGCCTCGAGCGGGCCCAGTAGCTCGTCGCGGAAGCCTTCCAATTCGGGCGACTCGCGCAGCCGGAACAGCAGGCGGTAGACGCCGAGCCGGTCGAACAATGTGGTGCGGCTCGGCCCGACCGTGGCCAGCCCGATGCCCACCGCCTCGCGCGCCTCGGTGTAGGAGCGGTGCAGGCGCGCGGGGTCGTCGTAGATCCGCCCCAGGCCGGCGGAGATGGTGGGGCCGCCCAGGCGGGCCTGCGCGGTGGCGCGCACCCCCTCGATCCGCTTCTCCACGTCCGCCAGCGTCACCCCCGCGTGGGCGGGCAGGAGCGCCACGACCGCGTCGCTGTACTGCCACAACAGCGCGGCGTCGCCGTCGGTGAGGGCCTCGGCGACCATGCGTGTGAAGCGCTCCTTGAGCTTGACGATGGCGCCCTCGCCGCTGACGGGGCGCGCCGCGGTGTAGCGCGCGAAGTGGTCGATGTCGAACACGGCCACGGCGTGGGGCTGGTCGAGGGTGTGGCCCAGGAAGCGCGCGCGCTGGCGCATCGCCTCGATCGACTGGTAGCCGTCGGTGAGCAGCTCTTCCACGAAGTTGCCGCGCAGGTGCAGCTGCGCCTCCAGCACCGCCTGCTGGCGCGCCAGCGCGATGGCGCAGACGGCGGCGGCGTGGCCGATCGTCATGTCGACGAGCGGAGAAAGCGCGTCGGGCGCGCCGTCCGCCCAGATATAGGCGCTGGGTCCGGCCGGCAGCACGACGGGCGCCACCACGTAGGTGTGCGGCTCGCCGGCCAGCGCCACGTGCAGCACCGGCGGCGCGCTCAGGCTCAGCCGCTCGCGCCCCAGCGCGGGCCCGACCTTCTCGCGCAGCCCGCGCAGGATCGACGCGGGCGGCTCGGCGACGCCCATCCCCTCGACATCGAAAGCGCAAAGCGGCCGCCACTCCTCGTCGGCCATGGCGACCGGCAGGGCCAGGGAGGCGGCCACCACCGCGGCGATGTCTGCCACACCCTTGCCCGCGATGGCAAGCTCGGCGAGGCGGCGGTACACGTCGATGCCCTGCAGTGCGAGCCGTTCCCCCTGGGCATGCAGGCGCTCCGCCACGACGCCCGCGACGTAGGACGGCTCGGCGCCGGGCGGCAGCATCAGCACCGGGTAGTCCACCGGAGCGGCTGCGACCTCATGGGCGGAGGGGACGACCAGCGCGGCCGGCGCCGTCGAGAGCAGGTCGGCCGCGTCGGCGGACGCGGTAGGGCCGGCGACGGCCAGCGTGGCGCGGTCGACCACGGGCGGGTCGTCCTCCGCGAGGATCGCCACCCGGCTCACCGGGACGGGTGTGACGGCCGGGCCGCCCACGTGGCGCGTCCCGGCGGGCAGGATGTCGTCGACGACGTCCGTCAGGGTCAACATGCGCGCATCCTCCGCGTGACTGTGTAGTGTCGGGATAAGGCGTTGCGCACGGCGTCGTGGCACGCGAGCGTAGACCGTCGACGGCATTGTCGCGGCGAGGTAGTGGCGCCCGTGATGCGACCACTGTTAAGGGGAAGTATACGGCCTGTGCGGCGCGGTACACAATGCTATCCTTTAACTAACAGGGCGCGCTCGACGGGTTCCGTCGACAGCGGGACATGGGGGAATGAGGTGGGCATGATGGCGACGCGCAATAGGAGCATGGTCGTCCCCCCCGAGATCATGGCCGAGCGGCGGCGCGCGCGCGCGCGGACTGTGCGTCTATACGCGATCGGGGCCGCCGTCGTGGCCTTCGTCATCGGCGGCATCTTCGCCGTGTACAATCACTTCGCCGGCGCCGAACTCGCGACCAACAGACACATCGCCGCGGCCATGTCGGACTACGCGCGCGGACATCTTGGCGGCGCCGAGAGCGAACTGCGCACGGCCCTTGCCGTCAAGGGCGACGACTATACGGTGAATTACGACCTCGGCATCGTACAGCTCAAGCGCGGTCGCTATACGGCGGCGCGGGCGCAGTTGCGCGCGACGGAACGGCTCAACGAGGGAGCGTCCGCGTATCTCTACGCCGCCGTGGCCGGCCTGGCCATGCGACGCCCGGACCTGGCTCTCGGCGACGCGCGACAGGCCGTCGCCAGGGCGCCGGACGGCCGCGACACGACCGGCGCCCTGGCGTTGGTCGACCAGGCCCTGGGCCACCCGGCGCAGGCCGCGCGGGACCGCGCGGCGGGACGAGTCGGCGCGTACGGGGGCGGCGGCGTCAAAGAGCTGATCGACGAAGCCATCCTGGAGCAGTAGAGCGCGCCGGTGTCCAGGACACGGCGGCACGCCCATCGCCCCCTCCGCCCCTTCCGCGCACGATCACGATGAGGAAAGAGTATCGAGAGAGGACAATATGGCCCAGACTGTACAGACGGCGTACGACCGGGCCTTGCCCGATGCGACACCGCGCGAGCACGAGTTGATCGAGCGGGCGGACGGGTTGGGCCACACCCTGCTGGCCCGCAACGCTACCGCCGTCGACGAGGGGATCCTCTCGGCGCGCGACAACCTGGAGGCGCTCGCGGACGCAGGGCTGGCCGGGATCAGGGTACCGCGCCGCTACGGCGGCGCCGAGGTCGACCGCGCCGTCTATCTGCGCGTGCTGGAGGGCCTGAGCTACGGCGATGGGACGACACCCTTCATCATCGCGCAGCACTACGGGACCTCGGCGATGGTCGCGGGGAGCCCCAACGAGGAAGCGCGCGCCCGCGTCCTGCCCGCCATGGCGCGCGGCGCATCCCTATGCGGCTTCGGCGTGTCGCACATCCGTCGGCAGGGGCGGCCCATGCTCACGGCCACCCCACAGGGGGATGGGTACCGCCTCGACGGCGCGATCCCCTGGATGACCGGCGAGGGCCTGTTCAGCCACGTCGTGATCGGGGGCACGCTGCCGGACGGCGGCACGCTGCTGTCCTGGGCGCGGTTCGCCCCGTCGGACGGCCTGCGCATCGAGCCGCCGATGGAACTGGTGGCCATGAACGGGGCGCGCACGGTCGCGGCGACCTGCGCCGGGCTGGAGGTCCGGCCGGAGGACGTCCTCGCGGTCGAGCCGGCCGGGCGTCGCGCGCGCGCCAACACCACGACCGTGCCGTGTCTCTACGGGCTGGCGCGCGCCAGCATCGACGACCTGCAGGGCCTGGCCGCGCGGCGCGACGCGCCCGCCCTGGCCGAGGGGGCGCGGGGCCTGCGCGTGCGCCTCGACGAGCAGCGGCAGGGGTTCTACCCGCGGCTGCAGCAGTTCGAGGAAGGCCCGACCGAGACACCGCTGGCGGAGGCGCGCGCGGCCGCGACGAGCCTGGCGCTCGACGCGATCGGCGCGCTGATCGTGGCCACGGGCGGCGGCGCCAACGCGCGCGCCCACCCGGCGCAGCGGCGTCTGCGCGAGGCCTCCGTCTTCGCCACGTGGGGTCTCTCCGTCGAGGCCACAAACGTCGCGGTTGCCCGGTTCGCCGGCAAAGGTTGACATAAAAATGGACCGCGCCTTTTTCTACGCCGTCGTCGTGGGCGGTACCTACGCGCTGTGTATCCTCCTCTTGCTAGACAATCAGCCAATCGCCATCCTCTCCGGCGTCCTCGTCGGGGTCCTCGCCCTGCTGCGCGGGATGGTCGTGTTACGCTGACAAATAGGCTCAACTTTTGCAAAAGAGGGACGGTAATCTATAATCTGCGTAGTAGACATAAACGTAGGATAGGCTAGCCCTGCCAGGGACTCCGGGCGATCGACCGTGGAGGTGACGCGCGGCAACGATGCGGCAACGATGATGACATTCGCGCCCCGAGAGCTACGCGCCGCCGGCCGATGGCCAGCGACATAGTCGAGGAGGGATCGGGATGAGCAGGGAAAGGCGTCGTGAGTCCTGGGATGTCGACATCCCCTTTGTGCGTGTGGGCGACCTTGTGCTGACGCGGACGGACGGCGAAGGCGCGGCCCGCCTCTCGCGCGCCCTCCGGGGCGCCCAGGCCGAGGAGCAGCAATTGCCGGGCAAGCAAGCCGGCCTGCTCGCTTTCCTGATGCGCCACCACCACCAGATCGTCAGCAAGTCCCGTCTGATCGAGGCCGTGTGGGGGCTCGACGGCGCCGCGCCGAGCGTCGTGGACGTCCATATGACCCGCCTGCGCCACGCCCTGCAGCGCCTCGACTCCTCCGGCGCCTGGGTGCGCATCGAGACCCGGCGCGGCATGGGCTACGCACTGCACGTGGACGAAGTCGATAGTCGATAGTGGGTACGGCTATCGGATGCGCGCTAGTTGCGCTGGAGCGCATTGAGCGCCAATAAACCTAAATTGACCAACTAGCGACACGGACGAGAGGCGCCATCGACCATCGACTAGCCCAACGTGGACCAGACGTCGAGCTTGGAGCCGACGCGGCGGATGACCTCATCGGTGAACTCCGAGGTGGCGGCGTGCCCGCCCAGGTCAGCTGTCTTGACGCCGTCGCTCACCGCCTCGAAGACCGACTCGTAGATGGCGCGCGAGGCGATGGATGCCTTGGGATCGGGCACGTAGGTCAACAGTGAGGCGCCGGCCAGGATCATGGCCATGGGGTTAGCCACGTTCTTGCCGAAGAGCGTGGGCGCCGTGCCGTGCGGCGCCTCGGCCATCACGGTCTTGACCTTGAGCTCTTTGTCGAGGGAGAGCAACAGCGACTCGGAGCCGGCGATTGTGCCGAAGAGCTGCAGCACGAAGTCGGAGAGGCAGTCGCCGTCGCGATTGAGCGCGGGGATGGCCAGCGCGTCGCCGGTCGTCGAGAGCAGCAGGGCGTAGGTGGCGTCGATTAGCTGCGGCTCGTAGCGCACGTCAGGGTAGCGCGCGGCCGCCGCGTCCATCTCCTCTTTGAGCATGCCTTCGTAGACAGGGCTGACGGTGTACTTGGGACCGCCGAACACTTTGGCGCGCGTGCGCCGGGCGTGCGCGAAGGCGAACTCGGCCACGGCGCGGCAGACGCCACGGCTGATGCGCTCGGTGCGGCAGGCTACCTCGTCGTCGCCGGTCCCTTCGCGCCATTCCTCGGCGCCGTAGGCGTCGCCCACGGCCATGCGCACGACCGAGATGGGCGCGTAGACGCCGCCCAGCGGCCGCACGCTGGGGATGCGGCGCCCCGTGCGCAGAATCACGCTGCCGTCGATCTCGCGGCGCACGATGGCGTTGGGCGAGCCGACGCTTCCCTTCTCTTCAGGCGTGATCGTCGCCGCCTTGAGCCCGAACCCGCACTCCTTCATCGCACGGGCCGCCTCGTGCGCGACGCCGTTGTTCGTCTTCTGCCGGTTTTTTAGGCTGAGGTCGAAGCGATCCAACTCCAGCGGTACCCCGGTCACGCCCGCGTCGAGCACCCTCAACGCCTCCTCGAGCAACTCCTGCCCGGTCTGGTCACCCTCGAGCACTACAATGCGCGTCATTCAGATCTCCTCACTATCGGCTGAACCTGTTATGCTGCACTCGCAGAGACTTTTCCATTATCCCGCATAGCCCGTATAGCCTACGTTAGGAGAACGCGACATGAACAAACGCAAGCGTGAGGCCTGGCGGAAGCATCGCCTGAGCGCCAAGAAGACGGAAGAGAAGCGCAAGGCGGCGGCGACTCAGACGGCGACGGCGGCCCGCTCGCGATAAGCGGTTAGTCCTTAGCGATTAGCAATTGGATCAGGAGAGCGCGCGCCGCGCCCCCGACGGAGCAGCCCTCGTGGCCGCACGGTGGCAGAGCTAACTGCTAGGAGCTTAAGGGCAGCGTGAAGCTGAAGACGCTGCCCTGCTCGGGCGTACTCTCGGCCCAGATGCGGCCTCCGTTGGCCTCGACAGAGTTCCTGGCGATGTACAGTCCCAGGCCGGTCCCGCCTGCCTCGACGGAGCGGCGGTTGTCCAGACGCACGAAGCGGCCGAACAGCGCGGGCAGTTGCTCGGGCAGGATGCCGACTCCGTGGTCGGATATCTCCACGCGCGCCATCCCGTCCTTGGCATAGGCGCGCGCGGTGACGGTCGTGCCGTCGTCGGAGTATTTGACGGCGTTGCTGAGCAGGTTGCTCACCACGTGCTCCAGGTGGTTCGGGTCGACGCGAACGCGAAGGTTTTGGCTCCCCTCGACGGTCACTGCGATGTCGCGGTCACGCGCATTCAGCGCGATGGGCAGTATTGTCCGGGCGATGAACGGGAGCAGTTCCACGTCCTCGGCGCGCACTTCGACGTGCCCCGACTCGATGCGCGAGGCGTTCAGCATGTCGTCGACGAGACTGCTCAAGACGTTGATCTGCCCGTCGATCAGCCCTAGATAGCCCCGCTCGGTTTCCTCGTCGAACCCGAAGGCCTCTTTGCGCTTGAGGATGTTGGCGAAGCCTTTGATGATCGAGAGTGGGGTACGGAACTCGTGGCTGGCCGTAGAGATGAACTGGCTTTTGAGCGCGTCGATCTCACGCAGCTTCTCGACCGTGCGCTGGGCGTCGCGATAGAGCAGGGCATGCTCTATCGCGATGCCCAACTCGGCTCCGAGCGACGAGAGGACCTGTAGCTTGGAGCCTTCCGGCGCTAGCGCGTCGCCGCGGCGGTCGCATAGCGCCATGTAGCCGTGCGCGTGCCCCTTCGCCTTGAGGGGAATGCTGACGCACGACGCGAGGCCGTGGCGCGCGCGGAAAGGACCGTCGAGCCAGGCGTCAGGGCAGCCCGTCGCCCTGCCGGCGAGGGGACGCAGCGCGCGCAAGTCGTAGCGGCGCGCGGAGAGCTTCTCGCGCTCGGGTCCGAGGTACACCGCCGGCGCGCCGTCTTCCTCGTCGCCGTCGCACAGGAAGATCCAGCCGCACGGCAGGTCCATCAGGCGCAGGATCTCGGCCAGGCTGTCGTGCAGCATCTCCTCCAGGATGAGCGACTCGCCCACGACCTTCGCGACAGCGTTGAACGAGGCCAGCTCGCTGTGGCGCTGGTAGAGCTGGTCCTCGACGCCCTTGATGCGCAGCATCACGCGCACCTTGGCGAGCACCTCCTCCAGGTCGAAGGGCTTGGTGATGTAGTCATCGGCGGAGCTCAGGCCGGCGATCTTATCGCTCTTGTCGGCCTTGGCCGTGACGAGGATGACGGGCAGGAAACGGCCGGGGAACATGCCTTTGATGCGGCGGCACACTTCGAAGCCGTCGATATCGGGCATGGACTTGTCGAGCAGCACGAGATCGATCGGCCGCCGGCGCATCACCTCGAGGGCCTGAGTCCCGCCATACGCGGGCGCTGGCGCGTAGCCTTCGAGCTCGAGCACCGCAACGAGCATGTCCACGATGTCCTCGTGGTCGTCGCACACCAGGATCGCGGCGCCCTTTTTATCAGCATTTTTTGCTGCCTGCGCGCCGACCAGCATCTCAAGCACGGCCGGACGCGCCTCGTCCACAACCTCAACCATGGGTCAGCGTCCCCTTCCACGACTCACTATAGACGCTTGGCCGAGCCAGGTTGTATGGCCCAAAGGGGCTATCGTAGTAGGCTGATAGCTTACCGTAATTGCTAGTTAATGTTAGCGCAGGTCAAGGCCAGCACGGAGGCCGCGACCTTGAGAGCGAAGCCGGCGTTGGTGCGGGCGCGCAAGTGCTGCATGCCCATCGCCTCCGCTTGGC
>JAABUR0100009945.1_pt1 | contig 10581 bp, 13 predicted proteins | sample 5560091 | NCBI WGS metagenome assembly JAABUR01 (sample SAMN10711879, study PRJNA513375) | rock metagenome | isolation source: Antarctica rocks | place: Antarctica: Victoria Land, University Valley sud
GGCTGGCCGGCGCCGCGCGCGAGGCGGCCGAGGCGATCGCGCAGGAGGACGAGGCCGCGAGCGCCGCGCTGGGTGAGCACGGCGCCGCGCTGCTCGACGCCGCGCTCCCGCGGGTGGCTGCGGGCGGAGCGGGTGCGGCCCACGGCGGGCTGCAGCCCGTGACCGTGCTGACCCACTGCAACTCGGGCTGCCTCGCGGCGTCCGGGCGCGGCACCGGCCTGGGCGTGATCGCCGCGCTCGCCGACCGGCGACCCGTGCGCGTGCTCGCCTGCGAGGCGCGGCCGCTGCTGCAGGGGGCGCGGCTGACGGTGTGGGAGCTCGGCCGCCTGGAGATCGAGCACGCGCTCGTGGTCGACGCCGCCGCGGCCGGCCTGATCCGCACCGGCCAGATCGACGCGGTGGTGACGGGCCTCGACCGCGTGGCCGCCAACGGCGACGTGGCCAACAAGGTTGGCACGTACGGACTCGCGCTCGCCGCGCACGCCGCCGGGATCCCGTTCGTCGCCGCCGGCCCGTCGTCGTCGATCGACGCCGCGCTGCCGCATGGTGACGGGATCGAGATCGAGGAGCGAGGCGCCGACGAGGTCCGGCACGCGGCGGGGTCGCTGCTGACCGTGCCCGGCACGCCCGTGCGCAACCCGGCCTTCGACGTGACGCCCGCCGCGCTCGTCTGGGCGCTGGTGACCGAACGGGGCGTCGCCCAGCCGGTCGACGCGGCCTCCGTGACCGCCGTCGCATGAGGGCGGCCCGTACCCTCACGCTCGACTCTACGGTGATAGTGGACGTTCCGGACCCGGTCTGCGGGCCCGGCGAGGTCGTCTGCCGGGTGATCGCCTCCGCGACGTGCGGCTCCGACGTCCACGGCTGGTACGTGACGCGCAAGCTGCCCGCCGTGCTCGGCCACGAGCCGGTCGGCGAGGTGGTCGAGGTCGGCGCCGGCGTGGACCGCGTCGCGCCGGGCGACATCGTGGCGATCCACCACCATGCGCCGTGCGGGACGTGCCGCACCTGCGCGGCCGGCCACGAGACGCTGTGCCCGCAGTTCCGCGCGACGCGCCTTGACCCGGGCGGCTTCGCCGAGTACGTCCGCGTGCAGGCCGAGCTGGTCGGCGAGCTGCTCCCGCTCGACGGCCTCGACCCCGTGGCCGCGGCGTGCACCGAGCCGCTCGCCTGCGCCCTGCGCGCCCAGGACAGCGTCGGGTTGACGCCGGGCGACACGCTGCTCGTGGTCGGCGCCGGCGCGAGCGGCCTGCTGCACATCGCCGCCGCCGCCGCCCGCGGCGTCGGGCCGATCCTCGTCGCCGAGCCACGCGCCGAGCGCCGCGAGCGCGCCTTCGCCTGGGGCGCGGACGCAACCGGCGCCGTCGCGCCGCCCGAGGCCGGCGTGGACGCAGCCGGCCCCGAGGCAGGCGCCGTCGCCGACGTCACCATCGTCACCTCGCACGACCCCGCCGCTATCGCCGCCGGCGCGGCCGCGCTCGGCCCGGGCGGCCGGCTGTGCGCCTACGCGCCGCCCCAGCCCGGCGCGCCGATCGCCGTCGACGGCGCGGACCTCTTCCTGCGCGAGCTGACGGTGACGTCGTCGTGGTCGGCCGGCCCGCTCGACATGCGCGCGGCGCTGACGCTCCTGCACGCCGGCGCGGTGCCCACCGGCGATCTGATCACGCACCGCTTCGGTCTCGAGGAGACCGGAGCGGCGTTGGCCGCTCAGCGCGACGGGAGCGCCCTCAAGGCGGTCGTGCTGCCGTGGGGCGCGCCGTAGATGCGCGCCGCCGTCCTCCACGGTCCCGGAGACCTCCGCGTCGAGGACGTCCCCGAGCCGCGACCGGCGCCCGGCGAGGTGCTCGTCCGCGTCGAAGCCGCCACGACGTGCGGGACCGACGTGAAGATGTGGCGGCGCGGGCACCCGATCCTGCCGCCCTACCCGGCGCGCTTCGGCCACGAGACGGCCGGCGTGCGCGCGGACACCGGAGAGCGCGTCCTCGTGAGCGACTCGCTCGCGTGCGGCGAGTGCCGCCCCTGCCGCGCGGGGCGACCGCAGATCTGCCGCGTCCCGCGCTGGATCCTCGGCGGGTTCGCCGACGCCATCGCCGCCCCGGAGGCGGCGCTGCACCGCGTGCCGGACGGCCTCGAGCCCACAGGCGCGGCGATGGCCGAGCCGCTCGCCGCGGCCCTGCATGCGGTCGCGCGGGCGCCGGCGCGGGCCGTCGCCCCGGACGCGGGCGTGCTCGGCGGCGGGCCGATGGGCCAGATGCTCGCCGCCGTCCTCGTCGCGGAGGGCCGCACGGTCACGCTCGCCGACCGCCACCCGCAGCGGCGCGAGCAGGCGGAGGCGCTCGGCGCGATCCCGGCCGCCGCGCTCGCCGATCACGACGTCGTCTTCGAGGCGGTCGGCCGGCCGGACGCCTGGCGCGCGGCCGTGGTCGCGTGCGCGCCCGGGGGCTGCATCGTGTTCGTCGGCGGCTGCGCGGCCGGGACCGACGCGCGGCTACCCACCCGCCCGCTGCACTACGACGAGCTCGACCTGCGCGGCGCGTTCCACCACGCGCCCCCGAAGATCGACCGGGCGCTGGAGCTGCTGGCGGCCGGCACCGTCGAGTGGCGCGCACTGGCCGCCGGCCCGATCGGGCTGGAGGAGCTCGGCGCCGCGCTTGCCGCGGGCAACGACGGCCCGGCGCGCAAGTGGGTGGTCACGCCGGGCGCTTGAGCATCCTGGCACCCGCACGCTCGTCGGACCTCGATCCGGACTAGGGTGTCCCGGCATGCCCCCGGTCGCCGTCGTCATGGACTCGACGCACTACATGCCCCGGGAGGTGGTCGCCCGCCACGGCATCCACACGGTGTCGCTCTACGTGCGCTGGGGCGATCCGCCGGCCGACGACCGCGAGGCCGACCTCCCCGACTTCGACGCCTTCTACGACCACCTGCGCAGCGCGCGCAACCTGCCGACCACCTCGCAGCCGTCGGTCGGCGACTTCCTCGCCGTCTGGGAGCCGCTGCTCGAGCAGGGCTCCGACATCGTCTCGATCCACCTCTCGGGCGGCATCTCGGGCACCGTCCGCTCCGCCGGGCAGGCACGCGACCAGCTGGTCGAGGACGGGCTCGCGCCCGGGCGCATCGAGGTGATCGACTCCGGCAGCGTGTGCGCGGGCGTCGGCCTGATGGCGATCGCGGCCGCGAACGCGGCCAAGCCGGGCGCCGACGCCGCCGCGGTGGCCGCGCGGGCGCGCGAGCTGCGCGCGGAGCTCAAGATCCTGTTCGCCGTCGAGACGCTCGAGTTCCTGCGCCGCGGCGGCCGGATCGGCGGGGCGCAGGCCTGGATCGGCTCGACGCTGCGGATCAAGCCGATCCTGGCGATCGAGAACGAGGTCGTCCCGGTGGAGCGCGTCCGCACCTGGGGCCGCGCGTTCGAGCGCATGGTCGCCCACCTGAGCGCCCTGCGCGAGGACGGCAACGACCGCTTCTTCGTCCAGCACATCCAGGCGCCCGACCAGGCCGAGAAGCTCGCCCGGCGCGGCGAGGCGATCTACGGCCGGCCGCCCGAGTTCGTGTCGGAGATGGGCCCGGTGATCGGCACCCATGCGGGTCCCGGGCTGATCGGCGTGACCGCCCTGCGACACGACCTGCTCGGTCCCGTCTAAGCAGGACCGCCTCCCCGCAGGGAGAAGAGGGAGCGGATGGCCGCCGTCCCATCCCCTCCCACCGGCGCGCCGGTCAAGGTCGCCGCGCTCTCGACGCGCGTCGTCCTCCGCGTCGTGCTGGTCGTGCTGGGGGTGGTGGCCGCGCTGTGGCTGGTCTACCTCCTGCGCCAGCCGCTGACCTGGATCTTCATCGCCGGCTTCCTCGCGATCGCGGTATCGGGACCCGTCACCTTCCTCCATCGCCGGATGCGGCGCGGGGCGGCGATCGCGATCGTCTACCTGGGCCTGATCCTCATCCCGGTCCTGGTGGCCGCGATGCTCGTCCCGCCCGTCGTCGAGCAGCTCAACCTGCTGGTCGAGAACCTGCCCGGCTACGTCGCCGATGTGCAGGACTTCGTGGCCCAGAACGACACGCTGCGCCGGCTGGAGGAGGACTACAACATCACCGCGGAGCTGCAGAAGCAGGCCAGCACGCTCCCCGGTCGCGTGGGCGACGCGGCGGGCATCCTCTCCAGCATCGGCCTCGGGCTCGTCAACTCCGTCTTCGCGGGCGTGTCGATCCTCGTCCTCAGCCTGTTCATGGTCGGCTCGGGCGGCGGCTGGCTGCACTGGGTCGCCGCGCGCCAGGGCCCGCAGCGCGAGGTGTGGCTCAACCGCCTGTTCGACCGGATCGGCAACGCGGTCGGCAACTACGTCGCCGGGGCGCTCGGCCAGGCGCTGGTGGCCGGGCTGCTGAGCTACTTCGTGCTGCTGATCCTCGGCGTGCCGTACGCCGGGTCGCTCGCGGTGGTGATCTTCCTGCTCGACCTCGTCCCGCTGGTCGGTGCGACGCTCGGCGCGATCATCGTCGCCGTCATCACCGTGTTCAACGACTTCCCCACCGCGACGATCGTGTGGGTGATCTGGTCGGTCATCTACCAGCAGGTGGAGAACAACGTGATCCAGCCGCGGATCCAGGCCAAGGCCGTGCAGGTGCACCCGTTCGTGGTGCTGACCTCGGTGCTGTTCGGCTCCACGCTGTTCGGCGTGCTGGGTGCGCTGCTGGCGATCCCGGTCGCCGCCGCGATCCAGATCGCGGTTATCGAGTACAACGAGTTCCGCAAGCCGCCCCCGCCGGCGGCGCCCGCAGCACCGCCACCGGCCGCCGAGCCGGCTCCGGAACCGGCCTAGTACTCGTCGCGGCCGCTCACCAGGCCGGTGAGCGCGGCAAGGCCGCCGCCGAGCACGAAGCCCGCGACGGCGGCGCCGATCAGGACCTGCTTGCGGTGCTTGTTGATCTGCTTGCGCCAGTCGGTGACCTCGGCCACCTCGCCGCGCAGCCGGTCGACGGCCAGCCCGAGCTCGGCGCGGTTGGCCTCGATCGAGCGCCGGATCTCCTCCGGGGTGCGAGTGGCGGCCATCAGCGGTTCCCCTCCACGGGCGCGGGCGACGGGGCCTGGCGGGCTCCGACCGGCCCGACCGCATGGCCGGCCGGGGAGGCGGTGAGCGTGGCCTTGATCAGCTGGGCCTCCTCGATTGCCATCTGCGGCGTGGGCGGCGTGCCCTTCTTGATGAAGCGCATCGCCAGCACGCCGGCGATAGCGCCGGCGATCAGGATCAGCACCCCCACGATCAGGTAGCCGAGCCACGGCGAGTCGCCGCCGACCACGTCGTAGATCCCCCACGACAGCGCATGCAGAAGGTAGATCAGCGCGAGCACGGCGAAGACGCCGGCGACGATGCCGAACACCGCGCCCTTGATCAGCTTGGTGACCTTCTCGGTCATCTCCGCCTTGGCCAGCGCGACCTCCTCGCGGACGAGGAGCTGGGCCTTCTCGGTGACGTCCTGGATGGCGCGAGCGAGCTCGCTCGATTGCTGGTCGGGCATCTAGGCGGCGATCCTCTTGAGGATGCGGGCGAACAGGAACGCGCCGGCGAAGGCGGCGGCGACGTGGAGCTCGGGCTTCTCGGGCCCGGCCACCGGAACGCTCGGCCGTGCGCCGGCCGGCGCCGGCCGGGCGCGGGAGCCCGCGCTCGCGGCGGCGGTCGCCTTGGGATCGGCTCCGAGCCCGGGCGACGCGACCGCGGCACCGGACACGGTGGCGGTGCGCCCCTCCGGCGCAGCCGTGCCGGCGGCCTCGTCGGCGCGGCCGGCCTGCTGACGCGCGCGCTCGGCCTCCGCGGCGGCGGCCTGCCGGCGCTCGTCGGCCTCGCGCCGCTTGCGCTCCTTCTTGGACTCTTCCTTCTCGGCGGCGGCGACCGCGTCCTGCGCCTTGGCCTGCTCCTCCTCGGCGCGGCGCTCGTCGGTGATCGCCGTCTCCTCGCGCAACTCGGCGGCGCGCGCCTCGGCGTCGGTGCGACCGGCCTGGGCGTCGGCCTCGGCGCGCGCGGCGGTGCCCTGCGCGCGCTCGGCCGACCTCTCCTGGGTGGCCTGCTTGTCGGGATCTTCGCTCACTCGGGAGGATCTTCCCCGAACGCGCGGACCCAAATCAGGTGCGCGAGCTTCGCGGTGGCGATGGAGGCCAGGGCGCCGAGGGCCGCGAGCAGGCCGGACCACATCAGGCGCTTGACCATGTCGTTGTCGGTCATGATCGCCGCAGTCTAAGCGGCTGCCCTGTCGGGATGCGCTTCGAGCCCCCGGCAGATGGTCTCGACGATGAAGCGCTTGGCCCGCTCGTAGTCGTCCTCGCCCTCCTCCAGCAGCCCGAAGATCCAGCCGGTGAGGACCTGCTCGATGGCGCCGTAGAAGGCCATCGCGGCGAACTGCGGCGTGACCGCGTCGCGGAAGATGCCGTCGGACTGGGCGCCCTCCACGATGTCCGCGATCCGGTGATAGGCCTTGCGGATCTCCGGCAGGTGGGTCTGCCCGAACGTGTTCGCGGCCCGCGTGACCTCGACGATGATCACCTTCATCAGCTCGGGGTCGTGGCGGTAGGAGTCGACGATGAAGGAGGCGATCGCGTAGAGCTTGTCCTGCGGCGCGATCGGCTGGGCGTCGATCTCGTCGATCGCCGCCAGCATCAGCTCCCAGCGCTCGAGGAACAGCGTGTCGAGCACCTCGTCCTTGGACTGGAAGTAGTGGTACACGAGGCCGTAGGCGACGCCCGCCTCGTCGGCGATGTCGGACACCCGGCAGGTGTGGAAGCCCTGGCGGGCGAACACCCGCACCGCCGCGTCGAGGATCAGCCGGCGCTTGTCGACGGCCGCTGCCTTCACGCGCGGACCTCCTCGGGCCAGCGGTACGCGGCGCTCTGGCGGTTGGCGAGCGAAGGGAGCTTGGTGCGGATCCCCTCGAGCCGGTCGAAGGCGAGGTCGGCGAGCACGACCGTCTCGAAGTCCGGCGCCTGCGCGAGCACGAGCCCCCACGGGTCGACGATCATCGAGCGGCCGCCGGTGCGGATCCCGGGCGCCGGGACGCCGACCTGGTTGGCGGCGATCACGAAGCACTGGTTCTCGATCGCCCGCGCCCGCAGCAGGACCTCCCAGTGGTCGCGCGTGGTGGTCTCCGTGAACGCGGCCGGGACGGTGAGCACCGTGGCGCCGCGGACCGCGAGGATGCGCGACAGCTCCGGGAAGCGGAGGTCGTAACAGATGGTCAGGCCCAGCCCGTTGCCGTCGGCGAGCTCGCCGAGCACGATCTCGTCGCCCGGCGCCTCGTGCTCGGACTCGCGGTACGTGCGCCCGCCGACCTCGACGTCGAACATGTGGATCTTGCGGTAGACCGCGCGGTCCTCGCCGTCGGGACCGATGTGGACGCTCGTGTTCGCGCCCCGCTCCGCACCGCCTGTGCCCGCCGGCGAAGCCGGTTGGGTATCGACCCGCTCGGCGATGGAGCCGGCGACGAGGTCGATGCCCAGCTCGCGCGCGGCGCCCCGGGCCCAGCTGAGCGACGGGCCGTCGAGCGGCTCGGCGCCCGCGGCGGTCTGCTCGGGCGTGCCGAGCACGGGCCACTTCTCCGGCAGGACCACCAGCTCGGCGCCGCGGGCGGCCGCCTCGCGCGTGAGCCGGTCGGCCGCCTCGAGGTTGCGGTCGCGGTCGGGGGTCGAGCTGAGCTGCACGGCTGCGGCGCGCATTGGCGCTCCTCTCTCTCTCGGCCTGCAGATTGACTCGTCAGTCAATCCCTGGAACGGCGAGGATACCCCTCGTCCGCGTCAGGCGAGGAACCTTCCCTCCCGGACGTCCTCGGGTCCGGCCACCACGCCGGCCGCCCTGAGCCGCTCGACCGCCGCGGCGTCGTAGCCCAGCGCGGCGAGCACGGCATCGGTGTCGGCCCCGAGCGCCGGAGCCGGGCGGGTGCCGTCGGCGGGGGTGCGCGACATGCCCACGGGTGGGCCGAGCAGCCGTACGGGCGCCGCGACGCCCGGCTGGTCGACCTCGACGACCGCCTCCGGCGAGCGGGCGAGCGCCTCGTCGAGCTCGAGCACCGGCTCCAGGCAGCAGCCATGGGCGTCGTCGAACGCGGCCCACTCGGCGCGGGTCCGGGTCGCGAGGATGCGCTCGAGCTCGCCGGCCACGGCCGGGTCCATGTGGCGGTCGAGGAGGTCCTCACGGCCCAGGCCGGCGCACAGCGCGCGCCAGAACTTCGGCTCCAGCGCGCCGAGCGTGACCCAGCCGTCGGCGCACGCGTAAGGCCGGTAGCAGGCCAGGCCGCCCGCCAGCTCGAGCTGGCCGCGGCGCGGCACGGCGACGTCGGCGAAGAAGCGCGCGGCCACCAGCGCGAGCCAGCTCTGCGCGCCGCGCGCCATCGAGACGTCGACGAGCTGGCCCTCGCCGGAGCGCTCGCGCTCGTGCAGCGCGGCGAGGATCGCGAACGCCGCCATCAGCGCCCCGCCGCCGAGGTCGGCGATCTGGCCGGCGGCCGGCACGGGCGGGCCGCCGCGCTCGCCGGTGAGGCCGAGCAGGCCGCCGCGCGCGAGGTAGTTCATGTCGTGCCCGGCCCGGTCGCGATCGGGCCCGTCCTGGCCGTAGCCGGTGATCGCGCAGTACACGAGGCCGGGGTGCTCCTCCCGCAGCCGCTCGTAGCCGACGCCCAGCCGGTCCATCACGCCGGGGCGGAACGACTCCAGCAGGACGTCGTGCCGGCGGACCAGCCGCAGCAGCACGTCGATGCCCTCCCCCACCTTCAAGTCGAGCCGGATGGACCGCTTGCCCCGGTTGAGCGCGAGGAACAGCGCCGAGCCGGCGCCCGGCTCCGCGCCGGCGTGGTGAGGCGGCGCCCAGCGGAGGTAGTCGCCGAGCCCGGTGTCCTCGACCTTGAGCACCTCGGCGCCGTAGTCGGAGAGCAGCAGCGAGCAGTAGCCGCCCGGCAGCAGGCGCGAGAGGTCCAGCACCCGGACGCCGGCGAGCAGGCCGCCGCTCATGCCCCGTCGACAGTCGCCGCGGGGAACTCGGAGCCACAAGCATCGATGCGCGCGTCGTTGGGTATCCGTGCAGCAGGGAAGGCACTCAACGAAAGGACTCCCGCTCCCATGCTCGGAATGATCATCGCCGCCATCGTGATCGGCATCATCGCCGGTTACCTCGGCCGGCTGCTCCTGCCCGGCGCCGATCCGATGGGCTTCGTCGGCACCGTCGTCGTGGGCATCATCGGCTCGCTCGTCGGGTTCTTCATCTTCACGTCGGTCCTGGGGATCGGCGACAACGACAAGTTCGACCTGGGCGGCATCATCGGCGCCGTGGTCGGCACGATGATCGTGCTTGCGATCTACCGTGCCGTCGCCGGCCGCGGCGACCACGACCGGACCGTCGGCGGTCGCACCGCCCACTAGCTCCACCGGGGAGATCGGGGAGGCGGCGGGCTGGGGAGCCCGCCGCCACACCCCGCCGCTTCAGCCGCCTGATGCCCAGCGCAGACGTCACGGCCTACGTGCGCGCTTGCCTGCCGTCGCCGCCGGCGCGTGCTGGAGGTCGGCGCCGGCGACGGCCGGCTGGCCGCGCTGCTCGCCGACTCCGGCTACGACGTCGTGGCGATCGACCCGCGACCCGGGGCCGAGCACGTCGTGCCGGTCTCGCTGCTGGACCTGCCCGTCCCCGAGCAGTCCTTCGACGCCGCGCTCGCCGTGCTCTCGCTGCACCACGTAAAGCCGCTGCCGGAGTCCTGTCGCAAGCTCGCACGGCTCGTCCGGCCCGGCGGATGCCTCGTGGTGGACGAGTTCGACGTCGAGCGCCTCGACGCCGCGGCCGCCGCCTGGTGGATCGGGCAGCGGGCCGCGACGGGGCGCGATCACCCGGGCGACGCGGCGCAGATGATCGCCGAGATGCAGCGGGAGCTGCATCCGGTGCGGGTCCTGCGCGAGGAGCTCGAGCGGTTCTTCGTGCTGGGCGAGCCGGTGCGCGGTCCCTATCTGCACCGCTGGGACCTCGAGCCGGGCCTCCGCGACGCCGAGGAGCGGCTCATCGCCGCCGGCCGCCTCCCCGCCATGGGGGCGCGACTGGTCGGGACCCGCCGCGCCGACGGGTGACGCGAGCGTTGACGTACACGCCGGCCCGCCACCAACGAATCGGCCGCGCCGCGGGCGGCATCGAGGAGGGTGGGTTCCGGTGCGCTGGGGCAGAACGTCGCATCCCATTCGAGCGCTCGGCCTCGTGCGACGTTATGCGGCGATAGGGCGCAGAACGTCGCATTCCCTCGAAGCGCTCCGCCTCGTGCGACGTTCTGCGGCCCCGCCGAACCCTCTCCCTGGCAGGAAAAGTTCGCTCAGGCGGCCGCGGCGTCTTGGAGCGTGACGTGGTGTCTGAGGCGTTCGAGCTGTTTGACGAGGCGTTTGGTCTGGGGTTCGGGGTCGCGGGTGGTGAAGTAATCGGCGCCGAGGTCGCGGTAGGTCTCGCCGGTGCACAGCATGTGCCAGATCGCGCAGATCATGCTGGGTTTGACGGCGCCGAGCGCCTTCTTGTGGCCGCGTCTGGGCTTCAGGCGCTGGGATTGCGCGGCGAAGTAGTTCGCCTTGACGCGGATCGCGGC
>JAABUR0100009949.1_pt1 | contig 10580 bp, 11 predicted proteins | sample 5560091 | NCBI WGS metagenome assembly JAABUR01 (sample SAMN10711879, study PRJNA513375) | rock metagenome | isolation source: Antarctica rocks | place: Antarctica: Victoria Land, University Valley sud
TCTGATCAACCGGTGGGATGCGATCCGCGCGTTTGCGCAAGATGTTCGGGATGTCCAACGGTTCGTCGTCGGAGGGGGCTTCATCTTCGGGCGGTATCAACTCCGCAGTCTCGTCATCAGGCTCCTGCGCGCTTGCCGCCCCGACGCCGAGGTCGGTGATGGATGGACCTTCCTCGGGAGGTTCTTCGGTGGCGACTGCTTGGGGTTCGCCTGTGTTTTCCAGGTAGCGCAGATCCCCGGTCAAGAAAGCCAGCATCTGAGAGTTGAACTCGCCGGGGCGTTCGATCATCGGCATGTGCCCGCACTCGTCCATGAGCCGGATCTCGGCCTGGGAGATGGTACGGGCCCACACGCTCACCGACTGGGGATCGACTATCTGGTCGTCCTCACCCGCCAGCAGGAGAACTGGGACCTTGATGATCCTGGCCTGCCTGGCGAGGCGCCCGCCCGAGATCTCACGCCGCGTAACGCTTAGCGTTTTGGACATAGCCGCTGGCGTGGACCTGCCAGCATCCTCAACCGCCTCGTCGGTTAGATCGCTGCCATCCAGAACGAATGGTTTCAGCCACATCACGCGCAGCGCCCGCAACGCGCGTCCCAGCGCGTAGAAGAGCGGCCCCACAGCCGGAAGCGTCGCGAGCCAGAGGGGCGTGGGAAAGTCGATCTGGTCCTCGTCGGCGGGGACCGCAACCAGCACCAACCTGCCGACAACGTCGGGGTGATCCGCGGCCAGCTTGACCGCCATATCCCCGCCGAGATCGTGGGCGATGACCGCAGTCCTGGTGAGACCGAAGTGGGCGCAGAATGCGTAGAGAAGACGACTGCCGTAGCGCACCCCGTAGCCAGCGAGCGGCTTGTCAGATTCGCCGAAGCCTTTGAGGTCAAGCGTGTAGACCGTGTACCTTTGCGCGAGACGGTGGGCCAGGCGTTCCCATATCCTGGAAGATGAGAGCCAGCCGTGTACGAGCAAAACGGGCGGCCCCGCCCCGATGACGTTGTACCGGACCCAGGCGCCCTCTAGTTCAAGGAACTCGGTGTCGCGGGCGCTATCTACCTCGTGGGAGGCGCGGCCCAGGGCGAACGAGGCTACCGCCAGAATCGCGATCAGCAGAAGCAGGACTATCAAAAACGTACTCATGGGCGCCATGATAACTCACCCGCGCCGCGCCAACAGCCGAAGACCGGGCCGTTGTATGGCCGGGCCAACGGGGTTCAGCTACCCCAGCGCCGGCTCACGAAGTTGCGGATGACCACCGAGGCGATGATAGTCGCCACCAGCGAGAAGCCAGCCTTCAGCAGGGCCTCTTTGGCGTCGTCCTTGACACCCCGTTCTTCGGGCTCATCCAGCAACCTGTCCGCCAGCCTGCTCGCCAGAATAGATGCCAGGGCGGTGGATAGGATGGTGATCAAACGTTTCTGCAACTCTTCGCTCATGCAGTCCGCCTCCCTTTGGGGTATTTCTCGTGCTCGCCTCGACGTAACAGAGTCTACCCCTTATGGCCCCGCGCGCTAACCAACTTCCTGGGCCACGAGACCCTGACCGTGGAAGCTATAGATGTCTTCTAGCTGTGCGCGCAGCACGTTGCGGTCCTGGATCTCCGCGTGACACTCTATGCAGAAAAGAACCTCTCCGGGCCGTCCGGGATGCAGGTCGTGCTCCATCATGAAGTCCAGGAGTTTCCTGTGCCCTTCCCCCACCTGATCCACGAACTCCGAGAAAGAAATGCTGCCCGAGACCAGGCGCTCACACGCCTCGCACGGTCCCAGTTCCCCCAGACGGCGATTGGTGTGCCTTACTATGAGCCCCGGCGCAATGTCCGTGACCCCCATCTCCTCCTTCGCCACTACGGCCCCTTTCTAGCCCCGTGAGACGAGTTCCCACTTGCCTTTCACCCCTTGGTCCCCGGCAGAACACCGGAGGCCGCCAGTAGAGTCTACGGATCACCGGACATTTTGTAAAGACCCGCACCTGTAGTCTGTATCGGCAACGTTATACTTCCGGCGTCGGGGTACTCCGCACGCTATGGAAGGAAGGGCTAGGAATGGCGATTCAGGCTCCTCGCAACGCCCGCGTAGTGGTTGTTGGCGCCGGATTCGCCGGGGCTTCGCTGGTACGCAACCTTCCGCCACCCCTGCGGCGTCGCGGTCAGACATTGCTCGTTGACCGCACGGACAAGCATCCGTTCATACCACTGATCCACGAGGTCGCCGTTGGCCGCATACACCCCGAGAGTACGCTCTCTCCCATCGCCCCGCTTTGCCGGGGCCGCTGCGATTTCCTGATGGCCGGGGTGACGAACCTGGATCTCACCGGCAAGATCGTCCACACCCCCGCAGGGTCCGTGGGCTACGAATACCTGGTGCTTGCCACAGGCAGCGGCGCCGCAAGGCCGCCGGAAGAAACAGCCGGACACTTCCAGCTCTTCTGGACTCTGGAGGATGCACTGAGGCTGCGTTCCAACTTGAGTGCGGCCTGGCGGAAAGCCACGGAACCGGGCCTGGCCGGAGATCCATCGGGCATTCTCACCGTCGCGATAGTCGGGGGCGGCGCGACGGGTGTGGAGCTGGCGGCTGAGATCGCCGTTCTGTTTCAGTACCTGAGGAAACGCACGTCTGGCAAACCGCGCGAGGAACCACGCGTAGTTCTCGTCGAGGCCACGGATCGCCTGATGGGCTGGCTGGACCCGTATTTCCACGAGGCTGCTATGCAGGAACTCTCGGAACTTGGCGTCGAGGTGCGGCTGAACTCGATGGTCGAAGATGCGGATGGAGAAAGCATCCGTATCGGAGAGGAATGGCTTCCGGCGCACATGCGGATATGGGCCACCGGGATCCAAACCTCACCCTTGATACAGTCACTCCCCAGCGAACACGATTCCGCTGGCCGAGTCAGGGTTGACTCGCACCTCTCGCTCCCCGGTCACCCCGAAGTCTACGTCCTCGGGGATTCGGGACTCTACCAGGACCCGCGCCACGATTTACTTCCCCCCACAGCCTCCGCGGCGGTGCAGGAAGGCCCGTGGGCCGCCCGCGACCTCGAACGAAGGCTTCGCGGCGCGTCCCCCGAACAGCGCCCTCCCTTCGACTACTTCGACAGGGGCTACGTGGTCAGCCTCGGCCCGGAGAGCGCCGTCGCCGAGGCCGTGGGCGCGAAGCTCCGGGGACCTGCGGCCCAGGCCCTGTACCGGAGCATCTTCCTTTACTACCTCAAGAACCGCCGCCACCGCTTCCTTACCACCGCTGACTGGGCGATGGAGCGCACCATCGGAAGGCTCGGGTTCGGGAAACCAGAGCCCGAGGAGCAAAGCTAGGTCTCGACGCGCTGCGGCGCGAGGTGTCGCTCCACGATCCCAGGCACGTCATCGAGCTTGACGTGCGTGTACCAGACGTCGTCAGGGTAGACGAATACCACAGGCCCCTCCTCGTGCCGCCGCGTGCAGGCGTTTCGCAGCACCATGGCCGACGGGATGCCGCGTTCCTCGACCTCCTCACGGAAGCGTTCGAGCAAGACATCACCGCCCTTCGCGCCGCAACGGCCCTCACCCGGCGTGGCGCAAACGAAGATCTGGCAGAACTTGCTCATACCCCGATTATATAGCTGTTCGACGTCATGGCAGATCAGGCCACGTACTCCGCTCTCTCATGCTGGGGCCACTAAAAGGAAGTGGCCGAGAGGTCCGTCTCGGTGCGTTCCTGGATGCGACGGGCCATGCCGCTCTCGCGGGCTGCTTTGGCGACCGCCCCGGCGACGGCCGGGACTACCCGCTCGTCGAAGACGCTCGGGATTATGTAGTCTTCGGAGAGCTCTTCTTCGGAGATCACGGCCGCCATGGCCTCGGCGGCGGCGAGCTTCATGCCCTCGTCGATCTCGCGGGCCCGCACGTCGAGGGCGCCCCGGAAAACGCCTGGGAAGCCGAGGACGTTGTTGATCTGGTTCGGATAGTCGCTGCGGCCCGTCGCCACGATGCGGGCGTGGCCCCACGCGGCCTCGGGACGTATCTCGGGGTCGGGGTTCGCCATCGCGAACACGATGGGGTCTTCCGCCATGCTGTCCAGATGTTCCACGGAGAGCACGCCCGGCACCGAGAGCCCGAGGAACAGATCCGCCCCCTCCATCGCCGCCGCGAGGTCTCCTTCCCGGCCCTCGGGGTTCGTGTGCTGGGCGAACCACTGCTTGGATTCGTTCAGGTTGTCGCGGCCCTCGTGGACAATGCCTTTCGAATCGCAGCCGACGATGTTCTTCGCGCCTGCTGCCATCATCATCTTGGCGCACGCGACGCCGGAGGCGCCGACGCCGCTTATGACGATGCGGAGGTCTTCCATCTTTTTGTCTACGATCTTCAAGGAGTTGATGAGCGCGGCGAGAACCACTATCGCGGTTCCATGCTGGTCGTCGTGGAAGACTGGGATCTCGATCTCCCGCTTCAAACGCTCTTCGATCTCGAAGCACCGTGGCGCGGAGATGTCCTCAAGGTTGATCCCGCCGAAGCCAGGCGCGATGTTCCTGACGACGGCCACGATCTCATCCACATCCTTCGTATCGAGGCAGATGGGAAAAGCATCCACCCCGGCGAACTCCTTGAAGAGCGCGGCCTTTCCTTCCATGACAGGCATCGCCGCAGCAGGCCCGATGTCTCCCAGCCCGAGCACGGCGGTTCCGTCGGTAACGACGGCTACCGTGTTGCGCTTGATGGTGAGGTTGAAGGCCCGCTCCGGATCCTGGTGTATAGCCCGGCAGACGCGGGCGACCCCAGGCGTGTACACCATGGAGAGGTCGTCACGGGTCCGGATTTGGAGCCTGGGGTTCACCTCGATCTTGCCCCCGAGATGCACCAGAAACGTCCTGTCCGAGACGTTGATGACCCGCACCTCGGGGAGATTACCGACGTCGTCCACGATCTTCTGTCCGTGCTCCGAATCGCGGGCGTTCACGGTCACGTCGCGGGTGGAACGCTCCTTCTGCATCCGCACTATGTCTATGGCCCCGACCATGCCCCCGGCATCACCCACGGCGGTCAGTATCTTGCCGAGCGAACCCACCTCGTGCGGAAACTCGACCCGCAAGGTCATGCTGTAACTCGCGCTCGGTATGGCCTCCATGACTGTCCCCTTTCACATTTCCCCTTCTGCGAGAGGCTATTCTACGGCAGCCATGCTGGCCCGTCAGTCCGTAAACAAAAGCAAGCGGATAGCCAGCGGGCTAGACAGGCAGGTACTGCGGGTCTTCCGGGAGATCCTCGCCAGGCAGGGCGTCGCTGCGGGCCATGAACCACCCGGCGAGGTCCGAGCCTTCACCAGCCTCAGTCGCGGCCCGCCCCAGGCCGACCCGCAACTCGTTCAGCAGCGGCGGCCGCTCGCCATATGAGACTATCTCCAGTTCGGTGGCGAGGGCCGCATCTACGAACGCCCCCCAAAGCCCCGCATCAGCGCCACCAGCGTCACCCGGGAGTGTGGCGTAGGCGCGCTTCACTTCGTCAGGGAGGCGGGATGCTCCGATGGCCTCCGCCCGCTCTGCGTCAGGCTGACGTTCGGGGTTCGCGCCGGAGAGGTATCGGCGGGCGGCGAGCAGCAGGAGCCTGGACGAGATGGTCCGCTTCGTCCAGGATCCATCCACCGCTTCCCAGTTGACGAACGAACCGCCGAATAGTTTGTCGAGATCCATGTCCGCCTATTCTAATGCAAGCGGGCCGCCTCCCTGAATTCATCGCCAATTCATCGTCGTTTGTCCTCATTCGGTCGCCGTAAAGCGTCGCTCGGATGAAAGCTCGAAAAGAACAACGCCCCTGGGGCATGAGGAAAGAAGGTAGTGGTGCCAGAAGAAAGTAGGGTCGTCGTCCGCCGTTTCTTCGAAGAGGTCATAAACGGGAGAGGACTCGACGTGATAGACGAGATCTTTGCCCCGGAGCTGGTGAGGGACGTCAGGGAACGAACGGAGGCCGCCTTCCACCACTACCCAGATTACCATCAGTCGCCCGGGCCTCCCGAGGATTGGATCCTCGCGGGGAACAAGGTCGTGACCATCTGGACCGCACGCGGCACACCCCGAGGAGTGTATGACCCTGCACAGCCCGACGTTAAGAAGATGGTGCAGTTTTACGGCATCGACATCTTTACCGTCGTCGGCGGCAAGATCGTTGAGCACCATTACCAGATGAACGACAACCTGCCGCCGTTCGTGGAGGGAGACGTATCATCTGCAAAGACTTCCTGGCTGGGTCATCCTTCGGATCGCCCAGACGTCATACGCATCATTCTCACGTTCTCCAGTGCCTTGGCGGGGATCGTGGTCGTGTGGCTCGTCCTCAGAACCGCGATGACACCGCCGGCCGGGCTCAATCCGGATCAGACGGCAGTGTTTGCCGGTATCGCGGGAGCAGCGATTAGCGCGATCAGCACCCTGGTCGGATTCGTGGCGGGACAAACCGCCGGCGCCGTTGGCAAAGAGAGGGCTGAGCGGCGCGCCGACGACGCCACGGCCCGGTACACAGCCCTCGCCGGAGAAGCGGGACCGGGCGTGCTGAACGAGGCTCGTGTGAAGTATCCACGCCTGTTCTCCTCCGGCATCGGGCCGGGCGGCGGGTGATCCGCTTCCCCAGGAAATGCGAACGTTTACGGGCCGAAGTACACGGTGGCATCAGGAGGGAAGGCTGCGGCGTAGCCCCGGTCGAGGATTCGGAAGTGTGACAGGTCTGCTTCTGCAAAGTCCAGTGGCGGCTGGTCGGCGGTCGCCTGGGCCATGTAGAGGGACCAGATGTCCATGGGCAGGGTCTCGCCGTTCGGCTCCTGGAGGCCGTGGACGCCGACCATAGAGCGGCGGCCCTCCGGGAAGCCGACCCACACGGCGGTCGAGAGGCGGGGCGTGTATCCGACATACCAGGCGTCGGCGAAGTCGTTGCTCGTGCCGGTCTTGCCGGCTGAGGGGCGTCCTATCTCCTCGTCGAGGTCGTGGAACAGGGTTGGCGTCCCGTTCTCCACCACGCCGCGCAGAACCCGGCTGGCCGCCGTTGCCTGGTTGCCGCTCATGACGCGGCGCCCCCCGATGAGGTGATCGTAGGCCTGCTCGGTCTTCCCGAAGCTGGTACGGTCGATGGTCTCTATGGTGTACGGCTCGCGGTGAATGCCGCCACCGGCGAAGGTCGCGTAGGCTGAGGACATCTCCAGCGGGCTCACACCCGTGCCAAGCCCGCCGATGGCCGTCGCCGGGTACGGGTCCACGGGGGAGGTGATGCCGAGGTCGTGGGCAGTGGTGACAACGTTCTCGAGGCCAAGGTCGGCGGCGAGTTGCACGAAAACCGTGTTATCCGACTCCTCTGTCGCTTTGCGGATCGAGATCTCACCACGCTCGATGTAGTCGTAGTTGTGGACGGGGTACATCTGGTTCCGAAAGCTCACGTATATGTCGTGGGAGAGATAGGTCGTCTCCGGCGAAATCTTCTCCCGCAAAGCCGTGGCGAGCACGAAGGGCTTGAACGAGCTTCCAGGCTGACGGCGGGCGTCGAGTGCGAGGTTGAAGTCGCCTGCCTGGCCCGCTATCGCCCTGACAGCCCCGCTCTGCGGCTCCACGGAGACCACTGCCGCCGATGGATCATCTGGCTCGTACAAGACTTCTTTCGTAGTGGCGATTGCCTCGCGTTGCATGTCGGGGTCGAGGGTGGTGTGTATCTGGAGTCCGCCGCGCTCCAGGGCGCCGGGTCCGAGTTTCTCCTCAACCTCCCGCCGCACCTTCTCTATAAAAGGCTCGTACTCAGGGTAAACGGGCGGCAACTCGGGGTCGAACCTCAAAGGCTCGTCCATCGCCTTCTGCATTTCGTCCTTCGAGATCATGCCCTGTTCGTGCATCTGGTAAAGAACGCTGTCCCTGCTCGTGGTCGCGTTCTCGGTGCCAACGGTCCTGCCCCCCGTGTAGTACGTGGATGGCGCGTCGAGGAACCCGGCGAGCGCGGCGGCCTCAGAGAGGGTGATGTCTCTGGCGCCCTTTCCGAAGTAGCGGTGCGCCGCAGTCTCAGCCCCGTATGCCCCGTTGCCAAAGTAGACGGTGTTCAGGTAGGTGGTCAGGATCTCCTTTTTGGTGTGCTTCTGTTCGTAGGCGAAGGCGAGGGCGGCCTGGGTGAAGCGCCGCCAGAAAGAGACCTCGATGCGCTGGGCCTGTGGTATGTACAGGTTCTTAATTAGCTGCTCGGTGATTGTGGAGCCGCCCTCCTGCACCTCCCAGGACCGGATATCCGCCCACGCGGCCCGCCCGACGCCTTCAGGGTCGAAGCCAAGATGCTCGTAAAATCTCCTGTCCTCTACCGCAACCACGGCCCTCGGGAGGTTGTCTCCGAACTCGTCTGGTCCAAGGGTCTTGCGGCTCTCCAGTACGTTGAACTCGCCGATCTTGTTCCCCTCGGAGTCATAGATCGAGGAATCTTGGGGGAGGGCTGGGTAGCGGCTGTCAAGGCGATCCTGATACTCCCGGACCACGTGCAGGTACAACCCGGTGGCGAATACCAGAACGGCCACCACCATGATCAGGGCCAGATTGAAGGCCGTCCGTATCGCCCATCCGATCCAACCGATGCGGCGCTTCCTGGCCCTCTTGCCCTTCTTGCCGGTTTCGAAGAAGTTGTTCACGGCTCCCCTACCAGTCTACAGCAGCGGAGGGCGCGTTATACGGGGCATACGATACATCCGGGCATCGTCGATTATCCGATGCTAGGATGACCCCATGCCCGAACTAACCTGCACGGTGCGGCGCGTCGGAGATTTCGAGAGCCGCACCGAAGAATACGAGATGGTTCTTTCAGTCGAGGGCGGGGATTCAGCGCCACAGCGGACGCTAGGGGTGAAGTACCAGGCGGCGCGGGCCTACGAGATCAACGCCAGCCTGGGCGCTGCGGTAGAGGCTGCCAGGGAGGTAATCGCGGAAGCCGGCCTCGACGTCCGTCCGCCGGATGGGACGCTCGCCAAGTTTGCCTGGCGGACGCTGCAATCTGTCAAATACGAGGAGGGCGGGTCGAAGACTGGCCGGTTCGAAATATGATAGGTGAACGGTGCCGCTTCATCGGCTTCCAGGGCTTGCCCAACCTCAGGTAACGGCTACACTTCAAGACCTCGCCACCGGATTTCACGCCGCCACCTCCGAGGATTCGAGCGCCAGCCGCTCCGACCGGAAGCCAGGTTTCCCGGAGAAGAAGGACTCCGGGCGAATCGGGAACACCACCCTGATGTCGCCGCGCGGATAGCGGGCCTGCACTATCTCGATGGCCCGCCTGATGCTGCCGGCCCGAACCGAGAGCCGCAACGGGACGCCGTTCGCACTGACCTGCACTGGAACCTCTATCATCATCGCCATCCTTCCATTCATTAGATGAACTTTCGTTACGTGTACGTATAGCCCGCTTTTTTGGATCTCGGACACCAGATTATTTTCCAGTTCGAGAATTCCGATCCCAACGCGAAAACACTTCCTTCCAGCAAGGTCTCGTGATGCGGGCAGGGAAACGCGTAGTCACTACCCGCTCCTCTGTTCATGGCCCAGGTGGCTTTGATCGCCCCACGCTCCACCCTTTTCCAGAGGTAGCCCCTTTGGGAGCTTTCGTTTCCTGACGGGGGAAGCCTATATGCGAGAAGGTGGCGGCGTATCCCCCAAATGTACTATTTTCGAGCGCGGAATCGGGAATCTTGAAACTTCAGGCGCGGTTCGCAACCTCCAGCAACTCCTCCAACGTAACCCGGCCTTCATAGAGGGCTGTGCCGACGATCACACCCACCACTCCCTGCAACCGCGAGAGCGCCGCCACGTCTCCAGCCCCCCGCACCCCGCCGCTCGCGATGGTTGGGATGCGGCGTGCGAGGTCGGCCGTACCTTCGAGCGCGGCCCCTGTGTCCATTCCGTCCCGCACCACGTCCGTGAAGAGCACGGACCCCACACCATCCGTCACGAGCTCCGCCGCGAGATCTAGCACCCCGATACCGCTGGATTCCCGCCAGCCGTGGGTTACCACCACGCCGTCCCTGGCGTCAACGGCGACGACCAGGGAACTTCCAAGTTCCTCCAGCGCCCGCTGTCTGAGGGCACGGTCCCCCACGGCGGCAGTTCCGACCACCACCCGCGATGCGCCAGCCAACCGCATCGCGCGTAGATCCTCCAGGGTGCGAACGCCGCCCCCGCATTGCACTGGCACGTCCACGGCAGATGTGATGTTCCGGATCACACCGAGTTGTACGGGCCTTCCCTCCTTCGCGCCATCGAGGTCAACTACGTGGATGGCCTTCGCGCCCCTGCGTTCCCACTCCAGCGCCCTACCGACCGGGTCGATGTCGTACTCCTTCTGCCTGTCGAAATCTCCCTGCCGCAGCCGCACGCACCTTCCACCCCGCAGGTCTATGGCAGGGAACACCGTGAAGCCTGTCATCTCCCCCCCTGCCCGGTCTCGGGTTGTGGCGGCGGGCCGTGCTTTGCCCGCCACTCCTCTGCGGTGATGCCCATGAGGATGTCGTCCCAGAAGCGGCCCCGCGACCAGTGGTTCTCCCTGCGGCGGCCCTCGTGCACGAAGCCGATCTTCTCGTACATCTTCCGCGCCCTTGCGTTGTACTCG
>JAABUR0100009957.1_pt1 | contig 10572 bp, 14 predicted proteins | sample 5560091 | NCBI WGS metagenome assembly JAABUR01 (sample SAMN10711879, study PRJNA513375) | rock metagenome | isolation source: Antarctica rocks | place: Antarctica: Victoria Land, University Valley sud
CTTGTGCAGCGGTGGAGGCGGGCGCATGAACGCACCTCGTCTACCCTGGTCTCTGGTCCACTGGGGCTGCTACACTTGCGCTGCTCATATCAACCTCCACCTGCTAGTGTGCCAGGCATGCTGCAGGCTTGCTTGCCTTCGGCGATTTACCTCCAGTGCAGCGCACTCCCAAGTGTTGCCTTGGGCCAAGCAACCTAGCACCTCGTACATCGGCTACCTCCTGCGCAATGTCTGGCTACCTGGGAGCGCTCTGCCTGCACAGTGCACACTCTCACGCAGTGCGCTGGCTGCGAGCCACTGCAGCCTAACGCCTGAACGTTGCAAGGCGCGCTGCAGGGGGTGGTCGCGGGGGCGGAGGCGGTGGCGGTGGCGGGGGCGGGGACGGGGGCGGGCGCGGTTATGGCAATCCAGGGAACGGGGGTGGTGTAGTATTTGTCGCCGGCGGCGACGGGCCGTACTACAATGGCGGCGGCGGCGGCGGCGGCTACCGCGGCGGCGGCGGCGGCGGCGGCGGCGGCAGCGGCGGCGGCGGCGGCAACGGCCAGGATGGCGGCAACGGCAACCAACAACAGGGAGGGGATGGGCAAAGGGGTCAAGCGCCCTCGCCCGCGCCGACGCCGCCGCCGACGCCGCCCCCAGGGAGCAACACCACAGTGATCAACAACAACTACGTGAACGTGAGCGGCAACAACACCACGGCCAACCTCAACAAGTGCGCAGGCCCTCCTCTGGAGCAGGGTGGCCCGTCATATGTGCATTTGTATGGCGAATGCTGCTGCTGTGAGTAGACACCTGATATGGCAGGCAGGGCATGCATGCACCAGTGTGATTGTGAGCGCTGGCAGCAGGCTCGTGAGCCTGGCGAATGTGCTTGGCCTGGGGATCTGACGCCTGCCGGGGCGCGCAGCAACAACGTCGTGTCGGCGCAGTCCACGCCGCCGCAGCAGGATGGATCGCAGCAGCGGCAGCAGGGGCCGCAGCAGCAGCAGCAGGGGAACAGTGGGGGAGGGGGCCAGGGCTAGGCGTCTCGCTTGCAGCTCTGCTGTGGATGCCCGGCTCGCAGGGCAGAGCAGAGCAGCAAGTCGCTCATGTATGAAGATGATGTAGAGCCTGGTGATGTACGCGGCATGCTGCCATCACGCTGACCTATTTCATTCCTGCTTGCATCGCTTCATTTGATTTCTTGTCGCCCGTACGGGCTATGCATAGATAGGCAGCTGACTGCTAGCTTGTATTCAAGCGTTGCGTTATTGGTGCATGCTGATTTCAGGCTAGCGCAGCGCTTGCAGGGAATGCATGCAAGGACTGCTGCTGACTGTACCTCAGCCGCTCAGCACTGGTCAGGGACAGGGGGCAGCCACACACCCTGTGCCTCTGTTGCAGTGTAACGATGCCAAGCCTACTTCCCTGCGTTCAGCATCCACGCCACTCATTGACAGCAAGGTGCTCCAGCCAGCCCGCACTGCTACGTCCGATACGAGTGAGGCAGCTATAGTTGCAGCAACTATGTTCACTTCGGTAGGTCCCTGTCTGCCGTTGTGTGCACAGGTGCTGCCAGTGCGTATGCAGCCTCTCACTATTGCTCGCGCAGGCTGGTTGCTATGCACTGCGAGCACCTGCGTTTGCGAGCCCCACAGAAGGCCGGAACGCAAGCCCGCGTTGTGCCACGCGCACGCACAGGTGTGCGATGCATTCCTGGAGTACCTCCTGTTGCCACTGGTCTTTGGTGTGTGAACCGTTGTGGCGAGATCTTGCTGTGTATACTTGGCCGGGCTTGCGAGAGCGTGCGGCTGCAGTTTTGTGTCTTGTGGCGGTAATCAGCCCGGGCTCCCTGGCACTCTGTGGGCCCTGTCGCGCAGGAGGTCCGGGTGGACCGTGGCTGGTAAGCAGCGCAGAGTAGCTCGGCACAGCGTAATGCACGTGTCGTTGTGCAGGCTGGGCGTGATTCGTTGTGGTGCGCGGCCGCATGCGGAGAGGAGCCTCAGCTGCAGCCAGGCAGCCGTGCGAAGTGATGCTGCTGCGGCGCCTGCGGTTGCAATACCGGAGCCGGCGGACGCGCCGGCCCGACGCGCCGTCCTCGGCGGCCTGTGCTGGGCGGCGGGCGGCGCGCTGACGCTGGCAGCGGGCGGTGCAGCCGAAGCAGGCGAGCTGGCGGCCAGCCAGGCGCAGCTCAACGTGGCGCGCCGGCGCGGGGAGGTGCTGCCCGCTGCCTGCCTGCGGGCGCGCCCTGTCCGCAGAACCAGCGGGCAGGGCTCGGCGTGCTGCGCTCGGCGCGTGCGCTGCGTGTGCTGCGCAGACGCCGCGCTGGTGGCCGTATGTGTGTGGACGGTTGCAGCGGGGTGGCTGCTGCCAGCCAGCCTGGTGCTGCTGATACTTGCAGCGCGGGCAAGGACGCCTGGCGTGCTGCCCTGGGCTTGCATGGGCCTGCAGCGGATACAGTGGCAAGAGAGGACATGCGTGCTTCAGGGGCCGCACAGGCAGCGCAAGACATGACGGCTAGCCTTCAATGACTCCGCGCCTTTTGGTGCAGGCTCGGGCAGTCTGCAGCTTGGGCTGCGCTGCGCTGGCCGTGCGCAGCAAGGAGCGGACGCAGCCGCTTGCTGAGCCACCGTCCCGTCATACTTAACGGATGCAGTGTGCAAACTCGAGGTGCCTGCGCAATGAGCAGGTGTCGCACAGCGAGCGCGGAGCGGCGCCAGCTGCGGGCAGTGGGCCGGGCCCCAAAAATCGCAAGCGGCAGGCATCTGCTTGTGAGCGGCGCAAGCGCGTCGCGCAGGTGGCGCACAGCGACGAGGAGTGGCGTAAGGTGTTGACGCGTGGTCAGTTCGGCGTCCTGCGCGCGGCGGGCACCGAGCTGCCCTTTAGCAGCCCGCTGAACAAGGAGAAGCGCGCCGGCGAGTTCTGGTAAGCGGCGGCGCCGCCACTGCTGCCGCGGCGCCCTGCGCGCGTTTTCTGCGAGTTGTGCGCCCCCCGAAAGGGCTGCTCATCTGCCTACAAGAGCTCGCCTTTTCCGTGCTTGTGTCCACTGTTTCTATTCTGGAGGGCCGTGGGCCGTGTACGAGAGCAGCGGGCATGTGTGTGAGCACATGTGTGGTCGCTGTGCGCTCGCAGCTGCGCGGGCTGCGGCGCGCCGCTGTTCGCGTCGGGCGCCAAGTACGACTTTGGCACCGGCTGGCCGTCGTTCACGGCGGCGCTGCCGGGCGCGGTGGACCTGCTGCCCGACCCCAGCATCCCCTTCCTCCCGCGCACCGAGGCGCGCGCGGGGGGCGCCCTGCGCGGCCGAGGGCTCACAAGGGGGCTGATCAGGCAGTGTCACCCTCCATCCCTCGAGCTGAGGCATGCGCGGGGCGCCGCGGTGGTGTGTGGTGCTGGATGCCGGGGAAGGAAAGGGGGTGGGGCGGGGGGGGGGGACACCTGCTGCCCGACCCCAGCGTATCCCCTTCCTCCCGCGCACCGAGGCGCGCGCGGGGAGCCCCGAGCGGTCGGGCGCTCACACGGGGACGTTGGTGCCTGGTGCCAGCATAGCACTCCTTCCTTGAGTCGCAGCACGCGCGGGGCGCCGCTGTGGGCACGGCGCCTTTCGAACGTCTTGGGGAAGTCATGAGCTCCGGGCCTCAGGCAGTGAAGCGGCCATGGCATGCGTGGGCGTGCAGGTGCGGTGTCACCGCTGCCAGGGCCACATCGGGCACGTGTTCGACGATGGGGTGCCGCCGACGTACAAGCGTTTCTGGTGCGCTACTGGCCCGTCACAAGCACAGTGCACACCTGACTTTGGGCTTGCTTGGTGCGTGGGCGTCTTATGGTGTGCTGGTGTTGACAGTGGTGTGTGCTGGCGGGCGCAGCATGAACGGCGTCGCGATGCAGTTTGCGCCCAGCGCGGCCTGATGCGCAGCTGCCACCAGGCCTGGCAGTGTCCTTGCTGCGGGTGACGAGGAGCGCATGTGGCCTGTCACGGTGTGCATGGCAGATCGCCCTTCGCCGCCTTGACTGGTTTTGCAGGGACTTGACAGCATTGCCACCGCGTGTCAGCACTCCCATGCCTTTTGCTACTGAGTTCAGCAGAACAAGGCTTCTATAGATGATGACGGGGCATCAGCGTGACGATGTAAAGTGCCTGCACAGTCGTGCTGCATGCGTTTGCCTGCTCTAACCATCTCCGGACCCTCACTTACATCTTCAGAGCCAGGCGCTGCGCATCATTTGGCGTCCAGGTTTCCAGCGCGTTAGTCGCAGCGCTCCACCCTGTCACATCAGCGGCCGACGGTCACATTCGGCAGCAACAGCGCTCTCTAGCGGCCTCGGTACCCACTCACTAGTGTCCTTCTCTCCCTCTCTCCTCCTTCCCACTCTCCATCCTCTCACGCTCGCCAAATTAACTTACAAGCCCGGCGGCTCCCATGCCCAGCACAGACATGCATGAGCTGCTGCTCCAGGTTTCGGTGTGCTGCACCGCTCAGTCCCTGCCTCAGCTAGCAACAGCCACAACTGTGGCGCATCAGCATGGCAGTGTGTGCAGGTACACCATCTGGTCTACCAGGCCACATTCGCGCAGAGACGCGCTGGGCGAGCTGTCACTTTGCCTACACCACATCTGGTCTGGCAGCGACTGCGGCACCCAACACCGCATCCACCTGACACGGTGTCTGTAGATATGCCGTGGCTCGCAGCCCCTCGCCCGGTACAAGAAAATCCCGTGAACACGCCATAGCTCGCAGCCCCGCACTGAATAAAAGAAGAATCCAGGAACATGCCGCGGCTCGCAGCCCCTCACTCAAACAGCCGCGGGTCAAACGGGCCGGCCGCCGCGGCGACGGGCGCGGCCTCCGCCTCCGCCGACGGCGCCGGCGACGGGCGCTCCAGCACGAGGCAGGCGCGCCCGTCCAGCGCCGCGTTGGAGCGCACCGCGCCAAGGCAGGTCGCCAGCGGCCGCGCGGTTGTGGGGTACAGCAGCTTCTTGAGCTTGGGGCGGCCCACGCCTGCACATGCGTTAGGGTAAGGGTAGGGTAAAGGAAGCGATCCTGTGGGGGCGCGCGCTGGTCGGCCGCACGCCCTGCAGCGCTCTGCCGGCGTCGTGGCGCCAACCCCGCAGCGCCCTCTGGGCATTGTGCGCGCCGGCTGGCCGTGCCCCCGCAGCGCTGTTCTTATATATGTACCCTGCACGGCATGTCGAGCCTGGCCTTAACAGCGCCGCGCGCGAAGGGCGCCCGTGCCAGGCCGCCCAGCCTGGGCTCCCCGGCACTGCCCAATCAGGTGCAGAGGCAGCCCAGCCTGACAGGAGCGCTGCGCTACGCGCAGCCGCGCGCCCCGGGTCACCAGAGAGCCCGCGCGCGCGCGCGCACCGCCAAACATCAGGTTGGCTGTGGGGTACTCCATCTGGGTGCGCGCGGCTGTGGTGCCGCGCAGCAGGTCCCCCACGCGCACGCCGGCGCGCTCCGCGTTGCCGCCGGCCGCCACCTCCACCACCAGCAGCCGGCCGTCGTCGGTCTCTGCCGCGCCGGAGCTGCCCGGGTCGGCCGCAGCAGCAGGGGCGGCGGGGCGGCTCGGCCTCTCCCTCGCAGCCCCTGCAACCTCCCTCTTGCTCGGCCGGCCTGTGCTGTCGGTGTGCGCAGCGCAGGGTGCCGGGTTGAGGCATGGGCCAGGGCCTGCCTGGCACGCGGCCGGGCCATAGGCACTGGGGAGTCTGTGCGCGGGGCAGAGGCGCGCGCGGTGGCGCGTGCTGCGGACGCACCCTCGAAGGTGAGCCCCAGGGGCAGCGTGACCTCCGGGGTCAGCACCCGGCTGCCCGGCGCTACAAGCGGCACCTCGACGGCCTCCACGGCATCGCCCACATCCACCTGCAGGCGCCCACAGCGCCCCGCTCAGCACCGCGCACAGCAGGCAGCCTGTCGAAGCACAAAGCCCTGTAGCAGCAGGCCCTCGCCCAACCACAGAGCACAAGCAGCCGCAGCAGGACACCTGCACGCGTCTGGTCGGCGGCGGCGCTTCGGGGGCGCTCTGCCCGCGGGCGCTCGAGCGGCGGAGCCTCCTGGCTGGCGCAGGAGGCGAGGAGGAGGTGGCAAGCGAACGAAAGCTCCTGTGTTGCGGCCAAGGGACGCCGAAGCAGCGGCCGAGCGCGCCACTTCTCATGTGCATCACGGGCGCATGCCTCCTACATGGCCACAGCTTTCTTGGAGGACAACAAGTAAACCTACATGGGCTCGGCAAGAAAGGTCATCCCGCTGCCTTTGCCTGCTTGAACAGATGCGAGGAGTGCTGCAAGCGACCTGCGGAAATTGGTAGGCCGTCAGCCTCACTAGCAGACCCCTGCACTGACAGACGTCATAGCGGCCTTTCACTGAGAAGCTAGCGCTATGATTGAAGCAGCACAGCTTTCCTAGCCGAGGATTAGCCTATGCAGGGTCTGTGCTGGAGGCCAAGCCAGGCGGGAGACTTCAGACTCGCAGACCTCAGACTCGTTACGCGAATCTATCGACAGTCACCATGGCCGCCTTCGCTGCTCAGTGTCACGTTCTGGCCGGCGTCCGGCCCACACGTAGTGTCTCACGGGCCGGACGGAGGGCTCTTACCGTCAAGGCATCAGGCAACGGCGCTCGCGTAGACAAATACTCAAAGTCTGACATTATGTGCGTCCTGAGCCCGCCTTTGCAGTGTGTTGGCGCCGGCATGGCAGCATGCCGTGGCGCGCGCCGTCGTGCCTGGCACCTGAGGCTGGCCTGTCGCGCGCAGCGTGTCGCCGTCCATCCTCTCCGCAAACTTTGCCAAGCTGGGCGAGCAGGTGTGCTGTCTGTCCCGCCCAGCCAGGTTCTCCCTGCGGCCGCGGCGCGCTGCGAGCGCCCTGCCCGGGCACGCTACCGGCTCGCCACCGTCACAGCGCCGGTCTTGACAGCGACCTGACAGCGGGTTGAGGCAGATATTTCAGCGGATTCTTGCAGCGCTTTGCGTCGCGCTCGCGCTCCCGTCTGCGGGCCAGGCGTGCCGACACGCGGCCGCAGGTGCAATCCGTAGTCGAGGCCGGCGCAGACTGGGTTCATGTCGACGTTATGGATGGCCGCTTTGTGCCCAGTGCGTCCCATCCCTGGCCCGCCCGCTGGCGCCATGCTAGCGTGCTGCTTGTCAGCTGGTTGCAGCGATTTGATCCCTTGCTCTTTCTGCTCTAAACCTCTTGCACTTTTGACAAGTTTCGCTGACACGGGGCCCTGTTGCGGCACAGACATCACGATTGGCCCGCTTATTGTGGACGCCATCCGGCCCCTGACGGATGCGGTTCTTGACACGCACCTGTGCGCGCCCCTCCCCCTCCCGCCCATGGCGCCCTGCGCCGCTGCTTGCTCGTGCGCAGGCTGCGAGCGGCCGCGCGAGGGCCCCGACTTGGGAGTGTTGCGTGTACAAAGCAGGCTTGGGTCATGCCAGTCGCGCTGGCTGGCGCCGCCGCGGGCGCCTCTGTGAGGCTGCGCTGAAATCCCACGCTGCCCGCGGCCGCTGCGCAGGATGATTGTGGAGCCCGGCGCGCGCGTGGCGGACTTTGCCAAGGCGGGCAGCGACATCATCACCGTGCACGCGGAGCAGTCGGCCACCATCCACCTGCACCGCCTCATCGGCCAGGCGCGCAGCCGCCCCTTGTCGGAGCCGCTTGCTCCACACTGCGGCAGGTTTAACATTCGTTGTCGCCTGCAGCATGGCCAGCGCAGGCTGCCTCAACCTGTGTGCCTGGCGGCCCGCAACGCTGCTGTTGCCTGTCTGCATGCGTCGCCAAAAGTCTGTGCTCATGCTCCTGGCCGGCGCGCGTGCCTAGTGCGCATAGCGCCCCCGCGTCAGCGCGCGGCAACGGGCGCCGCAGATCAAGGACCTGGCTGTCAATGCCGCGCGCGCGGCGCTGACCCTACCCTGCACCCCGCGCGCCGCAGATCAAGGACCTGGGCGTCAAGGCGGGCGTGGTGCTCAACCCGGGCACGTCGCTGAGCACGATCGAGGAGGTGCTGGGCATCGTGGACCTGGTGCTGCTCATGTCCGTCAACCCGGGCTTTGGCGGCCAGAAGTTCATCGAGAGCCAGGTGTCCAAGACCAAGCGCCTGCGCGCGATGTGCAACGACCACGTGCGCGGCCCCTGGCCCTGCGCCCCGCCGCTCGCGCGCGCCTGCGTGCGCAGATGCAGGCGCGGCGCCGGCTGTGCCTGCGAGCGCACCGGGGATGGAAGCAGGTTGCCAGCCGCTCGCACTGCTTGGAGCGCGCGGGGACGCCCCGTGTGGCGCCGCACGCGTGTCGGGCGCCGCCGCCAGCATGTGCGTGAATGGTGGAGTGCAGCACATGTCACCCTGGTTGTAAGCCTGGCCGCCCGGGGCAGGGCGTGGACCCGTGGATTGAGATCGATGGCGGCGTGACGCCAGCGAACGCGTACAAGCTGATCGACGCGGGCGCAAACGCGCTCGTCGCCGGCTCGGCCGTCTTCGGCGCCAAGTCCTACAAGGACGGTGCGAGCCCCGTATCCGCGGCATCATCCGCGCCCTGCCTCACCTCCTTCAGAGAGCTGTGCGTGCGCTGCATGTAACTGTTCTGTATTGGCGCCTGGCGTGTTGTCCATGCCTAGCTGCTTGTGCATGTACACCTGGACAGTCTCCAGGGGTTGAGTCAGGGTGTTTGTATTGGTCCAGCGTGTGTGCAGCTCGCATGGCCCTGCAGCTTTCAGATTCAAAGCCTCCCCATGCTGTTCTTTGTGAGTTGTTCCAGGGCCGCGCTGGGCCGCGTTCATGTCGTGGTCTGAGGCCGGGTGTCCGCCGGGCGCGCAGCCATTGCGGGAATCAAGGGCTCCAAGGCGCCGGTCAGCAACGGCGTGCCCGCCATGGCCGCGTGAGGCGGCGCAAGTGGCGCAGCCTTGCCTTGCGGGCGTGCCGGGGGCACTCTGAGCCCGTCCAGGTGTTGAGCCATTGTCAAGCCCAGTTGAAAGTTGCGGTCAGAGAGTGCTATGCTGTGGTACAATATGATGGCGGACGTGAGCACTCGCACCTGTGGCTGGCGCTGTTTCGGCCATGATCTGTATGTGCAGCACGCCCTGTGTTCAGGCATTGGCATTATGGTGGCTGTATGCGACTGAGACCCGTGAGAGCTGTGGTGTAACAGCGAGACATAGCGCACGTGCACTGGCGAGAAAGTGCGCATGAACTCTTTGGGGGCTCTTTGGGGGCGGCCGGTGCTACAGAGCTGCTGTTGATGCACTGCATGCATGCGGCCTGCTGTGTGTGATGCGAGGCAAGGCGAGGCAGAAGGTGCCCTGTGACAGGACACGGGCGATATTACACAGCGCTGGTGGTCTCGCGCGTCCAGGCAAGCAGGCCGGCCCTGTTCACGCGCGAGTCTGGCATCAAGGCATTGCAGCGAGGGTACTGCATCAAAGGCACTGCATAAAAAAGTACTGCATCGATAGCGGCGCATGAGCAGCGTGCCAGAGGCAAGGCCAGTGCACACAGTGCAGTGGGGTCCGCTCGCCCGCACCAGGGCATGTGCCACAGGAAGGCACCCGTAAAGTCGTTACGATGGCATGGGGGCAAGGCTTCAGGCAAGGCTTCAGCAGCTCAAAGCAACAATGTTGTGTTTTCGACCCATACGCTAAGTCTGAAAGGGGCCTGCAAAGGCAGACTGGCGGGGAGCCAAAGCACAGCTGACGCTCCAGATGAAGCTCCAGAAGACCAGATGAGCATATCGACACATGCAGACACAACAACAGACCAGGAGCAGCGCGCGCTTCGCCTGGAGCTCACACTCTCAGTTGGGCAAACGGCCCGTGAAGCATATCAGCAAACAGGAACTGCCCAGGATGGCGCACAACTGTTAACGACCACAGGGCAGGCCGTAATCGTCTGGGCTGCCGGCCAGCGTGGGCACAGCAGCGCCGCCCTGCGGGCGCACGAGCGTGCCGCACAGTCGGGGTCATGCTGGGCTGTCAGACGCGCTTCTTGGCCGGCGCTGAAGTCGCGCCAGCGCGGAGCACGCCCGCTGACCCGTCCCCTCGGGGCATCACACCGCACCAGCCTCGCACGCGACGGGACGCAGTGGCCTGTCCCCTCACAGGACGGCGCTGCCGCGAGCATGGCACGTGCCCCGCAGCGCTCGCGCCGCTCACCTGACGCAAGCGTCGCGGCTCATACGCGGGCGGCTGGAGCAGCGCTCGGCACCGCGCGCCGGGCGTCTGCGCCGTGGCCCGCCCAGGCCGTGGCAGAGGTTGCCAGGGCATGCAGCCCACGCCATATCCCGGGGCTGCTCGCGCCCAGAGTACGGGCGCCGGAAGCAGCATAAGAGTCAGGGCTGGGGCGCCTACCCTATGAACTGGCGCCGGGGCGGCCCGGCGCCCCGCCGCCCGCAGCGCCCGCCCAGCCCGGGTCGGCGCGCTGCAGCGCGCCGCGCCGCCGCGCGGCCACCGCGCGCGCGCCCGCCAGGTACTGCGCGCGCGCGGCGCCCTCTGCCCAGGCCACCAGCGCGGCCGCGGCCGGCGCCGCCGCCAGCACAGCGGCGACCGCGGCCGCGTGCGGCGCGCGCGCGCGCGCGCCCCCGCCGCCGCCCAGCCCCGCGAGCCCGGCCATC
>JAABUR0100009959.1_pt1 | contig 10570 bp, 12 predicted proteins | sample 5560091 | NCBI WGS metagenome assembly JAABUR01 (sample SAMN10711879, study PRJNA513375) | rock metagenome | isolation source: Antarctica rocks | place: Antarctica: Victoria Land, University Valley sud
GTCTCACGTGAGGACGTGATCGAGATCCTCGCATCGGCTAGCTGACCGGATCCGGAAACCACTTCGAGGCGGACGGCGCGCTTGGTGCGAACCGGTAGCCCATCGGCGCGATAGCCCCTGAGCGCTGTCCGGGCTCATCAACAGCCGCCCTTGTACTCATACTTGTCCGCGTTGGCATTGTCACCCTTGTGCACAACGACGAGATCTGTGAGCGTCTTGGGCTCCACCTGTTCGCCGGCAATCAGCTTCTTGCCCGTCTCCATGGCGACCTCACCCTCTTGTTTTGGATTTTGTGCAATCAGCGCGGATATGGTGCCGTTCTTGAGAGCTGCCACCTCAGCGGAGGCAGCGTCGTAGGCGATGAGCTGCACCTTGCCGGATGCGTTTGCCTGCTTCAAGCCGGTCAGCGCTCCGATAGCCCCTTGATCATTGGTGGAGAATACGCCTGTAAGGTCGGGGTGCGCAGCCAACGTGGACGTGACAATCTGTGCGGCCTTCTGCGGGTCGTCGGCCTGGTACTGCGGACCGAGATACGTTATGCCGGAGTACTTCTTGAGCTGGTCTTCGAAGCCCTTCGTCCTTTCGTCCTGAGCCGTGGACCCGGGCGGCTGGGTGATCACGAGTACCTTTCCCTTCCCGGACAGTATGGTGTTCATCTCGTCGGCGGCGAGTTGTCCTCCCTTTAAGTTGTCCGTCAAGATCTGGCTTTTCACGATAGAGCTGTCGGCCACGGTCTGGTCCACCGTGATCAATGCCGTGCCGCCCTTCGTCAGTGCCGTGAGGGGTTGCTGCAGGGCCGAGGCGTCTGTAGGGACGACAACTGCGACCGCGGGCTTGCTCGCAGTTACCGCGTTCACCACGGGGATTTGGGCATCGGCGGCGAACTGCGCTCCGGCGGAGACGGTGAGGCTGAGCCCCAGCTCCTTGGCCTTGGCTTGGGCCCCGCACGCCATCGCCTCATAGAAGGGGCTGCCCTTGACGCCGAGAACCAATGCAACGTTGTTGTTCTTTGGCGCTACGGCCCCTCCACTGGAGGACGTGCCGGTACTGGAGCCTGACGTACAGGCACTAGCTAGCATGGTGATTCCTGCTATTGCGATACCAACAGTCTTCTTCATCATTCTCCTTTTAGCGATGTGGTTTACGCGCGGTCGCGAGTGCGCCGCTTGAGTTGGTCAATGTAGACCGCGAGGATCAGCACGATGCCGATGGCAACGGTCTGCCAGAACGGGGGGATTCCCAAAATTACGAACCCGTTGAGCAGAATGATGGGGATGAAGACTCCTACGACGGTGCCGACGATGCTTCCGGTACCGCCGAACAGGCTCGTTCCGCCGAGGACGACCGCCGAAATGGTGGTGAGATTGTCCGCGGTGTGACCGTTGATTGTGGTGGTTGAAAACCTGGCCGTCGACATCATCCCGGCCAGTCCGGCCAGTGTTCCGGCGAGCACGTACACCTTGACCAGTTGGGCACGCACGCTCACGCCGGCGCGACGCGACGCTTCTTCGTTTGACCCGATGGCAAAGGTCCAACCCCCGAACCGAGTGAAGTGGAGCGCGAGACCGGCCACGACCGTCACCACAACCGAAATGCAGACCAGGACGGGAATACCAAGGAACGCGCCAGCTCCTATCTGGTTAACCAGCAACTCCGGTACGGCGCGCACGTCCTGGCCGCCGCTGATTATCTGGGCGAGGCCCAGAGCAATGCCCAGCGTCCCGAGTGTGACGATCAGCGCGGGGATGCGCGCCCTGGCGATCAGAACGCCGTTAAGCAGACCGAAGGCCACACCCACAGCAATTGCGCTGGCGAACCCGGCGAGCACGACAGGCCAGCCGCCGCTCGTCGTGCCGTAGGTGCTCCCTGCGGCGCCGGAGAGGAGGACCATGACCTTGGCGCTGACCACGGACGCGCAGACGAGAACGGAGCCGACTGAGAGATCGATGCCAGCGGTCGCGATGACGAAGGTCTGGCCAACGGCCAGAACAAGGAGGATGGCGGCGTCGACGGTCAGCGTCGTCAGGTTGAAGGTGGTTGCGAACTGGGCGGGCTTGAGTGCCGTGAAGAGGACGATCATGCCGAGAAGCAGGAGGAAGATCCAACCGCCACCGAGGCGACGGCCCCAGCGGTCGGCCCATGGCTCGCCGGCGGATTGGTCTGGTTCGGTGGCGGGGCGGTGAGGCACGGTGGTCACTGGTTCAACTCCTCAGCATTGATGGCGGCGCTGGTCATCGCGGTAACGAGTTTGTCGACGGTTGCTTGGCCGCGTTCGAACCGCGCGACTCGCCGTCCGAGCCTGAGCACCTCCACCCGATCCGCGACCTCCACGACCTGGGTCATGTTGTGACTGACCAGCACGACGGCGACGCCGCTGTCACGGACCGAGCGGATCAGCTCCAGGACTCGACCGGTTTGAATGACGCCCAGGGCAGCGGTCGGCTCATCCATGAAGATCACCTTCTTGGCCCACATCGCAGCTCGGGCGATCGCAACGGATTGACGCTGTCCACCTGACAGGGAGGCGACGGGGACATCCGGAGACTTCAATACGACTCCAAGATTGCGGAACTGGCTTGCGCTGTTCGCGCGCATGGTCTTGCGGTCCACGAAGCCCAGGCGGCCCAGCGGCCCGTTGCGCATCAGTTCACGACCGAGGTACAGGTTGGCAGCGGCAGCCAACTCGGGAGCCAGTGCGAGGTCCTGATAGACAGTCGCGATACCTGCGCGCTGGGCAGCAGTGGGCGATCCGAAAGAAACCGGGGACCCGTCCAAGAAGATCTGCCCTTCGTCGGGCTGGTCCGCGCCGGAAAGGATCTTTACCAGCGTCGACTTACCGGCACCGTTGTCACCGATCAAGGCGCAGATCTCGCCGGGCATGACCGCGAAGTCAGCGTTATCAAGTGCTTGGACGTGTCCGAACTTGCGATGCACGCCGCGAGCCTCAAGCAGCGGCCGGCTCACGACGGCTCCGTGAGCGCCGCGCCGATGCTGTTGGACGACTGGAACCACTCGCTGTAGCCAGCGCCGGTCAGGCGCACCCAGTGATCGAATGCAGCATCTGCGTGCGGAAAGTGCCAGACTTCCACGGTGGAGTAGTCGCTTTGGCCGCGGACGTGGTACCGCCCCTGGTTTGAGGCGCCCAGAGCCAGCGAGGTGGCACGCACATCGTCCCAGCGCCCCTCCCACCGTTGGCGTTCCGCTGCGGATCGTTCGAACCATGCGCTACGTGGTAGCGCGAAGTGAATCCAAATGACGTCAGACATGATCGCCCTCCAAGAGCTGCGCCATCTCCAGGCGTCGCCCGATGTAGTGGCGCGAGGTCGTGAACTGGAAATCGGCCACTCGGGTGTGCTCCCGCATGGCGGTATCGATCGCTTCGAAGGACGGCGACTCCCAGATCCCGAGGTGGTGCCAGCTGCTGGCGGCGTCGAGCCTGTGTCGCCCTGCGATGTTGATGCCATCCGCTGCGTCGGCGGCGAAAGCGATATCGCACTCCGCGTCGTACTCGTGACGCTGGGCCGCCGACGCGCCCTGCCACGCGTCGTTCCATTCCCAAAGTGCGAAGAGGCCCCACGCTTTGTCGGCGTCTTGTCCGGCTGGCGCCGGAACGGGGTCGAATTCGCGCGGTCCGAGTAGCCATTGCGTAGCGAATATGGTGTCCCATCCCGCCATGCCTAGGCGGGAGGTTCCGGTGAGTGCTGTCATGATGCTGGGTGCTTCGAAGGCACCGACGACGTCGACGTCGTGAGCGAAGCCGGTGGCGTAGGCACTGGGCGGCTCGCTACGCCCAAACATCTCACCGACCGACAGCTTCCAGCCCTCGGCCGCGAGTATCGAGAGCGTTTCCAAGACACCGGCCCCGGCTGCCTCGCGCAACTCCAGGGAGAGTCCCGCGCGCCGACGACAGCGGAACATCGTGGCGCAACCAGACTCCCTGGCGGCGGAGAAGACCCCTGTGGCGTCGCTGAGCGCTGGCACGGACCCTGTCATTGGTCACTCCTGATCCGCTCCACTGCGCCCATCAGCCGCTCGACACGACGCGGATCAACCGGGTTCCACCAAAGTCCCTCTTCTTTGAGCCACTGGCCGACGATCGCCCCGTCCGCGACCGCGAACAGTGCCGCTACCTGGTCCGTCCCTAGCCCGGACCCGACCATGACGGGCAGGTTGGTACCGGCCCGGACGTCGTTTACCTCCTCGGGTCGTGTGGGGGAACCGGTGCGCGCTCCGGTGGCGATCAGTACGTCGGCGTCAAACCACTCGGCGTCGGTCGCCTGCTCGCTGGTGCTACGGTCGGCGGTGATCGCGTGCGCGCCGAACTTCACATGCACGTCGGCGAGAATCTTCACATCTTTCGCGTCGATGGCTGCCCGGTATCGCATTGCTTGAGGGGCAGGACCGTTGAGGAAGCCCTCGTTGGCCACGTAGGCGTTCACCCACTGGTTGGCACGCACCCATTGCGCGCCGGTCGCCTTCGCTACCGCCAACGCGGGGATCACCGCGTTGGCCACGAAGGTCACACCTATAGGCACCGCAACAGCGGCCCTGACCTCGAGGCAGGCTGCGGTGAGTGCGGCGACGGTCTCCGGGCCGATGTCCTCCGGGCGCGAGAACGGCAGGTCGCTGGCGTTCTCGACCATGATTCCGTCTATTCCACCGTCGGCCAGGGTGCGCGCGTCACGTACTGCTGCGGCCACGACGTCGCGCATCGGCTGACCGTCGTACCGGGGCGCCCCTGGCAGGGCCTGGAGGTGGATGACCCCGATGACCGGCTTGATCACCGGAAACAATTCCGCCAGGGCATCGGGCTTGGGCGGCAGGACCCGCGGTGCAGACACGAAGATGGTTCCTTTCACGGGGTATTGCGTTTGGGTGCTAGGGCGGCGGCTTGTAGGCGTTGCAGTTCGCCGCGATCGGGATATGACGCTTGAGCGCCCACCCGAGTACAGCTAAGTGAGGCTGCTGCCACCGCGGACGTGAGCGCGCTCGCCGGATCTAACCCGGCGAGTGTCTCGGCGATGAACCAGCCAGCCAAGCAGTCTCCAGCCCCGGTGGTGTCGATGACAGGTCCGACAGCTTCGGGAGGGTGCGCCCGAGCCTGAGTCGTGGCACTGGTCCACACCGCTCCCTGCGATCCGCGGGACAGGATCACGGCCCTGACACCGTGATCCAACAGCCAATTCGCCGCGCCGTCACCAAGGTCTCGAGCGGCGCGAGTGTTAACGAACACGACTGCTGCTCCGCACAGCGACGCGGCTAAGCCACTCGGGTCACGGTTGAACGTGGCTGGCTCCAGGTCCACCGACCACGGCAGATCGGCGTCCCGGCAACGTGCGGCCAACAGGGCCGCGGCATCCGGGTCGTAGGCCGCGGTGTGGACCCAAGCCACGTCGTCCAGCGACACCGAGCGGACTTGGTCCGCGCCCGGATACATCGAGACACCCGGGATCAGGATCAGCCGCTTCTCCCCAGCCGGCTCCAGCACGATGAACGCGCGGCAGGTGGTCCCCGGAATCACCCGGGCGTCCACGACGATCCCCGCGCCCCGCAGTTCGTTGACGGCGTGGGAGCCGGCCGGGTCATCGCCAATACCACAGAGCAGGCGCACGTCTGCCCCGGCTCGGTGACATGCCACAGCCGCGTTAGCGACCACACCGCCGGTGTGATCCGCAACGGCTGAGGCCACTACCTTCTCGTCCGACTGCGGGAGGTGGCTCAACGCGACGGTCGTGTCCAGGCCTATGTCGCCGACGAACAGCACCTCGCTGCCTGTGGTCATGGCCGCACCAACTCGACTTGAAATCGGTAACGGTCCGCGCGGTACCGGGTCACCACGTACTCGACAGTCGTTCCGTCCGCGGTGCGAGACGTTCGCCGGGCGACGAAAAGGGGATGACCGGCGGGAACCTCGAGCCGCGTGGCGTGCTCTTGGTCAGCCACCTCGGCCTCGATGAACTGGCTGCCGGAGGCGATTCGGGCGCCGCACTGGCTTTCGAGCCAAAGGTAAAGGGAACCGGCGTCCAGCTCCCCGGCGGTTGGAGCGCGCCGGCCTTCAAGGATCTTTGGTGCGATCCACGACACGGCGAACGCGATCGGCCGTCCGTCTGCGTACTGGAGCCGCTTGATCATCACCACTCGAGCCCTACGCTCCACGCCCAAGCCGGCAGCCACTTCAGAGCTCGCTCGCTCGACCGTCACCGCCTCGGTCTGGTAGCTCGCACGCAGTCCCCGGGCGCGCATGTCCTCAGCAAAGCCGGCGAGCAGGTTCAAGGGTTGGACGACTCTGGGCGCCAGCACAATCGAGCCACGACCCGAGCTGCGGATGATCCTTCCCTCTTGCTCGAGATGATCAAGCGCCGCTCGAGCGGTTGTCCGACTCACCCCAAATCGGCGGTTTAGCGCAGACTCCGAGGGCAATTTGTCGCCCTCGTTGAATTGGCCCGTGTCCACGGCGGTGCGAAGCCGTGTCGCCAGTTGGTGCCACAACGGCACCGGACCTGGATCAAGGTCTTGACTATCCCACCGCATGGCTACATCGTTACAACGTCATGACGTTTGCGCAAGAGGTAGGGCAGGAGCGGAACATGCCAGCAGTCGCCAGCGTGACTGATGCCGGCGCTTTGGTCCGTACGGCCCACGGACCAAAGACATTCAACGCTGACGGCGGCATTGTTCTGCCTCACGAGCACATCATCGTTGACGTGCGCGTGTGGTGGGAGGGCCCTGGCGACTGGGACGAACTCGACGAGCTCGATGAGGGGCGGGTGGACGCCGATCGACTCGCGCGTCTTCCCCAAGCCGTCGTGCGCGAGAACATGATTCTCAGCGACTGGTACCTCGGTGCGAAGGAGCTGCGGCTGGCGGGCCTTGCTGGATGCCAACTCCTCGTCGACCTGACGGTGCAGGGCCTGGACCCGCAGCGCGCCCTCGCCGTGCGTGCCGCCGACCTGGCAGGTCTGGACATCGTCCTCGGCCTGGGGCGGTACCTGGACCCGACAATGAGCGGTGAAGAGCGGGCGAAGAGCGCCGAACAACTAGTGGATGAGTGGACACGTCACTTCGAGGAGGGCTTCGATGGCCTGCTCCCAGGAATCATCGGAGAGATCGGGACGAGCGAAACGATAAGTCCCGCGGAGGAAGTGTCGCTGCGCGCAGCCGCCCGACTCCAAGTCGCCTGCGGCCTCCCCATCAACGTGCATGTCCACCCATACGCACGGCAGGCGCTAGCTGCCCTCACGCTGCTAGAGCAAGAGGGAGCGGACCTTTCACGGGTCGCGATCAGCCACTGCGACGGTGACCTGGACCAGGAATGGCTCCGACAGGTACTCGACACGGGTGCGTACGTCGAGATGGACATGTTCGGCACCGGACCGCAGCGTTTGGTCGCCGGCCGCGGCTACCCCAGTGATGAGGAGCGAGTGGAAGCACTCGCCGAGCTATGCGAGCGGGGCTTCTCAGCCCGGTTGCTGCTCTCGCACGACATCTGCCACCGAAACTCGCTGCACCGCTACGGCGGCTGGGGGTATGACCACATTGCACGCACCATCGTCCCCAAGCTTCGCGCGCGGCTCGACGAGCGGGTCACCACGCAATTGACCTCACTGAACGCCCTGCGCCTCCTCGACTGGAAGGAACCAACTTAATGACCGTTTGCGTCCTGCTCGCCGGAGAAAGTCGGTCCTCCTACTCGTTCCACATCAAGAGAGCCCGGCGCGGGGCTGTGTTGAGCATGTCTCGCAGTACTGCTGGGTCGCCCTCGTAGGCGAACATCCCGAAGGCGAGCGGCGGTGCGGACTCGGGCATCGCGGCCACGGCGGCGTCGCCGATGGCGTGCCACTCCGCGTCGGTGAGGACGCTCGCCGCGAGCGGCAGGATGGCGCGTTCCTCGAGGTCGAGGTGTTCGGTCAAGTGCTCGTGAAGGGTCCCCAGCTCGCCCGAGAGCGTGTCGCGGTTCGCGGTGTCGGGTCCCTGCGACTCAGGCCCGGCGCGCCAGGTTGACCCGCTGCAGGGCGGCGTCGATCTGCGTAGTGGAGGTAGGCGCCGCTGTCCCAGTCGCCGAAGACCCACTGGTTACCCCTGGTCGGGTGGAACAGACCGAAGTGGCGGGCGGTGACCCATCGTCGGTTCTACTTGGGGTGGCTGCGGCGGGCCCACTTGTACAGGCTCTTCGTACCTGAGCCCTGATCCACCGAAGGTGATTTGGGTGCTCGTTTGTGGCTTTCTTCTGGGTCGTGAGTCGCCATTTGATGCGGCGGCGTGGCAGACCGGCCGGTCTGTCCGGTTCTTCCACGGTGGGGTGTTTCCGTCGGGGCCGTTGGGGGCCGGGTGGTCAGGGGGTGGTCGCGGTGACCCAGAGGTCTTCCCAGGCGGGCGCCCAGGGCCAGTCGGTCGGCACATGCAGCACAAGCCGGCGGGCGGTGGACGCGATCCGGGCCGGGACGGCGATCAGGTGGGTTCGCAAGGTGGCCCACCGAGCCCTCGCGTGCCGGACCGAGGCGGCCGCGCCAGCCGCGCGCAGGATGTTGAACGATAGGCAGGCCAGGGTCAGCCGGGCGGCGTTGGCGGTGAACGTCCCCGAGGGTGCGTGTGCGAGAGGGCCGTCCTTGAGCTCGGCGATGACTTGTTCGATGATGGCGTGCTCGCGGTGGGTCTCGTCCGCAGCGACCGCGGTGAGGGTGGAGTTGGTGACGAACCCGTGGTGACGCCACAGCGCGAACAGCTCGTCTTGTCCCTGCTTCGCCCCGGGGTTGAGCCGTTTAACCCGGCGCACGACCAGCCGGCACGGGATCTGGCGTTTCTTGGGGTGGGAGATGAACGCGGTGAACGTGGTCTCGGCGACTTCGGCCTCGGAGATCCACCGTTGGTCCTCGGGTTCCCAGATCGCGTTCGGGTACCGGATCGTGGTCCACGACGAGTCGGGGATCGATGTCATCGCTGTGCGGACAGAGGGATTCATCCGCACGGTGACCGAGAACCACGCTTTCGCCGCGGCCGCGGCCGCGATGAGATCCTGGCGGTAGTACCCGGAGTCGGCCCGCACCATCACCTGACCGGTGGCTCCCGCGGCGCGGGCGGTCGCGATGGCGTCGATGACCATCCGGTTGGCGCCGTGACCGGAGACGACGTTGCCCTTCCGCAGCCGGGACGCCGCGATGACCGGGGCGCACGTCGGAGAGGACAGTGCCGCGATCTGAGCGTTGACGCCCTTGACCCCGGAGTACCCGTACGCCGCGCCTTGTTTGGCGTAGCCGTGGACCTCGCGGATGGTGTCGTCGATGTCGATGAACGCCAGTCCGTCCACCCCGGTCAGCAGCCGCGGCACCGCCGTCGCGAGCCCGGCCAGGACCCGGGTGTGGACGGCGTCGAGCTGGCGGACATGCCCGAAGGTGAACGAGCGCAGGAACGTGCCCAACGTCGACGGGGCCTCGGACGTCGGTGAAGACCTTGGCCATCCCGCCGTGCCGCAGCACGTCGAGGTCATCGATGGAGTCGGCTCCGGCGAGCATCCCCGCGACCACACCGGCGGCCTTCACCGGGCCGTTCGGGCAGGGAACGCTCAAATGCTCCCCGAGCAGCTCGTGCAGGCCGGCCTTGCCCGCCAGCCGCATCACCGGGACCAAACCCGCCGAACCGATCAGGTTCGGGTCATCGAAAACCGCGGATACCTTGTGCGATGCTTGCACTTGTCGGATGCCCCTTCGGACGGTTCGGATCAGACCCTTCGCAAGTCCAATCCTCCCGTGCCGCAGGGGCATTCGCATGTCACGACCCGCCCAACACGCCCACCAATCGGTGGATCAGGGCTCAGCTCCGGCCGTCGGTCACGACGCGTCGGTGCAGTTCGGTGGTTAGAGCGTGGATTTGGCGAGTCAGTTCGGTATTCGTCTTCAGCTCCAGCTCAGATTCGACAAAGTCGTGGTCGGCCTTCGCCTGCTGGAAGGCTGCCTGACGGTTCTGGCCGATCATGACGAAGGTCGACAGGAAGATCGCCTCAAGCGACACGATCAGAGTCAGAGTCGGCCAAGGGCTCTTCTCCAACACGATCATCCACAACGCGAAGACGGCGGCGTGAAGATACACGAAGGGCATCGATCCGGCGAAGGCCGTGATCCGGTCCGCGACTTTCAGCTGAAGGTCCGCCGCGCGGTGGGCCATCATCGCCTCAGTGACCGGGTGGGTTGGTCGGACGGGCTGGTCGGTGGCAGTCATGGGCTTCACTATCCACGCCAGCCCGGTGCCCGGGCTGGATGTTCGGGTAGCAGAACCCGTGACAAGCCCGGCATCAGCGAGATCCCGCGCGGGCATAGGTTTGTCGTGATGGACGTCAACGAGCCCGGCCTGTTCGATATGCCCGACCGCGAGCCGGCTGCCACTCCCGGGCGGCCACAGCGGGGGAGGAACCGGGAAACTTGGGTTCGGACCGTCACCGCCGAGGTCGCTGTCATCGACGCGGAGGCCCTCCGCGAAGCCGCGCTGCGAGTCGAGGAAAACGCCCTGACAATCGGGCTCGGTGCCGGCCTGAACGTCCAGGAAACGGTTGCGGAAGCCGATGTGGAGGCCGCTGGAG
>JAABUR0100009961.1_pt1 | contig 10569 bp, 7 predicted proteins | sample 5560091 | NCBI WGS metagenome assembly JAABUR01 (sample SAMN10711879, study PRJNA513375) | rock metagenome | isolation source: Antarctica rocks | place: Antarctica: Victoria Land, University Valley sud
GCCCACCTACATGCTCAGCACCCTACTCGCCCACCTACTCGCTCACTTACTCGCCCATCTACTCGCCCACCTACTCGCCCACCTACTCGCTCACCTACTCGCTCACCTACTCGCCCACCTACTCGCTCACCTACATGCTCAGCACCCTACTCGCCCACCTACTCGCCCACCTACTCGCTCACTTACTCGCTCACCTACTCGCCCACCTACATGCTCAGCACCCTACTCGCCCACCTTCTCGCCCTACCGAATTCCCTACCGAATTCCCTACCAAACGCCCTACCAAATACCCTACCAAACGCTCTATCAAATACCCTACCAAACTTCCTACCAAAAGCTCTACCAAATACCCTACCAAACGCCCTACCAAAAGCTCTACCAAACGCTCTACCAAATACTCTACCAAACTCCCTACCAAAAGTTCTACCAAATACCCTACTAAACGCGTCGATCGGGCGCATAACACGGGTCAAACAGTGCTTCAAACAATGCTTTTCACTGAGCTACCTACTGAGCTACCTACTGAGCTATCATCGCCTTCCTACTGACCTTCCGACCGAGCTTTCTATTGAGCTACCTACTGAGCTACCACCGCCTTTCTACTGACCTTCCGATCGAGCGTTCTACTGAGCTACCGACCGAGCTTTCTACTGATCTTCCGACCGAACTTTCTATTGAGCTACCTACTGAGCTACCATCGCCTTCCTACTGACCTTCCGACCGAGCGTTCTACTGAGCTACCGACCGAGCTTTCTACTAACCTTCCGATCGAGCTTTTCATTGAGCTATCTACTGAGCTACCGACCGAGCTACCTATTGACCTTTCTACTGACCTTCCGACCGAGCTTTCTATTGACCTTCCTACACATCATTCAAGAATCAACTTTGTTTTCTATCGAGCATCAAATATGACTCTATCGTACATTCTACGTGGCTTCATACCGAACATTCTACATGACTTTCTACCTCATTAACTTCCTCATTAACTTTCTCATTGACTTCTTCATTGACTTTCCCAGCGCATATATTAAACTGTGTAAATAGCTATTATTTAGATAGTCAAATTAATTATTTAACGTTGCAACTATCAATGCTACAAGTGTCAGAATCGTGTTTGTTGAATCAAACATCAAAGATGCATACTGCGCTCATAGAAGTTCTAGAGATGTTGACGCTTTTATGAATATGCATCAGCTAAAAGTTACGCAAATCTGAGACATGAGATTAAATGAATATTTGAAATATTGGTCGCTAAAAGCGCTAAAATCTGTCTCTGTCACTCTTTACAAATTGCAGATGTGTGTTCTTTAAATTTACTTTGAATTGCTTCAAGCTTAAAATTTGCAGAAGTTATTAATAATAAGATCTTTTGATGCTTTGCACATAAAGACTATAAAAGCATGTATGAAATAGCGAAAATTGCTTGCAATCAGCAAGAAAAGCATTTCAGATCTTTAAAAATCTATGCAAATGTTGTTAAGTATCTTGAAACAAATCATGTCATCAGCATCATGTTAAATAAAAATTCACTATCTCATAAATAATGTTAAACATCATATTTTTTGGAATTCTTACTCGATTCAACACTCATTATGAGTCTATGCAAGATTTTATATAATGTAGCGAGCATTATGCTAGCGTAGCGTTCTTTTCATATTTACTATCGCTTTTCTCTGCGCTCTATACTGTAACTGTTCTCAATGCAAGAACTTTATGAGCTTGTTTTTTTTCTACGTTCTCTTTCTTTCATCTAATTCTTTAATGACATCACAGTTTGAAATTGATTCAGTATACTTGTTAAAAGTATCATTTGAATGATTGCTGTCATCATGCTCATGATTTCTAGAAGCTTTCTCAAGTTCGTGATGTTTTCTTTGCATTGCATTATATTTCATTCTATCTTTCATTTAAAACATGTTAATAAAATGTGCTTGATCGACATACAATCTTTGTCACATTCACATGTCATTATAACAACATCAAGTACTCATCTTTTATGTAAAAATTGATTGAAGTCAATTTTTCTCATGCATAATTATGTCAGCAATGCGTTGTGAAACTTTGCATGATCTTTGTGTAGATGCAGATGTTGATGAGTCATCTCTGATGTTAAATATTGAAAATGAGCTGCATTAAATTTCTTTCTTCAAACTATTCTTCATGTTTGTCTGATCTGTTTCTGTATGAGCATCAGTCACATCATTATTTCAGTGCGTTGATGCTTGATCAGTGATAGAAATAACTCATGTGTATCATTAATCATTTTGTCTGCTGCTTCATTTTCAAACATTTTTGTTACAAGCGTGCTCAGTCTTTTATTGAGACATGCATTCTTAAAGCAAGTTTAAACTTTATCAAGTTTAATGCTTTTCTTTCTTCTGTACATATAATCTTTGCATCTTGATAAATTTCGCTCTTTAGCTTTGAATTCTCATTTATCTGATTTATTCTTCGTTTATCTGTATTTCTATGACTTGCTTTAAACATGATTCTAACATTATTCAAAGCTTCATACATATCACATGACAATGATTCACTTTCTAGTTTAGTTGAGTTTTGCAACTTTATGATTGAAAGCAAATAATGATTCTGAATTATCTCTTTATTAAGTCAATCATTGAACAGAACAAGCTTTATTAAACGTAATAAACATGAACAGAACAAGCTTTGCAACGCGTTGCAAACATAAATCAGAAGATCATGATTAATCTTTTAATTGAGCAAGTCAATGAACAGAACAAGCTTTGCAACGCGTTGCAGACATGAATCAGAAGTGAGTCTATTACAAGAGCAGATAATGATTGATCTTGTCATCAAGCTCATCACTTAATAGTTAGTTTGCTTGAACAACATTTGAAGTGAGTTTGCTACAAAAACATGAATAAAACAAGCTTTACTACATGCATGTAGTAAACATGAATGAAACAAGCTCTGTTACATGCATGTAGCAAACATAAATCAGAAAACAACGATTGATCTCATCAACTGAGCTCATCACTTGATAGTGAGTTCACTTGAACAACATTCAAAGTGAGTCTGCTACAATGACATGAAAAGAACAAGTTTTACTATGTAGTAAATTTGAATTAGAAGTAAGTTTGCTTTAATGACATTTAACAAGAAGAAATAGACTTGAAACGTTTAATGAAACGAGCTTGAAATGCTTAATGAAATGAGCTTAAAATGCTTTATGTTAAGAAGAAATAAACTTGAAACGTCTGATGAAATGAACTTGAAATGCTCAATGCAATGAGCTTAAAACACTCAATGAAATAAGTTTAAAACACTTAAATAGAATAATAATGAAATGAACAAGAAAGAAAGAACTGATTGAAGCAATGAAATCATTGCTTAGCTGAGAAAAGAAAGTAATGTTATGAGCGTGCTCAGTCTTTTACTGAGATGCACATTCTTAAAGCAAGTCTAAACTTTATTGAGTCTAATGCTTCTTTTTCTTCTGTACATATAGTCTTTGCATCTTGATAAATCTCACTCTTTAACTTTGAATTCTTGTTTATCTGATTTACTCTTTATTTATTTATATTTCTATGACTTACTTTAAACATAATTCTAACAACTTTTGCATGTTTTATCATTCAATGTAACTTCAGCGTGACTTTTTAAGATCAAATGTTCTCATGTGCAGTTTAAATACATCATAGATATGTTTGATCTTTTGTTGATGTCATGACTTTCATTGCTTTCAAAGAGATCTGATTATCACTGTATATTTTGTATATTTTTTCATAACTGTTGCAAGCATGCATCTCTGTTATTTCTGATTAGTTTGATTAGTCTAACATAAATTAGTATAAAGCTGTGAGTAAAGCTGTTGTTGACACGCTAGCAACTTAGCATGTCTTCATGAGTAAAACTCATGTCATGTTACATTTTTTTTCTACTTCAGCTTTGAACTTCTAGTTAGAATACACTCATATGATTCGCTTTATGCAAACTCATAACAATGATATTCTTGATTCACTATCACTACGTCTGCAAGATGTTTCATTCTTGTGACTAATTCTTTCAGCTCATCATGATGAGTAATAATTAAAGTCAATTCTCTCAGTCTTTTATTTAACTCTCAGTTCATTCTCATTACAATTACTGTAACATCATCTTTACTATTATTATCATTTGAGTAAACTCTTTGCTTCAACATGAATGTGTTGAAATTATATTATTTTATTAACATTTTCTTGTTTGCAACTATAACTATCTTCAATGATTTTGATCAGAAGATTGTTGTGTAAAAATGACTTTGATTCATCTTCATCTGCTTAAGTGTTTCTTTCATTCACTTTCACTTCAATTGTAAAAATGTTTTGCACAGCTTTAATTTTTGATCTTTTTTGAGTATCAAATTGTTGCAAATTTGATACATTATTATCTTAATAACTTCGTCTGATTTTTGAGAGTTCATGTTTGTTATTAATCTTTGTATCAGTTTTCATAAGTGAATATTTATCAACATCATGTTTAATTTCATCTGTAAAGTCTTTGTTAATGTTGCATGATAAATGTTAATGATTTATCACAATAGTTTTTCTTGCATTGATTTCAATTTGATATTCAAACTCTTTTAATGATTTTTCACTCTTTGTAATGTATATCATATGATGACTTCATGATCTATTTAATATATATAAGATATCATCTTTATGCTGATTTTCTTCTTAGCGAGAAATAGTTTCTTGCAGCAGATTCACAGTTCAAGATGAGCAAAATCTCTCATTACTTAAATTTCAACAGTTTACTTCTTAAGCATGAATTGCAGATGTTTCATCAACAATATGCATGTGTATTGCAGTTGATTTCTTCTTTAATTACATTGACATGCATTACTGTTTTCTTGAGCTATACAGATGATGTTTTCAACTAAAGATTGACTTTATCATTAAGACATTCAAGAGTTAAAGTTCAGTAAAAAGATGAAATTCTTAAGATTAACAATCATCATCATTGTATATCACATCTCACAGACACTCACTTCATTTATAAGATGTGCAACTCATTTATTTCATGTTATCTGTAAAGATCTTTCTCATGCAGATTGATCATGTTTTGCAAAAATGTTCATATGCTACACTTTTAATCAAACATTGTAGTTCAATCATTCTTTACTAATTCGCTTGTATCTTTCTTCTTTTAATGAAGTTTTCTCATCAGCGTATCATTTATATATAGAATGTCTGCATCTGAACATCTGTTAAACAATATTAACAAGATTCTCAAGTTTACTTATGTTGAACTTAATGAAACTCGTGAGTTGCTTATGTCATAGTAACAGATACGCAGTCTTAACAAGATTTATACATAGTTAGCATGTAAATTTAAAAAGTGTTCATGATTCAAGTTCTTTCTGCTAATTATTTTCAACAGATCAAACGCAAGAATGTTTTATCTCAATTCTCATCATTGTAATGATGAGATGTTGAATCAAATGATTTTTATAAGCGATTTTTCTCATAGTTCTGCATTCTATTTGACTTTCTTATCTGCATGCAGATTACTTTGTAACATGCACATTAAAATTATCAAAATTTGTGCAATTGCAAAAACTCTGCATGCAATCAATATATAGTACTTCATCATCATGCAGCACTTCAATGTTGTTCAAACTTTTGATAATCTTTAAACTTTACTGTAGTTAAACAGTAGATTTATAGTTAACATTGTGTACAAATGAATTTTATCGTTGATCTTAAACATCATATTATTGTATGCATTATAGCTTCTAATGTTGCTTAAATTAACATGTTTTTTTTACTTGATTCAACATTTATTATGAATTTATGCAAGATTTTATATACTGTATGACTGCATTCACATTGCATACATTGTAAAGATGCAACATTGATGACAGTGATCTACTGAAGCATATGATATATCAAATCAATCAACAAGTTATAAAGCACAATCATATGATTAAAACAAGCTCTTATTCAACTCAATAACTTCACAGATGACTGCATTGCAAGTCAAAAATCGAAATTTGAAATTTTTTACGCTCATGCAGATCAAAATCGAAGACGAAACGAGAGTTCATCAATGCAGAAGAAAGAATCATTAATTCAGATAGTAATTTGACTGATAAATCAAAGAGCAAACTTACATAAAAAGAACAAGTCATCAATTGACTTTAGAACAGCACAGAAGACTGTATACTGATGCAAAAATTGAAATCGAACTATTTTACATTTGCAATTTGTAAAGAGTGACAGAGACAGATTTTAGCGCTTTTAATGATCAATATCTCAAATATTCATTTAATCTCATGTTTCAGATTTGCGTCATTTTTAGCTGATGCATATTCATAAAAGCATCAATATTCTCAACATTTCTAACATTTCTAGCATTCTCATGAGCGCAGTATACGTCTTTATCATTTAATTTAATAAACACAACTATTTTAACATTTGTAACATTGATACGTAGTTGCAACGTTGAATAATTAATGATTGATTTGACTATCTAAATAATAGCTATTTAATATATGCGTCAAGAAAGTTAATGAAAAAGTCAATGAGAAAGTTAATAAGAAAGTTAATGAGTAAACTAAAGAGATAGAGAGTCATGTAAAATGATTGATAGAATCATGTTTGAAGCTTGATAAAGAACAAATTTGATTCTTGATTGCAAAGTAATTTGAAGCTTAATGAAAAGTCATGTAAAAAGTCATGAAGAAAGTCATGTAGAAAATTATGTAGAAAGTCATGTAGTAAAAAGATCAGTAAATGACTTGATCAAAAAATCAGTAGAAAGCTTACTAGTAGAAAGATCAATAGAAAGATTGATTGAAAGATCAGTGAAAAGCTCACTAGATGACTTGATCAAAAGATCAGTAAAAAGATCAGTGAGAATGCTTGATAAGAAAACATGAAGAATGCTTGATAGAAAGTCATGAAGAATGCTTGATAGAGAGTTATGTAGAAAGTCATGTAGAAAGCATTGTTTGATTCGTGTTATGCGCTTGATTGACGCGTATTTTGAAGCATGTAGAATGTTTGATAAAGCATTTGATAAAAAGCTTAGTCGATAACTCAATAAATAACTCAGTAGAAAGATTGATAGAAAGATTGATAGAAAGATTGATAGAAAGCTCACTAAATGACTCGATTGAAAGATCAGTAGAAAGCTCACTAAATAACTTGATTGAAAGATCAGTAGAAAGCTCACTAGTAGAAAGATCAATAGAAAGATCGATTGAAAAATCAGTAGAAAGATCAGTAAAAAGCTCAGTAAAAAGCATTGTTTGAAGCACTGTTTAACTCATATTATGCGCTCAATTGACACGTCTTTTGAAGTATGTTTCAAAGCAATAAACTGACTATTAAATGAATGAGTAAATAACTGAGTTAATAGTTGAGTTGATAGCTGAATTGATAGCTGAACATGTTGATATTTTGATTGTTGTTGTTCTAGAAAGTAGAAACTACAAAGGGAAAAAGAAGATGAAAACTTTGAACTTTCTAACGTCAGCGTAGATAGAAAGTCATATAGAAAGCATTGTTTGAAGCATTGTTTGATGTGTTTTATGCACTTAATCAACGCATTTAATAAAGCATTTGATAAAACATTTAATAAATAGTTCAATAGAAAGTAGAATAATGAGTAAATGAGCGAGTAAATAGGCGAGTAGAATGAAGAGTAGGTAAGCGAGTAGATAGACAAGTAGATGAGCGAGTAGATAAACGAGTAGTAGGCTGAATGCAACGAAAGAAACGAAAGCGATAAAAGCGATAAAAGTGATAAAAGCGACGAAAGTGCAATTCAGTTCAATGACATATGAACAAACGCAGATTCAGTTCAACAACATATGAAATGATCGCAGATTTTATTCATAAAATCTGATCACATTCAGATGAGCTCAGCTAAAATTTCAACTTTATTTCGCTTTAAGCAACAAATGTTTCTTTAGCTAAACTCAATAATTCAGTTCACTTTTCAAACTGCAAATGTACATTCAAAGATCACACAGAGAATAACGTTGTTTCAAAGAAGTACAGCGTTTCTTATTAAATCACTATCTGTTTTATCTTTTCTTAATGTGCAAGACAATAAGTTGAAATCAGTCATTACTATTCTGAGCGAGATAACGCGACTACTTTGATATCTGAAATATAAAGCAATTGCGTCAAGCATTTTCTATCAAAAAGAGTAATCTAAATTCTTGCAGACTAGATTGATATCATTTTTGTCTAACATAAGTTGATAATAAAAGATGATTTATTGCAGATTTTGAGATAGAAATTGAAAAATCTCTACACTAAAGTTACTGTTTACATGAAACGCTCTGAATAAAAGATTAAAGAAATATTTAAGTGATGTCAAGTGAATTTTCTAGAAGCTTGAAGTTTAAAACTTGAAAAAACTCTTTATGAAAAGAAATATAAAGAGTCACTTTATGCACTCTTTCTCGTCTCGTTTCGCGAATAGTAACGCGAAACTCAGCAGAAGCAATAGCTCAGCGTCAGAACTTAAAACATCAATGATAGAAATCAAAAAGTCAACATTAAAGATTGAAATAAATTTATAAGATGAACTTAGCATGAGTTCATTAACAAGTAAACAATTGCAGAACAACATTGTTGATTTATTTCGCAGTCAACAAAAATCGCTCACATCAGTAAATAGAAAAACGTAATACATGTTTAGTTCACTTAATGCATTAATGCTAAATTCATATGCAAACGCGCATAACAATAAGAATACAATCAATTTGCAAAATGCAAATTCGCAGCAAAAAGAGCAAACATGAGCGATTGTGAAATTCAAAGAAATGAAAAAGCGAAAAGCGATGAAAAGCTCGCAAAAAGAAGCTAGCATCGAAGTTAGTACTAGTAAGTGCTACAATGTCATCTCTAAAGAGATGCAGATAAAGAGACTGCACGAAAGAATTGAATTTGCAGTCAATCAGCTAAGACAAGCAATATCAGAACAGAAAGAGACTATAAGTCATAGCTTAATCTACATTCAAAAAGCATGCAACGAAAGCATAGAAAACTCGATTCAGAAGCAAATTGATCGACTTTAAAGTTAAACAAACAACAAACTGAAGATCATTCTACAATTAATTTAACAAAATGCTGAAAACATCAAAAAGAGAATCAATGCAAAGCAAATGACAAAGAATTTACAAATCTTGCAGAAGATGCAGATTTCGCAAACGTCGCAAGTCATGCAAAATTCGCAAAAACCAACGCAGAAGCTCACATATATGCAAAAAGCAGCTCAAGTCACAGATGCAAATTCAAATGCAAACACAAATGCAAATGTGAATGCAAATGCAGGCGAATAAAATCTGATTATCAAGAAATTCTCGTCAAAATCACAAGAAATATCGTATCATGAAAGAAAACTCATTATCAATCTCAAAAATGAGAACTGAACTTTAAAAACGATGAAAATGCGAGATTCAATGAATAACACATTGAAAAAGACGAAAATCGATCTAATAGTGATCACAATAGTCAAAACGCTAAAGAAAAATAACATTGCTTTGACAATCTCAAAAAAATACATCGCAGACGTCTTACTAGCGTAAAGAGTAATATGAGAGCATGTTTTTGATGTTAAAAGCATTAAGAAAGATGAGAAATAACACAAAATAGTCATACACAGTCTGAGAATCGAAATCTTCAACATGAAAACTGAAATGAGAAATCTAAAAACTGATTTAAAGTTGTACAATCTCAAATTGAAATTAATAATCAACTTTATATGATTATCAAAGAGCGAAAATCGATCACGAAACAGACATGCATCAATGATCTTAGCATTTAGAATTGAAGCAGAAGTGCAAAGACATCTGAAAAAATGACTCTTAACTGCGAGATCAACATATCAAACAGTTGAATATTGAGACTATTGATCAAATGATCAATGTCAAAAATGTTAAACATTTGAGCATTTGCAGAATAAATGCAACAGATTGTCAAGATGCTTATACTGCGAGCGAAATCATCAGATCTGAAATCATAAATGTCAATTATTTATGTGCAAAGATGAGTAATCATGCAATTACATGATTTTTATATGTTGCAACTGTCAAAATGCACACTTCGCAAATAGCGTAATGTGCAAAACATATCAGACAGCTCAGTTTATTAACTTACAAAAAGATCATTTAGTCACGAAATTGTAATGAGTATTGCATTCGAAATGTCACAAAACAACGCAAATGATGAAAGCTTTGCAAACACGTTGAATATTTGAATTCTACAGCACCATTGCGCAAGATCAACGCAAATTATGCATGCATGTATGAAATTTGCGAAAAACAAGACAGATATTGTTATACTGCAAGAATCATGAATGAAAGACGGAAATATAACAATTTCGCATTCATCGTTTATTTGCATCAAATCAAATGTTCAGAATACTCATGTCAGAGTATTGATATTTGTTGCGAAAAACGCAAAGAAATTTACATGCACATCAAGATCAAACATAGTCAATAGCAAAGATATGCAAGCGATATCAATAATAAACAATAAAATTCAAAGAGAAATTTTATTGTTCAATATTTACAACGAAAAGTCACAGAATGCAAATGATGAGCAATCA
>JAABUR0100009962.1_pt1 | contig 10569 bp, 3 predicted proteins | sample 5560091 | NCBI WGS metagenome assembly JAABUR01 (sample SAMN10711879, study PRJNA513375) | rock metagenome | isolation source: Antarctica rocks | place: Antarctica: Victoria Land, University Valley sud
GGCGTCGCCGCCGCCGAGTCGGCGGCGAAGGTCGGCCGGCTCCTGGGGGCCGATCGGATGATCTTCGGCTCGTTCATCGAGCTGGGCACGAACCTCCGGATCGAGGCGAGGCTGGTCGACACGGAGACCGCCGCCGTCCTCCACGCCGAGACCGCGGAGGGGCCGATGGAGAAGCTCGCCGGCCTGTTCGAAGACCTGGCGCAGAAGCTGACGCGTGACCTGTCTGCCGGGCGCGGGGGCGGCGCTGCAAACCAGGTCCGGGCAGAGACCTCGGCCCGCAAGCTCGAGGCCGCCCGCCACTACGCCGCGGGCAAGGAGGCGTCCCGCCAGGGGCGCCACGCCGAGGCGGCCGCCGCCTTCGAGCGCTCGCTCCTGCTGCAACCCGAGAACCTCGACGCCCATTACTGGCGGATCGACGCCTGGTACAACGCGCCGGACTATTCGAAGGCCATCCAGGCGGCGCTGCAGGGCCTGAGCCGCCCCTTCAAGCCGGAGCAGCGCTGGGCCAAGGTCGCGTTCCGGCACTGGCTCTCCGCTTGTTATACCTACACCCGGCAGTTCCGGGAACATCTGCAACTCATGGAGCAGGTCATTGCGGAGGATCCCAAGGGCACGGCGGCGGACAATGCCCGGATGGCCATCGTGGGCGACCTGATCGGCCTGGGCCGACGTAAGGAGGGGATCGCCCTCCTGAAGAAGGTCGTCGACGAGTGGAAGGGGGGCGCGAACACGCCGAAATATGAAGAATGTCTCAGGATGGGCTTCAACGAGCTCACTCGTCACACGTTCCTGTCGCCCGACGCGAAGGCCGAGTCGGCCCTGGCGGTCGCAATCCTCGACGCCATGATGAAGGCGGTCGAGGAGAAGCGGAACCCCGGATGGGACGCCTGGGCGTACCGCTTTCCCGGCGCGATCGAAGAGAAGTACGCCCTGCGCGGGTATAACTCCCCCATCCTGGGCACCGAGGCGCGGGTGGGCTACCTCCTTCGAATTCTCAAGGTCTTCCACGACCTCCCCCGGGTCCAGTGGGAGGGCCACCTCGCCCTGGCGAAGGACCTGGAGGAACTCGGCCGCTGGAAGGGGTCGCGCGAGGCGTACCTGTACGTCGCCGAGCATTTCCGCGACGCCCCGCGTGAGATGCTCCCGAGCCGATGGGACACCGGGGATCACTGGCGGCTCCACTGGCTCGGCCGGGTCATCGAGGCCCGGGTCAAGGCGGCGATGATGCGGGGCGACCCGCTCAAGGACAAGAAAGGGGCCGCAGGCGAGATCAAGGAGATCGTCCGGACCTTCGGCATGGCCCACCAGCAAGCGGCGATCCTCGCGCAGCTCTGCCGGAAATACGACGAGCCGATTGCGATCCCCGGGAAGAGTGCGCTGATCGTGGGCGGCGGCCCCGACGGCTGGCTGTCGTGGTCGCAGGTGCTCGAGCCGCTCGGATACACGGTCCATCCCTACGACCTGGACAGCCTGACGGCCGCCCACCTGGCCCCGTACTCGCTGGTCATCCTGGCACGGCAGGGGGCGCTGGCGCTGGAGCCGTCGGAGACCCTGGCCTTCCGGTCGTACGTGGCGACGGGCGGGGCGCTGCTGGTCGTCGTCTCGCCCGGCTGGGACATCGCGGCGCCGAGCGTGACGAACGCCCTGCTCGCGTTCTTCGGCGCAAAGATTCGGCCCGAGGCGCTTCCCGTGCGCGTCCCCGGCGAATTGATCGGCGGCCACCCGATCGCCGAGGGGCTCGACGGCACGGGGCTCATGGCCAAGGCCGCCGTCGCGATCGAGGCGCCGGCGGGGACGGCGGTCGTCCGCCATGGCGACGCGAACCTGCTGGTCGCCCTGCCGTACCACGAGGGGCGGGTCGTCGTCTCGTCGTTCGGGCAATGGCTCCTTCCCGACATCTCCGGACTGGGAGAGTGGTGGACCCGCTCCCCGGGCCGTCATAACCATTCCCTGATCGACGCGGCGCCCCTGGAGGGGAAGTCGAAGGCCCAGCTCCCCCTGCTCAAGAAGGTCATTGCCTGGCTCGCGGAGCCGGTCGCCGACCGCCCCGAGGGCCGCCGCCTCCCCGAAGACTTCCTCAAGGCGCACGCGGCCGCGCTGGAGGTGATCTACTGGACCCGCCCTCGCGAGACCCTCACCAGGGCGATGGACGCGCTCGTCGCCGGCGCCGGCGAGCGTCGCGAGGAGGCCCTCTGGGTCGCCGGCGAGTCCGTCAAGCCGTTGCAGTGGCTCCACAACGATTCGATCGAGATGGTTTATAGCTGGAAAGACGCGGAAGGCCCGCCCCGGCTCGACCCGCGTTACTTCGAGGAGCTGATCCGCGCGTACCCCCGGAGCGAGCTCGCCCCGTTCGCCCGCTGGGAGGCCGCCGAGGTCGACCGGGTCAACCGCTTCTATGAGGCGTACCGGAACCGTGGCCGTGAGGACCCGTCGATCGCCGCCGCCGCGGTGATCCCGGCGTTCGAGAAGGTCGAGGCCCCGAAGGGCTCGCACGCATGGGCCTGGGCGCGGCTCCGGCTCGCGATGCTCAGCCTTCGGGCCGGTCAGGCGGACGGGTCACTCGAACAATTCCGCGTCGTCGCCGACGCCGTGGACGCAGGCCCGGAGAAGGTCCTCGCCCTGTTCGGTGCGGCCGAAGCCTCGGAAAGCCTGGGAAAGGTCGAGCAGGCCGGGCGATATTACCAGTTCCTCATGGAGGCGCCCGAGGTCACATTTCCCAGCGACCGGGAGAACGTGGCCTGGGCACCGATCCTCCAGCTCACCGACCGGACCCGCTCCAGCTTCTCGACGAATCCCTCCCATTATCTCGCGAAAGAGCTGGATAAGGCGCTCAAGAAGAGGAACCCTTGAGGCCAACTCCCGCCCGCGCGACTTACTCCCCCGCCTTGCGCAGGGCGTGGGCGGCCAGCGTACGGACCTCCGGATACCCCACAGGCGCGGTCGCACCACGTCGGTAGTATTCGATCGCCTCGGGGCGACGGCCGTGGAGTTCCAGGAATCGTCCGAGGTAGTAATAGAAGTCGCCGGGGAGGCCTCCGCTCGACTTCCGGATCATTTCATCGGCCACCGCGAGGTCGAGGCGACCGTCTTCCCCCCGGGCCAGCGAGTCGCGGAGAAGGGCGGCGAACCGTCCCATCTCGCCGATGACGTCTTCCTGCTCACCTTTGGCCGCGAGTGATGCCCAGGTCTTATCGCGAAGGCCACGATCGCCATGCTCGTCGGCCAGCAGGGCCAGCAGGAACCCCTCGCCTCCTTTGTCCGTCTCCGCGTAGCTCTTCTCGAAGGTCTTCAGCGCCTGGCCCGATTGGTCGTCGAGGATCTCCACGATGCCGACGAGCCAGGGGTTGACCTCCTCGCCCCGATCGACCGCCGCGCGGAACTGCTCGTCGAGCAGGCCACGGGCCTCCTTGGCGTCCCCGCGGCCATTCTGCTTGCACCAGAGGAACCAGTCCAGGGCACGTTCGTAACGCTCGGCGATCCGGCGAATCCAGAGCTCGGCGCGCTCCCAGTCCTCCATACCCGCGGCACAGTTGGCGGCGCATACCATCGCCCACCGCGCCCATGTCGCGGCGGCGGCCTCCGCATAGGGCATGGCCTCCTCCCACCGCTTGAGCGACATGAGGTAGTGTGCGATCTCGACCCGGACCTCCGCGTGCCCCAGGCCCTTTTCCTCCAGCCCGAGGAAGTCGTCGAGCGTCTCCATCCACTCTTCGAGCCGTCCCTGCGTTTTATAGTTCTGGGCGAGCAACCTGTAGGCGCTCTCGTCCGGTACGAGCTTGATATGAGCTTTGATGCAACGCTCGGCGTCGTCCCATCGTTCCAGATCGCTGTAGCGACGGGCCAGGGCGATGAGGACCGACGGGTCGGTGACGACTTCCTTCTCCCATTCCCCGGCGCGGTGCTGGAACTTCTCCCAGTCGTTCTGGATCAGCCTGGCCCTCGCCAGGGGCGAATGGGGGCTGATCACCATCAGGCGTTGCTCGACGAACGATTTCCACCGATTGCTGGCGGCCAGGTCGAACTGCGCCAGGTCCTCGGCTACCTCGTCGGCATGCGAAATGGCCAATGGGGTTGACTGCTTGATCCCGATCCGTTCGAGGGCGACCAGGAGCTCATCCGCGGTCAGCTCGATATTGTCCGGATCGATCTCGATGCCCCGGAGCGCCTGGTCATAGGCCGGCCCGTTGGCGTCGAGGCCGAAGCTCTCGATATACCCGCTATAGGGATGGTCGATGACCAGCGGGCGGGCGGCCTCCAGGAACTCGTCGACCGGCACGCTCCAGGTGTGGCGCATGAAGTCGAGCCGGCGCCGGAGCTGCGTGAACCGGATCTCGCGGATCATCCGGCCCAGGACGGACCACGAGGGCGCGAGCGAGGCGTCGGACCGGCCGGCCTCGATCAGGGCGCGAGTCGTCCCGCCCTCGTCCTCGCCGCCCTTGAACCGCTCCCCGAGGCCCTTCGGCAGGCCGGGGATCCCTCGGACCCGATCGGCGAGCGTGGCCGAGAGGGCGGCCATGTTGGCCAGCGTGACCTTGTGCAGGAGGTCGATCCCCTGGCGATCGCAGAGTCGGTCGTATACCCGGAAGGCTTCGGGGCTGTCCTCCAGGACCCCCAGCCCCGTCTCCGCGAGCAGGCCCCTTGAGAGCGTGCGCTCGACCGTGAGGTATTTCAGCCATCCCGCCAGGGGGGCGAGGGACTCGCCCGGCCTGGCCTCGGCCAGCCCCTTCGAGTCGAACCGGCAAAACGCCCCGATCAGGTCCACCCAGGCGGGTGGGCGTAGGCGGGAGGCGGGCTCGCTCCCCGGGACGAGGACGGCCTTCAGTCGTTTCCTCGCCTCGTCCAGGTCGGCGAGTGCATCCCGATGGGCCCCGGCCAGGGCCAGGGCGTAGGCACGGTGCCAGGGGCCCCAGGGAGACCGCGGGGCCCGGAGGCTCAGTCGCTGCGCGTACAGGAGCGCCCGGGCCTGGAAGACGTTGGGCATGGGGTGCCAGAGGAACTCGGTCTGGGACCCGAGGTTGGCGTATCCTCGGATCAGGGCCCCCAGCAACTCGGGCGATTCGCCCTCCGCACGGATGGCCGCGTGGAGGTCCCGAAGCGCCGCATACTGGGCGGCGAAGCTCATGGAGCCCAGCTGCCTTTCGGCGGCCGGTGACACCAGCCCTTCGCCCCGGACCGCGTTCGGTTCGCCGACCAGGCCGGACCGCTTCAGGAATCTGGTGAATCCCTCGCGGGCGAGCCCTTCCGCCGTCTTCACCAGTTCCGGGTAGTCGGAGGCGCCTCGCGTCATGATGGGGATTTCTTCGTTCCAGATGCCCTCACGGCCCTCGACGCCGATGCGCCGGACTTGCAGGTAGAGTTGGTCCGTCATGACGCACCTGGTGCGGACCTCGAAGGTCGCGGTGACCTCACTCTCGCCCTCGGGGGCCGATTCGCCCAGGATTTCGTCGCGGGTGATCAGGCCGAATCCATCCCGTGCGGCGACGAGGAACGCCTGCCGGACGAGCTCCCGCGCGAGCAGCCCTTGGACAGAGACTCTCGTCTTCATGTTTTGCGGCACGTCAAGGTCCGGGGCCGCCTTCAGGACGACATATCGCGCCCTCGGGCCCCTGGGTTCGGCCGGCTTGACGCCGTCGGCACGTCCGGCGTCGGGGCGAGCTCCGATCTGCGCGGGCCCTCCTCCCCCCTGTGGTTGATCGCAGGAGGCGATCAGGGCGATCCAGAGCATCGGGGTCGCGAGCAGGAATTTTCTCGGTCGGACCATGACGGCCTCCTCGTGCTCGATGTCCCGGACGGCACGCCCGGCGACGGGAGGGATTGTGGCACCTGGACAGATTGTAATTCACTCGGAGATCCTATCTACTGAAAACCGATCCGACCCGTTGGGGCACGGCAACGCCTCGGATGGCCGCAGTTGCGGCCTCGCCCATCATCGGGCACGACCCGCGATCCCGATCAGAGGAGGCTCCCATTCATCACGAGCCCGCGAGGCCGCGAGACGATGCGAGTGCCGGGGCACTTCGGGCCGGGTCCGGATCGGTCGGCGCCCGACTGTCGAGGTGGCTCGGCCGGGGCCTTCGACCCTCGGGTCGCCGCCGTTCGAAGGCCGCCGCATCCGCCATCCTCGCTTTATGCGGCTCCCTGGCGGGGCCCGCGATCGCGTCCGCCGAGGATCGGACGGTCATCGAGTCGCACGAGGAGTGGTCGGGCGTCTTCGGGGGCACCAAGGCCGCCTTCCGCTTGAGGGTCAAGCCGGAGGTCCCCTTCCACGGTCGGGTCGACTGGACCTTCTCCATCGGTCGGGGGACGGTCGGACGCGGGACGGCGGAGGTCGACGCCCGCCCGGGAGAACCGGGGGTCGTGGATGTGGCCCTGGAGGTTCCCCCGGTCCGGGAGGGCCTCATCGTACAGGCGAAGCTGGCGGCCGTCGCGTCATCGGGGGGGCGGCCCGTGCCCGGGGCCGCGCTGGAGAAGGTCGTGTGGGTCTTCCCCCGCGACCCCTTCGCGGGCAGGACGCGGTGGCTGAAGGACCTCAAGATCACCCTGTTCGATCCCGGCGGGGAGACGGCGGAGGCGTTCGAGGGACTGGGCATCCCCTTCGAGGCGACGCGCAACGTCGATGCGCTGGCGGAGCCCGCCGAGGGGATGCTGGTGATCGGCGAGGGGGCCTCCTTCGATGAGGAGCGCGGCCTCGGGGTGGCGATGCACGCGGCCGCCGCCCGGGGACGGCCCGTCCTCTGCCTGGCGCCGGCCGGCGGAAGGCTCTCGATCCCAGGCGCGGGGGATGCGGACATCTCCGCGCCGCGCGCCCTCTCCTTCCGCCGTCAGGAGATCATCGCCGAGCTGGACAAGAGGTTGGATGCCCGGGCCTGGCCCCGCGACGGCAAGGTCGTGGCCAGCACCTTGGCGTTGCGGGCCGAGGGCGAAACCCTCGCGGGAGAGGTCGGGTCCGATCCCCGCGGGTGGCCCTGGGTCGAGATCCTCTACCCCGAGCGGGGGGGCCGGCTCGTGGTCTGCGGCTTCGGGGTCGTCGCCCACTGGGAGGAGGGCCCGGCGCCCCGGTTCCTCCTGGCCCGCATCTTCGAACGAATGGCCGAGATGACCGCCGACCGACCTGCGGACGATCCACCCACCGACGAAACGAGGACCGAGCGATGAGGACGACTCTCCGATGGGCCGCGCTGGCCGCGGCCATGCTGGCCGGCAACGCCTCGCCCTGCCCCGGCCAGGAGAAGGCCGCACCCGCCGTCCATCCCACGGCGATCCTCCCCTTGCAGGAGCGCGGCACGGGCGCCAAGGGCTACGGGGCCAAGGTCTCCGACATCCTGTTCGCCACCCTCGTCGCCGAGCCGGACCTGTTCCTGGTGGACCGCGACGAGTTGTCCAAGGTGGTCGAGGAGCAGCAGTTGAACCTCTCCGGGGCCATCAAGCCGGGCGAGGCGACGCGGGTCGGCCAGTTGACCGGCGCCAAGCTGCTCGTTACCGGGTCGGTGGTCCAGGTCGACAAGTCGCTCTACCTGGTGGCCAAGGTCATCGGTACGGAGACGAGCCGCGTCGCCGGGGCCTCGGTCCGGGGGAAGGCCACCGACGACCTCGGTCCCCTGGCCGAGGAGCTGGCGGGCAAGGTCGCCGCGGCGATCCGGGAGCAGGCGCACAAGCTGGTCGCCCCGCCCGTCGAGGTCTCCGACCGGGTCGCCGCGATGAACAAGAAGCTCGGGGGGGCCAAGCGGCCCTCGGTCCGGGTCTCGATCGAGGAGCGGCACATCGGACAGCCCACGATCGACCCCGCCGCCGAGACGGAGGTCGCCCGGTTCTGCAAGGGGGCGGGCTTCGTCGTCGTCAACTCGAAGGAGGGGACGCAAGGGCAGGCCGACGTCCTGATCACCGGGGAAGGCTTCAGCGAATTCGCCGGCCGACTGGGCGGGCTGATGAGCGTCAAGGCCCGCGTGGAGGTCAAGGCCGTGGACCGCAAGTCGGGCAAGGTCCTGGCCATCGACCGCCAGACCGCGGTGGCGGTCGACCTCGCCGAGCACGTCGCGGGCAAGACGGCGCTCCAGGAGGCCGCCGCGGCGCTTGCCGAACGGCTGCTGCCCGAACTGGTGAAGAATTGACCTGGGCACGCCGACTCTGAGGGGACGATGATTCGATCGACCCGGCTGATCCGCGTCGTGTTGCTGGGCGGGTTGACGGTCGCGACGCTGACCGGGACCGCCCGCGCGGCCGAGACGGTCGCCCCGAGGTGCGCCCTGCTGGAGGACGTCACAGAGGGGCCGTCGTCGCCCGTCGTCCCCCTGCTGGAGGCCCGGCTCCTTGCCGGGGACGGCGTGACGCTCCTGGAGCGCGACGCCATCGCGGCGATCCTCCGCGAGCAGAAGGTGCAATCCCTCTTCGGGCCCGAGGCGGGCCGCCAGCGTGCCGCGGCCGGCGCCCTCCTGAAGGCCGATCTGTTGATCCTGCTGCGCGCCGTCCGGGAGGGCCCCCCGTCCCTCGACGTCACCATCAGCGAGACCCGGCGGGGCCTCCGGCTCTGCGCGCAGGCGGTCCCGCTGACCCAAGACCCCGACGCCGACGCGGCGACCGTCGAGCGGCTCGTCCGGGGAGCGATGCGCAAATATGAGGAACGGATCACGCAGGTCTGCGCCGTCCCGCCCTTCCTGAGCAACGACCTGACCTTCGAGTTCGACCACCTCAAGGCGGCTTATGCCCGGTCGATCGAGCAGATGCTGCTGGCTCGCAAGGGTCTCCTCGTCGTCGAGCTGGCCGAGGCGCGGGCCATCGCCCGCGAGGTGGTGCTCTCGGGATCCTCCGGCGGCGTGGAGCGGATGTCGCCCCTGTACCTGCTGGGCGAGTTCCGGCACGAAGGGGGCCGCGCCAGTCCGAGGGTGACGATCGGCTTGGTGCTGAAGCGTGGAGAGGAGAGGCTCGGCGAGGTCCGGCGGGCCGACCTCCCCCCGGTCGAGGCGCCGCCGTTCCTCCGCCGAGCGACCGCCGAGCTGATCGGCAAGGTCGACGCGCAGGCGGAGCCGCCCGCCGACCCGATGGCGGAGGCGACGCAACTGGCGGGACGGGCACGCGACTTCGAGCGGTTGGGCAACTGGGCCGAGGCGGTGGCCCTGATGGAGGCGAGCTTGCTGCTCGACCCCGATCAGCCCGCATTGCACCGCAAGGCGACCGAGGCCCTCAAGATGCTCGCCGATCAGTGGCTCGGCACCTTCACTTCCACCGACGATCCCGGCAAGGCCCGGCTGAGGGCCGGGCTCTTCCGCCGAGGCCTGGAACACGCCGAGCCCTACCTGCGTGCCGCGCGACTCGGTCCGACCGAGCTCTGGCACATCCCGGCGCCACCCTACTACGGGTTCCACACCGAGTCGAATGTGAAGCCGGGACCACTGGATGCGGAGATCCTCTTGGAGGAGCGCGCGATGCTGCTGCGCGTCTTGCGGGCCAGGATCGACGGGGGGATCTCCGACAATTTCATCCCGACCTTCACCCGCAACATGCCCTGGAAGATCGGGGCGGAGACGAAGCGGGATGCCTTGGACCTCGCGCTGCGGATCATCCGGGACTACGAGCACCGGCCGGGGACCGGGGGCTGGACTTACCGGATCGGCCTGAGCGTCGTCACATCGGTCCGGCTCGATGTCCCCGAGACCCTCGCCTTCCTGGACCGGCTCGCGGCCTCGCCCAGCCTGGCGATCCGACGGGAGGCCGAGGATATCAAGCGCACCCGGCTCGAAGGGAGCCGGCTCCTGGCGAGGGAGGCGGAGAAGTCCGCCCGTGCGAGCGAGGTCCCGACGGCCGCGCCCCCGCTGGCATCGCTCGCAGGCTCCACGCGGACCGTCGTCTGCCGTCCGCTGACGTTCTCAACTGAGGACGCCGACGGGAAGCAGGGGGCCGCGCACCAGATCCTCGGCTGCCTGCCCGCCGGCGATGGCGTCGATGTGGTCTGGTCTCCCCGGGACATCTACGTCATGAAAGAGAAGGGCAAGCTGAGTCGCGTCTTCTCCTATGATACAGGCTTTATCCAGTTCGATGAGCCCTGCTATGACGGCCGTTTCGCCTGGGTGCCCGCCCGCTCGGTGGTGGATCCGCCGTTCCTGGTGGTGATCGACCCAGTGGGCGAGCGGGCCTGGAAGATCACGACGGCGGACGGCCTGCCCTTCGCTTCGCAGAGCGAGCTGCCCCCGCATACCGCGCAATTCCTCAACGTCGCGCCGATCGGACCCGGGAGGATCTGCGCGGTCGGCGCCTTCGGGCGCACCTGGCTGGCCATCGTCGCCTTCGATCCCGGGGGGCGCAAATCAGTCGAGGTCTTCCACGAGGCCCGCGAGGTCGCTCCAGAGCCGCCGCCCAACGATCCTACCCCCGACGACCTCTGGAAGAGCACGGCTCTCGCCTTCCGGCCCCGCTATATGGTGACCCTCACCGGGCCGCGGGCCGACGGCGCGGGGCCCGCCCGGCGCATCCTGCTCGGCCGATCGGCGCGTCATTACCAGCCCGCCTCCTCCCATCCACTGCTAATCGACCCGGACACGAAGACCGTCCAAGTGGTGAATGAAAATGTTGACGTCT
>JAABUR0100009971.1_pt1 | contig 10559 bp, 13 predicted proteins | sample 5560091 | NCBI WGS metagenome assembly JAABUR01 (sample SAMN10711879, study PRJNA513375) | rock metagenome | isolation source: Antarctica rocks | place: Antarctica: Victoria Land, University Valley sud
CAGTCTGTGGTGAGGCTGAAATCAGATCTCCTAACACACACTTCGCAAGGGGCCTCACGAGTAGAACCTGTACACCCATCGTAGGAACGGTACTAAGACTTCCGAATATTTGTTGGCAGTATCCCGCGGGTGGCGAATGCTCAGTTGCTTCAATTAAAGGAGGAACGAAGTAGGTAGCAATTGTGGGGAAATGGGGGATTATAGGGACTGGTGAAAGCCACCACCATAACTGTGGTTGCTGCTACGAGGCTCGGAAGATGATTTCGTACGGTAATTGATGTTTATTTGGGAACAATTCATCGATGTCGTACTCATTTGGGGAAGACGAGTAGTAATCTCGTAGTCTTATACCAATGGTCAAGGAGATCAAGACCCTGACCGGTACTGGAAGCCACCTGATCTTTACTAGTAAACAGGAAGGAAAAGGAGTTCTTGGAAGAATAACCGCCATGAACGTGTATGCCGTTGACAAAGAGGATTGTCTCAATAACAAAACATCATAGAAACCACTAGAGCCGCGGTTGAGTCCAGTCGTGAATTTGCTCGCTCGTGTGAGCCTGGACCAGAAAGCGCAAGTCGTAAACACACACCTTGCTGGTGGTTGGCGTCTACCTCTGTTCGCACACCCTGATATTTCAAGGCTGGGGATTGCATCATTTGCATGCACTGAACGACGGAAGCTCAATTGAAACGAAGCAAAAGAAGAGGCAGGAAAGTTGAGCACCAGAACCTCGTGGACATACAGACGCTGTACGATTGGTTCAAGAATCAAGAGGTCGAGGAGTTGGCGACTTGGCGTTTTAGTTTATTGGCTCCGCAGATCTAAAAATACACTAGAGTCCGGGTCGCCTTAGCTGGCCCGCTTGTCTGCGCAAAGAGACAGACAGACAGTGGAGATTCGCGATCCGCCCGGCGTCAGCCAACAACTCTCATGTTGTTTGAAGAGTTGCAGGCGGAGCAGGTCAGTTGGTATAGATCACTTCTTCTTGCTTCAAGGGCCGGCAATAGATCGAGGCCGCCATAACGAGCACACGACACATACTCTGCGGCTCCATGATTATTATTATGATGATGATGATTATTATGATTGCCTGTTTTTATTGAGCGGATTACGAGGCCTCTACTCCGCATCCCGGCCTCAATATGGAGACGACACCATTGAGACTACCCAATCATGGCAGACCGTACTGTGTAGCTCGGTCCACATGTCTCTTAAGGCCCTTGGGGAGGAGGGGGACTAGGACCGAATGGTCCAATTAACCGATCACGCCGAAGTTGGAAACCCCCCCCCCTGCAATTTGGTTGCCAAGTCCAACCCCCCTTGTTCCTGCCCCCCCTTTCCAACCTCTTACGGCCCATGCGATCTACAGCCACCATGCATTTTGGCATTTTGGCATTTTGCTAGAATAAATCCAATTTCCCACTCATTTCTTCTCCTTCTCTCCCCCCCCCCATCAAGCGCTCACGAACTTTATTTGTTTTTCACATACTTTACATACCTTCGTTGACAGCCTTTCTCTCGCTCTCCAAGTCATTTGCCTTGCTTAATATTCTATACCTCTCGACGTATCCGTAGTAATACTGTAATTATTCCTTAACACTCAACACTACGAGAATGCAGTACTCCTTCGCAATTCTCGCCCTCGTGGCCGCCGTTCAGGCAAATCCCGTCGCTCTCCCGCAAGCAGTGACTGCCGCCATCTCCCCAGTGGCTCCTGCTCCTCCAGGTTGCTCGTCTGCTGTCTCTGGTAGCTTCGGCATTGCCATTCACAACGTCAGCACCACAGCAGCAGCCGCGAAGAGACAAGTTACGACCTTACCTGAGTAAGTGGCCCCGGATAATTCAAATTCCAAGTTTTTCACCAAGCTAATCCATTCTTCAGTGGCCAAATCCAAGTCAAGACCTACGCAAAAGTCTCCATGATCACGGACGGTAAGATTGGTTCCGGACCGGGCATGGTGGATATTGTTTCTGACTGGGTGAACAGGCCAAGTTCAGGGAAGCTTCCACACCATGGTGATGGCACCCGTGGCACAAATCGGTGATGGACAGATTCAAGCTGCCAAGACCGTTGCTCCCGTAACAGTGTTCTCCGATGGTCAGCCCCAAGCTCCGACCGTGGCACCAGCTACGCCTGCCTCCTCCCCCGCAACCACGAAGGCCAGCAGCCCTGCTTCCGTTGCCACTAGCGCGGCTGCTCCGGCACCAGTGTCCTCTGCCTCTTCCTCTGCGTCCTCATCTGCAGTATCGACAGCTGCGTCCTCATCCGCGGCTCCTGCTGCTAGCTCCACCTCTTCCGCCCCGGTCATGGTTGCGTGCTCTGCACCTGGAGAGCTTGCGATCACGCTCAACAACGGTGTCTTGAAGGATGCCAAGGGACGCACTGGGTACATTGCTTCCAACTACCAGCTCCAATTCGATGGACCACCCCAAGCTGGTGCTATTTACACTTCCGGTTTCACTACTTGTGGCAACGGTACTCTTGCCCTCGGTGGATCCAGCATTTTCTACCAGTGCTTGAGCGGCAGCTTCTACAACCTTTACGACCGATCATGGGCTACTCAGTGCTCGCCAGTTTACATCAACACTCTCATGCTCAAACAGTGCTAGATTGGTCGCGACGCTTAGACTTCTGGATACTGCATAGTTTGCATATGATTCTACGGTGGGGTAATGGGTGGGCCATGTGGGAGGATACGTTTTCCGAATTTGTTCGCATCACAACATTTTGGAGATCTTCGTGCACATAATAATAACGTCATCCGCGTTGCATTTTGGCATTCTTAGGTACGACCTCTGCGCGATCTTGTCAATCGCCCAAAAGGCGTTGTATGATTGTTATCGTTCTTAGACCCTGCGATTGGATTGGTATGGGGTTTTGGAAAGCTTGGATACTTCATGGAACAGGAGGCGGATTGGATGTGTACCGTAACCAGATGACTATCAAAATGAAATCACAGGCTTTCGGCGCGATGAATTGTTCTTATCAGGACTCCACGATGTTGTTGCCTGCATTCCAGTCAAAAAACAAAAGGCCTCACGGAACCCGTAGAATGCAATTTCTTCCGCGCTTGGCTAATCCTCTACACGGACTCGTTCATTCAATGCATCTCACATCAAGGTAACAAAATATGCACTCGTCAATCCCGAGGCTGTACAAGTAAATGTCTCATATCCCCCAATGTATGCGCAAGCCCTGAAACGGGTCTGCATGCGTCGGCGTTTGAGAGATCCAGGAACTCGAGCCAAGCCACAAATTGCTGACTCTGCAACAAACCCTTTTATGAGCATTTACATGATTGACGATTTAGGCGATGACTTGATATAAATCATCGGTCTGTCGAGGTACTTTGACCGTTAGCTCTTTAGGGCACTTGAACGGCTCAGGAGTCCAAGGTTAGTGCGATGCGATTAGGAATCAACGGATTTCCCTGACCGAACCCGAGTATGTATATTCTATATGTAATCCACTGGACTGGAGGGGAGAACCGAACGATTAGAGGCTGAAGTTTGTTCTTTGGCATTCGCTGCGTCCCACTAGTACTGTATGGCGTCATTCGAGCGTTTTCTTACAGACCTATGGGGCTTTCCATAGCCCATCCATCGACTTATCACCTCATTCTCTTGCAGCTGTTAACTAATTTATTTAGCGCGACCTAGGGACGCTTCGTTGCGGAGTCAGAGACTGAGTTATGGGCAAACGCGGCTGCCCCGGAGACATGGGCTTTGCGGATACCTTGCCTGCTGAGAAATCTCATTCATCCCGGTTGATGACATGGTTGTGTTCCTGCCAAGCGCGGGCCGTTCTCTATTCGGCTCCACGTCAGTACCTATATATTGTTGTAGAGCCGTGCATTGCAGAAGATGTCGACAACGCTCGGTAGCAGCAGCTTTTCCAAAACCCATAGCATTAGTCGCCATGGCGCCTATAAACGGCTACGATGGCGTGTCTGTTATCGATATCCGCCAGAAGGGACTTGGCGTTTCCCTTGTCGATGAAATTCGTGAGAAACTTCGACCAGGGAAAGGGGAAGAGAAGAGACTGCCGACTCTATTGCTTTATGATGAACGAGGACTGAAGATCTTCGAAGACATCACGTACCTCGACGAGTACTATTTGACAAATGCTGAAATCGAGGCCCTTACCACGCACGCCGCCGAGATTGCACAGTCCCTACGTGAAGGCTCTATGATAGTTGAGCTAGGAAGCGGGTATGAGCTCGCCTTCCTGGTTGAACAGACTCGAACTTGAAGAGTCTTGGCAAACCGGCAAAGCCTTGCACTATTTGAATCATGCGTTACTAACGATGTACCAGCAACCTCCGTAAAGTCAACATTCTATTGCAAGCGCTTGAAAAAGCCGGAAAGACTGTCGACTACTACGCCTTGGACCTCTCGCTCCCAGAGCTACAGCGGACTCTTTCCGCGGTCCCCAATGGCACGTTCAGGCACGTCCAATGTCATGGCTTACTCGGCACCTACGAAGATGGGCTCGCTTGGCTACAGACGCCAGAGAACCGACAGAAGCAGAAATGCATCATGTGGCTTGGGTCCTCCATTGGGAACTTCACCCGCCCAGAAGCAGCCGCTTTCTTGAAGAGTTTCGCGAAAGTCTTGGGAGAGCAGGACACCATGCTAATAGGCGTAGACGCCTGTCAAGATAAAGACAAAGTCCACCATGCCTACAACGACAAAGAAGGCATTACACATAAATTCGTCCGTAACGGACTGGACCAAGCTAATTTGCTACTCGGAAAGGATGTCTTCAAACAAGATGATTGGGATATCGTCGGCGAATACGACGAAGCAGCCGGGCGTCACCAGGCCTTCTACTGTGCTCTGAAGGACCTTGACGTTGAGGAAATTCACATCACTGCTGGAGAAAGGATCCGAGTCGAGGAAAGCTACAAATATTCATCGCTTCAAAGCAGTCAGCTTTGGCAAGCTGCCGGCCTGATACCACAGGCGGCTTTTGGCAACAAGCATGATAACTATCGTAAGTGACGCTCTACCAAAGCAAAGATCTGTTCGTTTTTTTCTAGCAGATCTTTCCTCTCAAGATTTTATGTGGGGTGTATTTTTCTCGTTTAGTGGCTTTCTCCGCAAAACTCCATTCACTCGCTATTTTAGTCTTTCTGAGCATTGTTATAGCTTTCTGTTACATCAATCCTGACATAACAAGAGCAACCGAATGTTCGGTGTAAACCTGGATCTATATCTGGATATCTAATACACCAACATGTCTGCAGATTTACATATGCTCTCCATACCGAGGTTCTCTTTCCCCCTACAAGCGGACGACTATGCAGCTACAACGGTTCCGACCTTGCACGAATTTGAGCAGCTATGGGCAGTGTGGGATACTGTCACACGTCTCATGATCCCGGAGGAAGAGCTCCTATCAAAACCTATCGAATTGAGAAATTGTTGCCTATTTTATCTTGGACACATTCCCGCATTTTTAGATATACATCTAAGCAAGGCTACCGATGGTATAGCAACATATCCTGGTGTCTATCACCAAATGTTCGAGCGAGGCATCGATCCAGATGTCGATGACCCCAACGACTGCCACACACACAGTGAAATCCCGGACACCTGGCCTCCGGTCAAGGAAATCTTGGATTTTCAAACCAGAGTTCGCAGTCGGATGAGATCGTTGTATAGAAGCAATCGGGTGGACGAAGACCGGAAGGTTGGTCGATCGACGTGGCTAGGCCTCGAGCATGAAGGTGAACTCTTCTGCTACGTATCCGTGAGGTAACCCACGATCTAATCGAGATTAGCCATGCACCTGGAAACACTATTGTACATGCTCTTACAAAGCGACAAGACCCTGCCACCCCCTCTGGTAGTCCCGGATTTTGAAGAACTAGCGAACCAAGCGGGAAAAACCGCCGTGCCCAACGAGTGGGTCAAGGTCCCTTCGAGTAGGTTTTCCGTCGGGCTAGACGATCCAGAGAACGATCTTGGGCCTGATCGCTATTTTGGATGGGACAACGAGAAGCCAAAACGTGAGGTTGAAGTGCCGGCATTTGAGGCTAAAGCAAGACCGATTACCAACGAAGATTACGCGCGGTATCTAGATGAGACCGGTCGAGCACAACTACCAGCATCGTGGACATCGTTACCTCAGAAGTCTGGTTCCACATCGGCAAACGGTAGCACAGACATGCATGTAAACAGGGACGGGGTTTACCTGAATGGGCATAGCCAACGTCTAACTAATGCTTATCTGAACGACAAATCCGTCAAAACTGTTTATGGGCCTGTACCATTAAGACATGCTTTACACTGGCCAGTCATGGCATCTTACGACGAGCTTTCAGGGTGCGCAAAGTGGATGAACGGACGCATTCCTACCGCAGACGAAGTACGAAGCATCTACAATTACGTTGATGTGGCCAAGGCCAAGGAAGGGCAAAGCGTACTTTCTAGAAAGATCTCTGCAGTCAATGGGTACTTTTCTGCGACCCATTTTCAAAGTTCCAATCTTACAGTGCTACAGGGAAATGTCCAATGAAGGCGTAGAGGAGTCGCCGCCATCTCAGCATTGTCGTAATGGCGCTTCCAGCGCCGAGCGACGTCTAAATCCGCACGAAGTCTTTGTTGACCTCAAAGGTTGCAACGTGGGCTTCAAGCACTTCCACCCTACTCCTGTTTCCCAGAATGGCAACAAGCTATCTGGGCAGGGTGAAATGGGTGGCGTGTGGGAATGGACTAGCTCGGTGCTGGAGAGGCACGACGGATTCGAACCTATGGGTCTATACCCAGTATACACAGGTGAGTCTTAGTGGTAGAGAAACTTTGAAGACCTAAGTTGCCTGACTGACTGACCGTTAAAGCCGATTTCTTCGATGGGAAACACAACATTCTGCTTGGCGGATCCTGGGCAACCCACCCTCGAATTGCTGGACGCAAGACCTTGTGAGTCAGTTTCTCTTAAGACATCGCTCTAGCTGATTGCTGTAGTGTCAACTGGTACCAGCGCAATTACCCATTTGTGTGGGCTGGTGCGCGACTCGTTCGTGACATGTAAACCACTGGACAGCGGCGGTAGCTGTCCAACCAGCAAGTGGTCCAAGCTTTCAACAAGCATCTTCCGACGTGCACAGTCCACCAAAGTCGGAGGTGTGACCACTCCGCAACATGGCTGAGGATTTCTCTGCTTGAAATCCGAACGAGTTTATTAGCATTCCCTTATCAAACAATCTGCGTCAGCTTAATCCCTGAGACTTTCAATAGGAGTAAAAAGGCTCCTTGTCGGAATCTTCCAACATGTGATCCCACACTCGATCTGTCATTTCTAATCTGAATGTCTAGGCCCCTGGTATTTTTGAGAAATCAAGTTTTTTGATGGAAGAAACTTGTCTCTTCTGGCACCGTTATCTGAAGATAATTCCAAAGTTGTCGAGTAATCTTTGCAAGTTATCTAAGCTTGCTCTTTTCCTTTTTATTTCTTCACCTGATTCCCGCCTAATTTCATACACCATCTTACTGCTTCAAATATTTACCACATGAAACTACGACCACCAAGAGAATGCGATGGCATGGCAATTGAAGAGACTCGGCTCTCGAGACACCACTTCAGACACCTCCGAGATTACCACTACCACCCCTAGCGAGGTGCTTGAACCCGTTGCCGAATAAGGAAATCCTTGATCAAATATCGAGGACGAAGGAACTTCCATGCTGATCATGGATCATCTACATCTAAAGCGAACCAGCTCGACCACTTCCAGCCAGCTATCTGCCGTATGGGTTCGAATCAACCATTTACTCCGCTGGAAATACACAAAGGCGGCGCCTTTGGGTCGCATATCGACTCCAATACAACAACAACACCACCACTGATTGGTGACTTCCACAGCAAGACTACTATCAAGCACCGATTTGTTGGACTTGGTTATAGGAATGTTGTGATTACACTTTGTACATTAGCAAAACTTCTTCGTTACAGGGCTCGACACATTGTCCGGCACCGGGTCGATTGTTTTTATTCCGGTGTTTACCTTACCCCTTATTTACAACACAGCATCCTGCGCATTCATCTACGCGTCCATTACTGAACAAATCACCCTTGCTCTGCTTCCATCTTCTTACTTCAAGGGCTGTTTTGCTTCGCAGTCGTTGAACATAAGATTCTCTTACCTTGAACATTGCATCTTGCTCCATAACCCGAAATATCTCGGCTTCCTCTTCATCAAAGTCACTCCGATACAATCTTAGCTATTAACTCGACCAGCAACATGGGCAACCAGATACTCTACAAATGGGAGGTATGTCAAGTATACATAGTCGCGTCTAACGTGATCTAAGTTGTTCGCTGACATGTTCTGCTATCAGGAGAATAACCACGGCTTAGGTACAATCAATCATTTCCGAAGACAGCGACCATCGAAGCTTTCCACAAAGATACTGACTAAACATAGAGCACAAGTGTGGAACGTGCAGGACTGTATTGTCGAGCCCACGTGCAAAGAATACATGCTTTGGTGTACATGAAGAAGTGTGCTCAAAGTACCACAAAACCCTCTTCTACCTAGGTAAGAGACGCGTAATACAAACGTGTTCGTGACGTCCATAAACTAACTCGGTGTGCAGGAATGTCTCACAAATGTGACGCGTATGTTATGTCGCTTTCTTCTTTGTTTCAAGCTTGTTCGTACTGATATACTGGTCCTTGGTAGTTGTCGGAAGAGCAGTGAGATTCATGACAAAAGGCATCGTGAAATTGCAGAACTGCTGCAAAGGATACTGGATGGAGACGATGCCGCCGTCATCTCGAGTCCTTTGTCTAAGAAGAAGAGGAAAACCAGGCAGAGTGACGCTCTCGACATGTTCAAGACCCCTGCGGACTTTAGCAATGACTGCCACACAGAGGAAGACTTGTGGGCCGACAGCAGCACTCTGTACGATGATGACCTGGAGCTAAACAGGTCAACCTCGGTCGACAAAAAGGAAAACTGCGGATCCAAAAAGACACAGAAGGCAGAAAGGAGGATTGCAAGGAACCAGTGCCGCTTCAAGGTCATGACCATAGACGATGTGAAGAGGGTGAACGAGGCTTTACATCCGCTCCTGGACAGGAATCTTCTTGATGATGGAACCGACGAGCCTCGGAACAATCTTGGTCTGCCAAACAACGCAACAATCAACGCCAATATCGCGTTCAGTACCCGCACGTTTCGGTACTCGAGCCTCAGGTTACAAATCCACAACAAGAAGATTCTCAAGGCCAACGGCACTCCCAACAGCACCGCTGACACGAAAAGTCCAACCCCGACTCCCCAGAACTCCCCCTTCATCACGACCATCCTCCTCCGCCTCGGCATCTCCTCTCCGCCCCTTCACCCCCACAAAGAACGCAAACCCCTCGTCACCCGCCTCCGCCACCTCATCGCCGCCGACCTCGAATGCGTCGACAACGAAGAAAGAGAAACCATGATGCGCATGGCCGGGTACTGGAGGTACGCCAACCGAAGAACCTACAACGCCATGGTGCGCAACAACCAACTCTGGGACTGGGAAACCGGCGCCAAACTCGAAGAAATCGAAGACGAAAGCGACTTCGGCGACGACAACACCGACGACGGCGGCAACCTCTCCGACCTCGAAACCGCCGTCGCCACCCCCCCGCTCCTCGAAGACTACGCCGACGCCTTCGACCTCGACCCCGAAACGGCCGCCCTCCAGCTCGTCGACCGCGACGCTCTGCTCGACGCCGCCCTCGAGCAGACCGAAACAAAACCCACTCCAATCACCGCCACAGCCCGCATCCTCTTCTCCGGCCTCAAAGACACCCGCCGCGCTCCCCTCCCCCACATCCCAGACCTCACAACCCACGCCACCGACCCCGACCCCGACGCCACCCCCACCCGCGCAACCTTCGCCGCCATCGCCGACACCCGCTTCCGCACCACCACGCCCACGCCCACGCGCCCAGCCTTCCCTCCCTCCAACCCCACCACCATCACCCCGAGAGCCGGTTTCCCACCCCTCCCGGAAACCCCCCTGGTGCAGGATCCGAATAATCGCTTCTCGCCTCTGGCGGCGGCGGGGGCGAGGGCTGTGAGACCGGTGGGCGGTTTGGCTGTGAGACCGGTGGGCAGTTTGGCTGTGAGGAGTCTGGCTGTGAGGGCGCCGGGGAGGGAGGCGGCGAAGGTTGGGAAGGGGGATGGGTGGAAGGAGGTGGGGAGGAGGGGGAGGTAGGTAGGTGGCTGTGTTTTTGGTTTTGTGGGGATTTTGTAAGGATTTTGTGGGGGGGGGGGGGCAGCCTACAGTAAGAGAATGAAAATGAGAAAGAAGAGAAAGGTAGTAATAAGGCGAGAAATGAGGATTTACGTCCTCTGAAACTTTTCCAAATCGTTGCATCTCCTCCCCTCACCTTCAAAAAGTCATCCATCATGTACGTCGTCGACTCCGTCTCCATCTATAATTCCCTAAAAGAAACCGCCTATTGTGTCTTTTTTTCCCCGTTCCCTTTTTTTTTCCTTCTTTTTTTTTGGGGAGGGGGGGGGATCTTCTACAATGTACATATGCGCGAACAATAATAATC